>Ga0074199_1000172_pt1 | contig 128151 bp, 130 predicted proteins | sample EPASupsiteSAE347_FD_64528 | JGI IMG/M metagenome (GOLD analysis project Ga0074199, IMG submission 64528) | Bioremediated contaminated groundwater from EPA Superfund site, New Mexico - Sample SAE3-47 | ecosystem: Environmental > Aquatic > Deep subsurface > Groundwater > Contaminated ...
ATCTCAACTTCAACCGTAACCTTGCGTTTTTGCATTTTGTCTAAATTGATGAAATCGATATTAAAACTATCCAGAATTTTTAATGGAGATGGTCATTGTGCCCTACTAAAAACTGGTGCCAATATTTTAGCCATGTATCACCCATGTTTTATGATAATATTTCACATCGCAAATAAAGCTTGCTTTAATTTTTTCTTGAAATCAAATAGTTTAATTGAGTGTTTTTTTATTTATCATGTAATAAAATATAAAAAAAATAACCTTGTTAATTGCTAACCTGCGCCTGAAAAAGAACACTGAGACAAAATGAACTGATAGAAATCCAAACCATCGAGCATCCACATGATGCTCCCGAATTTATTCGGGAGCCACTGCTATCCGCGCTCGTTCTCATGCTCGGATAGGGCGAAAAAAAACTCTAAAAACCTTTAACAAAAATAAAAAAGGCGCAGATAAGTTGTGTTGAACAAATATAGCTTAATTGTAGTATCCAATAATATATTGCTTGGTTTTGTACTGATTATATTCTCGATAAGACGCATTGGAAGCATTTGTTGCAAGAAACATGCTGCAATGTTTATAGAGTAAATTGGAATACCATGTTAAAGAGAAACCTAAATGTTAATATTTTCACGTTGATTTTCTTTGGTATCAAGAGAAGGTTTTCCTGGCAATGGGATGTCAAGAAATGATTCTCCTGCTACTTTTATTTTACCAGCTTTTGCCAAATAAAATATCAATTTGTAAATAAAAATTCCTACTAAAATACTGCCTATAAAAATTAACCAATTCATGTATAAAGGACTAAAAATAAGCACGATAATTAACATAAATACGAGAAAACCTAGTACTAATGTAGCTCTTTGATATGGCTTTGGCATAGACCCCCTTATTTCGTTCTCTTCATCCCTATATTCTCTCGAAGTCGATCTGCGTAAATAATGGAGAAAACTTTCACCCTCTCTTTGTTCTAAACCCTTCATCTTCCTTTTTTCGTCGTATTGTGGTTCATACGTGTTAGTTACCATGGCAAGTACACCCATCAGAATTCCAAACGTAACCAGTACTATAGAATTTACAATTTCAAGCATTGGAGCCTCCTTCGGTTTTTCCTATTTCGTTGCCCATTCTGATTATATATCGAATAAGGGAATATGAACAAAGCAATAAAAAAGTAACAGCGAGAGATGAAATGTAATCTTCTAAAATATCATTTAATTTAACATCTGTCAAAAAAGATGTTGTCAACCATGGTCCTCCAAACCAAAAAGTTGGAATTGCAAGTAATTCTCCTATTATCATCATGATATTTGACTGTGTTTTTGTACTTTGGAGCATAATAAGAAATTTTATCATTACAACACCACTTATTATTCCAATCAATAACCCAAGAAATATACCTAACAAGCTTGACATTTTTCCCTCTTCGATTTTATTATATTATTCAATCTAAATAAGCTTTACTCTCTTTTGGCTGTAGGATGTATTGAATTTGCCACTTTTTTAAAATATATCTTGCGCCTGAATTGAAATCTAAAATCAAGCAATTTAAAGAGATGCAAAATCTTCGAGCATCTATAGGGGATGCCCCGCCACTTTCAGTGCGGGGTAGTGACGTTCATGGTCTCATGCTCTCCCAAAGGCCTTAAAAAGATTCGTAGAAATAAGCCACAAATCAGGGGATATACACAATTACCATTATCCGCAGGCGCGCCCGAATTGCAGGTATCTGCGTTCACCTGCGGCTTTCTCCTCGACAGAGTTACAGCTATTTTCTAATCCTACCCCTTTATCCTCTTCAGCCTGAACGTATTCTCCCTCTCCATCTCCTCAAGCCGCAGCATAATAAAGTCCTTAGCCTCAGTAAGCTCAGGTATGACCTTGAACTCAAGCGCGTTCACCCTGCGCTTGGTCTTCTCTATATCCTCAAGAAGCTTTTTCATCGTTGTCTCAATCTCAGCCGCCAGTATTATCTTCTCGACAAGTACCTCGTAGGTATCCACAGCCTCGTCTATCCTCGATGATGTGCCGATAATACCGTAGCCGTGCTCATCCAGCCTCTTGTGCACGCTTGAAGCCTCTATCTTGGGAACGACAACGCCCATCACGTTCTTGCTCACAAGCTCCAGTTTTGGCGTATCCTTGAGGGCGAAGGCTGTGGATTTTACCACGACCATGCCTTCCACGGATTTTGCGATAGCCAGTTTCTGTGAGGCTATTGCGAACTGCTTCTCCACCTCAGCCCTTACGTCCTTGGCCTTCTCAAGTATCGCGAAAAGCTCAAGAATCAATCCGTCGCGCTTCATCTTGAGAAGCTTGTGCCCGCTCTGGCTGAGCTTGATCTTCTTCTTGAGCTCGATAAGCTCTGAGCGGGTTGGCTTTATATTGTCCTTGATAGCCATACTGCTTTACTTTCCTTCCTGCTTTCCCTTATGCGCCGGGTGGTACTTCTGGATGTACTTGTTATCGATCCTCGTGAGCTGCGCTTCAGGCAGGTAAGAGAGGAGTTCCCATCCAAGGTCAAGCGTCGTCTCGATATCCCTGTTCTCGTCTGAGCCCTGGCGCGTGAACCTGTCCTCGAACATGTCGGCGAACTCAAGGAACTTCTTATCCCTGTCGGAGAGGGCATCCTTGCCCACGATAGCCACAAGTCCCCTGAGATCCTTGCCTTCTGCATAAGCAGCATACAACTGGTCTGAGACAGCTTTGTGGTCTTCCCTCGTCCTTGTCGCTCCTATGCCTGAGTTCATCAGCCTTGAGAGCGAAGGCAGTACATTGACAGGCGGGTATATGCCTTTCCTGTGCAGTTCCCTTGATATAACGATCTGTCCCTCAGTGATGTATCCTGAGAGGTCGGGGATCGGGTGTGTGATATCGTCGCCCGGCATTGATAAGATGGAGAACTGGGTGACAGAGCCTTTCCTGCCCTTAACTACGCCTGCGCGCTCGTACAGCGATGCGAGGTCGGTGTACATGTAGCCAGGATACCCGCGCCTTCCAGGCACTTCTTCTCTTGCAGCGCCCATCTGGCGAAGAGCCTCACAGTAGTTGGTGATATCGGTAAGTATAACGAGCACATGCATATCGTGCTCATATGCGAGGTACTCTGCTGCTGTCAGCGCAAGCCTGGGAGTGATGAGACGCTCCACAGCAGGGTCATCAGCCAGGTTCAGGAACACAACAGCCCGCTCAAGAGCGCCTGTGCGCTCAAAGTCGCGCATGAAGTACTGCGCCTCTTCGTTGGTAATGCCCATCGCAGCAAACACTACTGCGAACTGTTCATCTGACCCGCGGACTTTTGCCTGCCTTGCTATCTGCAGTGCGATCTCGTTGTGCGGCAGACCAGAGCCTGAGAAAATAGGAAGCTTCTGCCCGCGCACGAGCGTGTTCATCCCGTCGATCGTGGAGATGCCTGTCTGGATGAATTCTTTCGGTGGGAGTCGGGCGTAAGGATTTATTGCTGCGCCAGTTATCTCAAGTCTGTCCTCGGGTACGATGCGCGGTCCTCCGTCCAGAGGTTCGCCTGACCCTGAGAGTATCCTTCCGAGCAGATCGATCGAGACTGGGAGTTTAATGGTCTCGCCCGTGAAACGCACACTTGACTCTCTATTGAGACCTCCTGCCCCTTCGAACACCTGGACAACTACTATGTCCTCCGAGGTATCCAGCACCTGCCCTCTCTTGGTTGAGCCGTCGGGGAGGGTGATGTGCACCAGCTCGTTGTATCCCACAGGCTCTGTCTTCTCAACAAAGATAAGAGGACCTGCGATCTCTCTGATTGTCTTGTATTCCTTTGTCATTTTTACTTCCCCCTCAGTTTGCTGAACTCTTCTTCCATGCTCTTTGTCACAGTGCCCAGCGCCCCGTCAAAGTCCTTTTCGAACTTGACTTTTGCAAGGGCGTCCTTTGATTTTAATTTAATGATCTCTTCTATGGGAGCACCGCTCTCAAGCGCGGACTGCGCCCTGTTGCCCCATTCAGTGATTGCTTTAAGCAATTTGTACTGCTTATCCATGGGACAGTACGTATCCACATCATGGTACGCGTTCTGCTGCAGGAAATACTCCCGTATCATCCTTGCAATCTCAAGCGTTAGCTGCTGGTCTTCAGGCAGGGCATCTGAACCCACAAGCTGGACGATCTCCTGAAGCTCTGCTTCTTTCTGGAGCAGCTCCATTGAATCGTCCCTGAGTTTTGACCACTCAGGGGAGACGTTTTCGCTGTACCAGTCTCCAAGCGCCTTCGTGTATAATGAATAGCTGTTGAGCCAGTTTATCGCGGGGAAATGCCGTCTCTGCGCCAGTTTTGCATCAAGCGCCCAGAAGACCTTGACGATGCGCAGCGTGTTCTGGGTGACCGGCTCTGAGAAGTCGCCGCCAGGGGGTGAAACAGCCCCGATGACGGTTATGGAGCCCTCTCTTCCGCATAGCGCCTTAACTTTGCCCGCGCGCTCGTAGAATTCCGATAATCTTGCTGCAAGATATGCCGGATATCCTTCTTCTCCCGGCATCTCTTCAAGACGGGATGAGATTTCTCTCATGGCTTCTGCCCATCTTGAGGTCGAATCTGCCATCAGTGAGACATCATAGCCCATATCCCTGTAGTATTCGGCAATGGTAATGCCAGTGTAAACCGAGGCTTCCCTTGCAGCGACAGGCATGTTAGAGGTATTTGCGATAAGCACAGTTCTCTCCATCAGAGGTCTTCCGGTCTTCGGGTCTTCAAGTTCGGGGAATTCGTTCAGAACGTCAGCCATCTCGTTGCCGCGCTCTCCGCATCCGATATATACCACGATCTCTGTATCGCTCCACTTGGCAAGCTGCTGCTGGGTAACGGTTTTCCCGCTCCCGAAAGGACCTGGGATTGCTGCAGTCCCGCCTTTTGCCACAGGGAAAAGACCATCAAGTATCCTCTGACCTGTTACCAGGGGCTTGTTCGGCATCAGCTTCTTGCCTACCGGTCTTGGCTTCCTGACAGGCCATTTCTGCATCATCGTAAGTTCCTTTCCTTCGCTGAGGGTGCACACGACCTCATCGACCTTGAATTTACCTGCTTTTATTTCATTTACTGTGCCAGAAACATTTGGAGGGACCATTACCCTGTGCTGGATATTCTGTGTTTCCTGGACAGTCCCTATTATATCGCCGCCATTTACTTTGTCTCCCTTCTTCACTGTTGGAACGAAATCCCATTCTTTTTCACGGGAAAGACCGTTCGCAAACACGCCGCGTTTGATAAAGTCGCCCATCGTTCCTTTCAGGACTGGGAGCGGGCGCTGGATCCCGTCGTATATGCTCTCAAGCAGTCCGGGTCCAAGTTCAACCGACAGCGGCATACCCGTGTTCTCCACAGGCTCGCCTGGTCTTATACCGGAAGTCTCTTCGTATACCTGTACTGTGGATTTGTCCCCCTCGATACCTATCACTTCGCCCATCAGCCCTTCATTGCCGACTTTGACCACATCGTACATTCTGGTATTCAAACCGCTGATTATGACAACCGGTCCTGATATTCTATAGATCTTACCTTCTGTTTTCATTTTCCAAGACACCTTCTTATTAGTATTATCATGTTATTTCCAGAGATCGACACCCACGGCCTGTTTTATCTTCTCTCTCAGGTTCGTGCTCTCGCCCTTTCCGCCTATGGCTATCACTGTGGGCTCAACAGAATCATCGAGAATGCTCTGCATATGCGGCGACAGTTTCTTCAAATCGTCGTTATGAACCAAAAGAATTCCGACCGTTTTATCGTTCAACACATTCTGGATTTTTGATTCTATATTATCGGGTGTGGCATCATAAGTCTTTCGAATACCAGCAAGCCTGAACCCCAGTACAAAATCATTGTGTCCTACAACTGCGATCTCCATCTACATCACCAGGTGAGCTTTAATTATATCCTCTGAAAGGGCGGTTTCCTTGCCGCGTACGATTATCCTGATGTTATCAACTTCTATCTTCTTGCTCAGTATGTAATCGAGGATGGGAAGAACCGAGAGCGGGTAGTAGTACGATATCTGGGAAGCGTAGACAACCCCGTATTTGTCAAGGCGCGTCTCGATGTTTATAAGAGATGTCAGCTCTCCGCTGATATCGGATATCGCATCCCAGTAGGAGTATTCCTCAAGGGCGCGGACGAATTCTGAGAAGGACAGGGAAGCCAACCGGTTCAGGTCTGCCTCTTTAAGCTCCATGCCTGCCGGGATGAGAAGCTTGATCATGTCGTCGCGCTCCATGCCGGCGCGCTTCATCCTGAAAAGCATCTTCAGGTTCTTAAGGTCGATCTCAGTCCTCAGGAATTTTAAGAATAATTTATTCCCGGTGGCAACTGCAGCTTTGATTATATTGGAGTAGTACATTTTATCAAGAGCGTTCTCGATATCAGCAAGGTTTCCCTTGAACCCTTCAAGTGCAGGATAATAAGGGGTCCTGGCAAAAGCGGCAATCACACCCTCAACCGTACTGATCTTGGCGATCTCGGACAGATCCCTGTACCTCAACTGACCTCCGGAAACGATATCTTCAAGGATCTCCTCCTCGCTTGCGCCTGAGATTTTTCCTCTCAGGATAGTCTTTATGTTCCAGATATCCCAGAAGCGAAGATACTCTGTGATGAGATAGTTGGCTTCGTTCTGCGATACATCTATCAACTTGCGGTACGTGAGAGCGAGGTTCTGGTTCAGGGCATGCTCGATAAGGTCGGTCCCTGTATATTTTTTCCCGAGCTCGTCCACGTCCCTTTTATACTCTGATTCCCCGATGAAACGCGTTATCTCAGGTATCTCCATGTTGAGGAACTTGGGGTACATGTCCTTTGAGATGAGCTTGCCTTTCATAGCCCGGACACGGGCCACAATATATGCGTATTTAACACTGCTTGAAGCACCCATGTCTTTTTTCACCCAAACAAGATATCTGAGACCTGTTTTAATGATCTCTCACTGACATTTTTTAAAATCGTATCATACCTGAGGTCAAGGTATTCAGTCCCGTCCTCGTTCTCTATTATAACGCCTCCGAGACAGTTAATCTCCCCGGCATAACCCAGCTTTGTGAGTTTTTTGACCGCGGGCGTATCCTTTGCTCTGGAGTATATCCTGGTATTGCTATTTTCATTCTTTTTGATGAGCGAGCTTAGGAGCTTCTGGTTCTTATCAGCCGGGAGTTTCTGGATAGATTCTTTTGCCTTCTCGTATACTTCATCGAGAAGTTCCTTGCGTGCGTTCAGCACCGCTCTTTTTACTTCCAGGTGTGCGCTTGATAGCTCCTGCTGCCTCAATCTCTCGATCTCTTTCCTGACAGCTTCCTGCTTTGCAGCTTTTATTTTTGCTGCCTGTGATTCGCTGTCTGCAAGGATCTTTGAGACTTCCTGGTACGTCTCTCCGCTGATCCTGTCAGCCTCTGCTTTGCCTTTTGCTCTGATCTCCTGAACTATCGCATCAAGTCCCATATTTTTTCACTTTACCTCAGAATACGAACAGCAATATCAGTGCTACGACAAGACCGAAGATTGCGATGGATTCCGGGATGACTGTCATTAACAGACCTTTACCGAAGAACTTCTCATCCTCAGCCATTGCACCTACTGCCGCAGCGCCGATAGCCTGTTCGCCCATGCCTGCGCCGATTCCTGCTAATCCTACTGCTATTCCTGCACCAAGTGCAACCATTCCAGCTTGTGTTGGATCAACCATTTTTATTATTCCTCCGTATATTTTCTATTGTAACCAAAGGGGGCGTATTTCTTACCTCCCCCTTCATAAAATTTAGTAAAGAATTCTACGTACTGAAGTCTCAGTGAATGGATACCCGGGCCAAGAATTCCCAATAAAAGGTTTATCAGGTGCCCGATGAACAGAATTACTACACCTGCAAGGGCAAGGAGAATCCCTTTGCCCAGATATACACCGTCCGGTCTGATGAAAAGGTCCATGGCAAGCGTGTTAACTGCAAGAGCTATTCCTGCCGAAGATAAGCCTATCGCAAGTATCCTTGAGTATGAAAGGACATTGCTCAGGAGAGTGGGTAATTCCAGAACGGATATAAACCCTTCTCCTTTTATCAGAAGCATGACTCCAATTATACCGAGCACCAACCCTCCGGCAAGGATAGGATCGCTCAATGGTACTGGCGATTTAGACATCATGGCAGGCATCAATTTGGATATAGCAGCAACGCCGCCGATTAATATCATCATCCAGCTTCCTTTAGCAAAAATCGCATGTTTTATATCATGCTCTACTGCAATGTTCCGGAATCCGATCACAAGACCCAGGAAAATATGGACGATGCCGATTATCAATGTTATCAGGAGTAGCAATTGAACTTCTCCAAATCTGTGGATCGGTAAATGGAGCCCTGCTATTGCAGGTCCAGCCCCAAGGATTCCGTGTACTATTTCTCCTTCCTCCTCCATGTTGAAAACCGGAAAACCGAAGAATTCCCCGTATATAAAACCAAAAACTACGGAGAGCACAGCCGAGAGGAGAAGTATAAGTGACAGTGCATTGAGCTCACCGGTCTTGAACTTGTTTTTGACCACGAGCGCCATGATAGCCACGATGATGCCGTACCCGATATCCCCGAGCATAATGGCATAGAATAGAGGGAAAGTGATGAATACCACAGCGGCAGGATCGATCTCCTTGTACTTTGGCGTTGCAAAAGTATTGATCAGGAGTTCAAAGGGTTTTGCAGGTCCCGGGTTCTCAAGCTCGATGGGTATGTCCTCATCGTCCGTTTTCTCGTTTATCCTGGCAAGGTGCACCATGCCGCCAGTGTTTTCAAGCAGCCTGGATTCGATCTCAGGGTATTTCCTTGAAGGCACCCAGCCATCAATGATGAACGCGTTCGGGCTTGTGGCAAAGCGCAGGGGGGCCTCGGCTTTCTGGGTCTCTATGGAGAGATACTCGTCAGCCGCCATTATGAAATCAGAATATTCTTTCTTGATGCTGTCAAGCTCGGATTTTATGGCAGCGTGTCTCTCGCGAAGCGCTGTAACTTCTTTTGTGAGCCCGTCGAGTATGATCGGCGGGTTGCCTTTTAACTCAGGCACTTTTATCTCTACGTACGAGCGCTCCTCCTGGAGGAGCTTCTGGACATCTCCCTCAAAGACCTTAGGAACAAAGAGCGCAAATATTTTTCTCTTTTCGTGTTCCCCTGCGAATAACTCATAGTTCTTGGTTATTTTGGATATCCCGGGTTCAATATCAGTATCAATGTACCCCGGGTAAACCTTTACAGTCTCATATCCATAGTATTCATCCAGTGCCAGTGGGAGACCGAAGAACGGTTTAACTGCAGAGATTAGGTCTTCTTTTTCCTTGATCCTGAATTCAATGGCTCTCAGTTCATCAGTGCGGGATGAGACCTCTTTTTGCAGTGTTGTTATTTTCTCATCGACCTGCGAAGGCAGTTCTTTTGAGCCATGCTTTGATGTGGGTTCTTTTTGCATTATCCCGAGCTGGTTCGATATTGCCCTCAAGGAAAGGAGATACTCGGAGAATTTTGAAGCGGGTTTAAGCGGTTTTCCTATCCTGAAGTCTACTGATTCTTCCGTATAGTCGGTTATGTGCAGCACGTTCAGCCTGTGGAGCGTGGAAATGGTCGTTTCCATTATGTCCTTGGTGCCTGCTATCACGACCCTTGTCATTTTTGTAGGTTTAAGCATCTGCTGCCCTCTCGAACTCCGTTAAAATGAATTTTGTGGCTTTCAGGACGTTCTTTTTTGATTTGTCCTTGACCTCAAGAGCTTCTGCGATGCCCTTTTTTACTATTTTCTCTCTCTCTTCCCTGATGCTCTTCCTTGCTTCGCTTATTGCAGATTCTGAATACTTCTGGGCCTCTTCCTCTGCCTTTTTTATATTCTCTCTGGCTTGCATATTGGCTTCGGAGATCTTCCGGTTCTTCATCTCGTTCGCCTGGGCGACCTGAGATTTCGCCTCCTCTTCAGCCTGCTTAATCTCAGATAAAATTTCAGCTCGTGTCATGATTCCTCTAAGTGCGAAATGATAATAAGATTCGGTTTTTTCTTCTTCCAGATAGGAGAGCACCTACTTAAATTATTCGCTTTTTGAACATATTTTTGTTAAGGCGCATAGCTATTTTTAATGATAAATCGTTTTAAACTTTTTGGGGTACGGGAACCCATCCAATAATTCCAACGTCTCAAATTACATCCTACCTTCCGCACTTTACACGATTCAATTTCTATTAATTTTAAGACACTAACTGGTTTACAAACTACGGCTAAGTACGATGATCATACCCGAATAAGTATTTGTTAGCTCATTCTATCAATGCAGATTTGATTAAAAACAACGAACTCGTACGAACTGGTACGAACTTTATGGTAAGCTGGCTTAAGTTTGTTTAAATCTGTTACAAAATTTAACAGTGAGTTCGTATTGAGTTCGTACGAGTTCGTTGTTTATATTATTAGATTGTAAACTACATTAATCGCCCACAGCAAGCTTTTTTTATAAGTATCAAATTTATCAATACATCTGCGGAATATGGTTACATATTGTCATAATGGGTTAAAATTCAGCCATGGACAGGATTAACAGGATTAACAGGATTGACAGGATAGATTTTTGCATTTCATCCTGTCAATCCTGTTATCCCGTCTAATTATTGGATGGGTTCGGGGTACGGGAGATTACTTTCGATCTTCTAACCATTCACTACGTGTTTCAATAAGATCATACTCTATGAGTTACCTATTACTTTTTCTTTAAGTTCATAGAGCATGAATTCCCATAAGATAAAAACCTTAATTTGAAAGTCTCCAGAATACAATCATAAGCTTTAATTAATCGTAGATGTATTAATCAAAAAACAATAGACCGGAGATAATATACAGACTTTATGGTACTTGATAAATTAGGCGACTCGCTTCAGGACGCACTTAAGAAGCTCGTCGGAGCGAGCAGAATAGATGAACGGATAGTGGACGAGGTAGTCCGTGATATCCAGCGCGCCATGCTTCAGGCCGACGTTAACGTCAGGCTTGTGATGGCACTATCGCAGAAAATAAAGCAGCGCTCCCTCAAAGAACCGCCGCCCGGCGGGATGAGCCCGAGGGAGCACGTGATACGCATAGTTTACCAGGAACTGATAAACATCCTCGGTAAAAGCGCGAACGTCAGGCTCGTTCCCCAGACCATCATGATGGTGGGCTTGCAGGGAAGCGGGAAAACTACCACGACCGCTAAATTAGCGCGCTATTTCCAGAGGAAAGGATTAAAACCCGCGGTCATCTGCGCTGACACGTTCAGACCCGGAGCGTACGACCAGTTAAAAACGCTGTGCGACAGGCTGGGGATCTTCTTTTACGGTGAGAAGGACGTGAAGGATGCCGTGGCTATTACGCAGCGGGGACTTGCGGCTATTGATAAGTACGATGTGAAGATCATCGATACCGCAGGCAGGCACGCGCTTGAGAAGGACCTCATAAAAGAGATGGAGGATATCCACAGGATAGCTAACCCTGATCACAAATTCCTTGTACTGGATGCAGCCATGGGTCAGCTCGCAAGCGAGCAGGCAAAGGCGTTCAACGCATCCATAGGGATAACAGGCGTTGTTATAACTAAACTTGACGGCACTGCCAAAGGCGGAGGCGCGCTGTCGGCTGTCTCGGAGACCGATTCGTCTATAGCTTTCATAGGCATAGGAGAGACGCCGGATGACCTGGAGAAATTCGAAGCCGACAGGTTCATCTCGCGCCTGCTCGGCATGGGCGACATCAAATCGCTCGTGGAGAAAGCGGAGGAGACCCTGAAAGGCGAAGAACTGGACATGGAGGCAATGCTGAGCGGCAGGTTCACACTTAAGGATATGTACAAGCAACTGGAGGCCGTGAACAAGATGGGTCCCATCAAACAGGTGATGCAGATGCTGCCCATAGGCAAGCTCGGGCTCGGCGCGAACATTTCAGACGATATGTACAACGTGACCCAGGAAAAACTGAGCAGGTACAAGTATATAATGGATTCGATGACTGAAAAGGAACTGGAAGACCCGAAACATATAAACAGCTCAAGAATAACACGGGTCGCGCGCGGTTCCGGGACAAAGTATGAAGAGGTGCGCGAACTCCTGAAATACCACAAGATGATGCAGAAGACCATAAAAGGTATGAAGGGAGGAAAATTCAACTTACAAAAAATGATGAAAAAATTCGGAATGTAAGTTATTCTTCTAAAAAAACTTATATACCAAAACGCCTATAAATAGATATCCATAATTTTGAAGGAGGCTTAAAAATTGGTTACAGATCTAAAAGAATTCGCAAAAACTGCGAGACCATCTGTTGCTGTGGTCGGGCTTGGTGGTGCCGGATGTAATATAACGACTTGGATTGCTGAAAAAGGAATGACTGGTGGCAGGATAATTGCCGCGAACACTGACGTGAATCACCTTTATGTTCAGAAAGCCGATAAGGTGATCCTGCTCGGAGAGAAGCTGTGCAAAGGTCACGGCTGCGGTGGCTATCCAGAGATGGGAGCCCAGGCGACCAGGGAGAATATGAGCGAGCTGAGATCTGAGCTTGAAGGGACGAACCTCGTATTCCTTGTTGCAGGACTGGGCGGAGGGACCGGGACTGGTGCTATGCCGGTTACCGCAGAACTCACACGCGAGATGGGAGCACTTACCATAGGCTGCGTTACAATCCCGTTCACTATCGAGATGGCAAGAAGGGAGAAAGCAAGGGACGCGATAAACCTGCTTGCATCATCCTGCGATTCAGTAGTAATCATAGATAACTCAAAATTGAGAGAGGTAGCAGGGAACCTTCCGCTGAAAGAAGCTCTCAATGTGGCAAACGCGCTTGTCGGTGCGTTCGTGAAGAACCTCACAGATACGATAACCCAGCCGAGCCTTGTCAACCTTGACTATGCTGACCTGCGCGCCGTAATGGAGCGCGGCGGGATATCATCCATAGGCATTGGCGAGGGTGACGGCCAGGACAGAGTAGGCAAGGCTGTTGCACAGGCCATCAGCACACCGCTGCTTGACGTCAGGGATATCTCTGCAAGCTACGGCGTGCTAGTACACATCGTGGGCGGCGAAGACCTGACGCTTGAAGAGGTAGCTGTTGCAGGCGAATTGATAATGGATAAGGTCCCGAATACGAAGAGGATCATCTGGGGCGCAAAAGTGGACAATACCCTGACCGGGAAAGTCCGCGTAATGGCGGTACTTACAGGCGTTGAGAGCCCGTTCGTGGCTGGAGCGGATAAAGTAGAGGCAAAACCGGTAGAAGAGCCCCCGGCACCTGAGCCTGAGCCTGTAAGGCGCAAGGTTGAGCCCCCAAAGCCGAAGCCGGTCACAAAAGTTGAAGTGCCGAAGACAGAGGTCAAGAAAGAAGAGAAGACCAGCAATTCTTATATCTGGATAGGTCTTATCCTCCTGATAATACTGGTTCTGCTCTGGTACCTGATGAATGGCGGATAAAACCGGTTGCCCCTGCAACCGGAGCCTCCTTTTTTTATTTATTCCCTAAAAATCTCTTTTTTGCTAAGAACCTCAGTCATATGTTTCGTCTCCAATCCAGCTTTTTTACATATTCCCCACAGAAGAAAATCATCTGTAAGTACCAATGCGTCATTTTCTTTTGCTGCTAAAATAATTGAAGTATCAGTGAACCCAAATTTTACCAGCTCCGGAGAGGCAAGAATATGAACTTTTGATACATGCTCTTCGTCAATTTCTCCAAGTATTGTTGTATTTCCTTCTATAAATTCAGGGAATCTATTTTTTAATTCCATTTTTGCGAAACCGGATACTTCAGATAAAACATGTGGAGTTACTATAACCTTTCTTTTTGCAACAAATTGGAAGAGTAAATCATAATCTTCGGAATCGTACTTTTTAGAAAAGCGTCTGAAATTCTCAATAGCATCAGTATCATACAAACCCATTAGAAGTAACAATAATGGGCTTGTATCTATAACAATTGCTTTCCATCTACCGCTCAATTTCTTTGACATAGAGAATATCCCCTGTATCGTCTGCTATGCCTACCTCATACGATATTGGTTCTTCTTCGAAAACATTTTGTATATCACATTTAACCACCCAGGCATCTCGCTCAAACATTTCAGATTTTTTCTCAACACCTCTAACCTCAAACATAAATTTGATTTTTTTAACACTTGTGAAATAATCTCTCACTCTTATCGTTGCTTCTTTTGCATCCATCAGAATCACCAGCTATGTCGAAATATCTAGTTCTTAATCATAAGGGTTATTAACTCTTTTGTTATGTTCTTACTCGGATTTATCTTTAAACCATAAGGTTTTAATTGCATCATCGCCTTACTACCCCCATTCTTTGGAGATCATTTTATGCTAAAAGAGGCTTCTCAATACGATGCAAAGACCATGGAGCAGAATATCCAGAAGTTCTGGGAGGAAATAGATGCCTACTCCCGGGTCAGGGAATCAAGAAAGAACGGTAAGAAATTCTTTTTCGTAGATGGACCTCCCTACACTACTGGCAGGATACATCTGGGGACAGCCTGGAACAAGGTCATCAAGGATTCGATACTGCGCTACAGGTCGATGAACGGCTTCCACATCCTTGACCGCGCAGGATGGGATATGCACGGTCTTCCCATAGAGGTGAAGGTGGAAGGAGTTCTCGGGTTCAAATCAAAGAAGGATATCGAGAAGTATGGCGTGGGTAATTTCGTGGCTAAGTGCAAGGAGTTCGCATTAACCCACCGCGACGAGATGACACTGCAGTTCAAGAACCTGGGGGTATGGCTTGACTGGAAAGACCCATACATGACTCTTCGCGATGAGTACATAGAAGCCGCATGGTGGACGCTGAAGCAGGCACACCAGAAAAAATTGCTTGAAAAAGGACTCAGGGTCGTGAACTGGTGTCCCAGGTGCGAGACAGCAATAGCCGACTCCGAGGTCGAGTACTGGGATGAGACCGACCCGTCGGTGTACATCAAATTCCCGCTCAGGGAGGAGGAGAATACCTTTATAGTAATATGGACTACCACGCCCTGGACGATTCCCGCCAACATTGCCGTGGCTGTGCACCCTTCATTCGAGTATGTAAAAGTAAAAGCGGTAAAGGATGGGAAGGAAGAGATATTGATAATGGCAGAGCAGCTCATGGAGAACGTATTGAAGCTGGGACGGTATAAGGACTACGAGGTGCTCGATACCATGCTTGGCGAGGATGTACATATGGAATACCTGCATCCTCTTGGGGATAAAGTACCGAAGCAGAAAGAGTTCCAGCATAACGTTTACATGGCTGATTTCGTGACAGTAGAGAACACCGGGTGCGTTCACATAGCCCCGGGTCACGGTATCGATGACTTTGAGCTTGGAGTGAAGAACAGGCTCCCCATCTTCTGCCCGGTCGGCGCAGACGGCAGGTACACGGAAGAGGCCGGGGAGTATAAAGGGATGCACGTGAGGGATGCCAATAAGGTAGTTCTTGACGACCTGGCAGGAAAAAGCCTGCTCCTTGCCAGCGGCAGCATCTCTCACAGGTACGGTCACTGCTGGAGGTGCAAGACCCCGATAATCTATCTAGCTACCGAGCAGTGGTTCCTGAGAGTTACTGACCTCAAGGAGAGAATGCTTGAGGAGATCAAAAAAGTCATGTGGTACCCTGAGTGGGCAGGCTCGGCGCGCTTTGCGGACTGGATCGCGGGTTCGCGCGACTGGTGCATATCGCGCCAGAGGTACTGGGGCATCCCTATCCCGGTATGGATATGCGAAACCTGCGGCGAAACAGAGGTGATGGGGAGCATGGATGAGCTTCGAAGCCGCTCCGGCGTCTCGAAACTGGAGGACCTCCACAGACCTAACGTGGATAATATCCATATCAAATGCAAATGCGGCGGGAGGATGAGCAGGGTCCCGGACGTTTTTGACGTGTGGTTCGATTCAGCCGTGGCATCGTGGGCGACGCTGAACTTCCCGCGCGATGATATAACCATCAGGGAATGGTGGCCTGCGGATTTTATCACCGAAGGCCATGACCAGACGCGCGGATGGTTCTACTCCCAGCTCGGCGCGAGCATGGTATCATTCGGGAAGGCGCCTTATAAGAGCGTGCTGATGCACGGCTTTACCCTGGATACCGAAGGGAAAAAGATGTCAAAGAGCCTCGGCAACGTAGTATCGCCCGAGGAAGTGGTTGCAAGATACGGCGCAGAATCCCTCCGCTTGTACGTGCTTTCGCAGAACGCGCCCTGGGATGACCTGAAATTCAGCTGGGATGAGGTCGGGAACGTGCACAGAATGCTGAACATCCTCTGGAACGTGTACCGCTTCCCTCTTCCGTACATGATACTTGACAAGTTCAACCCGCTTGAGATGACAGAGACCCCTGAGGCGCTGCGGATTGAGGATAAGTGGATCCTCTCCCGCATGCAGTCGCTCATAAAACAGGTAGACAGCGAGATGTCGGTGTATAACCTCCACAAAGCTACGCGTTCCATATCAGAGTTCATACTTGAAGACCTCTCGCGCTGGTATATCCAGCTCATAAGACCCAGGACATGGCGCGAAGCTAACGATCCCGACAAGCTGGCTGCATATTACACGCTCTATGAGGTACTTACCGCGGTTACCAGGCTTATGGCGCCATTTGCGCCCCATATCTCCGAGGGGATATACCAGAACCTCGTTCGCAACGTAGACCCCGATGCGCCAGCAACAGTTCACCTGTGCGACTGGGTGAAACCCAGGGAGGAGTTCGTGGATACCGAACTTGAGTCCAGGATGAGCGTTGTGCGGGAGATAGTTGAGGCGTCATCGAATGCGCGGCAGAAACTGAAGCGAAAACTGAGGTGGCCTGTTAAAAGGATAATCGTGGCGCCAAAGAAAGATGAGGTCGCCTCAGCAGTCATAAGCCTTGAATCCGTGTTAAAAGAGCAGACGAACGCCAAGGAGATAGTGCTGCTTAAAACAGGAAAACCCTGGGAAGAGCTCGGCGTGGAGGTAGTGCCCAATCCGGGCGTGATCGGTCCTGTCTTCAAGAAGGAAGCAGGCAGGGTTATAGCAGAACTTAAGAAGCTGGACGGGAGATTGCTCAAGAGAGCGATGGAAGAGACAGGCAGTTTTGAGCTCAAAGCCGGCACCATCACAAAAGATATGGTGAGCTTCAGGGACACGCTCCCGCCAACCATAGCCCAGGCGGGCTTCTCAGCCGGGGAGGTATACGTAGATACAGAACTCACGCGCGAGATCGAATCCGAGGGGTATGCCCGCGAGGTGATACGCAGGATACAGGATATGCGAAAGGAACTTGACCTGGCTGTGGAAGAGGAGATAAAAGCGGTCGTAGAGATAAAGGATACAAAGGTCAGAGAGCTGGTATCGGCGCTCTCCGGTTTCATTGCAGGCGAAGTGCGGGCAGAGTTGCTTGATATAGGTACTGATGTTAAAGTAGAGGGCGACCTTGTTAAGGACTGGGACGTAGAAGATATTAAGATGAGGATAGGAATTACAAGGGGTTAGTATTGCCTGTGCAGGTATTGCCAATGCAAGTATTTCCTATGCGGGTTTAACGCCTTCCACTTTCAGTTCGGCGTTCGCCCTGTACGCCGCCACTATTGCGCCGAGCAGTATCGGTGCTATGAAGAAACCCGCTATGCCTCCGACCAGTCCGCCCCCTATGAAAGCTATGATGATCAGCATCGGGTGTATATTGGATTTGTAGTTGATGATGAAGGGTCTTATCAGGAGTTCGGAGGGGATTATTATTACAAGCATGCAGACTGTAAGAAAAATAATCGCACTCTCGCCCCCCTTATCAAAATACCTGTATATCACAAGCGGCATAATGACCATCCACCCTGCGAACAACGGGACTATGGCGGCGATCAGCATCAGGGCAGAAAGCGCAAGAACGTTAGCGAAGCCAAATGCCCAGAACACGATCAATGACAGGATACCGACTGAGATGGCACTGTAAAAAGTCCCTATGAACAGCGCTGAAAGAATGCCGTCAAAATGTCCCGCGAACCTCTGCGAGAACTCCTTCAGTTCATCCGGGATTATCTCCTGGGTTCTTTCAATAAGCCTGCCGCTGTCGACCAGCAGGTAGAAACACAGAATGATGGCAATAAGTATATTGAGGGCTGTAAGCGTCAGCGTCTCAAAACCTTTAGCAATGTCGCCAGGGGATAATTGTTCTACCAGGGGTAAAAGGTACTGAGCGAGATTCGATATAATATCCCTGGTCTTATCGCGGGCGAATTCCGGGAGATTAAGCCTTTCAACCAGGTCTAACAGGACCCCTGTGACGTAGTCCTGGTTTTTAACAATCCAGAGGATAATGTTGAAGATCTCGATAATACCAAAACCTATGATCAACAGGATGGGAAGAATGATAGCGGCTGTGGCAATATGAGAGGAAAATCTCGGAGTGTACCTGTCGATGAAATATTTCAGCGGCCTTGCAACATATGCAAGGACTATACCCAGGATTATACCGTCAATCAGCCTGAATATAATGTACAGGAAAATGAAGGTGATTAACAGGATGGTAATTGCCAGCGCAATCTTCCATTTGTGTTTTATTAGAGTTGATACTCCATCCGTATACTGGATACTCGGCATCGGTACAGAATAATGTTTTCAGGGAATATATAATTATTCTGATAGTGCAGCAGGCCACTATCTTACTGGAACTGCTCTTCAAGGACGTGCCGATAATGCTCAGGCGGCATGAGCGAACTGAACGCCCTTTCCACGACCTCGCTCAATGCGGGATGGATATGCATCCCATTGATGACTGGAGTGAAACTCTGCTCAGGAGTATACATGAGGTTGATGATCTCCTGGATAAGGATAGAGGCATGGGGACCGATTATGTGCGCACCCAGAATTTTACTCCTATGTCTCTCTACTATTACCTTTACAAAATAATCCTCCAGTTCCATGGCTTCGCCTCTGGCTGTATCCTGGTACCTGTAAAAACCTATGAGCACGCCCTCCTCCCCGTATTTTTCGATAGCCTGCTTTTCTTTCATCCCGACGCTGGCTATTTCAGGGTATGAGAAGATCGCGTAAGGGACGGCATGGTAGTTAGCCTTTACCCTCTTTTTCAGGAACGCATTGTAGTAAACGATGCTGGATTCGTAGTTCGCCACGTGTTTGAAAAGATGCTTTCCATCCGCATCCCCGAAAGCCCAGACGTTGGGCTGTGAGGTCTCAAAATATTCGTTCACGATAATCCACCCTTTATCATCAGTCTTTATACCGCCCCTCTCAGGGTGGAGTATATCGGTATTCGGAGCCCTTCCTGTGGCAACAAGTATTTCCCTTGCGGTCAGATCCATCTTTTTACCGCTGCTTCTTTCCTGAGCGATGATCTTCTTCTCCCCGTCTGCCGCTCTGTGCACCTCGATAACCTCATGGTTTGTAATTATATCCATGTACTTTGACATCTCTTTTTTTGCTACCTCTGAGATCTCAGGCTCTTCGTCGTGAAGGAACCGGGGGTTCCTCCCGATAATGGTTACTTTTGAACCCATGGCTGAGAAGAAATGTGCATACTCTGCTGCAATGAACCCGCCTCCCATGATGCCTATGCTCTCAGGAAGCTCTGTCATTCCCAAAACCGTATCGCTTGTAAGATAGCCCGCTTCCTCCAGTCCTTTTACTGGCGGTATCCCGGGCTTTGAACCCGTGCACAGGAAGATCATCATTGAGGTTATCGTTTCATTTCCCACTTTCATCGTATAGGGAGCCACGAATTCTGCAACATCCTGATAATAATCCACGCCAGGGTTACTGGATAACCCCCTCCGTAACATGTTTATATCGTTTGAGATTTTACTCCTCATCCGTTCCATTACCTTACTGAAACCGACGCTTTTCAACTCTACATCGATGCCGAACTTCGCAGCATTCTCTATTTCTCTTACTAATTCTGCAGGGTACAGGAGCAGTTTGGAGGGTATGCAGCCTCTCGTGAGGCATATGCCTCCGGGCTCATCCTTATCGATGATAGCCACCTTGATTTTCTGGCCCCTCTCAATTACAGGACTGATAAAGTTCATAGCAGAGCCAGTTCCTATAACAATCATGTCGTATTCTTTCAATATCTAACCCCCATATTTTGATCTATCAGCCGAACCTTGACCTGTAGGCCAGGATTATCACAATACCCCCGAAAAGCACAAGCACCCAGAACAATATTTTTTGCGCTTTCTCCCTCATCCCGAGATCCAGGGCAAAAACGCGGAAGCCGTTCAGGGCATGGGGAACAGCGAGCAAGAGGAGGATGAAGAACGCTGTCGAGGTCGGGACGAATAAAAAATTAAAAGGTGTGCTTATCCCGTGCGCCCATCCGATGTGCAGGAACAGGTAGAATACAAGCAGGAATCCTGTGATGCGCTGCAGCAGCCATGCCCACATCCCGGTTCCGTACGCCCTTTCTTTATCCATGTTCACCTGAATATTGTTTTTAGTTTATGCATTATAGCCTTTCTCATAAATCCAGTGATCGCATTGGTCGGAGGCACCTGCTTCGGGCATACTTCAACGCAGCGGTAAACCTCATCGCATGCCCAGATGCCCCTCTTCAGGTCCACTCTTTTCAATATTTCCTCCGTATTCCTGTTCCTGGTATCGGCATAGAAGCGCCAGGCTTTCGCAAGTGCGGCAGGACCGAGGAAATCCTCACTCCTTGCGGCTACAGGACATGCCCCGTAGCACAGACCGCAGAGTATACAGGCTGCGTACCTGTCTACTTTCCTGATATCAGCCTGCGACATGAAAGCCTCGCGCATGGGATTTGAGCTAATGCCTTCAAACCAGGGACGTATGTATTCGTAATGATCGAAGAAGGGCGCAAGGTCAACGATCAGGTCCCTGATTACAGGCAGGTTCGGCAGCGGCTCTATGAGTACATAGTCCCCTGTTTTTATCCTCGGCACTGCAAAAGGACCGAATGGAAAAGGGCTTATGACCTGTTCTCCCGCTATCTCCGAGACCTGAGTGCGGCACGCCAGCCTGTGCTTCTTGTTTATGAGCATGGCGCTTGAGCCGCAAACCCCGCCGCGGCAGGAGTACCGGAATGCCAGGGAGCTGTCCTGCTCGTCCTGTATCTGGAAAAGCCCGTCAAGTACGGACATGTGCTGCTTGACCCTTACCTCAAACGCATCAAACCACGATTTCTCTCCGTCAAATCTCTTGATCTTAAATCTCATGACTCTACCAGATACCTGTATAGTTTCTTTTCCTGATTATATAAAGCGCATGGTAAGAGCCAGTGCTTTCTCGCTTACATGAACACCCCTGAGTTTGAATGTACCACTATTCCATTTTTGGTTATATTGTAAGGTTTGATCTCTTTTGAATGATCTATATGCCTCATTTTTGAAACCTCAACGACTGTCGTGACCGTTCCCATATCAGCCTGTCTTGCCTGCCGCAATATAACTACGCCGTCGGCTACGTATTCTATCAGACCGTACCTTGAATAATACGGGTTATCCCTGCTGATCTCGGATGTCATTATAGCTGTTACTCCAGTCTCTTTTATTATCTTTGCGAATCTGAACAGGTGGTCGCGGCGCTCGGATTCCGAATCGTTTATCAGCTCATAAAGGGTTATCGGATCTATGGCAAGACGTTTTATATTGAATGTTTTGAAGAGCTTTGGCAGATCGCTCTCGATGCGTTCTATCATAGCCTTAAGGTTAAGAGTACTGAAGTGGACGAGTACCAGCTTTTTGTTCGCAATATACTGTTTCAGGTCCCAGCCTAAAATCGCGGCAGTTTTGATAATGTTTTCCTCGCTCTCCTCCAGACTCAGATACACACAGTTCTCGCCATCCTGCAATCCGGTATAGATAAACTGCAGGGCAAAAGTAGATTTACCCGTACCCGGTGGACCTAACACTGCCACAATATGTCCGGCAGGAATGCCCCCTGTCACCATCTCATCCAGCCCAAGAATCCCTGTCTTTAGCAGTTCCATTATCCCCCTCTGATCCTTTTTATATTCGACACTTCAAAACCCTTCTGGGAGCTGATGTGCGTCTCGAAGTTAACAATATTCTCTGAATCAAGCACAGGAAGGATACCCCTGAATTTCTTCAGGTACATGACGCGCTGTCTTTGTGAAGGACCGAGCTTTCCCCACTCGAAGATCATCACTCCATCCATGCATTCGGATATCTCCTCCTGCTTGCTCTTATCGAAAATCCCTTCGCTCAGTATCACGTATACAAGCCCGTCCCACCTTTTTGAAGCCTTCTGGAGCCCGCGCAAAAACAGGATCAGGTCGTTCCAATCCATTCTCTCAAGGCAGTACTGTGTAAGCGCGGTCAGGGAATCTATGATCAAAAGGCTTTTATTTGCATTTTTATCAATGTAGTCTATTAGAGTTTCAATAAGGTTTTTTTGCTCTTCACTCCACCGAAGCGAATCAAACGTGAGTTCTGTCTTGCAGGAGGATCTCCATGCTGCAGGTATGAATGATCTGGCAAAAAAAGCATCAGAGAAGTCCTTGAATTCAAATTTATTCCTGGAGTCACTATTTTGCAATATATTATAATAATCTGGAAAAGAAAACGCTATCTCTTTCATTACATCTTCTTTTGATCTTGTAAATGATATGTAAGACACTTTTTCAGGTATAGTGATGTCGCTATCGCGGCTCTCTTTTGCCGTCAGCAGGCGTATGGAGGACGTGAGCGCGAATTCGAAATCCCCGGCTCCGATCTCACCAAGCAGCAAAACAAGTGAGCCCGAAGGCAGCCCGCCCTGGAGGATGTAATCCAGCGAATCGATACCAGTTGGGATGCGTGCCAGTTTCATACGATTACCTTTTTAAATGATAATAAACATAATTATGATAACAATGTAATTCAGACCTATTAAACTTTGTCTCTAAGTATTCGTTGGAATGCCTGTCAATTAAAGAAGTGATTCAAATGCCGATCGAAGTCTCAACGGGCACAGGAACCGGAATAAAAAATCTACCGGGCGTATTTAAATCCCTGGAGATGAGAGCCCGTGAAGAATTTGATGATCTCTTGAGTTACCTGCGTTTGCTCTCACGTAAGGAGTTGAAACTTGAGCCGTATTCGTGTGAGAGTTTTGGACAAATGGTATCTTTTGACGGTATGGATGGTTTTACCGAGGTAGAACGGTACTATTTGAACCAGCCGTATGCGCTTGTATCGATACTGTTAAATGAGAAGACAAAAGAGTACCTCTATTACGTGGTAGAGCCTGAACTTTCTGCTTTTGAGCGGATGATGCTTGAAACGGTCTACGATAATATTCTCGACACGCTCACTATACATGACATTTCGGACCAGGGGAAAAGCGAGATCCTGGAGAGAAAAACACTTGATCTCCTGGATAGCTATGCAATCGAAATATACATGGTGGCTATCTATAAGATCCTGTATTACATAAAGCGGGACTACCTGGGGTATGAGATTATAGACGCGCTCATGCATGACGCAGATATCGAAGATATCTCCTGCGACGGTTCAGATATCCCGATATTCTTATACCATAGAAAATATCAGAATATCAAGACAAACCTATCTTTTGAGGAAGAAAGATTAGATTCATTTGTAATCAAGTTAGCCCAGCGCTGTGGAAAACACATCTCCATCGGTGAGCCTTTAGTGAACAGCTCGCTTCCGGACGGCTCAAGGCTCAATGCATCTTTAGGCAAAGAGATCACGTTCAGGGGAAGCTCCTTCACAATAAGGAGGTTCCGTGAATTTGCCTTTACACCAGCCGATCTGATAAAGAACGGCACGTATTCGCCGGAGATCCTTGCATACCTATGGCTTGCTGTAGAGAACGATAAAAATATCATATTCTCTGGTGCAACTGCCGCGGGGAAGACTTCCTCCCTGAACGCCGTGTCCCTGTTCATCCCGCCGATGGCGAAAATCGTAAGTATCGAGGATACCCACGAACTGATGCTGCACCATACGAACTGGGTGGGAAGTATAGTACGGGAATCATTCATAAAGACAGCAAGCGTCAGGGATATTGACATGTTTGAGCTGCTGCGCCAGGCACTCCGCCAGCGTCCTGAGTACATAATAGTGGGAGAAATAAGGGGCAAAGAGGCTCTTACGCTGTTCCAGGCGATGAATACGGGTCACACTACCTTTTCAACCATGCATGCCGATTCTGTAAATACCGTTATCAGCCGGCTTGAGGGGGAGCCATTAAATGTCCCGCGCGTAATGATGCAGGCGCTCAATATCATATGCATTCAAAAGCTGATTCAGATAGGGCATGAGAGGGTTCGCCGCCTGGATATGTTAATTGAGCTTGTAGGCATCGATCAGCAGACAAATGACCTGAGGTTCAATATTATTTATAAATGGAATCCAGAGAACGATACGATCAAGAAAGAGGGAAAATCGTTTGTTCTCGAAGATATTATGATAAGGCGCAACTGGGATGAGAACACACTAAAACTAGAGCTGGAGAACAGGCAGAGGATACTCGAATTCATGAGCGGGATGGATGAGCACGATATTGTCTCACTTATCCAGAGCTACTATATAGAGCCTGAAAGAACTATGAAAGTTATTAAGAAAGATAAACGACAGAGACGCCCAAAGAGAAAAATCAAGTCTGAGAGACATGAATAGAATCAATAACCTTGCTTTTGCGATCTTTGGAAGATACATACAGAGAAGAGAGAATGATTACTCTGCGATAAGACTTGCAATCAAACAGGCGCATCTCTCTCTGCCATGGGATATTTTCATAGGCACAGCATATCTTTATTCCATAATATCGGGAATTATAGGCGCTGTACTCGGATATTTGCTCATACCGCTGTGGCGTTTTATATACTTGAATTCAGTGGCGATCTTGTCGGATAGCGGGTCATCAGATATGAGGCTCACAGGATTGGACAGTTATAGCGAATCAATATTCGTTTCTATTGCCATATTAATCTTCCCGCTGATAATGGGCAGGTTATCGTACTATGCGATATCAGCCTATCCCGGAATGATATCACGTATACGGAAAAGCCAGCTTGATCTTACACTGCCTCATGCTGTAGCGTATATGTACGCCCTCAGCAAGGGAGGCTTAAGCCTTATTTCTATTTTCAAGTCATTGAGCCAGCAGGCAAATGTTTACGGGGCGGCTGCTGAAGAGATAGGCTATATAGTAATGGATGCTGAGCTGCGGGGAAACGATCTCATCACTGCGCTCAAAAATGCAGCTATCAGGACACAATCGGAAAAGTTCAGGGATTTCCTTGAGAACCTGGTCAATGTAGCTTCAACAAGCGGGGATATCGAGGTATTTTTTGGAAATACGGTGCATAACTACCAGAAGTCAGCAGAAGCTGATCAGGGACTGTACCTGGAGATGCTCGGAATGCTTGCTGAGACGTATGTTACAACTTATGTTGCAGGACCGCTGTTTTTGATAACCATTCTTATAGTAATGGGGCTTTTAGGTCCTAAAAGCTTATTATCACTTAAACTGTTGATTTATATTGTAATCCCGCTGAGCTCTATTTTATTTATTGTTTTAATCAGTACGATATCTCTTCACAACGATACAGGGCAGATCGAGATATACTCGATCTCTAAAAGAATCAGGCATTACAGCGATGTGAGGACTACATTCAGAGAAGGTGACGACAGGCTTATACGACGGCTGATGCGATCGCTCCGGTGGGCAGGTATATTGGAGGCTGGAAAAAATCCTCTGAGGCTATTCTTCTCAGATCCATTCAAAGCATTCTATATTACTGCTCCTTTAGCGATCATTTACTTTATTGCCTCCGTATACCGGCAGGAAATTACTGTGGATCTGCTCGATGATGCTATCATAATAAGTATATTGATCCTGCTTGTGCCTTTTCTTTTCTTTTATGAGGTGCGGTCGTGGAGGATATGCGCTATTGAGAAATCAGTGCCGTACTTCCTTAAAAGACTGGCTGTTATAAATGACATAGGCATGCCTCTTGCTGACGCAATAAAAACCATTTCAAAGGTTAACGTGGGAGTGCTCAGTACCGAGATCAAACTGATGCATAAAGATCTGGTGTGGAGCAACAGCATCCTGAATGCGTTGATGAAATTTGAGAGCAGGGTCAGGACAGCTTCCATATCACGAATCGTTACTCTTATAACAAAAGCAAGCGAGTCGACAGGAAATATTAAAGAGACATTAAGGGTAGCGGCAAATTACGCTGAACTCACAGAAATTCTAAGGACCCAGAAATTCACTATCCTGTTCTCATATCTTATAGTCGTATACATATCATTCGCAGTGTTCCTGCTCGTATTATACATATTCACGACTATGTTCCTGCCATACGTACCCTCAATATCTACCAGTGTTGGCTCAGCGATGTTCTCAATAAATGCGAACAAAGAAGAGTACATAAGATTATTCATGCACGCCACGGTAATACAGGGTTTCTTTTCAGGGATTATAGCCGGTCACATGATGGGCGAGAGCGCATATGACGGTCTGAAACATTCTGTTATCATGATGAGCACAGCATATATGTTATTTGTATGGTTCGTATAGGTGTACTATGGGGCTCCTGAGAAACGAAGATGGGATTTCAGAGGTTGTGGGGGCTATGCTGATACTTATGATGCTTGTACTGTACCTGGGGATGCTGCAGGCATATGAGGTCCCAAAATGGAACGAGGAGCTGGAGAGAGAGCAGTTTGACAGGGTATACAGCGACTTCATAAATCTCAGGTCAGATATTGAGGACGTCTCTATAAAGAATATCCCAAAGACAAGCAACCTGCACATGGGGATCAGGTATCCGGAGAGATTTCTGCTCAGGAACCCCGGACCCGGCGCAGGTGGAATTCTCACTACGTACCCATTAGATGTAAACGTAAGTTATACATCACTGGATGGAAGTATCTCGTATGCCAATTACACATCAAATGGTGTAACATACGAATTAAGAGGCGTATCGACTTTCCCGAAACTCGTATACGAACACGGTATCACAATAAGAAGTTTTGAGAACGTGAACCTGACAGATAACCAGCAGGGACTTATGGTAAATAATGAAATATTCCTGCCTGTCGTGAACTGGAGATCGATCTCAGCTTCATCAATAGAAACAGAGTCGCTTAATATAAAGCCATATAATACGACCATCAGCAGTACTAAGAACATACGTATAACATTGAGTACCAGATATCCGGAACTATGGAAGGAACTGCTTAAAAACACACAGGCAAATGTTTCAGGCGACAGAATAATAATTAACATCAGCAGTTACATAGGAAGGGATGTTCTTCTCCCGATAGTGGATATGCCGGCAGAGAATGCAATCTATACCGGTATGATAAAGTTCAGCAGGAGTTCCAGTTCTCCATTTGAAGTACCGCCATTCTCAAACAGCGACCCCACACAACCGAACTGGCCGGTTATTATGAATATAAGCCTTGAATCGGTAACCACAGGAGATCCGGTCTACCAGAGGACGCATTCAAATATAATTGCAATTGTGAAGAATGTTACCGGACCCTCCTACATACATGCGGACCTTACAGGCTTATCGAGGGATACTAACTCGCTGGCATATAACGTGCAACCTGATTATTTCCCTTCAAATAACTGGAGTTTACCGAACAGTAATACGGTTAGATGGAGCTCCATTGAGCATCCGGATTACGATGTGGGCTCTACTGTATCCATAGCACTCTGGGTTGTTAATCCAACTAACAACATGCAATATTACACTGAGAGGACATACACTCGTAAGAATTCTCAACCTTACTGGCAGTGATAAACCCAGCATATATGCTCGACTCATAGAAGTAAAAACAGGATTATCGATGGCACCCCTACCATTAACCATAACACAGGATTATACCGCCATACCTTTGCACCATCAAGAGGACCGAAGGGTATCATGTTGAACCCTGCCAGAAATACGTTGATAAAGGAGCTTCTAATCAGTACCGCCTGTATAAAGCTCTGAGGCACCACAAAAAACGATGCTACCAGAAATAAGACCGCAAGTACCAGGTTCACGACCGCGCCGGAAACAGAGATATATGCGAATTCCTTTGCTGCCTGGGGGGCGTACCCGTAATCGTAGCCGTAGGCAGCCTGCCTTCCGCGGATCATCACCGCCCCGGGTGCAGCGAATACGAAGTTCCCTCCTGTGGCGAACGAGAGACCGAGCGCCAGGAGAAGCCCCATCGGGCTTGCCTCGTAATCTGCTGCGTACCCGTACCTCTGTGCTGTGAACTTATGAGCCATCTCATGGAGGAGAAAACCCGTCCCGACGCCGACAGCCGCTGCAAACAGCATCTGGGGGCTCAGTCTAGGGTATGTGAAAGCGATCGTAAGCACCAGCAGCGAGGCTACAAGATGCACGATCTCCCGCAAGCTGGTCCTGTTCATGCGCTCAAAATTAATTTCATGGCTTATAAACCATGCTATAAAGTTACACTGCACCGCAGGCGAAGTTGGATATCAGTTCGCCCTGCTGCGGGCTTTTCACTCCGTACAGGCACTGGCGTGCGTCCTTGTAATAGAGCCGCTCCTCAAGTATGCCTTCCTTTTTCAGCCTGCTCAGGGCATACCGCACCGTGCGCGGGGGAAGGTAGCTCTCAGCCACAAGCTCTTTCTGTGTCATCAGCCCCTTGTATTCAAGTACCTTGAAAACGAGCTTCACAGAAGGGGACAGCCGCTCTATCTTGTGGGTATAAACGTCCTGCATCTGTACGGTTTCCGAATAGAGGTGTTTATCTGTCGTTTTTGGCATGTTAACACTGTTAACTACGCATTCGTATGATTTAAATCTTTAGGCAAAATATGCCGCCTGTTCACCACAGCAAAGCAAGAAGGAAAATTATTATTACAGTCAGCCCCTCCTGCATCAGCGTGGCAAGCAGCATGATCTGCATGCCCAGCTTTGGTGAGAATATGCCTGTATAATAGGGGATAGTGAACCGCAGGCGCACAAGGCTGGAGAGGACCCTTCCGGCAAGCAGGGCGATAATGATCTCTTTTTGCGACAGTATTCCCTCTTCAAGCAGCCTGCCCGCTATCGTATATGCTCCTATGTTGCTGGCAAACCATGCTGCAATTATAGGCAGCCCCTCAGCCGGAAGATATCCGAGAAGAGGCAAATCTCTCAGGTATACGGCGAGCATATCGAAAAACCCGATATCGATAAGCTGGAAAACGATCACGGCAGCGATGGCCATCGTAGGGAGGACGCGCTTAAGCGGTGTCCAGGAGGCTCTGAGCGCAGCCCTGAGAGCTGCGTTGAACCTTTTCTTTTTTATTTCCTGCTTTATCTCAGGATGGTCTTTGGGAGGCAGCAGGATATGCCCGATAACAAGGGTTATGGCAGTCCTTAGGAATCCTACGGCAACCACGATGCCGAGATAGATGAGTCCCGTGGTACCGAGGAGGATTATAAGGACCGGAAGAAGGTCCCTGACAAAAATGAAAGTCGCGGGAAAGGAAGTGACAAGAGATGCTATTATGGTCTCCCGCCTGTCTATCAAGCCTTTTTTGTTAAGCTCAGCCACCATCGAGTTCCCCGCGGTCGGGGAGCCAAAAGATGCAAGGAAGCTCACGCCCACCTCTTCGCGCAGGTGCCCGAAACGCATGAATGGCGCGGTCACGAAGCCCAGCTTCTGTATCCAGCCGAGCTCGATCAAAAGCTCGATAAGGACGATGCCTATAACGGTAGGGGGGATGACCGAGGCGAGGTATCCGAGGGCTGAGAGGAGGGCATCAATCCACATAAAACATATTAATAATTTAATAAATCATTTTGAATGCTGTTTTTGAATTCGTAGTAATCTTTTTCTTTTAAATCTCTGATTATATTCTTCATTTCCTGTTGTGATATGAGTCCTTTCTTTTTACATGCATGCAGAAACATTGTTAGGTCAAAGGCTTCTATTCCGATCTTAACAGCCCTCTCTTTTGCTGGCTGGTCGTCGATTAGAAGAATTGCTGCTGTATTCAGAGCTAATGCTATGGCTTCCCTCTCCCCCATACCTAGATCTTGACCATCTAATGCATTACTATCCTCGACGGTTATCCATCTCTCCCCATCGATGCTATCCTGATCCGGGGTGATTTTTAATAGTAAATCCTTGAAAAATCTTGCCTTTGATAATTCCACTAACACTGCATTAGGAATACTGACAGTTTTTACGTCAAAGAACTTTTTCAGTAAATCAAGCCTATTGATCTTAAATAAAGAGCTTATGAAACCCGTATCAAGGACTACCTTCATCCGGTGAGCTCCAGCAGCCGCTTTGCGCCCCGAGCCATCTCCTCTGCTGTCTTAGAGCCTCTTCTTATTTTTATCTTCCTGGAGATGAGAAATTCTTTAGCCCCCTCATAGCTCAGGTTCATCAATTCTGCAAATCGCCCAAGCGAGACCTCCCCATCTTTATATAACTCTATAGCTAATGATTCTCGTACATCTTTGCGCGCGCTAAGGAGTGTATTTATTGCGTCTTTTATAAATTCCGCTTCATCCTTGTACAGCCCGGTTTTCCTTATTAATCTTAATTCACTGGCAATGTCCTCAGGAAGGTTGATGCATGTATCCATATTCTCACTATTTAAATAGTAAATTGATTCTATAAATGGTTTTGCTCATCTGATAAATATTATAAATTTTAGGAAAGCTTATTTAAAGCCCGGTGAAAGTAATACAACTCGTATGAGAGACCTGCTAGCTTGGGACCAGACCCTGTTCAAGGACAGCGAGCTTTTCGAGCTTGACCACATACCTGAGCATTTCCTTCACAGGGACACACAGTTGCAGTCGCTGATGTACAGCGTCCGCCCTGCACTCTCAGGCTCCCGTCCCCTGAACTGCCTGTGCATCGGCGCGCCTGGCACGGGCAAGACCACGGCTGTTGCCAAGGTCTTTGAGGAGATAGAGAAGCATGCGTCAAAGATCGTTCCTGTGCTTGTGAACTGCCAGGTGGACTCCACAAGGTACGCGGTCTTTTCCCACATCTTCAAGAAACTTATCGGCTATGCCCCCCCCACGTCGGGCGTTTCCTTCAAGAAGATATTCAGCGAGGTCACAAAGTACCTGGCAGAGCACGAGAAGGTGCTCGTAGTCGCACTCGATGACATGAACTACCTATTCTACGAGAACGAGGTGAACGAAGTGCTCTACTCCCTGCTGCGGGCCCACGAGACGCATCCGGGGGCGCGTGTCGGTGTTATCGCCATACTGAGCGACACGGGCGTTCCCCACATCCTTGACCCTAAGGTCGAATCCGTGTTCCTGCCTGAGGAGATAGCGTTCCCGCAGTACACCAGGGAAGAGATACGGGATATTCTATCGAACCGGGCGAGGCTTGGCTTTTTCCCCAGCGTGCTCGATGACAGCGTGCTTGACAGGATCACGGAGCATACGTTCGCCCTGGGAGACCTGCGCGTGGGAATAGACCTGCTCAAGCGCTCCTGCCTCAACGCGGAGCGCCGCGCCAGCAAAAACATATCGCCGCAAGATGTGGAATCGGCTTATGATAAGTCGCGGCTCATTCACCTGTCTTACCTGATGCGCTCGCTGAAAGAGGATGAAAAAACCCTCCTTGGCATGGTCGCAGAGATGCAGCAGGCTAACTCAGGCGAGCTTTATGAGAATTTCCACTCCAGGACCGGCCTTGGATACACGCGGTTCTATGAATTATTGAACAAGCTTGATTCCCTCAAGCTGATCGAGGCTGATTTTACAGGGAAAGGCTCGCGCGGCAGAAGCAGGGTGGTGACGCTGCGGTACAAGGCTGATGAGGTCAGGGCACGGCTGTGAGCTTTGGCACTGCAACGGGACACGCGGGTAGGTATGCAGCAGTTTTACCAGAGATAATCCATGGGGACCTAAGGTTTTATTAGTGGCGAAATCCAACTATCTTAGGGGTGACAATCCTGAGGGTCTTTCAGATATTACTGGTTGAGGATAATCCCGGCTACGTACGCCTGACAGAGGAAGCTCTCAAAGAGAATACTATGCCTAACAAGCTGCACGTGGTGCCGGATGGCGTAGAAGCATTAGCTTTCCTGCGGCGGAAGGGAAAATATGCGCAGGCACCGCGACCGGATATTATCCTTCTTGATCTTAACCTGCCCAGAAAACATGGTAAAGATGTGCTGGCAGAGATTAAAAACGATAATGACCTGAAGCGTATTCCCATAATAGTCCTGACCGTTTCAAGCGCAGAGCAAGATATTCTTACAAGCTATAATCTCCATGCCAACTGCTACATCGTCAAGCCCAACGACCTTGACAGGTTCATAGCAGTTATCAGATCTATCGTGGATTTCTGGTTCACGATTGCGAACCTCCCGCCGGGGGATTAGAATGGAACACATAAAAGTTCTGCTGATCGAGGACAATCCCGGAGATGCCAGATTGATAAAGGAGATGCTGATGGAAGCAAAGAATATTTCCTTTGACCTGGAATGGAGGGACAGGCTCTCGGCAGGATTGGAGCGCCTTGCTGAGGGGGGGATAGATGTTGTCCTTCTTGACCTCATGCTGCCCGACAGCCGGAGGTCTGAAACCTTTGACAGGATACTTGCCCAGGCACCTGAAGTACCGATCGTCGTGATGAGCGGTCTTGACGATGAGACGCTTGCGACCAGCGCAGTGCAGAAAGGGGCACAGGATTACCTGATCAAGGGGCAGGTTGACAGCAACCTTCTGGTGCGCTCGATCCGCTATGCGATTGCACGTAAGCAGGCAGAGGAGACGCTGAAAAAATATGCAGTAAAACTCGAAGAGGCAAACCGCCTCAAGGACCTGTTCACAGATATCATGCGCCACGACCTGATGAACCCGGCAAGCATTATAAAAACCATGGCAGAAATTAAGCTTGACGAAACAGAGGAAGACGGGATGCGCAAGGCGTTTTTGATGATAGGGAGGAACGCAGACAAACTCATCGATATGATCCGGAGCGCGAGCATGTATGGGAGGCTTGAGAGTGCAGAGAAACTTGACCGCCAGACTCTTGATCTTAACGAGGTTTTCAGGGCGGCCATAGATAGCTTCAAGCCCGAAATTGAAAAGAAAAACATGAGGCTTAAATACCTGCCGGAGGGCAGATACCCGGCGCTTGTAAATCCCGTGATGGAGAACGTTTTTTCAAATCTTATCAGCAACGCCATAAAGTATTCGCCGCAGGGGAGGAAGATCGAGGTAAATATCACAGATGAGAATAAGCACTACAGGATTTATGTGAAGGACTGGGGATATGGGATAAAGGATGAGGATAAGGATAAGCTCTTTACCCGGTTCCAGAGGGTGGATAAGAAGGGTGTCAGGGGCACAGGGCTCGGACTTGCTATTGTGAGGCGTATAGTGGAACTGCACAGGGGAAGGGTATGGGTGGAAAATAACCCGGAAGGTGGGAGCATATTTTATGTGGAGATCCCGAAATCCTGATCTGGTTATGCCGGGGTAAGTTTTTTTATTGAGAACCCTGAGCCCGGATATTTTCACAACGAACCTGTACTACATATATTTAGCACTATCAAGCTGATAAAATAGCTAAATTGATAAGATATCAGAATAGAATCTGAATAGGAAATCTGAGTAGGGAAGTATCAGATCTACTGATGTTTCAGGGGTGGTGAATAACATGAAAAATGAAGATAAAACAAAAGAGCAGCTCACTGGTGAACTGCTGGAGTTGCGCAATAGGGAAGAATGGTACCGGATTCTATACGAAGAGAACCCATCGATGTACTTTACCCTGGATCCGGAGGGAAAGGTACTCTCTGTTAACAGTTTTGGGGCGGAACAGCTGGGTTATACTGTTGAGGAACTGGTCGGGCAATCTATATTCAAGATTATTTACGAAGAGGATAGAAAAATCCTTCTTGGGCAAATAGCAGCATGCCTGGTGAATCCCGGTAGTACCACCAGCCAGGAGCTCCGCAAGGTCCGCAGGGATGGTAATATACGGTGGATGAAGGAAGTGGTCCGCTCGGTGCGTGCCGCGGATGGCAGGCTGGTCATTCTCATTGTTTGCGAGGATATCACAAGGCTTAAGCAGGCAGAACAGGAGCTTCGCGGGTCAGAGGTGCGCTACAGGAGCCTTGTTGAGAATGTAAGGGATATCATCTTCACGATATCCTCGGATTTTACGTTCACTTCTCTTAATCCTGCATTTGAGACCATTACCGGATGGCAGCATGAGCAGTGGGTCGGTAAGAATCTAAAGCATCTCGTGCATCCCGATGACCTGCCCCTGGCTATGGAGATTTACCGTCGTGTCCTGGATGGAGAGGTACCCCCGGTCTTTGAGCTTCGCATTCTTTCGAAATCTGGCGATTATATTATAACGGAATCAGTAATAACTCCGCAAATCCAGGATGGAAGGATCACAAGCGCTTTAGGTATTACACGCGATATCACGGAACGCAAACGTGCCGAAGAAGCATTACGTGCTGCTGAGGCTAAGTTCCGCATCCTGGTTGAGCAATCGCTTGTTGGCATATATATAACCCGGGATGCGAAAATTATATATGTCAACCCAAAACTGGCTGAGATGCTGGGTTATACACAGGAGGAGATCGTAACTTCAAAATCTGTCTCTGACCTGATAGCAGAAGAGGATCGCGAAAGATCTGTCCAGTATATCCGCAAACGCCTAAGAGGCGAGGTCAAGAGCATGCAGCATACCTTTCGCGGATTAAGAAAGGATGGAACGCTTATCGATTTAGAGGTCTACGGGACAAGAATCGAGCTGAATGGAATACCTGCTGTAATGGGAATGGCAATTGATATTACGGAGCGTAAGAGAGCGGAGAAAGAGCTGCAGAGAGCGCACGATGAACTGGAGAAAAGGGTGGAGGAGCGGACTGCAGATCTTGCACACGCCAACGAAGCGCTGCAGGTTGAGATCGCCGGGCGCAGGAAGATCGAGGAAGTGCTCAGGAGAGAGAGGGACAGGGCACAGAGGTACCTTGATATTGCAGGGGTTATGATCGTCGCTATCGGTGCCGACCAGAAGGTTACCCTTGCAAATAAAAAGTGCTGTGAGGTTTTAGGCTACAGTGAACAGGAGATCATTGGCAAAAACTGGTTCGATACCTTTATTCCTGAGCGGATCAGGGACGAGGTAAGAACGACTTTTATAAAATTAATTGATGGAGAGGCCAGACCGGTCGAATTTTTTGAGAACCTTGTCCTGACAAAAAGCGGTGAGGAGAGGCTCATTGCATGGCACAATGCTGTATTGAGAGATACGGCAGGGAACATCATAGGCACTCTCAGTTCAGGGGAAGATATCACAGAGCGCGAGCGGGCTGAGGAGCAGCTCAGGTTCCAGACCACAGTCCTGTCCCAGGTGAACGATGCTGTTATCGCATTCGATAATAAGCACAGCATAATCTACTGGAACGACGGGGCACAGCGGCTGTACGGCTGGACATCCGGGGAGGTGCTCGGCAGGCAGGTGGAAGAAGTCACCCGCCACCGCTGGCTAAAGCCTGAGGATGAGAAAGAAGCCGACAGCTCTCTTGAATCTACAGGCTCCTGGCGCGGGGAGTTTGTTCAGGTCAGAAAGAGCGGGGAAGAAATAGATGTTGAGGCATCTATCAGAGTGCTCAGGGATGAGAGAGGTGAAACCCTTGGTTTTATTGCAGTAATGCGCGATATTACGGAGCGAAAGCGGATTGAGCAGAGGCTCAGGCTGCTCTCCGCTGCTGTAGAAGAGGCGCCCAATGGAATACAGATTATTGATCTGGATGGACATGTTATCTTCTCCAACAAGGCAGTAGCTGTTATTTGTGGCTTTTCTGTTGAGGAGCTCCAGGGAAAGCATGTCAACGAGATGAACGTTGAACCCGGGCTTGCCAGCAAGGTTATTCTTCCTGCTATAAAAGAGACAGGACGCTGGATCGGGGAAATCATGATCAAGCACAGGGACGGAAGGATATTCCCTATACTGCTTAACGCCTCCATGATCAAAGACAGCAAGGGCGGGCCAATAGCCATGGTGGGCATCATTACCGATATCACAGAGCGCAAACGGGCAGAGGAGTTGCTCAGGGAATCTGAAAGGAGGTACAGGAATCTCGTTGAGCTATCGGCTGATATGATATATCTATCTGACAGAGAGGGCAGGCAGGCATTCGTGAACGATGCAGGCTACAGGCTGCTTGAGGCTTCACCTGAGGAGGTGATAGGCAGGAACTGGTCTGAGTGGATACACCCGCATGACAGGGAGAGAACCGATAAAAAGTTCAGGGAGATGATAGAGCAGGGCATAGATCTCTTTGGTTTTGAGAACAGGTTTGTATCCAGGAGCGGCAGAACGATATATCTGCTTCATAACATAAGGCTGCTCAGGAACGATAAGGCAGAGATAATCGGGACACAGGGTATTGCGCGCGACATAACCGAACGACGGCGTGCTGAAGAAGAACGCGAGCGCTGGGCGGCTGAGCTGACGCGCTCGAATGAAGAGCTTGAACAGTTCGCCTACGTGGCCTCGCACGACCTCCAGGAGCCGCTGCGCATGATATCGGGCTTCACGCAACTGCTGGCAAAACGGTATAAAGGCAAGCTTGGCAAGGATGCCGATGAATTCGTCTCATTCATCGTGGACGGCACCGCGCGCATGCAGAGGGTGATCGAGGACCTTCTGGCATATTCGCGCGTGGGCACGCGAGGTAAACCGTTCGAACCCACGGATTGCGAGAACATATTCAACCAGGCAGTGACTAACCTGAAGGTCGCTATCGAGGAGAATAAGGCGGAAGTTACGCATGACCCTCTTCCCACTGTAATGGCTGATCCGACCCAGATGGTGCAGTTGTTCCAGAACCTGATCAGCAACGGCATCAAGTTCCGCAAAAAAGAAGAAACCCCGCGCATCCACGTTTCGGCGCAGAGAAGAGGGAATGAGTGGATCTTTTTGGTACGCGACAACGGGATAGGGATATCCCCTGAATTCAAAAGACGCCTTTTCCAGATATTCCAGCGCGAGCATGCGGCAAGCGAATACCCGGGGACGGGCATAGGTCTTGCCATCTGCAAGAAAATAGTGGAGCGCCACGGGGGAAGGATATGGGCAGAATCCGTGCCGGGTCAGGGTTCGACCTTCTGTTTCACTTTGCCGGTGAAAAAGAGCGAAAGGCAAAGCGGACTGTATGCGCCGGTCGGGAATCGAACCCGAGTTTAAGCGTTGGCAACGCTCAGTGATAACCGCTACACTACCGGCGCGTAGCCACTGAGGGGCTATCCTCTTAATAATCTAATCCGTATTATATAGGCGAAATAGGATAATATTTCGGCTATTTTTTAAGGAATTAGAGCATAATCCTCAGCAGGGCATCACCTTACATAATCTACTATCTAATAAAGCTTTTTGAACTCCCTACACGTGTTCACCCTTCAACGATTGTTTAATCTGCGCTGTCGCAACGACCCCATAGCAACAACTCGTTTAAATCTTCACCCTCTTGGAGATGTTCCGATATAAGTCTCACGTATGTAACTTTATCAACTTTTTAATTCTATAAGAGAAAAAAGCTTATAAATCGATAGCTGCTTGTTTAAAATCATTAAATATTATTATAAAAAGTTACATATGTGAGACTATTATCGGTACAACTCCTATCATGTCTGTCAACTTGATATCTTTTTTTCAGCGCCCAGCAATAAAATTAAGCCACCTGAGCAAGAAGGTAGAGTATAAGTTCACTGTTGTCAAAAAGAACACGATATATCTGGGGAGATTGTTTGTATATCTCTTTTACTCTTGCATTTCTGCTAAAAAATCTCTGAAAATCCAGAGCTCTGCCTATCATTAATATATCGATGAACCCTTCCTTTCCTTTGCATTTATTTGCCTTCACAATATAGCCGGCGGATTCAAGATTTTCCAGATACGCAGCTAACTGGCTATCTTTTAGTCCTATCTTGGTTTTACTATCAATAAAGGCAATCTCTTTCATCGCACCCAGCTTCAAAGTTATTTCAATACTGCCGCTTCTTCATACTTTTGTACCTTTCAGATAGACAGCTTGTTTTATAAACTCTTGTGAGGAATGAATTTATTCTTTTTCTGTCAGCACATCAACCCGTTGATGAAGCTCGGACATGCTTTCTGCAAGGTTTTTTATTAGTCGGGCACATCTGTCTGCATAATTCACTGCCAGTGTAATATCAACGGCTTCTTCCGATGCGATATCCTTTGTAGAATCCGCAATATCTTTCATCAACCTATCTGCCATTTCCACAATCTCTTCCGGGGTATATACAGCCATTTCAACAACTCCTCACTCGTTTAGGATTAAATGGCTCCAATGCATCATTAATATTTTGGATGGGGATCCCTGGTCGTTAACTGGTTTAAGGGGCGATCCATTCTCTCTTGTTTCAAATTAAACCAAAGCTTTAAGGATGCGCCGGTTCAAGCATTTTGTTTTATTTAGGATATATGCAGCATTTCGAAAAGATGTGCCTTATCCCTTCATCTAAAACTCCTCAAACCTCTCCTTCTTCGCCCTGCAAATCGGGCAGAGGTCGGGTGGTTCCCCCCCTTGCGCAGAGATAACCGCACACGTAGGTGCTCAAAGCCTCGCCTGAAATCCATGCAAAAAACATCTCAGTGAAAACAGGGGTGGATGTTATAGCTGTGTATGATGGTATGAAGCTGGAGCTTGAAGAGAAGTGGGTCTAAATTTTACTTTTTACAGATTCTATTTTCTCGTCCATACCCTTTGGAGCGTCCCTCCGGTCATCGATTGTGAGGTGCGTGACCACCCTCTTTACGCCTTTCTTAATAACCGCTTCGTGCGCTGCTCTAATTGCGTTGAAAGCTTCATCGATGGAAGATACCTCTATTACCGTCCCCATCGGCGTTAACTGGTATTTGACACCAGACTTTTCGATAGCTTTTACAGCCTCGGAAATATGAGAGCTCATGCTTGTGCTACCCGTTCCCAGAGCGACGATCTCAAGTTCCGCTGTGATAATCGGTTTCATATCTAACCTCCTGAATATATAATATTTCTAATTAATCTTTTAACCAATAACTAACAACAGAAATATAATGGATTTTGAGGCGTAAATATTTTATGGATAATGAAAATTAACCGAAAGTAAAAGTGAATGCATGAAGACCAGGATTTTCTATATTTATCTCAAGCGTATGTTCTCCATAACCTTCGGGGTCTTCTATAAGTGTGTAGAGACGAGGTTCACTAATAGTGACGATGCTTGAACCATTTCTCCTTAAGACATCTTTTCCAGACTCATTGCCAAGCGGCTTGCCTTCACGAAAGACATGGACTGTTACATTACCTGTTGCACTGGCTACAAAATTAACATTTTTTGCGTTATAGCGGAAAATAATTTTTGCCCCGGGATTTTTATTTTCAGCAAATTCGTCTTGAAATTCCCAGACACCTGCAAGATACAGGACATTTGTTTTAATTTCTGCCGGTTCAGAAAGATTTTGAACACCAACCGTACCAGATTTTCCAATCCCTAAATAAGTATTCCTTGCCGCGCCGAAATAAATTTCAGGACTATTCACTTTTGTAAAATCAACATTAACCGCTCCAGCAGGCTTTGATATTTCCTTGCTAATCTCTTCTTTTATTTTTAAAGCTGTAATCCTCTCTTCTAAAAGCTCCTGGATCTTTTTCTCAGTCTCTTCATATTCTCCCTCTCCAATATGGTCGTAGACTATGAAACCATCTATATCGATGAGATATTTATGAGGCCAATAACGATTGCTGTAGGCTGTCCATGTCGAGTAGTTATTATCCAAAACAACAGGATATTTCATACCGAATTTTTGGACTGCAGCAAGCACATTGTCGTAATTTTGTTCAAACTGGAACTCAGGTGTATGAACTCCGATGATCACAAGCCCTCCATCCTTATACTTTTCATACCAGCTATTGAGATATGGTAAGGTCCTAAGACAGTTAATACAGCTATAAGTCCAAAAATCAATAAGTATAACCTTCTTGCCAATCAATTCCGCCACTGTGATATTATTGGTGTTGATAAAACCTGAAGGATTTACAATTTCCTTTGCCACCGGGTATTTTCCGATTTTTTCCTTGTTCAAAGGGATAATCTCAGCCTCTCCCGGCGATATCCTTGGAGGTTTTAGCGACTCCAAATAAAGGATTGATGCTGCGATCGCAATTAAAACCAGGATAAGTATAATTGTTTTCTGTTTCATTGTCCTGAGAGCCACCGATTAAGAGGGCCGAAATTGGCAATAATATTTAAGTTCTGTGTGAAGGCAAGGATGCCAATAATGATCAGGATGGTACCGAAAACAATGTTTATGTATTTAAATAACTTTGCATGGCGAATGGTGATATTGGTGATGAAATTTGAAGCCTGTGACGTGAATAAGCCTACAACAAGGAAAGGAACGCCAAGCCCCAGCGAATAAGAGAGCAACAGGTAAAATGCCAGTCCTGGCTTTATAGCAGCAAGCCCCAGAATGCTTCCGAATGCAACCCCGACGCATGGCGTCCAGCCTGCTGCGAGAGCAGACCCGAACAGGAATGATGTGAAATATTTTGATTTGAACCTTAATCCAATCTTAAATTTATACTCCCGTTCAAGAAAAGGTATCTCAATAAGCCCCACCAGATAAAGTCCAAAGAAGATGACAATAATGCCTCCGATCCGGGCAAGCCATGCCTGAACATCATAGGCAAATGCCTGGAAAATGGTATTGAGCAGGATACCCAGGAGTGCAAAGACCACTGAAAAACCAAGGACAAAAAATAAACTGTTAAGGAAAATATGTTTCTGTTTCGATTTTGTTTCTGTCAGGGAGACACCGGCCAGATACGCTAAGAACGTTGGTATGATTGGCAGCATGCACGGGGATAAGAAAGAGACTAATCCCCCAATGAATGCAACTATGATTGTTATTTCGACCATATTGTTATCCTAAATTTATTTTTGTCTGCTCATTTATTAGTCCCTATTCATATCTTTCAAACGCATGATTATTTTTTCAAGAACTTCTCCATCGCCTGGATGTTTTGATTCGATCATTTTTCTAAGCCTGAGAGAGGTCCCGTCCATCCTGTAAGCCGTACCTTCCGCTTCAATTCCGCAGATGGCCGTAGGTATAACCACATTGGATATCTCGGTTGTTGAATTCCAATGAGGGTCGATCAGGATGAGCGGGATTTTTGCAAGCTCGCGTACTGAATTTGCAGGGAAATGTGCAGCTGCATCTGCCGCTATGATCATCGCAGCATCCACCTCCTTCCGGTAAAGTACATCATTGGCCGCTGTCTCACCAGGATTATAATAAGGTGCACCGCGCGAGAAATCAACAGCAGTGGCAAAACCGGTTTCCCAGGTGCACACCTGGTTGAACCCCGCCACATTGTAGTGACCCCGCATGGGCATGAGCACAAATTTCGTGAATGAGTTCAATTCTGTGACCAACGAAATCGCATTATCAATATTCTTATACCTTGATTTACTCTGGGTGAGTCCCATACCAAAGAATATTGCGCCGAACTTCGCCACCTTTAATGTATCAATAATTTTTATAAGTTGGTCTTTATTAACATTGCCCACTTTATCAGGTACAACATCTTCATGGCCTGAGAGTATCGCTCTAAGTGCTGAAATTACCAAGTAATCGCTTCCCTGTTGCACTTCCACATATTCATCAGCCACGCCAGCCGTATGAGTTTTTCGTACATCGATAGCAATGATCTTGCGTCCTCTTCTTCCTTTCTCTGTGAAAAATCCCCTGGCAAAAGTTGAATAACGACTCATGTGCCTTGGATGGGCATGGACAGGATTGCAGCCCCAGAACACAATAACATCCGAGCGGTTCTTTATTTGTCCAAGTGTGGCACTTGGCATGCCTTTCTCGTGAATCGCAAGCCCGGTGGGGCCGTGGCAAACAGATGAAGTACTATCTATGATCGCACCGAGTTCTTCTGCCAAAAGGATTCCTTTTTCATGCACTTCGCACGATGCTGAAGCCCAGCCATAAAGAAGCGGCCTCTTTGACCCAGCAAGTATCTTTGCTGCCTCATCGATGGCCTCGTCATAAGATACTTCCCTGAAATCTTCGTTCTTGTTAGACCGCATCAGAGGTTCCTTTATTGTGTGATGCGTCTGTATGTTTTTCGCACCGAGCCTGCAATGTCCCAATATTTTTGCCGAGCCAAGGATGCATGCATGTTTTGCTTCAATTATCTTGTTATCCTCCACTACAATCATGATATCGTCGCATAAACAGCCGCAAAAAGGGCACAGGGCATCTGTTATCACAGTTTTCATCGTTTAACTCCCAACCGGGTAATCTTACTATCTTTCATGCTCATTCTACATTGATTGTGTTAACTCGTTTCAAGAATTACTGTCTCTTCCCTCTTTTACATGTTCGGCAATCTTGATTGAAATGTCATGCGCATAAGAAGCCAAAGCCTCCAGGTCAGGATTGCTACCCATTACATGGTTTATTGTATAATCTGCCGGATAGTCGTTGTACACAGGAGCGATGTCTATCAAGACAATATCGTTCTCTATCAGAATACGCATATGCCAGTGCTGCTTCACACCATTTTTATTGAAAATGCGAGATGCGACATCCTCTACTTCCTTTTCCGTCATGTCAACTTTGATATTGCTCACTATCTCATCACCAATTGCTCTGGTAAAGCTCCGTGCTGCAATGTATCCTTTCAGATCTTTATCGGAAAGTTCGATCTCACTCATGGATTTTCTCACCTTTTGGCGATAAAAATGATTTTAAAGCTTCCTTGAGATGCACGAGTTTAAGGTTAAAAACTTCCTGCATTTCCCTTATATCGCAGATGTTATCTTCCTGCAGCATGATCAACTGCTGGGTTGTTATAGGTGGTTTTTCCATTACTCCTTCAAGAATACATGCCGCAGGCCACATGAAGGTGATTGGTATTTGAAAAGTCGGGTTGTCGATTTCAAGAACTTCCATTAATGTAAGAAAAAGTTCTTTATATGTTATCTTGTCAGGTCCAGCAATCTCAAATATCCGGTTGGTTGTTTTCGGATCGGTAAGTGATTTTATTATGCAGTCAACGGTATTTTCAACATAAATAGGCTGGACCTTGCTTTCCCCGTCTATTATTGGAATTATTGGCGCCCAGCGTACGATTTTCGAGAGCATTGTAATAAATTCACCCCCCTCGCCAATCATTATCGATGGCCTGAAGATGACGTATTCCATTCCGCTGTTTATCACTGCTCTCTCTGCTTCCCACTTTGTTTTATGGTACCTGCTTCTGGCATTTTCCCGCGCGCCCAGGGCGCTGATGTAGATAAAACGTTGAACACCTGCCGCATTGCATACCTCCAATAGGTTTTTTGTTCCCTGGGTATGGATTATCTCGAAGGTTGCGTCTTTTTTCTCAACGATAATGCCCACAAGATGTATCACAGTTTCCACGTCTTCCACCGCTTTTTCCAGGGACTCTTTATCAAGTACATCGCCATACGCTACTTCTATTCCAAGTTCTTTCAATTTTTCAATAGCAGAGGTTTTTCGAGCAAGGCATCGTGTTTGAATTTTTTCCGAAGCCAGTCTTTTCATCAGATGGCTTCCCACAAATCCTGTTCCGCCAGTGACAAGGATCATATTCCACTCTTTATTTCTCAAATCAATATTGTCCTGTGATAATAAAAGCTTGTGGAAATGGAAAGAAAACGAAACGAACAGCGATGCTGTGGTGCAGGCGGAGGTGTGAAAGCTGGTCTTCCAGACCTTGCTCTGAATGTTGCCAAAGATCGTGTGAACGATGCCAAGGCAACAGGCGCCGACGTGTTAATCAGCGCCTGCCCATTCTGCAGACGCAACCTCCTTGACGGCAGGGATGAACTCAAACTTGATATGAGAGTCGATGATATTGTTGTATTAACAGCACATCTGATGGGACTGAGCACTGATATCAAATCACCTGCTCCGGGCACCCCAAAGGAAACAATAAGTGACCTGTTCAGGACGCAGACTATACCGTCTAAACCGCCTGAATCAAAGAAAGAAGCTCCAAAAGAGGCGCCAAAAGAAGCTCCGAAAGAAGCTCCAAAGGAAGCTTCAAAGGGAGCCTCCAAGGATAATAAGAAGTAGGCATAAAACATACTTTCAAACTTTTTTATTTTCCGACCTCCGCTCCGCTTTATTTTTAATCATACGGGACAGCCAGCAACGGGTTACTCGACTTTACCTGTCGATCAGAGAGTTGCAAGCCGGGGCTCGGGAGAGGTTAATATACAATAAAGATCAGTAAAATATGGGAATTGTAGGTATAAATTATGGCAAGGTATATCATAATCTCTAAACTGACAGATGAAGGTGCCAGAACTCTCAGGAAAAACCCTGGCAGAGTGAAGGAAGTAAATACCGAATGTAAAGACATGGGTGTAAATGTGCTAGACCAGTACGCCGTCCTGGGGGATTTTGACTTTGTGAGTATCGTGGAAGCGGAGGATGAAACCGCGATAACCAGGACAGTAGTTGAACTTTTATCACGCGGCAGCGTCAGAACAACGACATACAGGGCGATACCCGTGGACGAGTTCACCGAATCACTTAAATGAGCTGATACCGGTCAGCGGGCTCATAATATTCAAGGATCATAATCGACAGCATGTACTGCCTGGTGTAAGATAAGCTCAATCCAGTTGAGACCTCATCAAAAATATTGCAGAGATAACCTGAGAAAAATCGTATCCCCTTCATCGAACCAGGTCCAATCTTTCCCTAATTGTACTGTCAAACGGGATGACTTATGTAGTAACGATACAGTCCTTGATTTCGATAATTTTGGGACTTTCCAGCCAGACAGTCCTCACCAAAATCTAAAAGCAACTTTTTGTTTGCCTGTGATATATCCATTTTCTGAATCTTTCGTCTAGCCCGATCCAGGGCTGCGCCATCATCATACAGCGACACGACCATATATATCTCCTCCATGATGCACACGCATAAAGCATCAATTACCAAGAAAGTGTGAAATGCGTCCCGTAACGGGAATCAAGACCTGTACTAAAAGTATGGGGCCCGGGTCGGGATTCGAACCCGAGTCATAGGATCCACAGTCCCATAGGATGGACCAGCTACCCCACCCAGGCATTCCGATGGAGTGGAATCCTTTGATGTATCTAAGAAGGATAAAGGTTTTGATTATAGAAGTATTTCGGAACTGTGGGATAGAACTATGACCCGTCAAAACAAATAAATATGCATGGGGGGCAGAAGCATTATTGGCAGGGTTATAGACGAAAGAGGCATGCCAATCCCTGAGCTGGTTCTAGCAGTACAGGGAAACTATATCCGGGGCCTGTATCAGCGATCACTTGGTCATACAGTTGCCGATAATAACGGAAAATACAGCCTCCAGCATCCACCCGGCAGGCTCATGGAATTATTAGGTCTGAGTCCTGAGGTTACGGTTGTAGTCTTAGACCGTACGGGTATCAGAGAAATAGCCAGGGCCAGTAAATCTGACAGTAGCAAGGATATCACTCTCCATATTCCGGATATCATTGTGCCCAGGATAAGTGCTGAAGGCTGGACTGCCTCGCTGGGCGGATTTGCTCCCTCAAGGTTATCAGAGAATAGCGACACAGAGGTATTAATATATGGGATGGAAGCCTTCGGCAGCATGGTGGAAGCTGTTAAAAGCGCACAGCAGACAGTCCCGGAGACGTATTTGCACGAACCCTTCTTGAGGCCAGCAGGCGCGGCGTTAAAGTGCGTATTCTCCTGAATGAGAACACTATCATCCCGGATACAGTTGATGAGGTACGGGACTTCTTCATGAACGCCGGCAACAATGATGTCAGCATACGCCCTTTTACTCTGGGAAACCAGACGCTGCACGCCAAAGTGCTTGTAATCGACAGCCGGATAGATTCCAAAGCTCTGGCTTTCATAATCGGCTCTCCTTTTGAGCAGTCCTATTTTGAAGAATTTTTTATCGAGCTGTGGAACCTGCGCTCAAGAGAGGAATTCGAGGGAGAGGATATATTACCTCCTCCGGTTCCTCCAAAAGCAGCAGGATTTCATTTACATAGAGAACCAGTATTTCACCAGCCAGACCATCTGCGATGCGCTCAGGCAGGCCCTTTGCACGAAGCCGGATATCCAGATCATTATGCTGGTCAATGAGAATACGGACATCGTGTCTTATAAAACGCTGCAAAACTATCTTCTCGGACTGATCGACCTAACCCATCCAAGGGTTGGCGTCTTCTCGCTCTGGAAAACTGAACACAGTGACGGGAAAACCAAGATAAAACCGTGCTATATGCACAGCAAGACTGCAGTCATGGATGACAGGTGGGGCACTGTAGGTACTGCTAATCTTGACGGGATATCGCTTGAGGCATTCGCCGACGTGATAATGCGCAAAAAACCGGGCCGCAACATAGAGATAAATGCGGTCCTGCTTGACGGCATCTCATGCCAGCCTGAAACAGGAAATGTAGAAAAGATGCGGCGTGCCCTGTGGGCAGAGCACCTTGGACTGGAAAGCGCTGAACTGACCACCATGCCACCCGGCGGCTGGCTGGAGATATGGAGAAGGACTGCCAGTGAAAATATAGAACGGCTCAACAATAATCAGGCAATGAAAGGGAAGATCCTTCCATACAGTCCTGCAGTGTCCCCCGAAGAACAGCTTAGATCGGTCGGCATCGATGTCGGCAGATTGCATGTTCTATAGAAAAATACCTTTTGCAACCTCTAAAGCCTTCTCGCGCTTAGCCGGATATGCCTTTATCTTTATCTCTGCCGCGATCGCGTCCGCCGTCGTCGCAAGCTGTACTGTGCCTTTACAGGCAGCCTGCTTATCGAACCTGATATGGAGGTAACAATCGTCATCGATCCTTTCTTCAAGCTCTTTCTTCAGTTTTTCAAGCTCGGCCCCGGAGAGCTTTGATCTTATCAGGTCTATAAACCTATCGCAATTCCTGCCCTTAAGCTGCGCCTGAAGGATGGTGATCGGGTTACCGTGATGACCTTCGGTCGTTACTGTTTCTATCTCATTGTCAAAAATGAAAAGCGACAGGGCAGCTTTTACCCTGTCCATGTCTTCAGTCGCCTGAGCTATCGCCCGAAATCTGATATGGTGTATATCTCCCATCACTTGCCAGTATTGTTATGCGCACGCAGGCTCGGCCTTGTCTTCTCTGTCCCAAAGCCTTTGTGTCTCTGGCCTCTGCCCTTCCTGCCCGCGCTCGTCTTGCCTCTGAAGACGCGCCCTTTCTGATTGGGATTGGTTATCCACCTGAGATTCTTATCGCTCTTGATCACCGGATGACTGGTATCTACGAGTATTGTCTCGTACCACTTGTGTTTGCCGTCCTGCCCGACCCAGTAGCTGTTCAGCACCTGCATATTTGGGTATCTGCGCGCTGCGCGCTCTTCTGCTATGCTCTGGATGCTCTTCCCCGGCGTTATCTTGTTCACGCCCATGTGCTTTGTCCTCCTGCCGCGCTGAAACCGCGATTTGCGACGCGCCCCGCGCCTTACTTTGACCCGCGCAACCACGATCCCCTGCTTTGCCTTATAGCCCATCGCCCTGGCGCGGTCAAGTCTTGTCGGGTGTTCGACCCTTACAACTGACGGCTCCCTTCTCCAGTCCTGAAGCCTGTTCCACATGAGTTCGTCCACGTACGATTCTGCGGGTTTTTTCCAGGCGTCTCTTATGTATGCGTACATCGATTTCATTGTATTCACCTAAAGTTTTACGGTTCAGCTCTGTTGAGCCACATCCCTGCGGGATCTCCTCCCGCCGCTTGAGAAGCTTTAAACTATTTCATTGTAATTAAAGATATCCCAGGTACAATCAGAATTTTTACCCCAATGTATTTAAAGCTTTAAATACCCTATATAAACGGTGATGACTATGACGAAGGCTGACGAAGCTAAGAAATCAATAAAAATAGAAAATGTGGTCGCGTCCACAGGGATAGGAACCAAGCTTGATCTCAACGAGGTTATAAGCATACTTGAGGGTGCGGATTATAACAAGGAAAGATTCCCGGGGGTAGTGTACAGGACAACATCGCCAAAAACGGCAGCGCTCATTTTCGGAAGCGGCAAGATCGTTTGCACGGGTGCGAAGAGCATCGAGGACGTGAGCAGCGGTCTTACCAAGGTCTTTGAGAAATTAAAAGCGACAGGGATAGATATCCCGAAGAAGCCTGAGATAACGATACAGAACATCGTGGCTTCTGCCGATCTCGGTACCGTGCTGAACCTGAACGCTATCGCAATAGGTCTTGGGCTTGAGAACATCGAGTATGAGCCTGAGCAGTTCCCCGGTCTTGTGTACAGGTTATCCCAGCCAAAGGTGGTCATGCTGCTTTTCGGCTCAGGGAAGCTTGTGGTCACGGGGGGGAAGAAGCCTGAGGATGCAGAGGCTGCGGTTGAGAAAATAGTTGAGGAACTGGATGGATTGGGGCTGCTGTAAGCCCTGCTTCTTTTTTACAAATTAATGGTTTTTTAAGAAGTTTGAAATATCTCTGTGTATAGCATTTGCTTTATATCCGTTCCGACATAGAGAAACTGATGCCGAATTGTACTCTCATGGACAGCGTGAATTGTTTCGAATGCGGTGAACCTGTTCCATACCTGAGCCTTGATGAGCACATGGTAAATTCCCACGGCTATATAAGGTGTCCGCACTGCGATCTTATATTCAATCTTTACAGGCTCGATGAACACATCTGCCGTTATCATAAAGACTCAGAGAAAAATTACACCGATCAAACATTTAAATGCGCCGAATGCAGTGAGGCGGTTTCTTTTCTTGAGTTCGGAAAACATCTTTTATCGAAGCATAATTACATCGAGTGCGGGGTTTGCAGGATTTTATGTTCCGGGAATAAACTGGAGAAGCATATGGCAGAATCCCACGGAATGGGAAAATGCCCTGTCTGCATGGGATATTTTGAAAATTTAGAGGAGCATATCACCAGAGATCATGGGAAAAAATTATGCTACGAATGCGGATTGTTGATAAATCTGGATGGTATATCCTCTCACTTAGAGGAGGCTCATTCCTATGCGATATGCGATGTGTGCAGGCAGCCTGTGAAGCCCCACGGCTTAAACGACCACATGCGCATTCATAACATGGCGCCTTGCCCGGTATGCAGCGGTTTCTTCTTAAACCAAGGGCTGGAGGCACATCTCCTTGATGCTCATAGTAAAAGGGTATGTCCTAGATGCAGAGATTTTATAGAGAGCAATAAATTTATAGAGCATATAAAATCCAAACATTTTTATATTGAATGTGAAGTCTGCGGGATTTTTGAATCGCCTGTCATGATGGACATGCATCTGAAAGAGGCGCACGGCTTCCAGCCCTGTCCGAGGTGCGGGGTCATGATGGACGAAAAGAGGCTGAGAAGCCACATTAAAAACTCACATTAGTACATGAGAATACTTGATAAAAAATAACCGTGGATCAGGAGAGAGAACTGGAACTTTTGAGAAGCTAAAGGTTAATTTTGACCGATGGTGCGCCCGAACACCTGTATAAGTAAGTGGAAAAATAATGGCTGAGGATATAACAAATGTCCGATAACACCAAAACTGACGAATTCCTGCAAAAACTCGCGCCCTGCATCGAGCGCGGCGAGCTTGAGGCGTGCGTGGGGAAGGCAGCATGGATGGTTCTGTGAGGTGAATTTTTGCCTGACCTCCCCATCCTCGACAACCACATGCACCTCAACCCCTCAGGCAGATGCCTCGATGCCGTCCGCGAGTTCGCGCGCGCCGGGGGCACGCACCTCGTTCTCGTCTCACTCCCGCCCTGGTCTCTCGGCGTCGAGATAGGCGCGCCTGACGACTACAGGCAGGTATTCGATAAAGTCCTCGCCATCGCGCGCCGCGCCCGTGAGGAGAAAGTGGGCGTGTTCGTGGTGCTGGGAGTGCACCCTGCCGAGATCAATAGGCTTTCTGAGAGCTTCGGGCTTGCGCGCGCCGTGGAGGTAATGGAAGGCGGGCTTGAGGTAGCGCGAGAATACATAGAAAAAGGATCCGCTATCGGATTGAAATCCGGGCGCCCCCATTATCCTGTAGATAAGGAAATCTGGGATGCCTCCAACAACATCATGCGCCGGAGCTTTGAGCTTGCAAAAGATGCGGGCTGTGCTGTGCAACTGCATACCGAAAGCGCTACCGAAGAGGGGCTTGAAGAGATTGCCGGAATCGCAAAAGATGCTGGTCTGGCGCCGGAGAATGTGGTCAAGCATTTCGCGCCTCCCATGGTGAAAATTTGCGAGAGGACGGGCATTTTCCCGAGCGTACTGGCAGGGGAAGATGCGATCAAAAAGGCTCTTGGCGAAGGCACGCGGTTCATGATGGAGACGGATTACATCGATGACCTGAAGCGACCTGGCTCTGTGCTCGGACCAAAAACAGTCCCGAAAAGGACAAAACAGCTCATCCCTGAATGGGGCGAAGAAGTATTCTGGAAGATTCACAAGGAAAATCCAGAAAAAGTGTACGGCATAGAGATCAACTGCTGAGGAATATGCATTGGGACTTAGCCCATGATCCCTGAAAAGTGCCGTCTGATATGGATGCCTGGCCTTTGGATTATTCTACCTGATCCTCAGCAAAGTCGCCGACTACCGGAAGCTTATATTTTTCACCTTGAATTTTTGAAAGTTCCCGTTATTATCGCTATGTTTATAGCTATCTTCTTAGAATTAGAATAATTCTGTATGAAGCGGGATTATTTAACTATCGATGACATGGACCTCCGGGGAAAGACCGTTCTGTGCAGGCTTGATTTGAATTCGCCGATGGATCCCGACGGGATAATACTTGACGATTCGCGCTTTCGGAGCCACCTTGTAACCTTAAAAGAGCTCGATGAGTCAAAAGTCGTGATCCTGTCCCACCAGAGCCGCCCCGGAAAAAGCGACTTTACAACCATGGAGCCGCATTCTAAACTTTTGTCAAAACTATTGCGCCGCAGAATAGATTACGTGGATGATATATTCGGTTCGCATGCGGTTGATTCCATTAAGAGGATGCAGCCCGGTGACATTATCCTTCTTGAGAATACCCGCTTCTATTCTGAAGAATCGCTTGAGCGCGCGCCGAAAGAGCATACAAGGACCCATATGGTAAAGCGCCTTGCGCCCCTGTGCAATGTTTTTATGAACGATGCCTTCTCGGTCTCACACAGGTCCCACCTCTCAGTGACCGGGTTCACTGAAGTGCTGCCGAGTATAGCTGGAAGGATCATGGAAAAAGAGATAGATTCTCTCTCAAAAGGATTATCGTGCACCGACCGCCCATGCATATATGTGCTTGGCGGAACAAAGGTCGATGATTCGATCAAAGTCACTAAAAACGTACTTGAGAGAGGGTATGCAGACAGAGTGCTGGTCACAGGCGTAGTGGCGAATGTCTTTCTTGCCGCCGCTGGCATAAAGATAGGGAACACAAACATGAATTTCATTGAAAAACAGGGATATACCGACCAGATAGATGCAGCCAGAGAGCTGCTGGGGCGGTTCAGTGGGAATATCGGACTGCCTGTGGATGTGGCATTGAATAAAAACGATGAGCGTATCGAAGAAAAAACCCAGAAACTTAATACAGAACTGCCGATCCATGATGTCGGGATTGAAACGATGGTTAAATTCTCCAGGGAGATAAGCAATGCAAAGACCGTGGTGATGAACGGTCCCGCAGGAGTGTTCGAGAAAGATGCTTTCGCGCTCGGGACACACGAGCTCATCAAGGCAGGAACTGAGGCAGTGTTTTCCGTACTTGGAGGCGGACATATAGCCGCTGCCGCAGAACAGCTCGGGGTCTCAAGCAAATTCTCCCATGTAAGTACGGGCGGCGGCGCTTGCATCGATTTTCTTGCAGGTGAAAAATTGCCCGGCATTGAGGCACTGAAAAATGCTGCAAAACGGTCCAGACAAAAATAGCTCAAACGGATTTGATTTTACGGGCAGGATGACACTGCTTGTTAAAGATATTGTAAGAACCCATTCCTGCTTCAGCCATATAAGGCCCGAAAATATCTTCATAGCCATATCGCCCTCCAATGGAAGCAAAAGCGGTGTTGTGGCAAAGCTGCGCCCCATGCGGTTTGAAGGGGGCTCAAGGACACATATCATACGCGGGACCGAGTACCTCGCCCCGGAGGTTAATATCAATGGAAATAACATCCTGTACGTGATTTACTTCCTTTTACCGCGCTACCTCAATTACGGGAAGCTTGAGAACAAACTGGCAACCGTATTGCATGAACTGCATCATATCTCTCCTTTATTTAATGGGGATATAAGGCGGTTTAACGGTAAAAATTACGCCCACGGCAATTCGAGGGAAAAATACGACCAGCTTGTAGAGGTCTATTCCTCTGAATATATCAACTCTACTGCTCATCCTGAATTAAGCGACTTCCTGAAGTACAAATACTCCGATCTCAGGCACAGGTACGGAGCCATCAGCGGTGACATGATACGCCTCCCACGCTCAAGACCTGCGAACAAAAGAACATATCTGAATTCTGCAGGTATCAGGCGATATCTTTCGTAGTATCTATCTGTATACCGTCTCCAACCCTGAACTTCAGCATCTCGGATGTCGGGGCTTTACCTCTTAACTTGGGTATCGAGATGCGGCTTGAAATCTTATCCGACGAAGCCTCTATTTCTACATCAAATATGGCATCGCAGGATTTCAATATCTCGTTCTCAAGGTTCTTCTCATGCGTGTCCTTGAGACCGTATAAAAATGATACGCAGTTCAGGTTTTTCGTTGTTTCATATACTACGTTCATAAGCCGTTTGATCAATCCCGGATTTACGTTCAGGTTAAGGTAAAAAGAGAACGAATCGAAGATTATGTTTATATCCATAGTTCCCTCTGTTTCCGAGGCTATCTTTCTAAGGTTGGATTCCGTGAATTCAATGACCTTGGCATCCACGAATTCGTTGCCCACGTTATCGACCATCCCCCCCTGGGCGGTGATGTAATATGCACTGTATATATCAACAAATGCGATACTATCCGCTTTAAAGCCGTAATTCTGGATATCGCGCAGGACGTACTTGGGGTGTCTCTCGTTCGAAAAATAGTATGTTTTCCGCGCCTGTGTGAACTGGTATAAGAATACTTCAGCCATTGACTTGGCATCTGCGTATATATATACTACCGCGCCTGCAGGCAGCCCCCCTCCCAGCGTACGGTCAAGGATAGGTATGGCAGTTGTACGGTTTACCCTCTCCAGCGTCTTTTCTGCAACTTTTTGGGCAGCCGCTGCTACTTTTGCCTGTGGCTGGAGTTGTACTAACTTTGCAGCTTGCTCGGTCGCCATTATTTTAAAAGCATAACTTTCTTAATTAATAAAGCTATTCATAATGGTAATGATGACAATGGCTCTGTATACCCCCGGGGAAGTTCTTATAGTGGTTAAAATAGCTTAAAAATTATATTATACTCTGCCTTTCGTTTTCCTGGATTTATTTATATACGCCGTGCAGATCTTTATGCCTTTTTTTGCAGTCTTGCTATCCGGTTTTAACCCAAGTGCTGACCTGTAACACTGCAGTGCTCCCTCAATATCACCTTTTTTATAGAGCGCACTGCCCTTGTTGTTGAGAACTATATGGTCAGCTGGATTGAGCCCGAGCACCCTATCGTAGCAATCAATGGCTTCATCGAGCTCTCCTATCCTGCCGAGTGCCAGCCCCTTATTGTTCCATGCCGTATTATTTCCCGGATCTATATGCAGCGATTTATTGTAAGAATCGACCGCTTCCTCGTACTTGCCCAGTGAATACAGGGTATTGCCCATGACCAGGTACTCCTTCGATTTATTAATTTCCTCGGATTTGCCTGTCCTTTCATCGGGATTCTCCCTTTCAGCAGTTAGCTCTATACCCGGCCCCTGTTCTCCCGTCTCTATTTCTGCCTGCCCCTGCATGTGCTTATCTATAAAGGGGGCTGTTATATAAGCATCTACCGGTACAGAGACTACGCATTTTCCTGCATTTGTGGCTTTATCGATAGAGACTGATACAGCTTTATCGATAGAAGGCTCAGGTTTTAATTCCTGCCCGATAGAACTCATATCCGCCTGCTCCGGGAGTTCGGATGTATTTTTGTCGGAAAGGGAACCTATCGGCTCTTGAACCTGAGCATCGACTGCTGGAGCGTCTTTTGCTTTATCGCCTGGCTGTGAGGATTCTACGGCCATCGCCTGTACTCCTTCCAGCCCTGTTGAAGCTGCCTTTGCGGCAGGAGCCGTTTTATTAATCGGCAGTGAAAGGAGATAATTCTCTATATCTGCCAGTTTATCATTGGTTATTGATTCTGCCTTCTCGATAAACACCTCGGGCTCGGATTTATCGGGTTTTATCTCTGCCTGCCCCGGTTGGGGCACCTCTGTCACAGGGGCCTTTCCAGTATCGCTGGTCAAAGCCGGGATGCATGGATCCGTTTTTCCGGTATCGCATACTGTATCGGTGCTAATGTTGCCTGTACTGGCAGTGGATACTTCATTTTCCAGTTCCTTGTTAGCTGGTGCCTCTGCCTGGTTATTTAAAGGCCCATTTCCTGCAACTGCTGATATATCCTCCTTCGGCAGGGAAGCTGCTACCTTTCGCAGATCGATCTTATTATTATTATTTTCCCCCAGTTTTGCAATAGCAAGCCCTTTGTTGCTCCATATTTTTTCAATCCTGGGGTTTAGCTCAAGCGCCTTGTCGTATGACTCTATAGCCTCAACAAGCCGGTTCAGCTTTACAAGCGTCATCCCCCTGTTGTTCCAGGCGGTCTCATCCTCCGGATCTATCGCAATGGATTTATCATAATTAACAAGTGCCTCTTCAAACCTTCCACTCTCGAAGAGCACATCGCCCCTGCTGCACCATGCATCGGCATCGCCGGGATTTATTGCCAGGAGCTTATCGTAGCATTCTATTGCCTCTGCTGACTTGCCCAGCAGCGCAAGAGCTATGCCCTTGTTGTACATTACTTCCACGTCGCCGGGATTTAGCAGAAGCGCCTTATCATAACACTGTACGGCTTCTGCCAGCCTTCCCGTCCTTGCCAGAGCCAGGCCTCTATTGTTCCAAGCTTCCATTGATTTCGGGTTTATCTCAATGGCTTTGTCGTAGCACTTGATAGCCTCTGCATACATGCTGCTCTCTACAAATGCATTGCCCTTATTGCCCCATATGCTGGCATCGCTATCTTCCTTGGCTGCATTACCGCCGTTGTTATCCGACCCGTTGCCCTTCGACAGCTCTGCTTCTTTGGGTGGGATATCAAGTACGGTTTTCTTTTTTCCCAGAATCATATGATGATGTACCTTGCCTCAGTCTCTTATGAGTATAATGATGTTATGGTATTTAATACTTATTTTAGATTATAATCATATGATCATAAAGGGATTATAAGCCCGGCCAGAACTTGTACCTTTTTAACTCAGTCTGCACTTGCCGTGACATTATTGCGGGTGATATAAAGGTACCTTATGGTGGTACCCGACGTCACCTGAATATTGAGGTTTTGTAGGGCTTCGTCGTAGTGCATTTTCTCTCCGTTCTCTAGAATAAATTCCTTACCTACAAGAGCACCATAGACCTGCATATTATTATTAACTGTTATTTTAGCATCGGGTGCCCATATAAAACCGCAAAAATATGCGTTATTGATAAGATCTATATTCTGGGGAGATGAGCTGGTAATCTGGAAAAGGCTTGAGTTATCATTATTGGTGGGATTTATTTTTACACCGTTTTTTACAAAGATTCTTCCGGTTAAGTATAATTTTACCGGCTTATTGCCGCTAACGGTAATATTTGAACCTGGTTTAGCTAGATTAAAATCCGTATCAACCGCTATATTTACTGGACCACCTGCTGTATCAAATATTAGTATATCATTATTATTCAGATAAAATGTTGTAAGGTAATAGTTGCCTGTAGATATTGTACAGGTGTCCCCTGACCACAAGTTGCTATCTAATGTTCTATTTCCCACACCTTTTAGACACGATCCTGCCGAAGAATCATTATTATTATTAGAAGAAATATAGTCATTTATCTTGCGCTGCACCGTGCTTGCTGTGCTTCCTGTGCTGAATCCTTCGATAGGTCCGTATGTGTCCCCGCCAACTGTGATGTCATCATCGATCTCGTCAGCATAGGCGTCTTTTGTAATCTCACCACCGCCTGTTATATCGCCTCCGGTCATGGCACTTCCATTAACTAATGCATTGTTCTCTATCTCTATTTCATCGGTTGCACGGATGCTCCCATTCCCGGATTTACTGTTTTCATAATTTTTTCCCCCGGAAGAATTGTAGCTATCTGTTTCTGCATTTGGTTTCAGTTTTATCTTCTTCGACGCCAGTGCGCCGTATGAAAAGTTAGTGAATAAGGGCGGAGTCTCAAGGGTGACCGTGACCTTTTTCTCACCCGGGAACTCATTGACTTTTACTAAAGCTATGCTTCTGAAATAATCTGCCCATGCATCATAATATTCACTTTTTATAGTGAAATTAACAATTGTTATATTCGCATCAAGGGGATTTTTAGTAACAGGAGTGGGTAATATTATCTGCGTTTCATCTTTCTTTTCAAAATTAAGCGAAGCTTCTCCCTTCCCTCCTGCAGAGAAGTTCCCGGAAATACTCACAATCGGAAATGTCGTGGTAACCCCATTGTAATTAAACTCAGGAGGTGAAAGCATAACGCTTCCAGCAGGATATTTACTCCACACCCCTCCCCCTTCATAAGCCACCTCTCTGTCTCCCATCCTGTAAACTACTTTTCCCATAGGTATGGGTGTGCGGGCTATATCCGATCCGTTTGTGAACTCAATTGAAATAAAGCTTGGTTCGGATGATGAGTTAGGCTTAACAGAGAAAGAGCCTCCTCCAAGATTAATATCGATAACCTGCCGCGGTGTATCTCCAAGCGCCACTTTGCTTGCACGCGAATCCAGCATTGTATACGTCAGCTCTATGTTTTGAATATTTGCCCTTTCCTGCAATTGATATATCGCAGGCACACCAACAAGCGTTATCATGGCTATTCCTGTCATGGTCAAACCTAATATGATTATATGACCTATGATCTCTACATCTGCTCTCTCTGAGCTCAGGAATCTCATTTAATCACCGTGCGCATATCTGTACTCAGTATATAAACATCCAGATTTGTAGATGTGTTTAATCTGGCGGTATAGGTATCCCCTGTCTCCCAGATCATTTCATTAATATTACTAAAGTAATCCTTCCAGCCTGAAACGTAGTTCCCGGTTATTGTTATAGTAATGTTCCTCATATTACTGTAGAGGGTAACTCCGGGCTCACCTTCAGCCCTGATGCTGCTTATGCCCGTACCCCCTGTGCTGTAGTTACTACTTATCCTAACAACCGGTATAACGAGCATATTGCTCTGGTTGATAATAAGCGGCTTGTAAGCGTTCAGTATAACGCCGTTTGGATATTTTACCCATACGCCGGTACCTTCGTATGTGACAACCGTATCACCGATGGAGTTTTGAATATTGCCCATCAGGTCGAAATACAGCGTTACCTCATGGTCGGTGGAATTAGTAGCGTTTATTTTAATAGTACTTTCTCTGGTAACACTCAGCCTACCTCCGTACAGTTTAAGCTCCAAATTCTGCGAGGGGGCCTGCCCGAGCGCGATCTTATTTATATTATCTGCCAGCACAACAAAGCTCAGCCTTGTATTCTCCACATACTTGGTTTCCTGGGCATCCCTCAAAACCGGATAGCCAGCCACCCCTATAATACTGAAGGAAAGCAAAAGGATCCCAACAATTGTGATAAAATCCATAACCTCTGCTACTGCATCCTGCGATTTTAGCAAACATTTAATCCTTAAAAGGCTCCTGGTTAATGGGATCATTCTTGCAAATTAGATGTGTACGGCATGGTATTTATAGCCTGTTATTATAATAATGATGGAAAATCCCAACATTGAATAGCTTACTCTTCCTTAATACCAATACTATTAGTGGTTTTATTATAGTAAAGCTTGTAATTCTCAGAACCGCTGTACAATATTATCCCGGTAAGATTTGTAGAGACATTGAAAGGGACCACGGTTCTAGCCCCGTTATCCGCTTCCATAATTATATTATATGATGGGCTGGTTATATTCACGGTATAGCTTTTACCTGCTATTGATTCTGGCATTGAGAACTCGTATTCAAGCATATCCACACTTCCGTTATAGGAATCAATCGTGTTGATAAGCGTATCTACAGTGGTTATCCTGATTGCAAGTCCGCTCCCGACTATCTTAAAGCTCTCCTGCATGGCAGATTTTTCGGTGCGCTGTGAAAGTGTATAAAAAGAGAGGATAAGCGCAGAAAATACCACAACAGTGATAGCAAACATCAGCATGAACCCGATAGAGATGGATACAGCATTATCATTTTTAAATATGTTTTTAGATATCATTTCATCACCATGGAACCGGGATAGGAACCGTAATATCAGTGTTCATCCCTGTTGAGGAGAGCGTTATTGTAGCGTTCAGGATATATTCACGAGCCCGGATGAAGTCTCTATCGTAGGTGGTATTACCGATGATGCTATAATTGCCTGCAGTACCTGAGCCGTTCATAAATGAGATCGCATAGGCTGAAGTTATATTTTGCTTGATCTGGGTATTATTAATGGTGTAATTCCCTTGAGAAGTGAAGTTTATCTGCCACGTTTTTGTTGCATTTGTTATGTTTATGTTAAAAGGAGAGGTTATCTCTATTATATTGAGCTTTATAGTTGAATTCTTAACGCCCTCCATCACTATCCAATTTGAAACGCCATTTGCACTTCCGTTCTCTGTGAAACTGGCATAGCGCTCAGCATTCCAGTTGCTCAGATCCAGGCTGATGTTCACACCCACGCCGTGCAGCGCGTAGATCTTCTGCATGTTGGCGCTGAAATTTTGCGTTTGATCGCTGAAATTGCTCATCTTCTGGGTCTTACTTCCCCCGGAGGCGTTCGCAATTGAATATGCACTCCTGGTCTCGTCTTTTACAACAAAGATCAGATTGGTTATCTCACTCTTTGAAAACTCGTTACTTGCTTCAGTTGCCATGTTGATCTCAAATATGACGCTGTTGAGCATTACAGTAGTAATCACCAGGCCGATAGCTATGATGAAGCCTGCCAGCAGCATGAACTGAGCATCCCTGTTCTCAAATATACCCATCACGTCCTCCATAAAATAAGCCTGACATCTACTATATTGTACAGGTTAGTCTGAGGATTAATATCCTCTATCAGCATCCCCTCTTCCTCTTCACAATCATCCGGACAATCGGTATTCTGTAATACTATTACCCTGGAAACTACCACAGCGTTATCCGAGGGAACGCCAGCATCTATCATTCCATGCGGAGCTGAAGGCTCGGTAGTATTACTTATATTAACGAGATATCTCAGTTCAACCCTGTGTGCTATCCCCTGTCCGATCAGAGCTTTCTTAAAGATCGCTGTCAGATTGTTGTTAAGGAACTCTGTACCGCCGTTCTTTATATACTCATTTCCATCCCACAGATACTGCTTGCCGTCCCATGTTATGATGTCGTTTTTGAGATTTGAACTGTACCCAGGCTCTGAATAATCAAGCGTATTTAAAATATCCTGCCCCAGCACGGCAAGCTCGGTCTCTATGTGCGCATTTGCAGTTGAGGATGTTAGCGGCGTCATAGAGGTTGCATCGATCGCATATATTATAACCGTAAGAAGCAGCGTTGCGGCAGCAACTCCTTCAAGTGTATGCAACTGGGCTTTTTCATCAAACATTACCATACCCTCACTGAAATAATGATAGTCTCATTATAGCCTGTGGAGGAATTTACAATCAATACCAGACGTTTGGTCTGACCGATGTCTATATTTTCCGGAAGTTCAGGACCGCTCTGGTTCATCGGGCTACTGGGGTAAGTAAGGTTTGCAACAGAAATATTTACATCAAAAATGATTTCCTTGCTGAATAATCCAAGTTCACCGAGCGCGTTATTGTAATTAGTTTGATCTGAGCGGTTTAATCTTGTGTTATTAAAGTAGTATAATTTTCCCTGGTCTATTACGCTCCCTGCCCCTGCCCTGTCAGCCGCAAGAATACGCTCCACCAGTATGGTGCTTGCCCTGTCAGCCGCAAGCGTGACCTCGTCCGAGCCTGACTGGAATGGGGCGAACAGGCTGTACATGAACTGGAATACGAACGCCACAGTAAGAAGGAAGATGCCTATCCCTGCTACATAATCTATCGTTACCTGTGCTCCTTCGCCTTTCACACTTCTAATTCTGTTTCTAATTATATTAAGACTTACGTATAGATAGTAACCTATGGAACTGTGACTTATAACCGGAGGCTCACCTACCGCTCCGGATAGCCCCCTTAAATGCTCACATGTCCTGGATATTCTTCAGATATATGTATAGAGGAACCGTTACAGCCCCGTAAATAAGGAAATATACGAGCGACCCGGCACCTGCTGAACCGGCTGACATCCTTGCGACAAGATTAAAAGGGGAATCCGCAAAGAGATACCCTGACAGGAACACAGGTATAAGAATAAGGGAGTACAGGTACTGTGAGATCGCCCTGTCTTTGTATTTAACAGCAATAATGGCCCCGATCATGACAATAACGGCGGCAACTATGCTCACTAACAGCAGTATGCCCCAGGTATTGTATATCTCTATGCCGTTTAAACCCACGAGGGAAAGCCACAGCAACGCCTGGAGCGGGACGATAATTACCGCTGCCAGCATCTTGCCGTTCAATATCTCAGAGAAATAGACTGGAGAGACCCGGAGCAGTTCCATCGTTTTCCGCTCGTATTCCTCTGTGAGCATGTCTATTATCAGACCGCCTGAGATGAAAACCGGCGTGAAGACGAGAAGAGGGATAAGTACACCGTAGATGAACTCAAAATAAGTGGAAGTTTTCTTAGGGGCCTCATCGACATATAACCGTACAGGTTTGAACCCTATCCTGGGGCTCCTTACATCCCGCACAAAAGCCTCGTACTCCTCAAGGGGTTTTTTCAACTGCAGGGTGACAAGGGTGCCTTTAATATCGGATTTCGGCAGGTAGAGAACAAGCTGGATGATCTCGCTGCTGTAAGCGCCCACAGGCGGTATTACGAGGATGGCATCTATCCTGTTCCTGTTAAAATCCGTGAGCGCATAGCTTAGATCACTGTAAAAGTACGGTTTTACCTGGCTTTTTTCTATGAACTTCATTACCTCACCGCCTCCTACTATCCCTATCTCTGTTCTCTCCGCACTGTATCTATCCAGGGCTGCAGGATCAAATAGGGAGGCAAGACCAATGACGAGCAGGGACGAGAATGAGGCTATCAGCAGCTGGATAATGATCGCAAGTACCAGCGTCTTCTCCATGAGAAGGGAGCTTATTTCCTTTTTAGCTATAAGCAGGGTTTTACCCAGACAGGACCCCCCTTATAAGGTAGAGGTTGTAGGCAGAATGTACAGCGGCTGCCAGAATCAGTGAACCCATGTAATTCCCTGGCCCGAAATACCTCAAACAAAGCGAAGCCAGGGTCGTACTTGTAACATGCAGCATTAGCGGGAATACAAGGAGACCTATTCCCATCACCGAGCCGAAGACTGAATCGGCTATGCCTGCTATAACCGCAAGCAGAATGAGCTTTTCACCTATAAAAAAGCCGGTACCAGCCAGGACTCCGAACTTTAAAGCATTCCGCGTTGTAGAGGTAGATAATTTCCTTGAAAAAACAGTGTAAATCCCGGCTGATTTCACAATCTCCTCGATGAACGCAGCCAGGAGAATGAAAATGATTATACCATAGCGTATGGGGAGGTTGAACATCAGTACGATCATTATCAACTGGATAGAGTACACGAGCGGGAGGAGAGCCATGCTTAAAAAGAAAAGCGGAGCAGGAACACGTTCAATGAATACCTGTATGGAATCTACAAGCTTGCTTTTGATCGGCTTCTGCGTAAAAAGGTCCTCCTCGCGGTAGATGAAGATGCCGAACATCAGGATCAGGAGCGAGACCAGATAGAACGGCAGTGTCGAGAATACGTATTCGCCTGCGGTAACTGCCTCGCCTTCAAGCAGCCTCACAACAAGCGTCATCGGGGAGATGATGCTGATAGCGTGTATATTGGTGAACATTGCTGGAAGGAAAATGTAGCCTGAGAGTGTGACTGAGAGGAAGACAAGGATGAACGTAAGCTCTTTGAAGCTTCTGGCTATCAGTGCGCCCAGGAAGGCTGTTGAGAGGAACATGAGGGCAACGGGCAGTAAAATAGCGAGCATCCACACGTTCCCCCCAATAGAAACTGCTATTGCGCCCATCAGCGCAAGCGAGAGCAAAAGGTATGGAAGGAGCTTACCAAGCACTATCTCGTACGGTCTTACAGGCGATACAAGCAAAAGTTCCCCTCTTCTTCTCACCCTTTCCTGCGTGATGCTTGCTGAAAAGAACTGGGCTATAAAAAACACGGGGAATATGAAGAGAAAACTTAAGACAACAGATTTGAAAGGGATGGGTGGGTTAAAATGGGAGGGAGTTGAAAGAGCTTTTTCTTTTATCGGCAGAGCCGCCCTGCTTTCTGTCACTTCCCTGGCAGATGGGGCATGTGGGTTATCTCTTATGGTAACTTCGATTGGGGTTTCCACTGGCGCTGATCGTGTCGTCCGGGGTGTTGCTTCAAAGTCCGGGAGCTTCTGGATGGATAGGGGCTTGAATTCCTGCTCTCTTGCAAGGTTTTTTACAGTTATCCATACAGGGAACGTATTGTTCAGGTCGTTATATGATAGAAGCCTGGCTTCATCGTACCTTATAACGGCTTTATCCAGCGCATCAAGGGCTGCTGTTGATCTCTCTGAGCGATGGTAGCTGATATTTTCCCCTGTTACCAGGATATCGAACCCGCCATCGAACCCGCCATGTTCAAAAAGGTCCTTTGCTTCTATTCCATCTGCAACATATACCCTGAACTTATAGTCTGTCTCAATGACAGAAGCAAGCTCAGGATCGGTGACAACTACACTGTAGATACCGTCGTTGATACGAAAACCGCTATGTGATACAAAAAATGAAACTAACGCCGTGAAGATGATAAGTAAGAGCGAAAGAGCGAGGGTTTTACGGCTGAAGCTCAGCCTTGTCCGTCTCAGTTCCCATCGTGAGATCGTTAGTAAACCCATCACATTTATATTACTTTGTGATTAAATAATAGTTTCTATGTTAGAAATAGAGGTCAAGGAACTGAGGAAAGAGTATAATGGTTTCACAGCTGTTGATTCCCTCAACTTTGAGATAGAAAAAGGCGAGATCTTCGGCATTGTCGGACCCAACGGCGCGGGCAAGACCACCACACTCAAGATGCTGAGCGGTCTTATAGTCCCGACGCGCGGGAGCATTACGGTCCAGGGGATGGACATAAGGAAGGATGCCCGGAGGATAAAGCAGAAGCTCGGGTTCCTGCCTGAGGAGAGCCCGCTGTATGAGGGAATGATAGCAAAGGATTACCTGACGTTCTTCGCACAGATATACGGGATCGAGAAAGATCTGGCATCTGACAGGATAAAAGAACTTCTCTCTGCGCTCAGGCTTGATGCAGCGGATAAGAGGATAGGCGAGATGTCCAAGGGGATGCAGAGGAAGGTGGCGATAGCAAGGGCGCTGATAAACGACCCCGAGTACCTGGTGCTGGATGAGATGACCTCTGGTCTTGATCCTACTACCTCAAAGTACCTTGCGGATTTTGTGGCTTCTCTTAAAAAGCAGGGAAAGACCGTGGTGTTCAGCGCGCATAACCTCTATCAGGTCGAAAGCCTGTGCGACCGGGTGCTGATAATGAACCACGGGAAGGAAGTGGCATGCGGCACCATGGCGCAGATAAAGAGGAGGTGCGGCGCCGTGCAGTACACCATCGAGTTCAGCGCCGATGACACTTTTGATTTTGAGGCTATAAGGAACAACGGGCATTTCAGGGCAAGTACGAACAATATTGAGGAGTTCAACAGGATCACGGGCTGGGTGGCGAAGCATAACGGGAATATAATAGATATAAAAACGGTCGAGACCTCACTTGAGGAGATATTCCTGAAGCTGATGGGTTAGTATTTATGTATTAAAAAGCTATCTTGGAACCATGGAAATGGACGCCAAGATAAAAGCTGAGCTTATCTCCATAGGAGCCATCGATATCGACGCCTCCCTTCTCGGCAGGCTCACCGTCCCCACAGCAGGACCCGGCGCCGGGGGCAAGGCTTTTTTCTTCAGGTCTGGGAAACGCAGGGTAAGGCTCGTGGTGGACGAAGGCTCCCCTCTGCGCGCAGTCAGGGACGGCGGCGAAATAGTGATCCTGAAAGGCGGAAAAGAGCTTGTGAGGGGAACTATCGAGGAAGAACTCATCCACTGCCCGGAGCAGGCATACATCACCATGAGCGAGCGGTGCATATACGACTGCAAATTCTGTCCTGTCCCGAAACTCAAGGGCAAGGTCAAATCCACAGAAGAGCTGCTGGCGCTAGTTGAGGAGGCTCACAGCCTGGGCAGGATGAAAGGCATCTCGATAACATCAGGGGTTGAGGTATCGCCTGAGAAAGAGGTGGAAAGGGCTGTGGAACTCGTTAAGGCGCTCAGGAAATACAACGTGCCCATAGGTGTATCCGTGTATCCCACGAAGGATTCCTCGCGGCTGCTGAAAGAGGCGGGGGCAAGTGAGATAAAGTATAACGTGGAAACTATGGACAGGGAGCTTTATGATAAATACTGTAAAAAACCGCCTCTTGATTTTACGCTCTCGTGCCTGAAGGATGCGGTCAGGATATTCGGGAAGAACCGCGTTTATACTAACTTCATCGTAGGGCTGGGTGAAACTGATGAGACGGTTGAGAAGCAGTATGAGGAGCTTGCAAGGATGGGCGTGATACCGGTAATAAGGGCTGTGGGCGTGCACCCGCTGCGGTTCGGGGAACTTGAGGCTGAGCGCCCCACGAAAGAGAGGCTGCTCAGGCTTGCGGAAATGGCAAGGAGGATTCTTGATAAACACGGGCTTGACGCGAGCGTATCTAAGACCATGTGCCTTCCGTGCACTGGATGCGATCTGAACCCGCATATCGATCTTTGAACTTATTAAAGTGGTCGGATTATGAATAATAAGCCGCAGACGAACACAAGTAAATACAAAGCGTCGCAGCTAAAATCTTTGCGTCCTTTGCGCTCTTTGCGGTGGATTACAGCTTTAACTCCAGCAAATGAAACTGATGAAGAAATGGAGATAAGCGAATTTAGAAGAGAAAAACCGCAGATAAACGCAGATGAACGCAGATACATTCACGTAACGGGATTTTCAGATTTCCCCGCTGGCAGGGGTTATACTGTAACGGAATCTGGCAGAACAATCCACCGCAAAGTCGGCTATGAACCACGGCTCATAGATGGCGATGAAAAGTCTTTCATACCAGGACGCAAAGAGCTCAAAGCAATGCAGTGGGAACCTTTATGGCATTCGCGCTCTGCTACGAAAAAACTAATGCGGCAACGACATAGAACACGGATGACACGGATTTACACGGATAATTCTGATCCGTGCGTATCCGTGTCATCCGTGCAATCCGTGTTCTATCGCAATTGCTCCTGTATTACAAGTATTATCAATACTTTAAAGATGATTTTTTCGTTCAAGTCTATGAACTCCGTTTCATGGCTGACCTTGCGGCGAAGCATACATACCGTGCTCTATAAAGTTGATGTATCAACCATCTGCGTTCATCTGCGTTCATCTGCGGTTAATAATTCTTGAATATATGATTACCGAAATACGAATCCCCCGTCGAGATATAGAACTGATACAGGCTGAGCTTGATGCCAATAAACCCTATGAAGCCTGCGGTGTACTGACAGGTACTGTGAGCGGCAGCACGGCGCTCGTGGATAAAGCCCTGCCTGTGACGAACGTGAAGCGCACAAGGAGGAGCTTTGAGCTTGACCCGAAAGAGCACTACAACGCCTGGAACGAAGCGGAGAAGAGCGGCAAAGAGATAGTCGGTATTTACCATACTCACCCCGTCTCGTCAGCGGTCCCTTCGCTGTGGGATAGGGAGACTATGGAGAATGCGCCGTCGGTGTGGCTTATTGCAGGCGCCGACGGGATGAGGGCGTATGTGTGGGAGGATGGGGTAAGGGCTGTGAAGATAATTGAGTATTGAAGTATTATGTAGAGGAACCCATCCAATAATTAGACAGGATTAACAGGATTAACAGGATGAAATATAAAATATCTATCCTGCCAATCCTGTTAATCCTGTCCATTGTCTAAATTTGAGCCCTTAAACACAAGATGTAATTTGAGAAGTTGGAATTAATGGATGGGTTCTATGTAGAGGGAAACTATTTGAATTAGTTTCCCCATAGATAATACAATGATTAAGCGCGACATCTGGGTAAAGATAATAAAAGATTTCTACGAATTCAAACTGCCCAACATGGTAGAGAGGGATATCAGGATATCCGAACTTCCTATAAAAAGGGCAGTATCAATAATTGGTCCGAGGAGAGCGGGCAAAACATACCTTATGTTCCAGGTCATGAAAACCCTCCTGAATAAGAATGTAGAAAGAAGCAGGGTTCTGTATATTAACATTGAGAGCGACCTGCTTATAGGCTGCGAACTCTCCGATCTGAGGAACATGCTTGAACTTTATTATGAGATATACCCTGAAAACAAAAACAAGAAGGTGTATTTATTCCTCGACGAAATCCAGATTGTTCCAGATTGGGAAAAATTTGTCCGCGCCGTTATGGACAGCGAGAACATCCAGGTATACGTCAGCGGCTCTTCCTCAAAACTTCTCTCAAAAGAAATTGCCACCGGTCTTAGAGGAAGGACAATTACATATCATGTTTACCCATTTAGCTTCAGGGAGTTTTTGAAAGCAAAAAGTTTCAAAGTAGAGAAATATCTTTCCTCGTCGCAGAAAGCTCTTCTTCTTAACCTTCTTGATAAATTCTTGAAAGGGAGCTACCCTGAAGCAGTATTTTTTGAAGAAGAAAAAGAAAAAATCCTCAGGGAAATTATAGATGTCACTATTTACAGGGATGTGGTTGAGCGATTTAAGGTAAAAAATATCAAGGTTCTGAAATTGCTCCTGAAAAATCTAATAGCTTCTACTTATTTTTCAGTTAATGGGTTTTATAACTACCTTAAGTCCCTGGGAATAAAAGTAAGCAAAAACACGCTCTATAGCTATATTGATAATTTTTCAGATGCAATGGTTCTGTTTACTTTAAGGAGATATTCAGAATCATATAAAAAGAAAGAGCAAACAATTCCAAAACCTTATTTTGTCGATAACGGCTTGCTGGTCGTTAATGGAATTGAGAGCAAAAGCAGACTTATGGAAAATGCGGTTTTTTTAGAGCTTATCAGGAGAGGCTTTACTACAGAAAATAATCTATTTTATTTCAATTCGCAAAAAGAGGTGGATTTTGTTTTAAGAGATGGGAGAAGAGTTGTTCGTTTAATACAGGTATGCTATGATATTGATGATTTCAATACGAAAGAAAGAGAGTTAAGCGCGATGGTAAAAGCTGGGGAAGAATTGAAATGCAGCGATATGATCGTTGTAACTTATGACTATGAAAATATGGAGGAATATAAAGGCTGGGAGATTAAATTTGTACCGATGTGGAAGTGGTTGATGGGATAAGTAAATATATGTGCAAGGTTACTCAACTTTCAGAACAAAGTTATCCACCCTGGTACTTGCGTTCCCGAATCCCCCAACGTAGTTGGCATAAACCCCTGTAAATCCCCTGGGTACCTTATCTACGGCAATCATACCTCCGCTCATAGCCTTCTCATCCCAGTACGCAGCCGCCTCTCCATTCCTGACCCGCAAAGCCATCTTATGCCAGCCGCCCTCTTTCGGGACCCCGCCGGGTATGTCATTGGAGCCCCAGAACTTCAGGTATACCGGGAAATTATCCGTATCCTCCCCTACGTAGGCAATGTTCAATGTCGGGTCACTTGCTTTAAAATCGCAGATATACCTGTAAAAGTTACCGTCTATCGGGTCTATGAGAAAGGCTATCCCGGATAGCTGACCCTTTTCTTCCTTAGTTACAGGACAATAGACCATTGCCTCAAGGTAGAAATTGCTGACCTCACCTGTAGCAGCGTAACTTAAACTGGCAAACCCACCTGCATTTGCGTTCTTCAATACCCCCACGCCGCTATCCCTGTCAGGTGCTTCTGCATCCTTTGAGCCCTCAAGATTATCCTGATTGAAATAGGGATAGAACACCCATCTCAGTTCAGTTTTCCCTCCTGAGAAATTGTCCCTGAATATCCGCTCTTCCGGCGGTGCAGGGGATTGCACAGGCAGTAAGCATCCGCTTATCAGGACTATAATTATCAGGACTATCAGTACTAAGCCCATCCCCACTCTACGCCTCATATATCTGAATTCTTTTCTTCTTGATATAAAAACTAAATCTTATGTAACTTTTTGATATCCATGGATTGCTCTCTCAAGCCCCTCCATGGCAATCTTGTTCAGCCGCCGCGCCCTCTCCTCGGTCTTTGCCTCTGAGAAAACCCTCACCTTGGGCTCAGTCCCGCTCCCCCTTACAAGGAACCAGCCATCCGGGTAGTCCACACGTACGCCATCCATATCAGTGGCTCTCTCATAGCCCTGCGGTATCTCCTGCTTCAGCCTGTCCATGAGGATGTTTATATCCATACCTGCCGGCAGCATCTTTGCATCCTTAATCTGATAGTATTTAGGGTATGAAGCGACAAGTTCTGATAGTGATTTCCCTTCTTTAGACAGTATCCCTGCCATTATCCCTGCGAGCATGGGACCTTCGCGGCTCCATTCAAGCAGTACAGAGCCGTGCTCCTCAAGCCCGACCTGGGTGCCGCACATGAGCTTTGCCTGAGCCAGGTACGGCTCGCCGACCGGGGTATGGATGACCTCTGCGCCAAGGGTTTTTGCAACGTATTCTATGAGATTGGAGAACGCTATGGTCACAGCGATCTTCTTCTCTTTATCCTTGCTCTGGCGCAGAACATGGTCTGCTATTATCGCCGCTGAGACGTCACCCTGGATGAACTTTCCGTTCTCGTCCACGAAAGCCGTCCTGTCGCCGTCACCGTCGTGAGCAACGCCCATATCCGCGTTTTCTCTAACAACGAGCTTTTTGAGCTTTTCAAGATTGGCATCTGTGGGTTCAGGATTCCTTTCCCTGAACATGCCGTCGTACTTGCAGTTAAACCTGATTACTTCGTATCCCAATCTTTCAACGGTCTCAGGAGTCACGGATGATGCTGAGCCGCCGCCCCCATCGACTACTATTTTCATATGCGAGGCGGGGAATAGTTTTTTAACGTACTGCACTATGTGGCTGCGGTATCTTTCGCCTGCGCCGCTGTCAGACAGTCTTTCCCCCTTTTTTGAGGGGCTTTTGAGTTCACTGAAATATATTCTCTCAAGCTCAATATCCTCTTCGGGAGAAAAACCCCTTCCGGTTTTGCTCAGGCACTTGATGCCGTTGTACTCAGGAGGATTGTGCGAGGCAGTTATCATAACGCCGGCATCAGCCTGTCTTGCAACCTCAAGCGAGAGGGTGTTCGGCGTGATGATCCCAAGCGTCAGCGCATTGCCCCCGTTCCCGGTAATCCCCTCCACCAGCGCTTCCTCGAGCATATCTGAGGATATCCTGGGATCTTTCCCGATCGCTACTGTTTTCCCCGCTCCAAGGTATATCGCTAAAGCCGCCCCGGTGCGCTCCGCTTTATCCGCGCCCATCCCTTCGTTTACAACGCCGCGGAAACCGAACGTCCCGAATAGTCTTTTCTGCTTCCTGATGTTCTTGTAATCGTCGTATTTTCTGGTGAACTTTTCGCAAGGCATGGCACTTGGATGGTTTTTTGATGTATTAAAAGTAGCTAAATAATTCCTTTCTGGAGGAGATGCTTTTCTTCTACATCTTGACGCTGTGCATGCCCAAATCCTACAGAGTATAAAAATTATATAAATGGATGGGCTATTTCCCATCCACTTTCGCAAACTGAGCCGGCATATGGAGAACATGGCATCTATAGCAGCTCTCCATGCCGACCCCCTGTCTTAGCCTCTCAGCCTCGCTCAAGTCTCCTTCTTTGAGCTTTTCTCCTAAAGCTTCTATCATCCCCCGCACATCTCCGCTGGTATAATACCTCGGCGGCGATGAGTGGCAGAATGAGCATGTACTGTTCATATTATCGAACATTGTCGTGAAAAGCATGAAGCTCTGCTGTGCGCCCGATTGGTTCCCGTTCTTGATATTCACTCCGATGCCGTCATAACCTACGACCAGGTACTTCATTTTCGCAGCAGCCCACGGCAGCTTGGGCTCAGCCGGGTTTGGCGTATCCATTGTCATCGTACCGAAATCCTTCCAGTTATACCTGTTCCAGACAGGCGGCATGTTTTCTATATGGCAGCTGGTACATGTCGCACCGACCTCTCCCACAGCTTCAAAAACGGCTGGAATATTCCCGGCATCTAACGAAGACCCTATTTTTTCAACTGCGTCCATATTGTAGTACCTCTTCCATTCAGGCACCATACCTGCGCTGTTCTTATAATTCTGTGAAAAAGCAGAAAATGACTTTTTTGCATTCGCCATATCTCCCTGCAGAACTTTAGCGCTGATCCCCACAAAGGACTCACCGAGTTCGAACATCTTGATGAGATACTCAGGCGGTACGCTCTTATAATACCGGTCAAGCGATGGGGGAAGGCTCCCTTTCTCAGATCCGCTGCTATTGCCCAGAGCCAGCAGGCCAGCACTGGCACCAGCTATTATGATAACCACTGCTAAGAAGACTCCGTTTTTCATACCAATACCTCCGATTCCACATCCAGGAACCAGAAGGTAACTACATGATTCCCGGATATAAATCTTGCGCTGTACCGAACGCAAAGATTAACTGGATTGACAGCTAAAAACCGGGTTATGGTGACTGTGACAATTTATTCCAAAAAAGACTGCCATCTCTGTGATGTTGCCAGAGAAACACTCCTGAAAATCCGGCAGGAACTTCCGTTCTCTTTAACCGAGATAGACATTGAAAAAAACAAAGCAGCTTTTGAAAAATACAAGTACCTGATACCTGTGGTCGAAATAGACGGTGAAAAAGCCTTCAACTACAGGATAGACGATGCAGAGTTAAAAAAAGTCCTAAGGCTCAAATCTCAACCTCGATGAACACAGGTATGATGCCTATCAATCCCCCTGCGCCAAAAAGAGCAAGGGCAACGAAATAGTTGCCCTTTGATACATTGTCTACACTGAATGCGAGCAGTACCAATCCTGCGATCTTGGTAAGTGCATCTATTCTTTCGTACTTTGTTTTTGATACTTTCATCAATGGAAGATGATGCTGTAGTACGTGAAGTACAGTACGCCCAGGAGAGCGATTACTCCGAGAGCCACCGCTACCTTTCTCTTCCTTATATCCGTTGATGGGTTCCTGTCGATGAACGGTACAAGTATCAGGAGACCGTACCAGAGCACCATTGGCACTGTAACGCCTATGATCTTTGCAGGTATGGGCCCTATATCGTATGTCCAGAATTTCAGGAAACCGAAGACATACAGGAAATACCATTCAGGATATATCGGCGAAGGTGTATCGAACGGGTCTGCAGGTTTGAGCAGACCTGCAGGGTATATCGAAGCCAGCATCAGGAGGCCGCCTGCGATAAGGCACATCACCACTACTTCGCGCAGCAGGAAATGAGGGAAGAACGGAAGTCCCCGTACTCTTATCGGTTCATGCTTCTCCTCTTCTATCTCGTGTTTCTCAACTTCTATTATTGCCATATTAGAGCCTCCCTGAGATCCCCTGTATGCGCACCATCAGGAAATGTAGTATAAGAAGCGTTGCTATAGCTGCGGGAAGTATCAATACATGGATGGCAAAGAACCGCGTCAGCGTCTCTGCCCCGATATCAGTCCCCCCTACCAGTATAAGGGAGATATACTCGCCCATAACAGGTATGGAGCCGGCAATGCCTGTTCCTATCTTCGTGGCCCAGAACGCAAGCTGGTCCCACGGTAGAAGATACCCCGAGAACCCGAAGGTCGTGGTGATAAGAAGCAGGGATATCCCGACCACCCAGTTCAACTCGCGCGGTTTCTTATATGCGCCCATGAAATAAACTCTTATCATATGCAGCATGACCGCAGCTATCATCATGTTCGCGGCCCAGTGATGTACGCTCCTGACAAGGCTTCCCATGGGTACTGCTGTCATAATATGCTCCACGCTCTTGTATGCCTCGGCTGGCGTCGGCTTGTAGTACATTGCAAGGAATATACCTGTAACGACAAGTATCAGGAAGCACAGGAATGCCGTACCTCCGAGACAGTAGACGGGATTGGAAACAACATTGAGGGGCGCAGGATGCTTGACTATCGGGGGCAACAGCTCCCTTAACTTGAACCTGTCATCAAGCCATTTGTATATTTTATCGAATAATTCCATAACCGCCACCTCACACTGCTCCTGCATAGAACGAAATAGATTTTACATAATCCGGGTCTTTCCACTTAAGCGCATAAACCGCGCCTTCCTTAACGACTATGTCGATAGCCGGCAAAGGCGACGGCGGGGGTCCTGAGATAACAGCACCTGTGTTCGGGTCGAACTTTCCTAAATGGCAGGGGCAGAACACTATATTCTCGTCCGGCTTCCAGTAGGCGATGCAGCCAAGGTGAGTGCATATGGCACCGAACGCCCTGAAGCCGGCTGGCATATGTAAAAGTACAGCAGCCTTGTTATTGAACATGAACTTTTTAGTGCTTCCGGGCGGTACTTCGTCTACTGTGGCGATCATTACCTCGCTGGATTCACCCTTAGCCCCAGCCTGCGGCCAGAGGTACTTAAATATAGCAGCTATTACGCCTGATGCCAAAAAAAGCGCTACCAGGCTGATTAAGATCTCAGTGAGCCTTCTTCTTGTTATAGTAATTGTGATTTTATCTACCATAGTATCACTCCAGCGTGGTGACGTATTCATCCTGCAGCAATCCTTTTACGTAAAGGTACAGAATAGCAGCCAGGACGAACAAAAGGTATGCCAGTAACCTTCCGATATCTTCAATGAACTGTCTTGTGGAGGCCACGGACGGGTCGCTGAATATTATTTTCCAGACTACCGTACCTGTGATCCCTGCTGCCGCAAGTGTCAATAGAACTGCCAGAATAAATGCAACATTTGACCAGAAGCCTTCTTTTTCCGATCCGTATTCGATTTTCTCTATATGCATACGTTCACCTCATAATCGTATAGCGTAAACCACCAGGATTATCAGCAAAACAGCTGCGAATGCCCGCAGACCTACATCCCACGTGTTCATATGGACGCCAATCTCGACCTCTTCAGTCGGTTCCGGCGTCGGGGTCGATTGAGGCGAGGCTACATAACCCTCAAGAGAATGGTTATGCGTCGCATAATATTCACCTATCTCATTCAACTGGGGCGGTCCTTCCCTGGTATGGCAGTACGGACAGTTGCGACTTTCCTTAACTGCATACTCCGGTCTGGCCGAAGAGATAATCGGCGTATATAGCAGGAGCACTATTGCGAACAGCAGGATAATTTGAGTTATACGTTTTTGGTTCATTCTATATGCACCTCATTATCCTCTGCGCAACAGCAGGCATAAGGCGATCATTCCTGCCATTGATAATACTGCGCCAAATCCCGGAGATGAGGGGGTGGCTATCGGTACGCCAGAATCAATCTGCGCCTGCTGGGCAGATTTGATCCCGCTGTCCGTTACGTTCTTAAAGTTCGAGAGGTCAAAGCTGTGCCATAACACCGGCAGGCTATCCCTGACCGATATCGCATTATCGAGGTTCTTCTGGGCTGATGATATATCTTTTCCCTGCTGCTTTGAGAATCTGATAGCATCATCTGCCTTTCTGATTTCACTCTTCAGCCTGTCCGCATCATCAAGTGCTGCTATAGCCCTGTCCGGCGCATCTGAGGGGGCGACTCTCATTTCGATGTTGTGGCAGTTACTGCACAGATCATGGAACTCGCTCACGTTAAGCACCACGAATTCGTGGGGGCGATGACAGGTATCGCATGCCGGAGCCTGTCTGAGTGCCTTTAGTTTCTGGTAATGCGCTGAATTTTTAAAGTTCCTTAACTCCTCGGTATGGCATTTCCCGCAGGTCTCAGGGACGTTCCTGTAAAAGACAGTGCTGTTCGGGTCTGAATCCCGAAGGACTCCGGTATGCGCTTTTTCTTTTACATCAGAACCGGGATTTCCGCCGTGGCAGTTATCGCATGTAATATTGAACATGGCATGCTTTGATCTCGTCCACTGTTCATAGTTGTTTTTTGCGAACTTGCTCAGGGTAGCGGCATGGCATTCAAGGGAGCAGGCCACATCCCTGGTAAGGTGTTTAATTCTTATTTCGTTAAACTGCTGCTCAGTCTCGTTAAAAGCCGTGAGTTTCTCATGGCAGTCTATACATGAGTTTTGTGCCAGTGCACCAGGTATAACGAAAATAGCTAACAATGTTATAAAACCTGGTAAAATTAAATTCTTAGGATGCATTTCTATTCCTTCCTTACTGTAATCCATCTAACGTCTCTTTAAGAAATACACTGCAAGCGCACCCGCAAGCAGCATGAAGCCCTCGAATCCCGGGGATTTTGCCGGTGCAGTAGGCGAAGGTTCTTCAGTTAAAGCCTTCTCCGCGTTCTGTGTATCTGTAATACCCTCCTGCACTTCGGTATCGAAGTAGGTCAGGTTGAACCTGTGCCAGACCGAGGGAATATGTCTCAGTATCTCCCTTGCAGCGTCTAAATCCGCCTCAGCTTCTGCTGTATTTCTGCCCGATGCTTTTGCCGTGATTATGGCACTTCTGGCTTTTGACAGCCCTACCTGCAGTTCATTTACTGAGGTCAATGCCTTCTCTGCTTTTTTCGGTACGGACGGGTCAATGCCTGTTATGCGGTTATGGCAGTTGCTGCAGAAATCCTCTATCTCAGAAGCTGTCAGCACGCGTACGCTGTGCGCCTGGTGGCAGGTGATACATGCTGGTGCAGGTCCTTCCTGACCTGATTCAAGCTTCTTGAAATGCAGTGAATCCTTGAATTCTTTAAGTTCCGGATCATGGCATTTTCCGCATGTCTCAGGAGTGTTCTCACGCGCTATACTGATGTTAGAGAGACCCGAATGAGCACCTTCCTTAGAAGTTATTACCGGGTTGCCGCCGTGACACTTTTCGCATGTCACATTAAAAAGAGCATGCGTGGACACCGACCACATAGCATAGGTGCTGGCTGTGGACTTATTGAGCTTATCCTCATGGCATACAATCGAGCAGGAAATACCGCTCTCAAGGTGCTTGATGCGTATATCTACGAACTCTCTTTGTTTTTCCGACGTAAAAATCAGCTTACGATGACAGTCTGCGCACGAGTTATTGGGCAACTGCGGGGGAGCAGCTACCGCAGATTGTATCTGCAACTGAAATACTGCTACCATTAGCAGTACAAAAACAATCCCTATAGTTATCCTTGTAACGTTTTTCAATAGCATATGAATACTCCTATCACTATTCATGATGATTAATCATTACAGATGTGCCAGTCATTAATCATTAAAGATAAAGAAATACTTAAACTTATCCTTCCAAAATACACTGAGGCACAGGCTCTCTCTAAATTATTCCATCAAACACCCGTTCAGCCTGGCCTTCCATAAAAGCCGCTTCATCCGTAAGGGTTATCATGAGTTTCCCGCCTTTTGTGTTCACCCTGACCGAACTTCCGGTTTTACCGAGCCTGTGCGCTATTGCCGCGCACGCCACAGAACCTGTGCCGCAGCTTTGCGTCTCAGCCTCTACCCCGCGCTCGTATGTGCGCACGGTAATCTCGTCCCCGGAATCAACATGAACGAAATTTACGTTCGTTCCTTTCGGGAAAACAGGGTCGTAACGTATCTTCGGGGCTGAGGGCATAAGCCCGGAACTATCGAGTGAATCCACAAAAATAACGGCGTGCGGTACCCCTGTATTAACGGCTGATACCTTGTATCCGTGCAAGCTCACTTCAAGGAAATCTCCCTCTCCTTTTGCAGGGATCCTCTCGCGCGAAAAGACAGGTTTGCCCATATTCACCGTCACCCACGTCCTGCCGTCACTCCGCGAGCTTACTGTTAGAACGCCTGCAAGGGTTTTGACAGATGCTTTTTCTCTAATATAACCCTTATCAAGCGCATATTTCACAAGGCAGCGTATGCCGTTGCCGCACATCTCAGCCTCAGTGCCGTCCGGGTTGAAGATGCGCATCGCGATATCCGCTTTGTCCGAAACGCCGAGGTACAGGACGCCGTCCGCGCCTATCCCGAAGCGGCGGTCGCAGTATTTAGCTGCGAAGGAGGATTTTTCGCTGTCCCTTATAACCTCTCCCTTATATTCGTCTACCAGGATGAAATCGTTCCCATTCCCGTGCAGTTTTGTAAAATATAACATATCATTTAGCCTTTTCTTTCTTCAGGGCTGAGGATATCACGGAGCCCGCAGTCTTGACCATCATGTACGCCCCGCCCACGATAAGCAGGGTCGGAGCTGTGACTATGCCTGCCGCTACTGTTATGCCCGCGCCTGCAAGCAGTGCCATATCGCGGTTCGTGAGGAAACTTGAGACCTTCTCAAGCGTGGATGACTCGATATCCACGGCATCTGTCTCAAGCACGATCTCTCCCTTCTGGAAGACCTTTATCCAGCCGCTCTCCTCAGAGACAAGCACTGCTGTGGCTGAGCTATCGAATGAAGTTATCCCTTTGGCTGCTGCATGCTTTGTCCCGAAGCCCAGGAGTGTCTCGGATTTCAGTATCCTTGATCCGTACGCGACCAGAGTCCCTTCAGGTGTAAAGATGATCGCGCCGTCAAGCGTGGCGAGCTTCTCAACGACCGCGTCCATCCCCTTGCTCAGTAGGCTGCCTGTGAACTCAAGCTGCGGATAGTGCGGGCGGTAGTTGCCCGTTATCTTCGCGTGGTCAGCTATCACAAAAAGAGCGCCCTGTTTCTCCTTGGCCAAGGTTTTGGATATGTTAAGGATCGTACGCATTACCTCGGACCTGGAATCCAGGGGTTTTCTCGTCTCTGCCATAGTACCTTCTTATGACCTCTATATGTTATAAGTTTTGGTTCGGTTTGATTTTGATAGCTTTTATTAAGTATTATCGGTAGACACTATAAAAGAACAGCGCCCGCAAGATATGCCACGAACAGGTAGCGCAGGAACTTACCTGCGAACACAAGGATTGAGAATAGGGAGAACTTCAAACGCAGGAGACCGCTTACCACTGTGAGGGCATCCCCTATGAGCGGGAGCCATGTGAACAGCAGCACATAAGAACCGTACTTTGAGAAATAAAACTCCGCTTTCCTGACATCTCCCGGCTCGATCCTGAGATATTTCTCTATGTGGCTCCTCCCTTTCAGACCTATGTAGTAGCTGGTGCATGCGCCAAGGAAGTTGCCAATGGATGCGACAAGCACGACAGCAAAGGCATTGAATTCCCTTGAAACAAGAAGTACAACGATCCCCTCGCTGCCGAAAGGAAGGATGGTCGCGGCTAAAAAACTTGCAAAAAACAGGCCGGCATAACCGTAACTCAGCAGTATGCCTTCAAGTGATTCTAACATACGGACCCTAATAGCATTCAATTAAAGATAAATAGTTGTTCGCCAATCCCTGATTATTCGAGGTTACGCGGATAACTCCCGCTCATATGGAGGACCAACATTTGGATACCGAAGAGATAATCCGGTTATTGAACGAAGCCTTTGTCCACGAGATCGAAGCCACCCTTGTATACGTGCGGAACTCCTTTATCATGCCGCAGTGCGACCCGAGCAGGGTCACTGAGGCTATCGCAGTCGATGAGATGAGGCACATGAACTGGCTTGCAGACCTTATCGTGAAGAGGGGCGGAAAACCGAGCATGGAGCATAAAGAGCTTGAGTTCGGGGGTGATGAACTGCGGGGGCAGCTGGAGATGCAGATAGTGCACGAGACAGAAGCGATAGAGATGTACAAGAGGCAGATCGCTTCTATTGATGATGCTGAGGTTGTTGGAGTGCTGAAGCATATACTCGATGAGGAGAAGAGGCACAGGAAAGAGTTCAGGATGAGGCTTGAGAGGGTGGGGAAGTGACCTGATCCAATAAGAAAGCCTATGCCAGCAGCACCGATATAATCCCCGTCAGAAAAATCCCATCAAACGTCCCCGCCCCTCCTATCGAAGCCACCGGAGTGCCAAGCTCCGGGATCTTTTTCAGGTTGAGCATGATAGCCAGCGCGGCTGACATGAGCGGCGGAAGCAGCGCAGGGACGGCGATGCCGAGCCCTCTTACAGGTCGTGCGATCAGATAGATAAGGATGGACATGGCAGATACCCCGATCAGCACATCAGCCGGATTCGCTCGCGGGATAAGAAGAACTGAAACTATTACTGGGATAACGGCCCCGCCCAGGTTAACGGCGATGATCGTGCTCTGCCTGACCTTGATGGGCGGGATTATGTACCTGAACCCGTAGAAATCAATAGCAACCCCTGATACCACCCGTGTGCGTGATTCTATTCTCCTGACCGGGATATTCACATAGCTGCCGAGAAGAGACAGAAACAGCAGCAGTACGGAATATTCGGGCGGAAAACCCAGCTTCCGGAAAGCAAGACCTATTATCCCCAGACTTGCCAGTAAGAAGAGCGCCATCAGTACCAGAAAGAAAAAGGCGATAAACGGTGCCGTTACCCTCGGATAGAACAGGTGGTAAATATTAACCCTCATAGATACAGGTTTATTTGGGGAGATAATCAAGATTTCGAAGCCAGTATCTCGGCATTCTCAGGATCAAGCCCGCTCCACTTCACTTTGAAACCCAGGAACTGAAGTATCAAAGTGTGCCCTTTTAGCCCGTATCTCTCGAATATCCTGAGGGCTTCACTGTGCCTCTTCACTCCACTCAGCTCGTTCTTGATAGTTCCCAGGGTCTGTCTATTTACGAGTTGGTCCCCGAAGAGCAGGTACTCCCCCTTATACCGGTCGATCACCCTCTTCAGAGCCTCTATGCCAATATTATACCTCTTTGCGACTTCCTCCAGGTTTACAACGCTTTCGCCTGAAGGTATCTCTATGTTCTCAGTCTTTGCAACCTCTTCCTGCAGTTGTTTTTCTTCGTATTTCCTGAGGATCTTTATCAGCTCAAGATACGGGATCTTCTTATTGTAATAGAGGATATTATCTGCCCTGAACTCCATGCCTGAACATGCCAGGTTCTTATCTACCAGGAGTACGATATCCTCCTCTAGCTGGTTTATCTTCTGAACTTTATTTCTTATATATTCGGGCGTCCAGAAGCCTATGATCTCCACGTATATCCTGATGCCGTTCCTCTCAAGCGAGAAGTCCGGGATAAAGGCATACTGCCCTGACTTCAGAACTGCAGGCTCGCGCCTGGGCTTCCAGCCGTTGAAGTTGAGGGTAGAGAACTCCTTCTCGATCGCGCTGTCGAATGTCTCCTCAGCGATATCGGTATTGAAGATCTGCTTTGTATGGTCAAGGGAGAATTCAAGAACTCTTTTCCCTTGCAGTGTTTTTCTTATAATACTTGCTTTTATGCCCCAAGTATCCGACCTTATGATAACTGGCAGCAGTTTCGCGAATGCTGTACCGTACCGCTCTGTCAGTTTGAACAGTGAGATAGGTCCATCAAGGTATATTTTTCCCTGCTCGATAGAGTACATAAGCCCAAGCTGCTTTATTTTCCTGAATACTGGCTGGTAATTCCCACTGATCCGGATCTCCATTCCTGTAGCCTTGAACAGCAGCGTCTGGGTAAGGGACAGGTTATACTGCCGAAGCAGGTCCTCGGAGGAAATAGCCCGGAATTGCCTGATAACAAGGTTCTCCTCCCTGTCAGCCCAGAGGGCTTTCTCCAGGTACTCAGGCGTAATGGAGAGCTTGTCTGCCGTCCTTTCCAGGACTTTTAGCCGCTCTTCCGGGCCTGTTACAATTCCCCTGCATTCCTCAAAAACCGCCCTTCTGGCTGCGACCGGATCAATGGTGGAATCCATTTCGATCATACACCTCCTCTCAAGGAGCGAAGCGAGCCCTCTTATAAGCCGGTAATCTATCTCCTCAAGCTCTTCTATTTCATCAAGCAGAGCCCCGTAAGTCTTCCCGACATGGCTCTGGAAAATATCTATTACCGAGCTGGCAATCCCGATAATCTCAGCGTCAAGAGCAGCATAAACCGGCTCTATTTTTCCCTTGTACGTCCTTGTAACAAGAAGGTCGCCTGTCAGCATTTTACCTCAGGGTTCTCGTTCTTCTTTTTGCAGTGTTGACCTCGCTCGTCCGGGCTGATACTATCTCGTACAGCACTGCCTTCTTCCCTTGCCTCTTTCGCAGTATCCTTCCAAGCCTCTGCACGAAGGCTCTCTCGCTGCCTGTCCCGCTTATGATTATGCCCACATCCGCATCAGGCACGTCTATACCCTCATCCAGCACCTTTGAGGTAACGACCGCCCTGTAAACACCTGCTCTGAACCTTTCCAGTATCTCGCTCCTCTCTTTGCCGCCTGTCCTGTACGTGATTGCAGGTATAAGGAACTCTCTGGAAATCCTGTGGACGAGTTTATTATGCTCTGTGAAAATGAACACCCTGCTCTCCCTGTGATTCTTCAGGATCTCAGCCAGCTTCTCTATTTTCGAGGTGCTGTTGAACGCGATATCCCTGGCTGCATTCCTTGCAAGCAGTGCTGCTCTGGCGTTCGGGTCTCTTCCGCTGCGCATCACGAGTTTCTGGAAATCAGCCGGGCTTTTAAGCGTCAGGTTGCTTTTCCTCAGGTAATCAGAGAAAATCCCCTGGTTCAGGTTATATTGCTCCTGCTCCTCTCTGACAAGCCCGACCGTTATCTTCTCAATATGGTAAGGCGAGAGGTGCTCGCCAGCAAGCTCGTTCACTTTTTTCTCAAACACCTTGCCCCCGATAAGCCTTGTAAGCTCAGTATGCAGGCCGTCCTCGCGCTCGTACGTTGCCGTCAGACCCATCCTGAAAGGAGAGGCGAACATCTGGGCTATGTGCCTGTACCCCTCAGCGGGCAGGTGATGTACCTCATCGAAGATTATGAGAGCGAACTTATTCCCCAGCCGCTCTGCGTGGATATATGCAGAATCGTATGTGGATACTGTTACGGCTTTGACCTCCTGCTCCCCTCCGCCCAGGGCGCCTATCTCTATTTTGAACTCTTCCTCAAGCCTGGAACGCCACTGGTTCATAAGGTCTATGGTCGGCGCTACCACGAGGGAGGGAGCGTTCAGCATGGATATGGCTTTCATCCCGATGATCGTCTTTCCGCTCCCTGTGGGGAGGACTATCACGCCGCGCCTGCCGCTCGCAGTCCACGCATCCAGCGCCTGCTGCTGGTAGTCCCTCAATACCACGCTGCTTTGAAGCTCAGGGCATGGTATGAGGTCAAGGACGTTGTCCTTAAAATCCATGCCCGATGCTTTCAGGTAATCAATTATGTCTTTATAGTGCATACCCATGGCCCTGAATGTCCGGGAGCGCTCATCCCACGAGGAGTTTGGGACTCTGATATCCCCTTTGATGGTAATAGTACCTCTGCTGAAGTAAAGCTCCATTATTATAAGCATTAGATGGGAGCCCTATTAAAAAACCTTGCGATGGCGGTAAAATCAACAAGCATTGACCGTAGGCTTCGTAGGTTCATTAATCCGGCACAGGGTGAGGAGGAAAGGCTATCAAAAGCGGTAGTGCTGCATGCGCCATAGCCGTACTATTAAGAGTTGTTAAATATAAAAATAGCGAGGGTTTTTTCGGTTCCTCTGGGTTGGGATAAACCTTAATTAAACAGAGCGTTTAATACTGATAGAAGCATATTTTTTATAGTGAGTGGTATGACAGTAAGATATTACATTAAATTTCTCATCATTTTAGCCGCGTTTTTCACTGCTTTTATGTCAGTCGCAGGTGCCTCTGATTTCAGGACAGATGAAAGGCTTGTAATAACAAAAGACCAGGTAATAAACGATGACCTGTACTTTGCAGGGAGTTCCATAACCGTTGACGGTATCATTAACGGAGACCTCATAGCAGCGGGAGGGGAAATCCGTGTTAGCGGCACTGTGAACGGAAGTCTCATGGCTGCAGGGGGCTCAATTACGGTCACGGGAAGTATCGCAGACGACATAAGGGCTGCTGGCGGCAATATTATGATAGACGGGAGCGTGGGTGATAACGCCCTTATCTTCGGAGGGAACCTCGCTCTGGGGAAAAACGCAAGGATAAACAGGGACCTGACCATTGGCGCTGGCAGCGCAGCCATAGACGGGATAGTGAACGGGAACCTGAATGGCGGCGCATCGAATATGGAAATGAGCGGTTCAGTTGCGGGCAACGTGACCGTGGGCATAGATGAAAGACTGAGAATCCTTCCAGGCGCAAGAATTGGCGGGAACCTTGAGTATACATCGCCAAGACCTGCGGAAATCTCCGGAACCGTCTCTGGCAGGACGCTCTATACGCAAAGACCCGAGAGAGAGGAAGGTCTCTTAGCCGGGCTGGCGGGAGAGGTATTATCGTATCTCTGGCTCTTACTGGTCGGGTTAGTGCTACTGGTAATAGCGCCCGGAATAACCCAGAGGATAGCGGATAGTGTTCCCATCGATCCTTTGAAAAAGGCGCTGTGGGGGATACTGTTCCTGATAGTAACGCCTATCCTTGCAGTGATACTTCTTATAACTCTCATAGGTATCCCTCTGAGTTTGATACTGATAGCGGTTTATATCATTGCTATATATGCGAGCAGGATCTTTATCGGGCTGTGGGTCGGGCAGTATGCATTAAGACGATTGAATCGAGAAACAAAATCTAGGGCTCTATCCCTTGCTATCGGGTTACTGATCCTATTCATCGGGATCAATCTGCCGATTCTGGGGATATTTATCCATTTTGTGATCATCGTACTTGGGCTTGGGGCTTTAGGATTGGCGGGGTATGAGGTTTACCAGAGGTCGAAAGGGGAGAAAGCTGTTTGAAAGGTATAAACCTATCAAAATAGTAAATTACTTATATACTTGTTTACTATTTTGATAGTAATGAATTTAGAATTATCTTCATTTGAACTCCAGATAATAAGCCTACTTGATACCCCCCTCTCAATCGGAGAGCTAACAAAACTTACCGGCGTTACCAAAGGCTATATTTCAAAAGCTGCAGCCTCCCTGAAAGATAGGGGATTTGTAGAAATTTCAAAGCGAGGGTTGACGAAAAAAGTTACATTATCAAACAATCCTCATGCCTCAAAGCTCAAATCTATCCTGCGAAGGCGCAGCTACATGCCACTCTCCGAGCTTTTACAGGGCTCTGGCATCCGGGTTCTTGCGGTTTTAGCATGCGGCAGTGCCGATTTTACCCCCTTGATGGCAGAAAGCGAATTATCTGAGGCAACCCTCTGGCGCTGGATCAAAAAATTTAAAGGGCACGCTATGCTTCTGAGCCGTGGTAGCGAATATGAACTTCCTCATGACCTTGCGGATATAAGGGAGTTCCTGGAATACTATTGCACTTATTTTGCTGCTGCAACGTTAAAAGATATCTCGCCCTCAGGCAATTTCATCGCGGCGCATGGCTTTGAATTCCTTTTTTCTCTGGACGGCGAGATTTTACATGAACATGTTAAGCCCACAGGTCTGACTATGATATCAGAAGAAATCCCGCTTATGATAGCAGAAAATTATTATTTCTATTCTTTACGAACACTTTCAAGAGAGGAAATAGCGGTTCATGCTATTGTTGTTGATCCGTACAGCAAAAGAAACCTTACTTATGTTATAATGTATATCCTTAAAACAAAACTGGATATGAATCTTTTCCACAGGATTGCAAAAAGATACAAAATAGCAGATATTGTGGAGGCTATTTCAGAATTATTAAATAAATGGGAAATGCCCAAAGAATCTTTCATGCCTGAGCCCATGTACGTCAGAGAAAAGCTGGCGGAGTACAGAATACAATGACAAGAGCAAAATTTGATGATAAATATGTTCTTACCGAACTTAGAAAGGTCGGAGATGCGCTAACTTCACCTGTAACTCTTTACCTTATAGGCGGTGCAGCCATGATAAGATTTGGATTGAAGGCTGCCACTAAGGGAAAATCGAAGTAGCGAGTGATAAATATAGATTAAAAAATAACTCCTAATCTATAACTTTCACTCCCTCTCCCTCACCAGCACCTCAACCGCAGACGGGTCAGCCAGCGTGGTCACATCCCCCAGGTCATGGATCTCCCCGGATGCTATCTTTCGCAGTATCCGTCTCATTATCTTGCCTGAGCGCGTCTTGGGGAGCATATCCGAGAACTGAAGTTTATCCGGCTTCGCTATCGGACCTATCGTTTTCCTGACATGCTCAACAAGCTCTGCCTTTAGCTCCTTGGTGCTTGCAGTGCCTTCCTTGAGCGTGACGAAAGCATATATCGCCTCCCCTTTTATGTCGTGCGGGTACCCGACCACGGCAGCCTCGGCCACCGCAGGGTGGGATACAAGGGAACTCTCTATCTCAGCAGTGCCAAGGCGGTGCCCTGAGACCTTGATGACATCATCTATCCTTCCCATTATCCAGTAATAACCGTCCTCATCTTTCCTTGCGCTGTCACCCGTCTGGTATAATCCCGGGAACTGCAAGAAGTATTTCTCTTTAAATTTCTCATGGCTTCCGTAAACCGTCCTCATCATCCCGGGCCATGGTCTTTTTATGACGAGCTGACCTCCCTCGTTGATAGCAGCTTCAGTCCCGTCTGGCCTGACTACCATAGGCTCGATGCCTGGAAAGGGAAACGTGGCAGAGCCGGGCTTAAGAGGCGTTGCCCCGGGAAGAGGCGTTATCATTATTCCCCCGGTCTCGGTCTGCCACCATGTATCTACGATGGGACAGCGGCTGTTCCCGATCACAGTATAGTACCACATCCATGCCTCCGGGTTTATGGGTTCTCCGACTGTGCCGAGAAGGCGCAGGCTTGAAAGGTCTCTTCCTTTCGGCCACTTATCGCCGCTTCTCTCAAGCGCCCGTATCGCTGTCGGCGCGGTATAGAAAATCGTGACTTTATATTTCTCCACCAGTTCCCAGTACCTGTCAGGCTGCGGGTAGTTGGGAACACCCTCGAACATCAGGGCAGTCGCGCCGCCTGCAAGAGGGCCATAGACAGTATAGCTGTGACCTGTTACCCAGCCTATGTCTGCGGTGCACCAGTATAAGTCCTCATCGCGGTAATCGAATACCCATTTGAACGTCTGCAAAACGAACAGCAGATACCCTCCCGTGGTATGCAGGACACCCTTGGGCTTTCCCGTGGTCCCGCTCGTGTAAAGGATAAAAAGCGGGTCTTCGGCATCCATTACCTCAGGCCTGCATTCCTCACCTGCGCCAGACATCTCTTCATGCCACCAGAAATCCCTGCCGCTTTTCATATTTAATTTAGTATTGGCGCGGTTATAGACTATTACGCTCTCAACAGTGCTATCTACCGCCCTGTCGACATTCTCTTTAAGAGGGATGGTCTTACCCGACCTGAGAGTTGCGTCAGTCGTGATTACCATCTTGCATGCACTATCCTGGATACGCATTCTGAGCGCCTCAGAACTGAACCCGGCAAAGACCACGTTGTGGATCGCGCCTATCCTGGCGCATGCAAGCATCGATATAACAAGCTGAGGGATCATGGGCATGTAGATAGCAACCCTGTCGCCCTTCCTGATGCCTCTTTTTTTCAGCACGTTCGCGAACCTGCATACCTCCCTGTGCAACTCTCTGTACGTGTAGGTAGCAGTATCTCCGGGTTCGCCTTCCCACATAATTGCTACTCTGTCGCCCCTCTCAGGAAGATGCCTGTCGAGGCAGTTGTAGGATGCGTTCAGCTTTCCACCCTCAAACCACTTGCATATCACTCCCTCGGGGTCCCATGAATGGATATTGTCCCATTTCTTGAACCAGGTAAGCTGATCTGCCTTCTCTGCCCAGAAAGAAGCAGGGTCTTTAATGGAGCTGTTATATATCTGCCTGTATTCATCAAGGCTTTTAATGTACGCCTTTTTGCTGAACTCAGCCGGAGGGTTAAATATCCGCTTCTCCTTAAGTAGGGATTCAATTGTGTTCTCAGCCATCATGATTCACCTAACTTAATCTAATTGATAATTATTAAAATAGATTGCTACCAGAATAAAAATTTTGAGATGCTCTTGCCTATCTCGCCACCAGCACCGTGCATTTCGCCCTCCTCACCACGGCTTCTGCCACGCTCCCAAGTTCGGGGTCTATCTCCGATTCCCCTCTGCCGCCAAGGACAATAGTATGCACCCTGTACTTCTCAGCCGTATCGAGAATAGCCCGTGCCACCGCCTCAGCCTGCGCTCCCTTCTTCGGCATCCGCTGCATGCTCACCCCGACCAGTATCTTCGCCACGTCAACACCCATCTGCGCACCCGCCTCTACCACGCGGTTCAATACCTCCTCGCCCTTAGCCACGAGTTCCTCGCGTTCTGAGTCCTTTCTGCCCACAGCTATGTAGATGGCTGCCATGCGGATATTATACGACCTGGTGATTTTCATACCTGCTATCTCAGCCTTCCTTGCGTAATCAGAACCGTCCGTGGCTACCAGTATCTCGTACCGTGTCATGCTGTTACCTCCGTCTTTCTTATTTTCTGCTCAAGTTTGTCCATTGCCACCATAAGACCGAAAATAACAGCCTGCGGTCTTGGAGGACAGCCGGGTATATACACATCCACGGGAATGAATTTATCAACGCCTCCGCCGCTTGCGTACGTATCACCGAATATGCCGCCGTTGCATGCGCATGACCCCATTGCAGCCACAAGCTTGGGTGAAGGCGTGGCATTGTAGGTCTTAAGAAGCGCAAGCTCCATATTGCGCGTCACAGGTCCTGTTACCAGTAACATGTCGGCATGGCGCGGGGATGCCACGATATGTATTCCGAAGCGCTCCATATCATATATAGGGTTTGACAGCGCCGTAACCTCAATTTCGCAGGCATTGCATGAGCCCGCGTCCACCTCGCGTATGTGCAGCGAGCGCCCGAAGATGTTCTTTACCTTCCGGTTCAGGCGCTGCCCCATTATCTCGATCTCGTCCTCTACGGTCATAACTTCCTCCGTATTATGGTCTGAAGGTCGTCTTTCGTCTTTGATGCAAGCTCGTATTCCTGCGAGAGTTTGACCGCGCCGTACGAGCAGACCTCCTCGCACCTGCCGCAGAATATGCATCCGCAGTAGGATAGCGTGAGTTCTTTTTCACCGTTCCCTTCCTTTAACGATATCACGCCAGGCGGGCAGACGCTGACGCATTCGCCGCAGTATGTGCATTTATCTCCTGAGAGTTCAGGCTTCCCGCGGAACCCCGGCGGCGCGCTCTCAGGCACGGCTGGATATCCGGTCGTTACTGTGCCTGTTCTGAGCCTTCGTTTCAATATCTCAAGCATTCTCTCACCTACATATCGTTGCCTGAATAGGACAGGCTCAGGCTCTTGTTGATGATAGGGAAATCAGGGACAATATTATCCAGTACCGCGTATTCTATCGCAAGCCAGTTGCAGAAAGATGGGTCCCGCACTTTGCACCTTTCTATCCTGTTCCCTTCTGTCCTCACCCAGTAGATCGTCTCTCCCCTCGGCGCCTCGATGTAGCCGAGAGCATGGCCGTCAGGGACTTCTTTGATCTCTATTTTGATAGCCCCGTCCGGGAGATGCCACAGAGCCTGTTCGATGATGCTCACCGACTCGCATACCTCATCAGCCCTTACCTTCGTCCTTGCATAAACGTCACCGCTGTTCTGTACCTGTACCTTGAAGTTGAGTTCGGGATAGGCTGCGTAGGGATGGTCTCGCCTTACATCCCTGTCAATGCCCGATGCCCGCCCGGCCACACCTACGATGTGCAGTTCCTTTGCTATATCGTTATGGATGCGCCCGGTCGTCTCGATCCTGTCAACGACTGACGAAGTATCCATGAGAAGCCCCATAAGCTTCCTGAACTCCTGCTGGAACGTTGAGAGCTTAAGCAGGATTTTGTCCCTCTTATCGCCGATATCCCGGCGGACGCCTCCGATAGTGTTCACCCCGCGGAGCATCCTGCTCCCTGTGACTGATTCGTTCAACTGCATGATATCCTCCTTGAGCCTGTTAGCCTGGGCTGCCCCGAAGGCAAAAGCAACATCTGTAGCAATCCCGGCAACATCTCCCAGGTGGTTGTACAGCCTCTCAAGCTCAAGTAATATTGTCCTTGTGTACTTTGCGCGGGGCGGTATATCGATGCCCGCGATCTTCTCGACCGCCTGGCAAAACGCTACGGCATGTGCTACCGAGTTGTCCCCTGATATCCTCTCTGCAAGGAACACGGCTTTGTCCAGGGATATGTTCTCGAACATCTTCTCCACGCCCTTATGAGTATAGAAATGCCTTATCTCAAGGTTGATTATCGGCTCTCCCGCGACGCTGAACCTGAAATGTCCCGGCTCGATCACACCTGCATGCACAGGTCCGACCGGGATCTCATAAACTCCTTCGCCCTCCACCCTGCGGTAGATATATTCTCCTTTTACCCGCTCAGGCTTTGTCCTGATATCGAAGTCCTTCCGCAGCGGGTATAAACCATCGGGAAAATCCTCAAAATGAACAAGGCGCCTGGGGTCAGGATGCCCCTGCGGGATGAGACCGAACATGTCCCGTATCTCGCGCTCGTACCAGTTGGCAGCAGGTATCCTTGAAGTAATGGATCTGTACTGAGGGGTTTTCCCGTCGATATTTATCCTGAGTATAATGAAAGCATCTTCGCGGTCAAATGAAAAAACGTAGTTCACTTTAAAATGCCCGTCCTTTTTCCTTTCATCCGCAGCGAACATGGAGACCAGGGGAGCGTTGAGGTGATGGTACAGGTAATCGCATACCTTTACGTTCGCATCCCGTGTTATCGTGAGGTAAACTTCATTCCGCCTGGCTGTTTCTTCGATAATGGATTCCCCGAATTCTTTTCTTATAGCGTCCACTGATGCCTTTATATCCGAACCCTTTTTTACTGTGAGATAAGTTTCATCCTGCGGAACTGCGCTTCCTACAACAAAATCCTTGAACTCTCTTCTTATGGTATCAACGTATTGGCTTCTCATAATATCATCTCACCACTTCCACGACTTTCATGAGCATCTCGTAAAAATACGGGGGTATATAAACCCCGAGTACCAGAACGAAAACCGCCAGTATCCCCATTGCACCGAGCATCCACCTGCTCGCATCCCCTGTCTTTATCTCAGGTTTCGGCACGCCGAACGCCATCCTGCTGATATGGTAGAAGAAACCTGCGAAGATCATTATTATAAAGAGCAGGAACAGGACCGAGGCGATTATATGCCCGCCTGAGAACCCTGCTGCAAGTATGGTGAACTCGCTTATGAAGATGCTAAAAGGCGGGGAGCCGGTGATCGCCAGTCCCCCGATTACCAGCATCGTGCCTGTGGCTGGCATGGATTTCACTACGCCCGATACTTTGTCTATCTCCTTGGTCTCGTGTTTCTGCAGCACATTTCCCGCGCCGAAGAACATGAACGACTTCGTCATCGCATGATTGAACATGTGTAGGATAGCCCCGAAGATGCCGAACACCCCGCCAAAACCTATGCCCAGGGCGATTATGCCTATATGTTCCACGCTGCTGTACGCCAGGAGACGCTTATAATCCTCCTGCAGGAGTATGAACGGCACCGCTATGCCGATGGAGAGAAGCCCGAACACGATAAGGAGATTGCTTCCGAACTCGATGCCTGTTGATTTAGTGGCTATCGTATAAAAGCGGATGATGCCGTACATGGCGCAGTTGAGGAGCACGCCTGAGAGAAGCGCGCTCACGGGGGTCGGGGCTTCGCTGTGCGCATCCGGGAGCCATGTATGCATGGGCGCAAGCCCTGCTTTTGTGCCGTAGCCGATGAGAATGAAAATGAACGCCAGTTTCATTATGGTAGGGTCGAACTGGTCTGCGACCGCAAGCAGCGATGTCCAGTTAAGCGCTTCTCCCGTCTCCCCCAGTATCTTTACAGATGCGTAGTACGTGAGTATGGTGCCAAAGAGCGCGAACGTTATCCCCACGGTGCATATTATCATGTATTTCCATGCAGCCTCGACCGAAGATTTCTTTGAGTAAAGTATCATCAGCAGGGCAGAGACAAGGGTGGTCATCTCTATGGCGATCCACAGACCGAGGTTGTTGGTCACGCCAACGAGGAGCATGGTGAACATGAAGCTGTGGAAGAGGACGTAGTACATTTTCAACCGCTTCATATCAATGGTTTTGTGCTCTAACTCGTGCCCCATGTAGCCGATGGAGTACATGGAAGCCACGAAGCCCACTATGGATACGATGAGGACGATAAAAGCGCTGAACGCATCGGCGAACAGCGAGTTCTGCCATGTGATGATTATATCGTGCCTGTACACCTCGACCACGAGAGACAGGCCGAGAAGAAGAGTAGCAACCGAGCCGGTCAGGCTCACAGCCTCGACCTGTTTTCTTGTTTTCGCAAAAAAGCAGGATACGGCTGTGAGGACGGGCGCAAGAAGCAGGTATTCTATCATAGCATCACCCTATCAGCGTCTTGAGCATATCGGTATCTATGCTCTCAAACGTCCTGTTTATCCTGAATATCAGTATGCCCATTATGAGAACGCCTATCAGGACATCGAAGAATATGCCGAGTTCAACGAGCAGAGGCATCCCGTACGTAAGGGATATAGCGCCAAGGAAAAGCCCGTTCTCCATGAGCAGTATGCCCAGCATCTGCATGATCGCCTTTTTCCTGCTTATCATTATGAAAAGCCCGATGGAGACAAGGGATATGGATGCTGAGAGCGCAAAGCTTGAGAGCTCGGTGCGGATGTTTATCGAGCGCACTAAATAATACGAGATAACGACGAGCACGCCTCCGATTATCAGCGATGGGGATATGTTGACGTAGAGGTCTATCTCCCTTTTGACCTTTATCTCCCGGATTATGTAAATGAATATATACGGTATCACCGCGGCTTTCAGGACAAGGGTAAGAAGGGCTACGATGTAGATATCCATTCTACCTGTCGAGTAAGCCACGACGCCTGCCACGCCTGCCAGCAGGAACGACTGGATACCAAAGGCCCTGATGCAGGAATAAAGCCGCGTTGAGCCGAGGATCATGAATGTTGATACAAGTATCAATGCAATGAGAAGCTGCATCATTTTGGAACCGAAAACAAGTTCAGACATATTATCCTCCTTTTACAATGATGAATGAGACAAGCGAAAGGAACGAGAGCATGAGCGAGATGGATAGCAGGTTGGGAAGCCGGAAGAGCCTCCATTTGGCAGTCGAGGTCTCAACCAGAGCCATCATTACACCGAGAACAGAGATCTTGATGAGGAAAACTATCAGGGAAACAGCCAGTCCTGCTGCGCCCAGATCAGAAGCGATACCCCACGGGAAGAAGATGTTGGCAAGAAGCGAAAAGACCAGCAACTGCTTTACCATCGCCCCAAGCTCCACAAGCGCCAGCTGCTTTCCTGAGTACTCAAGGATCATGGCCTCATGCACCATCGTGAGCTCAAGATGCGTGGCCGGATTATCCACAGGTATCCTTCCCGTCTCCGCGATTGCGATAATGAACATAGCTACGAACGCGAGCAGTTGATAAGGCGATACCGCATCAATGCCGAGCGATGATACTGCCCCTGAGATGTAGTCGAGGTTCGTTGAGCCTACATTGAGGGCTATCGCGAATATAGAGAGCATCATTGCAGGCTCTGCCAGCGAGGCGATGAACATCTCCCTGCTGCCTCCCATCCCGCCGAATGAGCTTCCTGCATCCAGCGACGCAAGGGCGATAAAGAACCGCGAGAGAGCGAAGAGATAAACGACAGCGATAAGATCCCCGGCAAAGGAGAAGGGCATGTTCAGGATGTAAACCGGGACAAGTAATCCTGCTGCGAGCACAGCTACGAACGATACCACAGGTGCTGCATGGAATATCCAGGATACGTTCTCAGATACAACTGAATCCTTGCGCAGCAGTTTTGCGATGTCGTAATACGGTTGCAGGATGCCGGGACCTTTGCGCATCTGCAGGAACGCCTTTACCTTCTTGATCATGCCGCTTAAAAGCGGAGCTAAAGCAAGTATAATAAATACCTGGAAAACCGCGATCGCTAACTGTGTAAGCATTTAACTGCCTCCTGTTATCATGAACATGAAAAGAACGAACAATACCCCGAAGATATATGACAGGTACGCATGGATGCTGCCTGTCTGGATGAGCTTTACTCTTCTTGCTTTGTCTTTTACGAACCCTATAACAGGCGCATAGAGATACAGCTCGAATACCTGCTCGATCCTTGATTCGAACCTGAAGGAACTCTTGAGGAACGGAGAGGCTGAATATGTCGCCTGAGACCCGCTCACAGGGCGGTAGATACTGCCAAGCCACATCTGCACAGGTCTTGAGAAAGCTGCTGCAGTGTACTCATTCCTTGCTGTAGAGATCGGCTGTCCGCAACCCCAGGTTTCATAGGGCGGTGTGCGCTTTCCGTGATATGCAAACAGGACTATCAGAGGGAGCGACAGGAAAGCCAGCATAAGTAATAGAAGTGCTGGCGTAGATACCGATATCTTTCCTGCCGGCATGGCAACTGTTCCCAGGATATCAAAAGACAGGGATTGATCATACGCACTTGTGCCCATCAGCGGCTCCGTGATCATGTCAAGGTAGGGAATAACGTACACAGGCAGGACACCTAAAAGGACAGACAGTACTGCCAGTATCCCCATTCCGAACAGCATCGGCTTACTCGCTTCCTTTGCGTGTGCAGCATGCCCGCTGCGCGGCAGGGCCAGGAAGCCGATGCCGAACGTTTTCAGGAAGCAGAACGCTGCAAGCGCGCCTGTAAGAGCCAGAGCCGCTGCGCTCACCGGCATGATGATCCTGGCGAACGAATCGTTCAGGCTGAACCCCAGGAGCAGGGACTGAAGGGTGAGCCATTCGCTCACAAAGCCGCTGAACGGGGGCAGCGCAGAGATGGAGAGTATCCCTATCAGGATGAGAGCGGAAGCGCCAGGCATCTTTTTGATAAGACCGCCGAGCTTCTCCAGGTTCCTGGTGTGGGTTGAGAATATTATGGAGCCTGCCCCCATGAACAACAGCCCTTTGAATACGGAATGGTTGAGCAGATGGTACAGCGCGGCTATAATGGCTATCGCTGAGAGGGCAGGGCTGCCGCTTGCGAAAAATATCATTGAGGCGCCTGTCCCGAGCAGGATTATCCCTATGTTCTCGATGCTGCTGAACGCAAGCATCCGTTTTATATCCGGCTCAACGACCGCATATATTATGCCCGTAAGGGCTGAAACTGTGCCGACTACAAGCACAAGGAACCCCCACCAGAGCACCCCTGCGCCCAGGAAATCAAAGAAAATACGGATGAGCATGTATATTGCGGTCTTTATCATCACGCCGGACATGAGCGCAGAGACGTTGCCGGGCGCCGCGGGATGAGCATAGGGAAGCCAGATATGAAGGGGTACTATGCCTGCCTTTGCCCCGAATCCTATGAGGGCGAACAGGAACACGAGATCTTTGAGCAGCGGAGGCATTCCGGCGCCTGACGCGCTGAACGCGCCAAAATCGAAACTGCCGCTTTCGCCTGCCAGGATAAGGAACGAGAGGAGGATGAATCCGGTCCCAATGTGCGTCATGACGATGTAGATGAACCCGGCTTTTCTGGTCTCAGGCTCTTCGTGCTCATAAACTACGAGGAAATAGGAGACCACGGACATCAGTTCCCATACGATCAGGAACATGACCGCGTTGCTGGCTGTGACCACAAGCAGCATTGAGAGTACAAATATATTGTACAGGAAACCCAGGTACCCGATATTCTTTCTCCCGAAATATTCCTTCACGTAACCGAGCGAGTAGATAGAGACCGCAAGGACTGCTATGGATATTACAAGAATGAAAAACGCTGAGAGCCTGTCCACGAAAAAGCCGAAGCTCACGAGCGAACCCTGCATGGAGATGTTAAAAGTCTCACCGAAAACTACAGACAATGAGAAGATTATGCCGAGAACCGCCCCTGCGGCTGCGCTTAAGAAAGAGACATACGTGCAGAGATTGTCTTTTTTATTCAGTGCACATGATGCTACAGCACCGAACAGGTAAGAGGCAATGAGACCGACGAATAAATACGTATTAACCATAATCACCACTTTCGGCCTATCGATTATCGCCCTACGTTTTTAAACGCGAATGCAAATGCCATTTTATTACCAGCTTTTTAGTTAAGCAACGACAGAGCCTCCCATTACCCTCCTGTTTGTATTTAAGGTTAACCAGAGAAAATGCGAAAGTAGGTACTGATTATTAATGTAGGATTTTTCAAGAAAGCCCTTCAGGGTAATTTAGAGTCTAACCCCTTCAATCTCAATATATTTTATAGATTTTATCCAGTAGTAAATAATGGACAAATAGTCTTATAAACCAATTTTTCCATATAATTATCAAGAAGAGTGGAAAATTAATCAAAAAGAGATGTTAAAAATGTTTCTCTTAATGGGTAAGTCCGGCGGAATTAGCCAGGTGGCACTTTTTTTTGTTGTGCTATCTGCGGTGATTTTATCGTATTCCCAGCTTCTATCTGTATATATCACGGAAGAGACAGCAATAAAAATAAGCGGGTCTGCGGAAAATCATGTCACTGAAATGAATGTGAAAAAATCTCCACCGGGGATTCCGATCAAATACGTCGAGTTCCTTGCAAACGGTGTTCCTTTTGAGTGGACTGATATAACCATCCAGTATACAGATAAGGAACTGAAAGGACTTAATGAAAATACCCTTGCCATATTCAGCTATGATAGCGATGCGCAGACGTGGAGTGAGCTTCCTTCATGGATCGATGAAGAGAGAAATATCTTGAGGGCGAAAGTGCACACGCCATCCATCTTTGCCGTAAGCGCAAAGATACCGGATATACCTGCTATAATAATATCCGCCGCCGACACGAATAAGCCAACTGTTGCGATAAATGCCGCGATCAATATCCATGATACAACCGGATCAACAGTCACAGGTTATATCAGGACGTATGACTCGAACAAAACCCTGAAAAAGCAGGCAAAGGCAAGTATGCTGTTAGGAGGTGACATATCCGATAACGGAGAACTGGAAGTTGATGCTTTAGACAGCAAGAACTTAGCAGTTAATATGAGGGTCAAAGGACCAAGCTGGGGCAAAATTATACTTGACGATTATGGTATGAAAAATCCCGTTTCAGTTCCCGTTCAGGGCTTTCCCGTGAAATTCGTTGAGATCGGAGCGATCAATATAGATTATTCCCAAGTAGATATAACCATACACTACACCGATGCTGAACTAAATGGTGCAGATGAGAATTCTCTTGTTATATATCACTGGAATAGCTCTTCATGGGAGGCGCTGGCTACGCAAATCGACCCTGTCAACAATCTTTTGAGAGCAACTGCCATATCTCTTTCGCCATTTGCTGTTTCGGCGACCGGAGGCGTGTCGATAATACGGGTTTCAACCAGCAGATATTCGGTTTTCGCCCCATACAATACTGCCAATCAAATAAACTTTAATGAGGATAACAGCTCCTTCACCTTCACTGCAGGCGCGCTGGTGATCGATGCAAACGGCTCTCCTCTTGCCGATACAGATGTTAACTTTAATATTTTCAGTGGAGATGGCACATTAAAACAGTCAGGAACAATCGCTACAAATAAAAACGGTATCGCCTTCTTCCCATACAACACTTTCAGGGACTTCACGTCGTTTACTGATTCGGATTATGGTCTCTGGACCATCAGAGCGGAAATGGCAGGCAACCCTGGTATAAACGGTATAGCTAACATTAATATCAGCAGCACAGGAGGCGCAAGCGGCACAGGTACCTGCGGAAACATGGAAATCTGTCATCATAACCCCGCCTCCCTTGCTCAAATTTTAAACACTTCTCCAAGGTCGCCGTACTCAGACAACTTTGGCAAAGCCAGCACGACAAGCATGGCTTTCGGTGCGCATATAAGAAGAGGCGGTTTACATGGCATAACGAACTCAAGCAGATGTGCTTTATGTCATGTTGGCCTGGACAGGGACCCAGCAGGTCCGGTCAATGCCCCATGGGGCATGCATAAAAATATTGATTGCAGAACATGCCACAATACGACCGCCACGACATGGCCTATCCCCATACCAGGCTGCTACGATGCGGGCTGTCATCCCCGCAGCAACAATAACCTGACGAACATTTCCACACTTGCTACTATCGACGGTATAACCAATGTGAGCATTTACTCCACAACAAATGGCTCGGTCGTGATCCCATTCTCTGTGCATAACGGCTCACAGCGCAGCAGCACCACAGGCGTGCCGTGCTGGATATGCCATGGACCCATGCACAACATCACAAAACCCGACCCTCTGCCTTCGAATACGAATAACATTACCGAGGACAGCCAGTGCACATCCTGCCACAATGCATACCAGCGCCACAACAACAGCGTAAACTGCACTGTATGCCACAGCCAGGATGCACACATTATAAAGGTATTTTCCCAGGACGCGACGTACATAAACGGCAGTACCTCCCCCTTCAGGGGGAACTGTACCAACTGCCATCAGAATCCCTCATTCCTCAGTGATCTTTTATCTCAGTTCATGGCGGGGAGCTACCCGGGAAGAGAGTCCCCTCAGATTCAGAAACCTCTAAACCACAGTGATGATGTCAATGCAGGCAGGAAATGGAACCAGACCCCAGGCTACTGGACAAATGGAACCGATGGAGCAGTTCAGCTTACATCATGCATCTACTGCCATGGCAGAACCCTGCATAATGTCACTGCACTGGGCAGGCCATCTCTATTCAAAGGGAACAATACTGTCAATTCAACCATAACGGCAGGCACGAACTGGTGCGCATCCTGTCATGAGCAGGGGTATTCCAGCGGCACAAATACATACGATGATATGGTGAACACATACAATTTCCCCTTAGAGCCACTGCTTGTGCCTCCTGAGATCACAGGTAATCCGGATTTCGGAGCAGACCAGAGCAGTCCTTCTTATTTCAATCACAGCACTCTTACAAAGGACGATGCTTCATGCAGGGAATGCCATGGAAGTTTGGCCACTGGCCCAGAAATAACGGGATTCATGCACAATGTCGCTGTCGGTTCAAGCGGAGGTCCGAACTGCACAGAGTGCCATGATATCAACGGAGTCGGGGCACCGGCTGATAAGAGGGTTGATTCATCTGCAATGGGGCAGGGGGTGCACGGGAGCTTGAATGCCGGAGTTCCTAACATCTCTGCAGTAGACCCCGTGAACAAGGCATGCTGGATGTGCCACGGCGAAGGTACAGAGCCAGAGGTACATCCGCAGCGATACAAAACACCGAGGCGGTGCAGCAGCAATGACTGCCACTCACTTTCACAGACCATAAAAGAGCCCATGGTATATTCGCATTTCAGAGAGGCAAATTTGAATAGCAACCCCGCAAATGCCACGAATTACAATGTTACCACCGACACCTCTTGTGAAACCTGCCATTCCATCAGCCTGACCGCAGGGGTTGATAATTTCAACGCATCTGTCTCGCACTATGCTTCGAAAGCGAACCTGATAGATTCCATAAACTGCATCTACTGCCATCTGAACGAGGACAATTCAATAAAATGGGGAAATGCAACAGAGATAAATAAGAACAGAAGCTCGCTTGTGGAAATGGACAGGGAGAAAAACAAATTCACGGCCCGCAACGGGGAATTTTTGGATCTGGGCCAGGGATACAGGCTGAGAGTTACCGATGTATCCATACTGAGAGGGAATGCATTCATAGAACTTTATAAAGTCAATACTCTTTTAGATATCGGGCTGATCAATATTCCGGGGAGATATGTCTATGAAGAGGACCGCGTAATTAACAACTCAACTGTGAGGATTCCTGTCATTGTGCTCAACATCACGGAATTATTTGTTTCAGGAAATGAAGGATTTATACAGTTCGAGGGGTTCAGGATAAAACGGCTGCATTATGAGAATCAAACCACTTCATGCTACATGTGCCATTATTACGGCGTTGCTGAAAAGCACAGGTACACGGTCATAGATCGAAGAGACGAGTATGTATATTACACAGAGGTGCTGTTCAATTCCTCTGACAATAAGGGATACGACCAGCAGCGTGCTCTGCAAATTCTGGACGATGCAACACCCGAAGATGACCATATCAGCTTTGAAATCCCCGGCAGGAAGACCATACTGAAAGGGGAAAAATGGGAGCTTGCAAAAAACTTTAATCTCACGCTGGAAGATATTTCCGAGAACAGCGATACTGCGGTATTTTTGCTTGAAGCAGGCGGACAAAGCCACACGGACGTCGTGGGAAGGGGAAAGATACTGGACTATGAACCGGGCATAAATTACCTTGGATACGCATATACCAACCTTACAATATTCAGGGCAAACGTATCTGAGATATCGCAGCCCAATATCGTGGTTCTTGAGGATATCTTTGCCATGTCGCCTGAAGTCAATAAAATAAAGGAGAACGACAGCATTTATGGTTATAATACAAGCTGGATCTGGGAGAACGACACATTCCTGACAGGGAGGATACCCGACGGTCTGCATGCCCCGCTGCTGAACGATGGTAATGATGGCGGCGCGAATTGTGTTTCCTGCCATGATGCAGGTGAACTGGGAGCTCACAGGGATGTCAATAAGGAAGTTTCAGGATCCGCAAGCAGAGCCTGCTGGGCGTGCCATGGGGAAGGAAATGAGCCAAAATGGCATCCTGCAAACTATAAGACCCCGCGGGAATGCAAAGACTGCCATGTAGGGAGGCTTTTCAATGCAACCTACATAGGGGATGAGAATCATAGCACACTTCCGAATTGCGGAATCTGCCATGTCGCTGATACCCACAGGATCATACGTTTCGATGTTACCCCGGCTATAAGTTCACTTTCACTTTCGAGGGAAGTGGCGTATGCAGGTGAAAAGATAACGATCAGCGCCACAGCCACCGCAGGATATGAGATGAGAATACGGGGTGCTGAATATTATGTGGATTCTCCTTCTACCGCTGTGCCCATGCACGCACTTGACGGCTCTTTTGATGAGCAGAGAGAAGAGGTGACAGCCGAACTTGATACATCAGGATTAGAGCCGGGAAGCCACACGGTTTATGTCAGGGCAATGGAAAGGAACAATAAATGGGGCGAGGCTGCCCTCATAACTTTCGAATTGAAAGAAAAGGAATTTTTGACACGGGAAGATGAAATACAGCAGGTATTCGTGACATCCCTCTGGGTTATTCTGGGTGCGGTATTGTTTATAGCAGTGATTATTTTCCTGAAGTACAGGAAAATATAAAAATATAAATCCGAAAACCTAATATTTATTATGACCGAGGTCAAGATAAGTTCAGTCAGAGGAGGATTTTAGTCGAAGATTTGACACAACCAAAAATTTGGACTAAATTATGCCGTAAGAGTGGATATGTGTTTATAGTTTCCTATGCGTTGTTCTTCCCTTTGTTCTCTGCTTTGAATATCTCGATATACGGTATCTCGCCCGTGTCCGATACATGCGTGCCGCCGCAAGCCTGCCGGTCTACGCCAGGTATGGTTATGACCCGTATCTCCCGGATATCAGGCGGGAAGGCATCTTTAAGTTTTACCACTGACGGTATCCTGAGAGCCTCATCCCTGGGCAGTATGTCAATGCTTACCTGAAGCTTCCGGTCGATTATCCTGTTGACTTTTTCTTCGTACGAGCTTATTTTGTCCCTGTCAAAGTCCTCAAGGCTGAAATCCACGCGCGTCTTATCCTCTCCTATCTGGTTGCCTGATACCTGTGCCCCCGTCTCGTTATAGATGATCGCGCTCAGGATGTGGCAGGCTGTGTGGTATTTCATGAAGAGGTAGCGCCGGTTCCAGTTTATCACCCCTCTCACTCTTTGAACAGAACGCCAGTATCATGCGGCTGACCTCCCGAATCAGGATAGAATGCTGTCCTGTCAAGTACCACGTATTTGCCGTCTTTCACGCTCTCTACTGCGGCTTCGAATTCTTTGAGGTAGCAGTCCCTGAGGTATAAGGCTTCCATGTGCGGTATTCTGCAGCTTCGGGGATAAAAGTTGCTGTTAAGATCCGTCTACGACTTTCTGGATCAAAAACCAGTACTCCAAAAGCTCTTTTTCCTGGTTTTTATAATCTTGGAATTTGTTGGATATAAAATTCCAGAAACGTTTGTTATGTTTCCTTTCAATCAGGTGAACCATCTCATGGAAAATCACGTATTCAATTAAATTATCCGGTAAGTATCTTAGAAGTGTATTGAGGGTCAGATTCCTCTTAGGACTACAGCTTCCCCATTTGGATTTCATGCACTTAAAATAAATGCTGCCAGCGTTGATTTTTAAATCATCAGAGATATTTTCAACTATGGAATGTACTGATTGCTTAAACTCATCGTCAGTTCTTTTATAATCAAGTTTTTTTTTCTGTGCTCTCTCTACTGCTATTGTTATCTCAGAGTTTCGTTTATATATCCAATCTTTATGTTTTTCTATGATATCATTATGATCTTTATAGTCTTCCGGCAGAACGAGAAGCAACTTCCCGGTTTTGAACTCTAGCCTTGGATATTTTATATTTCTATGAACTACTTCGTAGTTTATAGTTGAATCGCTGATTCTAACCTGCTTTACCATACTTTTCCACATTTTCTATTAAATTCTGATAGACCCTGTCAAGCTCATCAAGCTTCAATCCGTATCTTTTAACATATCGGCGTACAAAGCGGCGGATCTCCCTCTCAATGGTTTTTCTTACTGTTAGCTGCAATGTCCAGTTGTTAAATATCTGACCTCGTAATCTGTCAGATAACTCTCTGATATCCTTTATCAATTCGCTATCCTCTCCAAATCTCTTTTCCAAGCTTAGAAGCATGGAATATTCCATATCAGAAAAACCAATCTCTTTCTGCCTTTGAGATAGTTTTTCAATTTTCTTGATTACTTCTGCACCTTCGTTGTAAATTCTTTCAAAATCTTTTGTTTTCTCTTTCCAGAGTTTTAAAATCCTCTCCACTTTTTCAGCGAGGGATTCGTAAACCGGGTTTTTATGCTTTTCTACCAGAACCAGCCTGTTTAACGTAAACACAATGCTGGCAGCTTTTTCCTCTTTGCTTTTTGTTTTTTCTTCAAGGCTCCTGAGATAATTCTCATCGAAACTTATTACAGGCAGGTCCTTGCGTAAATTTTCAAGCTCTGTTGTTTTATGAACGAACTTTAAGGTCTTGTCAAAATATTTCTGGATATACATCTCATGACCAAGCTGATTTCTCAGAACACTGTTCATATAGAACGTGTAGATACCGGAGACCCATTTATAATCCGAGAATCGCTCAACTTTGATCTCATCAGGCCCCAGAAGCTCGAAAACTTTCCTGAGATTTCTATAATCCTCAAGAAAGCTCTTGCTGTTCTCTTCTTCTGTGGTGAGAACTTCCATGGCTTTAAGCATGGTCTGCCTGTCATAGCTATCTCTGGAAATGCCGGAAAAAAGCGTGAGTATGCCATCAAGGAGCATATTGAACTCATCCCTCAGGCTGTCTATTCCATACAGCGCGCCTTTGATTTCCTCTTCGCTGTATATCTCGAAGGCTCTCTTGAATTCTTTCAGTATGCCTATATAATCTAAAATTACCCCTGCCTCTTTTATTCCTTTATAAGGTCTGTTTGTCCTTGCTATTGCCTGAAGAAGGCGGTGCTCCTTTAAGGGCTTGTCAAGGTACATGGTTTGAAGTATGGGCGCATCGAACCCTGTCAATAACATATCCGTGACTATCAAGATCTTCGGATACTCTTCTTCTTTGAACTTATCTATGACTTCCTTTCGTATCTCTTCCATCTCCTTCTCGCCGTACCGTGCTTTTGATTCCCTGCTCGTATGCTGGATTATCTCAGTGTCCCTTTTTATATTATAGGTCATGACGACCTCTGAGTACTCTTCAGGCAGCCACTTATCCAGATACATTTTATAGTAGGCACATGCCATACGACTTGCTGCAACTACTATGGCTTTGAATTTCCCATCTAAGTTGTTCTTAAAGTGCTCCGCGATATCTTTAGCGATCAACTCGATCCTTTTTGGGTTTTCAAGGAACATGTTTATGGCATTGAGCCGCTTCTTTACCCCTTCTTCCACCCTGTCCCTTACCTCATCGGACAATTCCTCAAATTCAACCTCAAGGAACGTCTCAAGCATGTCTTTTTTCAGGTGGACTTCCTTTTCCAGCCTTGGCTGATAGACAAGTTTTACCGTGAAACCATCGTGAATAGAGTCAGTAATGAAGTACCTGTCAAGATATTTCTCTTCCGGCGGATAGCTGAATTCCAGATAAGTGTCCTTTCCTCTTCTGGAGATAGGTGTTCCCGTCAGGGAAAAGAAGAAGGCTTTTTTCAGGATTTTTTTCATCTGACCTGCCATTGTTCCATACTGGCTCCTGTGTCCTTCATCTATGAATGCGACCACGTTCCTTCTGGTGAGAATCGTTTCTTTTTGCTTTGAAAGTTCTTCCAGTTCTTTCTGCAATTCACCCAGTTCTTCAACCCTGAACTTGTGTATCAGGGTTATCAGAATGCCCCGCCTGCCTTTCCCACCATCATGCTTCAGGACCTTTCTTAATTCTTCGATGGAGCCGATGATCTCAGGCTTTACGATATCAAGAGAGTTGAATTCAGTGTACAGTTGCTCTTCCAGTTCGATCCTGTCTACGATGAAAAAGATAGAAGGGTTTTCAAGGCTCTTTAGATGGTAGAGCTTGTGTGCTGCAAAAATCATGGTGAGGGTTTTGCCCGACCCCTGCCAGTGCCAGATCAGCCCTTTGTTCTTTTCGTCCTCTCCTTTCAGGTTAGCTGATACCCTGTTCACGATTTTCCTGGCTGCCCTGTACTGCATGTATCTTGTGATGACTTTCGTGGCATTCCCCATCTCCACCCTGAAGAACATGAAATTGCGGATGATATCCAGCAATATGTCCTTTGAGAGCATCTCAATGGTGGAATCAATGGGGTCTTTCCCTTCTTCCTTCCATTGATCTGCTTTGACCTCTTCCTGCCACGGGACAACAGGGAAATACATGGCGGTCTCTTCTGCAGCTATGCCTATCTGGACATACTTGTAAAGCTCCGGGACGGTTTTTTCATAGTCCTTTATCTGCCTGTAAGCATCGAACCAGTTTTCAGAGAAGCTGGCAGGGTTCTTGCATTCGATCTCCGCAAGAGGAATGCCGTTGACATAGAGCATGATATCCGTCCTTATGTCATCCCTGCCGTGATAGATAACCTGCCTGCTTACGATGAACTCATTATTGTCCATGTCATCGAAATCAAAGAGCCTGACATATTTAACCACCCGCTCTTTTTCAAACTTTATTGGTACGCCGAACTTGAGATAGTTGAGAATTTGCTTCAGTCCCTCGATCCCGGAGCCTTTAAGCTTCAGTTCATTCAGGACATGTTTTAATTCCTCGTCCCCGATCCCTTTGTCTGCGTTCAGCCTGTTTATTGCCCTGACAAGATTATTGAGCAGCAGAGGCTCGCTGAAGCTTTCCCTCTCAAGCTCGCCGGCAGGCACGAAGCGCCAGCCTTTTTCGATGAGCTTTTCGATGATGTAATCTTCGACGAGGGATTTTTCAGTGAATTTTGGCATGGGTCTTAGGTCTTCTCCTTGCCCATGCAGCATTTCTTGTATTTTTTTCCTGAGCCGCAGGGACATGGTTCGTTTCTTCCGATCTTTTCCTTTGAGGGCTTAACCTCAGCAGGCTTAACGTGTTTCTCTTTAGACCTGACATAATGGAGGTTGTGCAGATATTCAATATTCCTCCTTGAGAAATGGTTAAGAGGGTCCTCTGTATTCCTCTTAAATTCAGCTTCATCGATATCGTGATAAACACCATTTATTGTATCAATTATTTCTTCCTCGCGTATAATCATCTCATCAATTCTCTCCATTTCAAAAGCTCTATGAATTTCGGATATTACAGAAGGATCATGAAATGAAGTAAGATCATCTGCAACAAGACCTGCGAATGTGTCGTCTTCGGTGGTTTTTAGCAATTCTATTAAATGTAGCTTGATGTCATTTTCATGCTGTGGAAAATTCTTAGCTAATACTTTAAGAGCAGTTGTTGCCGTTGATCTGGCAAAGGATTCCAGAGTTTCATCTTCTGTGAATTCTTTAAGCGGTTCTATTGCATCTTCCCCGAACGCAACAAGCAGGCTTGGGGCATTTTCTGTCAGCCAATCGCTTAATTCTTCATTACGGTATCTGATTATATCCAGTAATAGTTGAAGCGCCTCTCTATTTCTTATTAAAGCAAGTATGAAGATTGTATGGATTGGAGACCAGGCTTTACCCGGACCGGTTTGATACCAGTACAGCCCATTCTGTATCAGTTTCCGCAGGTGGAAAACGGCATCTTTCCTCCCTGCAATCTCCTGTGCAAACTTCTTATTGACATAAAGTTCCAGCGCAGTTAATCCATCTATCAATTCCTCTGTTGGGATATCATGCATATCTGCCAGCATCAAATCCCAGCTCATTCCTGTCTGGCTTCTTATCAGATCCGCTAAATCCTCATCTTTTTCTGCTGGCATTTCCATACCTCCCACGCATCCAGTTTACTATTTCAACCGCATCATCCATTCTCTCAAATACCCGATGTTTGCGCCAAGCGCTGTTTATATCTTTCATAATTTTATTTCGATTATCACCAATTTTTATCATATGTTGTCTTTACACATCAATCTATTTGTGTCGTAAAGACCCTGTTCCACTCTGCATCTCTCATCTTTTTATACCCTTTTGCTGTGCCCTCAAAACTCAGCTCGCTCAGAGTCTTTTTAAAATCTTCACCAAGCTCTTCGAGGAGGTCTTTAGTTGTTATCTCATACATCCGCTTTCACCCTCTTTCTCCCCGTCAGCAGCTCATTCATCAGCCCCTTCTTCACCCTCTCCAGCTTCTCCTTCCTCCTGCGCTCAAGCTCCAGCTTCCTGTCAACGGCGCTCAAAATCTCGGCGATGCGGCGCTGCTCGGAGAGGGGGATATTAAGCTCAAGACCACCAAAAGTTTTATTGTGAGGTACAACCCTACATCTTTTTAGCAGGTAAGACCTAAAAGCCAGTGTACCATGAGGTGCACGTTCCAGTGCTTTTAGGTGCTGCAAATTTATTCTACCAGATATGATATTAAAAAATGATTTTTGTGTGAACTGAGGCATTATTTACACCAGCTTTAGCAGAGTTTCCATTTTTATTCTGAATTCTGCTATCTTTTCGCTGTTTAATTTCTCTATGAAATCAAGGATTATTGAGTTGAATATCTCTGCAGCTTCGATTAATTCTTCAACTTCTTCTTTTGTTATCTTAAAATCAACATAGTACTGTTTGTCGATTCTTTCTTTTTTGGCATAGGATATAAGTGAGTTATCAATTTTGAATAATTCCTTGAGGAGAATTATTGCAGCGGAATGGTTCTCGCATTTTATGCCAACCCTGAAGAATAGAGAAAGAAGCATGTAATACATGCTATAATAAGCCAGGGAGACCGATTCTTCTAATCGGTCATTTTTTAAAAGAAGTTTTGCAGAAACAAGATGGCTATCCGATTTTTTCAGGTAAGAAGACATGATCTCTTCACTGGGCGGAACAAGCTGGAGTTTTCCTTCCTCCTGCAATCTATTGAAGAAATCCGATTTTTTCATAAAATAGTTCGGCTCCCTTTATTATTACATGATTTTTTTCGATCTCTTTTATAAGTGGATTTGACCTGTCATATTCTCCGAGCTTCACGCTCAATCTTGAGTTAAGAAGCTCAAGCTCCTGTTTCAGCTTCCTGTCTTTTGTTTCGATAAATACATCAATGTCACTGTTCCTGGTCGCTGTGCCTCTTGCATAGCTTCCGAAAAGAACTGCAAGCCCGATTTCTTTATTTTGTTGGATATTCTTTATTGTTTTTCTAAGTTCGGGGTATTTCTTCAATGTTTTGTTTAATTTATATAATTCTGATATGAGTTCATAGTTCCTTGCTTCCATGTTCTTCTTCAGAAAATATATCTTGTTCCTTCCCTCCTTTCTGAATTCCAGAACATTTTCGCTGACAAGTTCTTTCAAGTTCCTTATCACTGTCATATGGTTGATGTCAAGCCTTTTAGCCAGTGCTCTTGCATGTATCTCTTCGCCAAAAAGAACATTTAAAATCTCACTGGATATATTTAGTTCCATATGTAACAAATTTGTTCCATTACTTATAAATGCTTCCATCATTTTCCACCATAACCCTCTTCCTCCCCGTCAGCAGCTCGTTCATCAGCCCCTTCTTCACCCTCGAAAGCTTCCCCTTCCTCCTGCGCTCAAGCTCCAGCTTCCTGTCAACGGCGCTCAAAATCTCGGCGATGCGGCGCTGCTCGGGGAGAGGGGGGAGAGGAATATTGTAGTTCTGAAGATTGGTGGCATTTATATTAGCCTGATGAACTGCCCTGGTGGCTAATTGTTGCCTTATTCTATCATTAGAAAAGACCATATAAAAAGTTAAAAATTGTGAATCTACTATTTCTTTTTTTGGTCTTAATCTTATAAGGTAAGATGCAAAAACATAATCACCCCTTAGAAGAAATATACCTGTCCTTCCCACAAGCTCATAGCTGTTAGTTCTGTTAAAAAGAATATCTCCTTTTTCAAGCTTAAAATTTTTAAACGTCTTCTCATCAAGGTCTATATATTTTACTTTATCAGGAATCACAATGCCATTAACAATATCGTCCATTTTTATAATAGGATATTTACCCGTTTCCTCCATTTTAACAGATAGACCGTATTGGCATAATTCTAAAACATCCCCCAGCCTCATCGCCTCCCACTCCTCCGGCACCCTCCCAATCTCAGTCTCCTTAAACCTCTCATGCCCTATCCCCTTCGTCAGCAGCCTCTGCATCAACCCCTTCTTCAGGCGCTCCGTCTTCTCGATAGCGCCGCCCACCTTCTGGATGGCGCTGTCCACTGTGCCCAGGACTTCGGCGATGCGGCGCTGCTCGGGGAGAGGGGGGAGGGGGATTTTAATTCTCTTCAAATCTTGTAAAATGATTCTTCTAAGCCCTGTTCCTCTCTTACTACCCACAATTTGTTGGAACACAAAAGGAGATTTAAGAACATAGGCGCAATAATCTGAATATAAACTTTCTTTGGGACTGATTATTGCTATCGATGATAGTAGAACAATATCTTCTTTCTGTCTAAAAGTAAAAGATAAACCAACCGTGCCATCTTTAGAAAAAAGAACGTCTCCTTTCTTGGGTTTACACCCATTTTTAACCAACATTTCATAGTCCTCTTTTGAAATCTTCTTGCACGAATCTATGTCTATATGGTTTTCAATGATATTGGCAACAGTTGCAATTCTATACTCACCATTTTTATCATTCTTTGGAGAAAAGTGAGACCCATCTGTAATATTTATACTCGCATCCCCTAATCTCACAATATCCCAATCCTTCGGATATTCTGTATTTGAAATAGTAATCGACTCAGACATAATTACACTTCCCAGGTAATTTGTAGGTTTTGATTATTTTATCTAGTTCACTTCTTAGGGAGATTACACTCTCAAGTAGATTTTCTTGCTCTGGATGCAGTTTTTCATATTTTTTATCGTTTGCTATTAGTCCATTCACAAGATCTATACACCTTTGTACATCCTCATGAGTTCCTTTTAAAGCCATAGGAGAACAATTAGACATTAGATTAACTGTTATAGAATTCCAAGAAGCTTCTATAGTAAGTGGAGAAGGATTTATTCCCATCATCTTTTCAATGATATAATTGGCAAGTGCTATGGAATCTACAAAAGATTCCTTAGCCTTGTCGCCTTCAAAAAGAGGTATATCTAATCCATTTTCTATAGTTTTTTGAATTTCAATAGCATAAGAGAGCCATTTCTTGCCATAACTATCAAATTCGGTTAAAAATTTTTCATAGTCATTTATGAATTCTTTATAATGGTTTTCTTTAATATCCATATAAAGATTTTGATTTATTTTTGGTGGAATCTTATAAATTGCCCTGCTTTCAGGGTCTATCGATACGACTTTTAATTCATGTTCCAATTTACCGCTGGGCTGTGTTGCGTTAACTCCTCTACTCAGTACATATTTTGGTGTGTACTCAATAATCGTGTTCTTATCCTCCAGTGCAGGAATGTAGGTATTGTCTAGAATTTTAAGCATTGGCTCAAAAACTTCTTTTTTGATATCTGTAAGATGTTTTTGTTTCAGCTCTTCTTTTGAGCATATTCGAGACTTAATGAAGGAAGGTATTGCATCAATAACCCAGCTAAGAACATCAACCATACTAATCCTCCAGTTCCTTCGGCATCTCCCCGAGTTCCTTCATCCTGCCGCCCTCCATACTCATCCCCCCGCGCCGCTCAACCGCGTATGAACGGCAGGCTGCGGCGGCGCGCGCCCATGCGCCGGGGTGGAAAAGAAATCTAACCGCAAAGAGCGAAAAGGACGCAAAGAGAACAGCAAAATAGAAGTTAACAACGAACTGATACGAACTCGTACGAACTCATGATTGTTTGAGTTCGTATCAGTTCGTACGAGTTCGTTGTTTATTGAATATCTGTTTTCCACACCAGAGCGCGAAGATTCCTGCTGCTCAGCTTTGCGCTCTTTGCGTCCTTTGCGGTGAACCGATGAAATTAATCTGCGTTCATCTGCGTTCATCTGCGGTTTTTGCTCTATTTCATTTAACATTTTCATTACATCTTGATTCTTTTTCATCGCGTGAACTTTCTGGTATCAGTCAATTATTAGTCATTTATTAGGCAATTTTGGTCATTTGATAGGCAACTCCTCTGCCTACCGTTCCAATCCTCTGAAATACATTTTTAGCAGTCAGTTCATTCAAATCGATTGTAGCCATCTGTCTTGATATCCCTGTAATATCTTGATACTCTTTGTTTGTAATCATCCCTTTTTCTTTCACATACTCCACAGCCTTTATCTGCCTGTCATTCAAGCCAAGGCTGTGCAGATATACTTCTGTGAAAATATCCACTTCTGGAGTAACCTGTGTTGTTAAATATTCGGCTGGATGCCGCAAAGTAAGGGTAAAAGTATCTCCCTTTATATCATTCGCATACTCTGGCAGAGGATAACCCTCTACTTGTAGCCGCTCCCTTGTGGTCTTAATCCCTGTCCCCTTAGCTTCTGCCCAGCCTATATCATAGAACACAGCAGCGATAAGTGGATTCCGAAGCTTTGAACCTGGAGAATCAAACTGGGCAGGGTCTTTCAAAGAATAGCCCGGATTATAAAATTCCACTCTGTCATTATAGACCCTCACCTGCGCAGGACTATAATGAAAATAATTCTGATGCATCAAAAGGTTGGTCACCGCCTCTCTCAATGCCTTTCGATGTGCAGTCTCTTCATTACGCATCATTCTCTCATCCAATTTGAATGGAATGAGAAAGAACCGATCAAGAATATCAAGGGCAGAAGACCAGATGCCCAAGAGATTCCCTCTTAAATCCCTGGAAAGAAATGGATCCCTATCCTTTCCCCATTCAGTTCCTTTTATTCGTATAATATCAAGACGCATTGCAGGAAAATGCTTTTTTACCTCCCTTTCCTGCCCAAAAAGCAGCAAGCCTGCGACATTTATGGTATTACCATCAGATGCAAGCAAGTCATATGCTTTCAATAGCTCAGAATCGTTGAACAACAGCTCTGGAGCATCCGGTTTAATTAATTTTCGAAGATTTCTGAAGGACTCAATAGTTTTTTTATCAACATCTTCTAATTTAGTGTCCGGGATAAGCTGGGCATCAATTGACCCTGAACGCTCTTGATAATATCGCGCAATGTCGGAATCAGTCAATCTAATGTCAGTAGCGCCCAGCCGCTTGAATCCCCCTTTTATCGGTCCTGCATCCTTCATATAAATTGGCTTTTGATGTCTTGGCGCTTCTTTAACATCGATTATGATTATTGGTTTATGTTGATCCTCTAAAATTTCAGCCCTGATAATTGGAGGATAATTAAATTTCTGTCCAACAAGAGAGGTAAAATCGTCCAGTGTCTTGGATGGATTTACTATGCCCACTGGAACGTATTTATCTCTGATTTTTTCATATCCAAGAAGAATCAATCCACCGCTTTCGTTTGAGAAAGCTGAAATTGTCTCCCACAGATCTTTAGAAAGCTCTGATTTGCAGAGCTTGTACTCTATATTAGACCCTTCCCTGCACGTTCCTTCTTTTACTGCTTTAAGCAGTTCTTCGATTTCAGTATCCTTGAAGGCGCTCATTTTGACATAATCTCCTTTAAGTACTCTTCAATTTTAACCTCAACCATTGCAATCTCCCCGATCTTCGCCATCCTCCCGCCCTCCATGCTCATCCCCTCGCGGCTCAACCGCGCATGAACGGCAGGCTGCGGCGGCGCGTGCTCATGCGCCGGGGTGGAAAAGAAATCTAACCGCAAAGAGCGCAAAGGACGCAAAGATTCCTGCTGCATTGCTTTGTGATCTTTGCATCCTTTGCGGTGGGTTGTGTTGATATAATCCGTTGCGAGAATGCATCTGCGTTCATCTGCATTTATCTGCGGTTTGTTATTCTTATAATTCATAAATGCATCCTCTATGCATTATGCTCACTCCTCTTATCCCAACTCCTTCAGATATCCCTCAATCCTCGTCTCAACCCCCGCAATCTCCTCCTCGATTATGCGCAGCTCCTGCCATTCTTTATCCACGTCGATCTCCTCAGCCTCTTCCTGGGGGAACACATACAGCGTAACGTTCAGGTTATAATCATTATTTTTTATCTCATCCAATGGAACCACGCGAACAAACCCATCGCCGGCTCCAAACTTCCTGTAAGCCTCCACGATTTTTTGTATATGCACCTCGCCAAGCCTGTTAAGCTTCCTGACCTCGGGGTGCTGCTCGTACTCGCTGCTGGCATTGATGAACAGAACCTTGCCTTTCCTCTCCTCCGGCTTATTCTTGTTCAGAAATACCAGGGCGCCCGGCGCTCCTGTATTATAAAACAGTTTTTCAGGTAGCAGTATTATGCCTTCAATTAAATCATCTTCCAGCATCCTGCTCCTTATAGCCTGCTCCTTACCACCTCTGAAAAGGCAGCCGTTATCTATAACCACACCAACCCTTCCGGTATCATTTTTGGCGCTTGCAAGCATGTGCTGCACCCATGCCCAGTCTGCAGATTGCTTCGGGACAAAGCCGTACCTGAATCGCTGCTTCCAGAATTCGCCCTTCTTTAAGACTTCCTCATCGTAGCCGTCCTGGTTCCATGGGGGATTGGCAATAACCACATCAAATTGTTTCAGTCCTTCCCCCTCTTTGAACTTGGGATAAAGCAAAGTATCACCATAGGCAAGATTGGCATTTTTAATATCGTGGATATACAGGTTCATCCTGCCAAGTGCCAGAGTTTTCTGGTTTGCCTCCTGGCCATAGAGGAACAGCTTTTCAACCTCTGATTTCCCATATTTGTTCTCAACATGCTTGTAAGAAACGATCAACATACCGTTAGAAGCTGATGCCGGGTCATACACGCTATCCCCTGGCCCCGGGTCAAGAATCTCAATCAGGAGCTTGATAACCTCTCTTGGGGTATAGACCTCTCCCTCTTTTGCTTTCATCGGCGCGAAATATCTTAAAATCCACTCGTATGCATCACCAAGAATATCAGGCGAAACATGGTGGAGCTTCTGAATACTGAAAAGCTCAACAAGCTGCCTTAATATCTCGGCATTTTCCCTGCTTGTAGTAAACTGGATGAAATCAACATTATCAAGAACATCCTTTAAATGTGGGTTTCGCTCAGCCAGTGTCTTTAACGCATGGGACAACTTTTCAGGAAGTGTGCTTACATCCTTTCTTATATTATCCCACAGGAACTCGGAAGGAAAGTCAAAATCATGGTAAGCAGAATTTTTTGCCTCCAGCTTTGCCTCCTCTTCACTTAATCCGTCCTCAAGAGCTTCCTTGTATACTTTCTCGTATTCAAGCTCCCATTTATCGCTAAATCTCTTCAGAAAAAGGAGAATTAAAATGAACTTATAATCAACCCTCGTCCTGATAAGATCTGCCGCCTTTTTTAATAAACCTTCAACCTCTCCCCTGTTTAATTTGTTATTATTGATTGCAAAAATCTCGCCAATGATTTTTTCCTTACTCTTAAGTTTGTATAACCTTTTTCTTGCATCATCCCGGGCCGGTTCATCAGTTAGCCAGCCAGCTTTCCTCAATTCTGAGAGATAAACGGGAATTTCATCTTTTTTATCTTTGTTTTTCTCTTCCAATAACTCAACAGCTTGATCAATATTAAATTCAGAATCACTGAAAGCGTCCCATAATAGAGAATATCTTTTTTCTACCCATGCTGGTAATTTATATTCTGCCTTAGCCACCATGAGTTTCAGATGGGTTTGATAAGTATTTAAGTCTGTTGCTTATCAATAAGTGAAACTATTATTTACTTATGAATCTTACAGTTCTAATAGCTTTTGGCGACATGATGTAATCTCCTTGAATGGGGCCATTAACTATAACGCTTTGATAATAATAAAGGTGTTCCCATCTATCAATAGGAAACTCATATCTCTCCTGGATTATAACATTCGAAAACTTAATATAAGCCTGAACACTTATAATACCTCATAATAAGTCTGCAAACTTATATAAACCTCCATCGGCGCGTCCTATGAAATCCCCCAAAATATACGCAGTCCTGACCGGCGACCTGATCGGCTCCTCAAAATTCGAAAAAAAGCAGAGGGCTGACATCATCGCTCTCCTCAAGGATTCGTTCAGGAAAATCCCCCGTGAAATCGTAGCCTCGCCATTCGTGATATACCGCGGGGATAGTTTCCAGGGCGTAATTTCCATGCCAGAAGAGGCGGTCAGGGCAGCGGTGCTCATCCGCGCGAATTTACTCTCAAAGTTCAAGGGGAAAAGAGCCCGTCTGGATGCAAGGATAGCCATCGGTCTGGGAACGATAGATTACCTCCCCTCCGGGGACCGGGCCGGAGAAGGCGACGGTGAAGCTTTCAGGAGCTCGGGCATAGAACTTGACATGATCAAAAAGAGAGAGCAGAATTTAATTATAAAAACGCCGTGGGAAGAGGTGAACGAAGAGCTGATGACCGAACTCGCCCTGCTTGATGCCCTGGTGCAGCGCTGGACAAAGGAGCAGGCTGAAGCCATCCAGTACCAGCTCCAGGGATTGACACAGGACGATATTGCAAAGCTCCTTAAAATAACCCAGCCCGCAGTATTCCAGCGCTTAAGTATCGCGGGCTACCGGGCTGTCCAGGCAGTCCTTGACCGTTATAAAAAGATCGTGCAATATAAGGTTACAACTTAATAATCATAAAAAATAAGGAAGGAGGCTTATAATGATCCAGATCGAAACGTCCCTGCTCATTCGCCTGATAATCGCACATCTGCTCGCTGATTTCGTATTTCAGAGCGATTCGTGGGTGAGCCTGCGTTTTGAGAAGGGCTGGCACTCAAGGCACCTCTATATCCACGGGGCGGTCGCAGGCGCGCTCGCATATGTTCTCTCGGGGCTCTGGGACGTTGTATGGATACCTGCTACTGTCGCTGCAACCCATATTCTCATCGATGGTATAAACGCGAGATATGAAGATAATATACAGACCTTCCTGGCAGACCAGCTCGGACATTTTGCTGTTATTTTTATTGTCTGGCTGTCGATAATCAATCCGGGACTTGAAGATATTATAGCCTTAAAACAGACGCTCCTGACTGGAACCAGGGTATGGGTTATAATAGCAGCCTATCTTGTAATAATCTGGCCAAGCAGCGTGCTCATAAGTAAAATAACAGAGAGATGGAGAAAGGACCTCGGCGAAAAAGAGGGTGCAGAAAGCGATAATAGCCTTGAGAAAGCCGGCAGGTGGATAGGCTGGCTCGAGCGTTTCCTGATACTCACCTTTGTTCTTTTACAGCAGTATGCCGCTATTGGTTTTCTGGTCGCGGCCAAATCCATTCTCAGATTCAGCGAATCAAGGAGAATAGGAGAGTATATTTTAATCGGAACCCTTTTCAGTTTTGCCATTGCGGTTATAGTAGGGCTTATGGCAAATCTTTTCTTGCCCTGATCTCTTGCTCGAATTACACCCGGAGGGCTACCCTCCGCTCCCCACGTATATCAGCGCGATCACCAGCGTGACGAGAATATAGAGCAGGTACGTCTGTATATACCCTGTCTGCATGATCCTCAGTATCCTCGATACCGCAAGCACAAGCCAGGTCACAGGCGCGTAGAGATATTTCTCGAATACAGGCTCAACCTGCGTATCAAAGGTTATCCTCTGTTTGAAGTACGGCGAGCCTGCATAGGTTGTCTGTATCTCCCTGCGGGGGCGGTAGATGCTGCCAAGCCACATGCGGATGGGCTTTGAGAAAGCAGTAGCCGTATATTCGTTCCTTGCCGCGGAAACCGGCTGCCCGCATCCCCACGTCTCGTATGTTCTCGTCTGTGTCCTGCCTCCTACCGCAAGCATGAGCACGAGGGGAAGCGGGATAAGAACGAACAGGAGAATGACCATCCAGGTTGTAGAGATCCCCCCTGCCAGAGGCTCAAATACGGTGATCGAAAAGCCAAATGTTACATCCTTTATTATGCTTGTGCCCAGAAGCGGGGCTGCTACCGTATCAAGGAGAGGCATGACGTATTGAGGGAAGATGCCGAGAATGATGCACATGATCGCAAGCATTCCCATCCCCACAAGCATGGGATAAGGTACTTCCTTTGCATGAACTGCATGTTCGCTGCGCGGGAGCGCAAGGAAGCTTATCCCGAACGCCTTGACGAAGCACGCCGCCGCAAGTGCGCTTGTGAGCGCCAGGGCCGCACCGCTGAACAGGACTGTTATCTTGGCTATGTTGTCGGTAAGATTGACCCCGAGCAGCTGCGACTGGAACGTAAGCCATTCGCTCACGAACCCGTTAAAAGGCGGAAGCGCAGAGATGGATATCGAACCTATCAGGAAGAAAAGCCCTGTCCACGGCATCTTTTTGAGCAGTCCGCCCATCTCCTCGATGTTCTTCGTATGCGTTGAATAGATGAGCGAGCCTGCGCCCATGAACAGGAGAGCCTTGAACACCGCATGGTTGATGAGGTGATATAACCCGGCGATCATCGCGAACGCAGCAAGAGCCGGCTGCTCTTCAGACATGAAAATAACAGATAATCCTATCCCGATAAGGATGATCCCTATGTTCTCAACGCTGTGATATGCAAGCAGGCGCTTCATGTCATGCTCCATGAGCGCATACATGACCCCGAGAAGCGCCGATACGGATGCGATGATCAATATCAGCATTCCCCACCAGAACTCTGTGGGTCCGAGGAAATCGAACGTAACCCTTATGATGCCGTAGATGGCGGTCTTTATCATAACGCCCGACATGAGCGCAGAGACGTTGCTCGGCGCTGCCGGATGCGCATATGGGAGCCAGATATGCAGCGGCACTATCCCTGCCTTGGTGCCAAAACCGATAAGCGCCAGCAGGAATGCCGCGTCCCGCATCCAGGGAAGCATGCCTGCGCCAGTGGTGCGGAACGCATCGAAACTGAAGCTCCCCCCTGCGCTTCCCAGAAGAAGGAACGAGAGGATTATGAATCCAGTGCCTATGTGCGTCATCAGTATGTACATATAGCCCGCCCGCCTTGACTCCTGGTTCTCATGCTCGTATGTGACCAGGAAATAGGAACTCAGTGACATGACCTCCCAGACTATGAGGAACAGTACTGCGCTGTTGGCTGATACTACCAGTACCATGGAGAGCATGAAGACATTATATAAAAAACCAAGCAGGGCTATGCTCTTTCTTCCGTAATATTCCCGTGTGTACCCGACTGAGTATATGGATATTGCCAGGGCTGCAAGGGAGATCACTGCTATGAAAAAGGCTGATAATCCATCGATGAACAGAGACATGCCCGCGCCTGGAATAAGACGGGGCAGAGCGATTCTTACAGGACCTGACAGGATAACGTAAAGCGCGCCGATAAGACCGAGGAGTGAGGCTGCGGCTGAGCATCCATAGCTCACGATAGTGCATGCTTTCTCCCTGCTGCCCAGCAGGACGGCGATAGCGGCGCCAATTATGTATAATCCAAACGAAATACCAAAAATGTACTCAGGGTTTAACATGTAGAGTCAATCCGGTGTTCAGACGGGCAGGATTTTATAGTGAACTCAGTATTTAAGCCAATCGGTCATGCCCATTCTGCCTGAAGGTGCGAAGTTTTTTGGCGGTGCGCTCTCACTCATGTTTTTTAACTAATTTTTCCCGAGTAAACAGAATAGCTTTGGAAATTTAAGATTGTCCTGCATGAAGCGTTCCGGAAGTTATATAGCGAAGATGATCAAAGGGAAGAGCAGCAGGATTCTTAGAAAGGAATTCCCTCAATTAAAAGAATAGTGTGGAGATAATCTCTGGGTACCAAGCTGCTGCCACGGTTCAGTTGGCAATAGCTGGAATGTGGACGAGAGATATTCAGGCACATAATACATATGAATATTAGAGGGAATAATCCTGAAATCGCTATATACAGGCCCAGGACAATTTGTCCGGGGTATACCGTGACTGCATCCACACTCTTTCTAGTTTATCCTTAGGATATCTTGAGCCAGAATAACAATCATGGCGCTAAATATGGGCACGAATAAAACTACAAAGGGAGCAACTGGTGAAACCGGGTATTTTAAAAAAATAGGGCATACTTGCAACAAGTATGAAATATCACTGTGATTTAAATGTATGATCTACATTATATTCGTTTATACCGTCATCATATATAACTTCATAATTTTTATCCCCTTCATAAGTTATTGAATATGCTAAACTCCCTTTAACTATTCCACCATTTAATAAATCGGCATCAGATAATACATCTTTTAAATAATAAGACCCTTTTATTGCACCGTATTTTGCTCTATTATAAACTATATAAAAATTGGCTGGATTTGTATTAATTTCTTTATATCCATTATTTGAGATTTCAAAAGTTACAATCAAATAAGCTGGCTCTCCATATTTAGCAACAGAGCCTATTGCATCACCTGTTCTCACCCCTACGTTTACCTTTCCTCCATATTCACCATAAGGAAAAGAAGGGTCCCATGGCGCTCTTGTCGTCCATATCGCGGATGTCCTTATATTTATTGAATTCCGCGGTGTTGGAGATGGTGTGTGAGAAGGTGTAGGAGTATTTTGTTTGATTGGAATATTGACATCTAAAGGATTCTCATCTTTTGAATTTTTTACAGTTCCTATACAGCCAGATAAAGCTATACCAAGAACTACTAAAATCATAATGTATTTAATTGGAATTTTATCCAAAACTCTCTCATTATCCATAGTTATCACAACGTGCCTATGAAATCAGATATAGCCGAAGCATTATATTTATCTACCTTGCCATCTCGATGTACCACGAAAAACCAAATATCCAGAAGTGGAAACCCAAAAGACACCTTATAATTTCTTAATATTCTCTTAAAGTTATCAGTAAGAGGGATTGCAAGGGCATAGAATATCCCCTGCTCAGTCATCCGAGAAACTATCTGCCCAATGCCCATCTGAAAATTCATTTGGGCTGTACCAAATCCACCTTTGTCTTCTCCTTTGACTTCAATTATCCAATGACCGTTTGAGCCTTCAGCGACTACATCAATTATGCCATTATGACTCGTTACTTGTCTATGGACTGAATACCCCGTCTCTTGTAGATATCTGACGAGAATATCCTCTACGTTAGCTTCAACGAATGGAACTACCTTTTGTTTAGATTTAATTTCAGGCAAGTAGATAGATACTGAATGATTATCAGCCCCACACGTACAACAGCTTTTCCAATTCATTCCTCGGTTTGTTTGAAGCCACTCAAATGCTTCGTTTTTGTCTTTGAAAAACATCTTAGGGATTTTGGTATTACATCTAATAACCCATCCACATGATGCTTTGTGAAGAACTCTCTTGCCTGAAAAATCATTGAAAACAAATCCCTGACCATTCTTATGAATTTCTTGAAGCTGGTTATCGTTTTCAATCTGTTTCACTAAATTCCGCCTATAATTTTATGAAAATATGGATAAACATATATTAAAAGTTATCGAACTAAGAGAAGAGTACAGACCTCCTCACGCATCTTAAGCAACTATTTAAACCCAAAAAAGAAAATAAGAAGCATGGCAGATGGAGAAATAATCGAGAAAATAACATCCATAGATGAGCAGATTCATGACCTCAGAAAGATGGTTCTCGAAAGTGGTAGCCGCATAAAAGAAGAGGAAACAAGAGCGGCAGCAAGAGCATGGCTTGCTGAAGCTAAAAAGCTCGAAAAAGACTGGCCAAAAACAGCCCCTTCTGTCCTTGAAATGACAAAAAAGGACAGGAGACATAATGAATGAAACCAATTTGCATTGACGCAAATGTTTTTATCGCCTCAACAAAAGGTAATGAACCATATTCTCCTGATTGCAAGAGAGTAATTCAGGCAGTAGCTGATGGCGAATTCTATCCAATCGAGCCAACCATCTGCCTGACCGAAGTTATTCGGAACATAACAAAATACCTTGGGATGGAGGCAGGAAAAATCCAAGAAAACAACCTCAGGCGAATGGTTTCTATATGGGAAATCTGCGATGACCATTTCTGCACAAGCGCAGGATATACAGGGGCGCTGTACGGAACTTATGCAACGGACTCTCTTTATCTTGAAACTGCGCTAAAGCATCATGCTGTCCTTGTATCTCTGGACGAAAACGATTTTCTATTAAGAATAAAAGGACGGGTTAGGATAGAAACTTATCACCCAAAGGATTTCCCTTAATGCTTGAATTGCGTGCCCCCATTCTATAGATGAAAGCCGAAAAAACGAATGGACGATAGAATCCTCATGCACACGCTGTGATGCCCCGTTTTTTCGAAAACGGGGTCGTTGACTCTTTTCTTGAATTGGGTTTGTCAATATTCATTCAAGTAAGGTATCCACAAAAAGTTTAAAACCAGAAGGTAATAAACAGTCCCTAAAACGCTCATCTCGCCACGAGCACTGTACATTCCGCATTCCGCACAACATTCTCCGCGACGCTGCCAAGGAGCACGCGCTTTAGCCCCTTTTTTCCTTCCGAGCCCAGTACGATCGTGTGTACGTTCAGGCTTTTTGCTACGTTCAATATGGTCTCAGCCGGGCTTCCTACCTTGAGGATTTTCTCGACCTCAACGCCCATCTTTTTCCCGTCCTCCACGACGCCGTCCAGCACCTGCTCTCCATAGCGAATTATTTTCTCGCTCTCGTCCTCGGACTTGACCTGCGCCACGAACAGCGCCGCCATCCTGATATTATAAGACCTGGTGATCTTTAGGGCTGCCACCTCGGCTTTTTTTGCTGACTCCGAGCCGTCAGTTGCAAGAAGAACCTCAACACGCGCCATGGTTGCTGATATACCCCCAAAGAATATTAAAGTTTGTATAAGCCCACGGAAACGGTTAATATTGCAGTGGACATACATCTTAACGGGAGGACATATGAAAGCACTGATGATAAGCACAGACAATTTTGAAGACCTGGAACTTTTCTATCCGCTCCACAGGTTGAAAGAAGAAGGCGTAACTGTAGAACTGGCTTCGATGAAGGACAGACCGATTACCGGGAAACACGGGTATTCGATAGATGTGGACCTGACGCTTGATGATGTAAAGCCGCAGGAATACGACATGCTCGTTCTCCCTGGAGGTCGGGCACCTGAGAGAGTGAGGCTTGCAGAGAGGGCGCTTGAGATCGCAAGATTTTTTTTCAGGGAAAATAAGCCCGTGGGGGCGATATGCCACGGCATCCAGATACTCGTCTCGGCAGGAGTAGTGGAAGGACGGAGAGCTACCTGTTATATCGGCATAAGGGACGACCTGAAATTAGCAGGGGCGCACTATGAGGATAAAGAGGTCGTAGTGGACGGGAACCTCGTTACCTCAAGGAACCCTGACGACCTTTACGCTTTCGGCAGGGAGCTTGTAAAGAAATTAAAAGAATAAGCGGTTAGATTTTATACGGTTACCAAAAAGTTCAATAGTATATAAAGAGAAGTAATAGTAATGACTCTGGACTTCTCATCGGACTTTACTTTTTTTATCTCAGCTTTCGTAGCCCTCTTTGCGATAGTCAATCCTATCAGCGGAGTAATGGCTTTTGTTTCTATTACCGCACATATGGAGCAGGTGGACAGGCTGTACGTAGCAAAGCGCTCAGTAGTGATCGCATGCTTTATAGCGCTGATCTTTGCGATATCAGGACAATACATACTGGAGTTCTTCAGCATCACTTCAGACTCCTTGAGAGTGGCTGGCGGCATCCTGCTTTTCCTCGTTGCAATAGACATGCTGTTCGCAAGGACGAGCAGGGAGAGCATTACCTCGGAGGAATTATCCGCAGCAACGCACAGGGAGAACGTTTCTGTGTTCCCTATGGCCATGCCCATGCTCACAGGACCCGGAGCGATCACAACCATCCTCCTGTACACCAACCCGAAAGACGGCGCAAGCTTAGAGATCAAAATAATTGTAATGGTGGCTATACTGCTCACATTTATCATTACATATTTGATCTTCAGGTTCTCAGATTATTTTAATAAGGTAGTGGGCATGACAGGTATGCTTGTAATGACAAGACTGATGGGCCTCTTCCTTGGGGCGATAGCAGTTGGTTTTATCGCCGAGGGGATCTGGCATATCTATCTTGAACTATTGAAAACCCCGGTGTGAACGGTTAAAATTTATATGGATATCCTTGTCGCGACTGGCAGGCTGGCAGAGAATGCCGTAAAGAGATCAGTAGAGAACGAAGCCGATGTTCTTGTTCTGGATATAGAGGTAGCTTCGTTCATTACCCCGGCCCTGCTCCGGCAGTATTTCCCTTCTAAAAAATATGATCTGATACTCATTCCCGGACTTGCATCAGGCGATTTCTCGGGTCTTGAGAAGGAGTTCAACACGCAGATACGGCTTGGTCCCAAGCATGCGGTAGACCTGGGATTTGTGCTCTCGTACAGCGGTGAGGTTACTTTTTCAAGGAAAGTCCCTGCCTGCGAGCTGCTGCTTGAGAAAAGGCGCACAAACGCTCTTGAAAGAATCGCGGAACTTGAGGAGAGAGCGGCTTCATCCCTGTTTTTAAAGGGAGTAAAGCTCGGCGGGAATTCAAGGATGAAGGTAATGGCAGAGGTGGTGGATGCGGCGCACCTGACGCATCTGGAGCTTACGGGTAAGATTGCATATTTCGTACATCAGGGCGCGGATATAATCGATCTCGGGATGGCAATGGATACTGAGCCGGACGAAGCCCGGACTGCCGTGCAGGTAGCAAAATCCATTACGGATCTACCCCTCAGCATCGATACTCTTGAACCTTCACTGATCAATGCTGCCCTGGATGCGGGAATTGATATCGTCCTTAGCCTTAATTCAGAAAATATAAGCGAAGTAAAAGACAAGATAGTTGAGAATTCCGCCTTAGCAGTTATAATCCCTGATTGCGTGGAAGATATAGGGAGCCTGTTCACGAATATTGAAGCTGCTAAGGATGCGGGTATCAACGGCATCATTGCAGACCCGGTGCTTGAGCCGCTGGGTCAGGGTTTTGTGGAATCGCTTAACAGGTATTATGAGTTCAGGAAGCGTGATAAGGTCACGCCTCTTTTTTTTGGCGCTGGCAATGTCTCTGAGCTTATTGATGCAGATTCAATAGGTATCAATGCCCTGCTTGCTGGAATTGCCGTGGAGCTTGAGGCATGCATCCTGTTTACGCCTGAGTACAGCGATAAAGCCCATGGGAGCGTAATGGAACTGAAAACTGCCTCAGTGATAATGGCACTTGCAAGGGAAAGGGGAAGTCCTCCTAAAGACCTGGGGATCGATCTTCTTGTCGCCAAGGAAAAAAGGAGGCGCACATTCGGCGATATGCCTGAAGCCCCTGTAGAAGCAAAGGGCGATGAAAAATGGCACCTTGACCCTGCAGGAAGCTTTAAGATAGATATCACGGACGACGAAATCCATGAGGGAAATCTCATTCCCGGAAAAATAATAGCAAGGAACAGGACTGATTCCATAGCAGGTGACAGGGCAAAAGATATCCTTGATACCATTATAAGGCTTGGGCTTGTCTCCAGGCTTGACCATGCAGCTTATCTGGGAAGAGAACTGAAAAAGGCTGAACTGGCGCTGAAACTCAGAAGGAGCTATTCGCAGGATGATAAGTTTTGATATCATAAAGGAATTTTCGGTTAATGAGGAAGTTTCTGAAATCCTCTCAAAAGCGCTGGATGACGAGCCCCTTGGCATGCGGGAGGGTGTCATGCTCCTTAAGTCCGATGATCTTAACCTGCTCGGCACTGCGGCTGATGTACTGCGAGAACGCAGCACAGGCGACCTTGTAACATTCGTTGTGGACAGGAATGTAAACTACACCAACATCTGCTCCTCAAAATGCAGGTTCTGCGCGTTCTACAGGGATGCAAATGCTGAGGATGCGTACGTTCTCTCGCTCGATGAGATAATCGCAAAAATCGATGAGGCTGTCAAACTGGGCGCGACCCAGATACTCCTGCAGGGCGGATTGAACCCCGATATTCCCATCGAGTACTACGAGGACATGCTCAGGCAGGTCAAGAAAAGATTTAGAGTGCAGATGCATGCTTTTTCCCCGCCTGAGGTAGTGCATATATCCAAGCTGTACGGCGCGGGTATCAGGGAAACAATATCACGGCTTCGCGATGCGGGGCTTGATTCAATACCAGGCGGGGGCGCTGAGATACTTGACGACAGGGTGCGCGGGGCTGTGTCGCCCAATAAGATCGGATGGGAAAAGTGGAAGGAGGTAATGCTGGCTGCTCATTCGCTCGGCATTCCGACAACAGCGACGATGGTATTCGGTCATGTCGAGTCTCTCGAGGAGAGGATAAAGCACATCATCCGTGTGCGCGAGATGCAGGAAAAGTACGGCGGGTTCACAGCCTTTATACTGTGGAGCTTCCAGGCTGAGAACACACAGCTTGGTGGGACATCGACAGGGATCGATTACCTCAAGATGGTGGCAGTATCGCGGATACTCCTTAACGGGTATATAAGGAACATACAGGCTTCCTGGGTCACGCAGGGACTCTCTGTGGCGCAGGTGGCGCTGAACTTCGGCGCGAACGACCTCGGCGGGACGATGATAGAGGAGAATGTCGTCCGGGCAGCAGGGGTGCCTTTTCACAGCAAAAACATAGACGAGTTCGTGCACACAGCCAGAAAACTGGGGCGCCCTGTGGCGAAGCGGGATACGCTGTATAACATACTGGAGAGATATTGAGAGCCATGCCGCTAACACCATTCCACCTGGGTCCGGATTCCATGGTAGGGCTGGTATTTTTCAAGAAACCACTCTTCCGTCCTTAAGCCTGATAATCCTGTCCGCCCTCTCCCCCAGCTCAGGTTCGTGCGTCACCATGATGATGGTCTGCCCGCGCCCGTTCAACTCCCGGAACAGGTCAACGATCTGGTGGGAGGACTCGGTATCCAGGTTGGCGGTGGGTTCATCAGCCAGCAGGATGGCTGGCTCGTTCGCAAGCGCCCGCGCAATAGCAACACGCTGCTGCTGCCCGCCTGAGAGTTCGTTCGGTGTATGAGCCATCCTGTCCCCCAGCCCCACAAGTTCCAGCAGAGAGGCTGCACGCTCATGGCTCCGGTTATCCATTATCATAGGGAGAGCCACGTTCTCAAGCGCGCTAAGCTCCATAAGAAGGCTGAAGAACTGGAAAACGAAGCCGAGTTTTCTTAGCCTGAAATCGGCTCTCGCGTTCTCATTCAGCGAAGAAACATCGACGCCATCAAGCACGATCTTTCCGGATGTGGGCGTATCCAGAAGCCCTATCATGTTGAGCAGGGTGGACTTTCCGCTCCCCGACGAACCCATGAGCGCAACGAACTCGCCGCGGTCTATCTTTAGATCAATTCCGCGGAGTGCAGGTACTTCTATCCTGCCCATGTAATATATCTTCTTCACGCCTTCAAGCTCGATCAACCTATCCGCTCCATATAGCCTTTATGATGTTCGTCTTTGCAGCCATGAACGCGGGGTACATCCCGCCCACGATGCAGGTCAAAAGAATGGCTGAATCTGCGGCAGCTATCGATCCCGGGGATATCCAGGGCACGATGATCAGTTTCATGCCGTACTCAGGCTGCATTATAAGAGGGGTCTGCTGCATGCCCTCTACTAAGAACATGCCAAGGACAGTGCCCAAGGTTGTTCTCACAAGACCGATAAACAGAGCCTCTGCAAGATAGATTTTCATTATCACGGAGCCTCTTGCGCCTATCGCCTTGAGCACTCCTATCTCGCGCGTCTTATTCTTTACAGTTGTATATATTATCAGGCTGATGGCAATTGCCGCGACAAATACGGAGATAGCCGAGGTTAATAGAGATATCGCGCCGAAAGTCTCTATCATCCCTGCCATCCCGGCTGAGAGTTCCTGCCATGTCTTTACGTTGATAAGCGCAGTCTCTTTCTGGATCTGCGTCTTTATTTTTACCGAATCATCTGCGTTCTCAAGCCGCACCAGGATAAGAGAAGCTTCCTCTTTATCTGCAAGCTCTTTGACCGTATCGTACGTAGCTATTATGGCATACCTGTCCAGTTCGAAAGTCCCGGTGCTGATTATGCCCTTGATCTTGAATTTGACCGTCGCCGCTGTTGACTATCAGGATAAGCTCCTTATCTACCTCGTGTTTTCCAAGATCGTCCTCATAGCTTATCAGCAAATTGCCTTTCTTTTTCCCGCCCACGGCTCCATCCAGTGTAAAAATGGCATTGGAATAGTCATCTTTTTTTATCTCGCCAAGATACGCGAGCGTGTCCCCTCCCAGTTCAGATTCAAGCCGCGCTGCCACACCCTTTGCATCTCCGGTTCCTGTATTCTCGATCTTTATCGTAAGCGTGAAAGGTTCATTCTCTTTTATTCTCACGGGTTCGGAGGTCTTTTTTGCTATGTCAAGGCTTGCCCGTCCTGCCGCTACTATGCCTACAAGCTTTGTCTCATTGTATTCGATACCCTTTTCATCCATATAATTAAGGACAAGATCGATGGGATAATTCTTGACCACAGCATCTTTTTCAATGGAGAACCAGAACTCAGTATCCTGCTTTGATCCCCGGGACAGGTCTTTAAAAATCCGCTCCGAGTCCGAGGATAATGGCACAAGCTCTTTGTCCTTCGGATTCAGTATCAGCTTCAGCCATTTTATCTCGTTGTCTCCAACGTTCTCAAGCGAGACTGCCAGTTTAAATGCCTCACCTGGCTCAACCTTCGAATTATTTGATGCCACTGAGACGTTCCTTATCTCTATGAGCGAGTTGCCCTTGATAGCCAGGGTAATTTTGCCTGTGTATTCGTTATTCTGGTCGTAGAAAATAGTATACGGTATATCGTAAATGAGCCACAGAGACGCGGAGGCACAGAGAGCTTTTTGAAATATTTCTCTGTGTCTCCGTGCCTCCGTGGCGATTTTTATATAGGTAGCGAAATTTAAGGCACTACCGGATTGGCAGGATAGATTTTTAATTTGAATCCTGTCGATCCTGTCAATCCTGTCTAATTATTGTATGGGCTCCTGCCATGCTTGAAATTGGCGTTTTTCCCAATACTATATTGACGCCATAATACTCCACACGATTAATCATGCATAGTTATATATATTAAGGCATTTCTTTAATCTTTAATAACAGGTGGTATTAAATGGACTTCCTTGAAAAAGTAAAAGGGTTTTTGATGGAGCCATCAAAGACATTCGATGCTGTGAAAGATGAGCCTCTTGAAGAAGCAGTAAAATACTACGCCATAATTGCCGCTGTATATTCAGCGCTTCTCGCCCTGATGTTTGCATTCGCAGGCAGCCTTATGGGTTCTATGATGGGATTCGGAAACCTGGGAACCATGATGGGTGCTGGTGCCGGAATAGGCGCTGCAGTGATACTCTTTGTGACGTTCCTGGTAATTATGATCGCGGGCGCGTTCATAGGCGGAGCGATACTCCATATCTTCGTTTACATTGCAGGTGGAAGAAAGGGTATAACGCAGACGATAAAGGCTGGCATGTACGGGTCCACCCCGTCTCTATTGCTTGGCTGGATACCATTTATAGGCTTTATCGCTGCGATATGGTCGCTGGTTGTTGAGATAGTCGGGATTCGCCAGCTTCAGGAGCTTACGACCGGAAGAGCGGTCCTGGCTGTGGCTTTGCTAGTAATAATAGGTTTCATACTGGCTATCCTTTTTGCTGCGGTCATTGCGGCATTTATGTTCGGTATGGGAGGACGGTCGTCGTACGGTTATTGACCTCCTATTTCTTTATTTTTTCATATCAGGAGAGCCCATCCAGTAATTAGACGGGATAACAGGATTAACAGGATAAAATGTAAAAAATCTATCCTGTCAATCCTGTCGATTGGCTGAATTTTAACCCTTAAAGATTATACTTAATTCGCGAAGTTAGAATTATTGGATGGCTCATATCAGGAAAGTATAAACGATATCAATCTAGCATCTGAAATAGATAAGTTGCAGACTATCGAAAAAACTCTATTTAGCTTTTTACATTTAATGAGATTGTAAAAAAGTTTGGTGTTGGAACTGGCAATGCACACGGATGATACGGACTAGATGGATTTTCCACGGATAAATTTTAATCCGCGCCATCTGTGTTATCTGTATTATCTGTATTATGTCGAGTAGAGCTCATAGTCCACCTTTTGTTGAGGTAATAGCCCCAAGGTTGCTATGAGCCCCCTCACAGAACCGGACGTGAAGATTTCCTTCATCCGGCTCTTCAGAAGCACATACTCTATGCATTCAGGTTGTAAAGTGAATGATATATCTTCGGTTTTGAAAGAGGATTAAACTGGATGAAATTGTAAAACTGTTCCCAGTTGTAGCTTTTCTTCTGGCTGCGACGGTTTATCCACTTGTATGCAAGGCTCACGGTGTGATGATGGAAGTTCCGTAGCCATCGAAAATTGCCGCTCATTCCATAATACTGGTAATGCCCAAGCAACTTTATTCCCAGCAACTTCCACCATACTTTCAGTTCAACACGATTTCGGATACGCTTCAACCATAGATTCATATCTTTCATCTTCTGTATGAACTTCTTACGTGAGGTCTTCCGCCCAAGCTTGAATTTGCCTTTTCGGGTTTTATCGCAAAAGTGAGTAAAACCCAGAAAGTCAAAGGTTTCACATTTGAAGCCATATTTCCTTGCTCTCTGGCATGAGCATCGTCCAAACTCAATAATCTTACTCTTCTCTTCAGATATTTTAAGTCCGAACTTATTCATTCGCACCTCAGTCTCAAACCATGAGTCCAGCACATAGTGAAGGTATACATTGGCGAGAACAGGGCTCAATACTCCACCTTGTGGTGTACCCTGATCTGTCTCAAAGTAGATTCCTTCTTCCATTATTCCGGATTTCAGGAAACGGCGGATCAACTGCAGCAGACTTGAATCTACGATTCTCTGTCTCAGGAGTTCCATCAAACACTTATGGTTCACTGTGTCAAAGAACTTCGAAATACCCATGTCCACTATAAAGTTAACAGGGCAGCTCATGATGATCTTATCTAACTGTTTAAGAGCATCGTGACAGCTCCGATTAGGACGAAAACCGTATGACGCATCTATAAAATCCTGTTCAAAGATCGCTTCGAGA
>Ga0074199_1000173_pt1 | contig 127843 bp, 42 predicted proteins | sample EPASupsiteSAE347_FD_64528 | JGI IMG/M metagenome (GOLD analysis project Ga0074199, IMG submission 64528) | Bioremediated contaminated groundwater from EPA Superfund site, New Mexico - Sample SAE3-47 | ecosystem: Environmental > Aquatic > Deep subsurface > Groundwater > Contaminated ...
AGGATCGATTTAAGAGTAAAATCATAGAAAAAGATGCTTACCTTATAGGATGTATGAATTATATTGAGGCTAACCCTATAAGGGCATCCTTAGTAGCTAATTTAACAGAGTATAAGTGGAGTAGTTATAATTTACACTATAACAACGATAATATATTGAATAGCCTAGCTGATATTTAGGGGACACTTTTAGGTTGGTTTGAGAACCGTCCCTAACTATTATTTGGCGAGCTTTACAAGAAAGGGAAGGATTTGACGGCCGAGCATTTCTCCGATTGAACCAAGCTTAGCTGTCCTCTCGGAAAAACTCATTGAGCCATCCGGCTTGATACTGCCGCCGCAAACCAAAAGCGGAACAGGATCCGCTGTATGGGCCTTTACGGCGCAAACAGTAGAATGATCCGCGGTTATGGCGACTATAGTATTGGAAAGATCTAACTTACTTAAAAGGCTGGTAAAGAAATATTTATCAATTGCTTCGACGCTTTCTTTCTTCTTTTGAAAATCTCCGTCATGAGCCGGTTCATCCGGGCCCTTGATATGGACATAAATACCGTCATATTTCTGGATAGAATCCAAAGCGATCTTGGCCCAAATAGGATAATCCACATCCAGGTGGCCGGTTGATTGAGGAACATCAATAATATCGATCCCGGTTAAAAGCGCGATTCCTTTTTCTACCGGCATCTGCACAAATGAACCGAATTTTAAATTGAATTCGCTTGAGATCGGAGGAAATTTCGGCAAATGATCTCCGGCGTCGCGGGAAAGAATTAAATTTCCCGGCATCTTGCCTTCACTTACCCTCTTTTTGTTTGTTGCTGATTCGTTTAAAACCTTTATAGATTTCTCGGTAAATTCATTAAGAAGCTTAGCTGCCTCCTGAGCCTCGAGAGAACTCTCGTATCCAGGCATAGGAGCAGAAACTGAAACAATACTCTCAAATTTCTCTTTAGCTACCCCAAAAACGCCTTCTCGATCATAAGCCGGATCCGTATTGGTAATCCAACCGGATAATTTTTGGTGCATACCTCTAATTACTAAGATACCGCGATGGCCAATTGTACTTTTAAACTCAAATGTCGCGCTGGAGAGCGTAACCTTAGAGTTAATTTCTTTGGCAAGCTGCGCTGCTTCTTCAGTAGTAAGGTTTCTTCCTACCCGCCTGTCTTTAATTGTTTTACCGTCTTCGGCAACAGTCGCAAAATTTACCCTAAAAGCCACATCTCCGTCATTTACAGCTACCCCTTCGGCAAATGATTCCAAGGGCCCGCGTCCGGTATAATATTTATGCGCGTCATAACCAAGCAAGCTGATCACCGCGATATCTGATTCCGGAGCGATACCTTGACCTACCGGATAAACTATTCCGGTCCGGCCTTTTTGGGCAAGCCTATCCATATTGGGAGTGAGCGCGGACTCAAGGGGAGTTTTATCTTTGAGCGGCTTTAAAGGAAGGTCTCCTAAACCATCTAAAACTATATAGAGAATCTTTTTCATCTCAACACTTAGAGAATCCGCAAGCATGGCACTTCATACAGCCCTCTTCATGCCTGAGCGCGCCGCCGCAATCCGGGCAAACTCCCACAATATCACCTTTAGCTGTTTCCGAAACGAGCGGCTCATCATTATGCGAGTGTTTCATGGCTAGAGGAGTTTCTAATGCTGCTTTGGCCGCCTGGTTATTCACCAACCTTCTTTCAACCACGCGGGCAATAGCGTCGGCGCAAGAGAAAATCCGCTGGCCCTTTTCCCAGGAAGGCGAAGGACAACGGATATTGCGTAATTGCTCCATAATGGATTTTACTTCTACTCCGGCGCGAAAAGCCAAAGAAACCAAGCGGCCGATTGCTTCCAACTGGCTTGCCGCGCAACCGCCAGCCTTACCCATCGAAGTGAATAACTCAAAAGGGTTGCCCTCTTCATCCACATTTATTGTAACATAAAGATTACCGCAACCGGTGGAAACCTTAGTCGTAGTTCCGATAATCACTTCCGGACGCGGCCGGGGAACAATCTCTTTCTTAAAATCAGCGAAAGTCACACTTTGCGCCTTATCGTCCTTCTTGGAATCAGAGCTGCCGATATTTAACACCTGTTCTTCGCGGGATTTGTCGCGATAAACCGTTATACCTTTACAATCCAATTGATAAGCCAATAGGTAGGCTTTACGGACATCCTCGATAGTTGCTTCATGCGGGAAGTTTATTGTTTTAGAGGTAGCGTTATGCACATATTTCTGGAAAGCCGCCTGCATCCGCACATGCCACTCCGGAGCTATATCATGCGAAGTAACAAACACTCTTTTTATATCTTCCGGAACACCTTCGACATGAACAAGTGAGCCGTTTTCAGCGATCTTCTCCATTAATTCCCGGCTATAAAAACCTCTTTCTTTGGCCACTTCTTCAAACAAAGGCTCAACTTCAACCAATTTATCGTTGTCCATAACATTACGATAATAAGAAATGGCAAATAAAGGCTCGATTCCCGAAGAACAGGGCCCGGCAATTATGCTTATCGTGCCGGTTGGCGCGATTGTCGTAAGCGTGGCATTGCGCATTTTAGTCGAGCCGTCTTTTTTATCATAAATACTTCCCTTAAATGCCGGAAAAGTGCCTTTAGCCTTGCCTAATTCCAGGGATTTTTTAGTGGCTTCATTCAGAATAAACGACATTATCTTTTCGGCTAAAGCGACTGCTTCATCGCTATTATAAGGTATATTCAAACGAATAAGCAGGCTTGCCCAACCCATAACACCTAAGCCGATTTTACGCGTAGCCTTGGTTGCCTTTTCAATTTGCGGCATAGGGAATTTATTTACATCAATCAAATTGTCCAAAAAGTGCACCGCCAACCGGGTAACTTCTTTTATCCTGTTCCAATTAATTTCATAACGGCCGTTTATTTTTTTGCACATCTGATCCAAATTTACAGAACCAAGGTCGCAGCTTTCGTAAGGAAGCAGGACTTGCTCCCCGCAAGGATTGGTTGACTCATAAGTCCCCAGTTTCGGCGTAGGATTGAATTCATTCATCCGGTCGATAAAAATAACCCCGGGCTCTCCGTTTTTATGCGCCTGCTTGACGATTAAATCAAATACTTCCTTGGAATCAACCTGCTTGACCGGTTTATGCGTATGCGGGTCAATCAAATCATAATGTTCGCCCTTCTCAAGCTTTTGCATAAACTCGTCGGTAATGGCGATGGATATATTAAAATTGGTTATTTGCTTATTATTCTCTTTGCACATCGTAAAATCCATAACATCGGGATGATCCACTCTTAAAATCCCCATGTTGGCTCCCCGGCGGGTCCCTCCCTGTTTTACCGCCTCCGTCGCCGCATCATAAACGCGCATAAATGAAATCGGGCCCGAAGCAATACCTCCGGTAGTTTTAACTACGGCGTTTCTGGGACGCAGGCGGGAGAAAGAAAATCCCGTTCCGCCGCCGGATTTATGAATCATTGCCGTGGTCTTTAAACTTTCAAAAATAGATTCCATTGAATCTTCGATAGGAAGGACAAAACAAGCGCTCAACTGCCCCATATCTTTACCGGCATTCATTAAGCAGGGAGAATTAGGAAGGAACTCCAGAGCAGTCATAATCCGGTAGAAATCATCTTCCAGTTTATTGATTTCCGTTTCGCTCTTACCGTAAATTTTATCCGCTATAGCAATTGCCGAAGCAACCCTTCTGAACATTTCTTCAGGTGTTTCGATTACTTTGCCTTCTTCATCTTTCTTAAGATACCTTCTCTTTAAGACCTTTAAAGCATTTTCGGATAATTGCAAACTCATCTTTTGTCTCCTTAAGAAGTTGAAAGTTTGATTTAATTTTTACAGGTAATTTTAACATACCCCCAAGAGACTTGTCAACAGAAAATTACAATATCTTGTGTAATTAAACCTTATCTTATACAATAGATTGTATTTAGTTTTAAAGTAACTGCGTGGGCTGGCTTTATATTGCGAGCAGTGCAAAGACTAAATTGTCCGGCAGGATTCGCGTATTATCAGCTCTGTCGGAAGAACAATCTTTTTAATCTCAGCGTCTTTTTGGGAATTCATCAGGCGGTTCAATTCCTTAACTCCCTCTTCAGCCATCTTAATCAGAGGCTGCCTTACTGTTGTCAAAGCCACAGGCCCGTATAATCCCGAGGGATTGTCATCAAAACCTACGATCGATAAATCTGCCGGAATGTTTTTACCTAATTCTCTGGCCACTGCCATTACTTCAAGCGCCATAGAGTCGCTGGCTACGAATACCGCGCTAGGAGGCTCCGCCATCTTAAATAATTTTTCAGCCGCCTGGCGGGCTTGGCCTCGGGAATAATCCGTTTTCAATATATACTCTTCTTTTTGCGCAATACCTGCTTCTTTTAAAGCCGCTGAGAAACCTTCCATACGTTTAATCGCAGCTTGAGTGGTCAGGTCGCCGCTAATATGCGCAATTCTTTTATGCCCTAAACTGATTAAATAATTAACGGCGTCTTTAGCGCCTCCAAAATTATCAACAGCAATACAGCTAACCGGCAGATCCTCGACGTAGTTATTGATTATTACACAAGGCAGGCCTAAATCCAGAGCCTCTTCAACCTGTGGCCGGGTACCGATAATATCCGAGAATATAACGCCGCCGACCCCTCTTAATTTAAGAGGAACCTTGCTGTGGCTGTCAGTCAAATGCAGCAGTAAATCAAGTTTGAAAGCTTCGCAAAGGGTTCCGGTTGCCCGGATCAGTTCCAGAGCGTAAAATGAATAAAAAACTCCTTCATAACGGGGAATCAGTAAAGCAACAACATTACTTTTGCCTGTGGCCAAGCGCTGGGCGAATATTGAGGGCTGAAATTTCAGCTCTTTGACGGCTTCCATTACTTTGAGACGGTTGTTTTCTTTTACTGCCCCTACTTTATTAATAACGCGTGAAACCGTAGTAACGGAAACCCCGGCTAGATGCGCAACATCTTCAATTGATTTATTCCTGGAAGGATTTTTCTTAGTGCGTGTCATTTATTACTCACTTAACCGTATCGCCAATCTTGATTGAATCGATTTCTCTCTTTATATCGCAAGCGGAAATATCTTTTCTGATTTGAATAGCCTCGATAACGGCAATAACTCTTTCCCCTCTATAGACCTTAAGCACATCTTTGGTTTTAAGCCCCGCATCAAAACCAGAGTTTATAATAACAAAGTTATTCTCTCTATTAACAGCCAGAATCTTGCCAACCTGCCTGCTGTCTCCTGCGCTACCGAGCGCCTCACCCTGAGGCTTAACCACTATAGCCGGTAAATCTACCGAGTCTTTTTCTTTGGATTTATTTTCCGGCAAAACAGGTTTAGCTAAGCCGCTTTTAATGTTATCAACCTTCTGCTTGAGCCCTCCCATTTGCGCGGCCCCGTCCGTAAACATCGTTTCCATTTGGGAAAGTTTTTGCTCTAGATCAACTTTACCTTCCTGAAGGCCCTGAAGTTTCTTCTCTAGGTTTACTTTGCGGGAATTAAGGCTCTGGAGCTGCCGCCTCAATAAAATATTTTCATTCTTAACCGTCTTATAGCCATCCTGAATTTGTTTCTTATCATTCTTTTCTCTGACTAAATCTTGAGCAATCCCTTCGGCCAGTTTCTGATTATATTCAATCTGCCGCTTCAAATCGGCGTTTTCCCGCTTCAAACCCTTAAGATCCAATTCCAGGCTGTTCTTTTCTCTCTGCGCCTGTTCATTGATTATTTGTATTGATTTAAAATCGTTGCGCAGGTTGCTAAGCTGTAACTCCATCTCGTTCTTTGATTTTAATACTTCGGCCCAATAAGTATCATCTGTCTGCGAAGGCTGTTCTTGCTGAACAGGGCTCTGGCTTAAGGTTTCCATTTGGCTGGCCTGCAACTTTAATTTTTTATTCAACTCCTCTTTGGCCTTATCGACCTCATCCAACTTCTTTTCTAAATCCAATCTTTGTTTGACGGCATCTTCAAGATCTTTAGTCAAAGAGGTAATCTTGCTTTCATAACCGCGCAAAGATACAGTTAGCTTATCAATCTTGGTATTGAGAGTAGAGTTTTCGGTCTTTAAATCGTTTCTTTCGCGCGTCAAATCCTGTTTAGCGTTAAACGTCTGGATAAAAAGAAAAAGACAGGCTAATGTAAATACTGCAAGGCCGATTATGATAAACTTTGCCTTTTGTTCCATTTAACCTCCTTATGGATTATAATTGCGCGAAGACCCTTTGCATTACTAAACTTGCCGCTCCCAGCGCTACCCCATTTTCCCTTAATTGGGAATAGACAACCTTCAGGCCTTCCCCGGACTCCCTGAATGACCAATCTCTAACCGTAGAGGTTGTTTTCTTCAAGAAATCTTCGCCGGCTTCTTCCATGCCTCCTCCGATAACGACTACTTCCGGATTAAGCAAATTGACCAAAGAAGCAATTTTGATTCCTAATTTTCTAGCGGCCTTATCCAAAGCCTCAACCGCGACGCTGTTTTGTATTCTGGCCGCACTGAATATATTCTTTAAATCAACGCCTTCTATCGGAATGCGGGTAAGCCCAAAGAATTCCTCGGCCTTCTTGGTATCGCTAAACAAGGATTTCTTTACGCCTTCAACAATCCCTAAATCCATATCCCAGCGTTTGAGAAAGCACGGAGAGCCTGACCCGCAGTTAAAATCATCCTGCTCTCTATAATTATAAACCGACGTCTCCCCCGCATAACCCTGGGCTCCGCGATAAACTTCTCCGTTAATCATTATACCGCATCCTACTCCGGAAAACATATAAATTATATTTTTGTAGCTTTGCCCGAGGTTTAACCAATATTCTCCGAAACAGGCGCTGGTAGCATCATTTTCTATCAACGTGGGGAGATTAAACTCTTTCTCCACCAATCCCTTTAAAGGGACATCCACGGAAGCGTAGGTATAATAATGGTCGGTCTTCTGCGGCCAGTGGATTATGCCGTTTTTTTTATTCACAAGCCCGGCTATCCCTATGCCTATACCCTGAATATGGGGAACATATTCTTTTGAACGCCGCAGAATCTCGCGCACTATGTCTAAAACAGACTCGGAGATTTCCCGGACTGAAGTCCGGGGACGAGGGTTTTGGGTTTTTATAATGATGTTTCCTTTAAAGTCTGCCAGTAAACCGACCATATTCATCAGGTTAAGCCCCACCCCGATGACAAAACCAGCCCGCGGATTTAAATCCAAGAGCACCGGCCTTCTTCCGCCTTCAGAAACATCCAGCTCTTTTTCAAAGACCAAATTATGCCTTATGAATTCATCGATACAGTTAGATATGGTTACTACGTTTAGGCCCATATCCCGCGAAATCTCGGGCCGGCTTATTGGCCCGCGCTTCCTCAAAATATCTAATATCTCAATGTTGCGTTTCTCTTTTTCGCTAAGAATTTCTTTTTGCAAATCGAATTCACGCATCGATGCATAATCCTTTTTCTCCATGGCATACAAAAAAGCGGCCGGCAACAATCGATAACTTGCATTTATTTATACTACCATTCGGATTATAAGTCAAGCAATTTTAAGATGATAGCAAAGGGACGGTTCTATTGTATTGGGCTCAAAACAATAGAACCGTCCCTTTAGAAAATTCTAGTGGATTTTGGTGCTAATGGACATCAATCAAGTCAATACTGCGATCGGTGATCCCCTCCGGAGCGACCAAAACCATATTGATAAGCTTGGTCCCCGGCGTTTTGTAGGAAGTCTTGAATTCAGACTGGTTTATGGCTGGCTTGGTTATGCCTAAATCCCCTGACCACAGATATTGAAGTTCAACTTGCAGACAACCGGTAGGGCCTAGAGACGTAACGCTATGAATAGCAACCTCTTCGCCTTTTTCCGGCAAATGTCGGCTAGATTCCAGACTTACCTTGTTCATATTCAAATTGGCAAATTCTTCTTTCAAAGCGGTATCCAAGCCCAGTTTAAGATTATATTCAATAGGCTTGCCTTGATTGATTTCACTCAATCTTTCCTGAATTACAGCTAAGGCATCCGGATCAGAATTTCCCATCTTTTCCAACAACAAATTATAATATTCCTTGGCCGCCGGCAATTCCTCTTCCCACTGCTTTAACAAGCCTAATTGGTATAAGCCGGCTAACACATGTAGAGACAAAACTTCTTTCCGGGCCAGCTGTTCAAAATACTCCCTCCCCGATTTCAGATCCCGCAAAACATAAATAAAGATAACCCCGCTTTTGTAGGCAACCTCATCGGCATGACTGCTTTTCGGAAAGGTTTTTAAGAACTCGGCATAAACATCTTTGGCCTGAGCAAAAACCTTGGCCTTTTCCAGATTGAATCCGCGTAAATACATCAACTCCTCGCTCCAGGATTCTTTGCCGCCTGCCTCCTCAATCTTTTTAAAGATTTTTTCGGCATAAAGCGGATCCGCCGCCGCGTTGTTGCTGTAAGCAAAACGCTTGGCGACCTCGGTTAATTCCGAAATCAATTTCTCTTTACTCAAACTTTTGGAAATTCTTTCGATATAAATATCGTAAATAGTCTCCGCCAGTTCTAAATTAGCGTCTTTATAGAACTTATCGGCGATATTTCTTAACTCGGCGTCTTTAATGTCTGAACCGGCAAGTTTCAGGGCATAAATTTTATACAGCTCTTTGGCCTTACCGCTTTCATTATAAATAATCAGCTTATCCGCGATTTTCCTCACAACTTCCATATCTCCGTTTGACTGCGCAAATTCTGTAACGGCGCTCATTAACTCCGTAAGAGACTCTTCTCTGAATGTGTCTTGCTGATCCGCGTGGAACTGATACAACAAAAGCCGGGAATAAATATTTAATGGGTCTTTAGAAGTAGTCGCGCCTAGCGCCGCTTGAGCGCAATTTACTATATCATCGCGATACTCATTGCCTTTGGCAAAATATTCATCCCAGTTTTTAACATCCTCCAGATATTTAAGCTGGGAGTATCTTGCGAACGCTATGTAGTAATTAACAGCCGGCTCGGCTGTTTTGTTTTCGGGACAAATACCCTTTAATAGCCCTACGAAATCAGTATATTTATTATCCTTGAAATACAAATCTTTTAGTTCATCAAGGCAAACTGGCTGGCTGGTTTTGCCTTCGCAGATACATTTGACCAAAGTTTCGGCAGCATTTGGCTTTGATTCTTCGGCATATGAATGACAAATGTCAAAACTCAAATTACAAATGAAACTCAAAATTAAAATGACAAATATTAAAACGAAAGTTTCGTTATTTGAAATTTGACATTTGCCTGCCTGCCGGACAGGCAGGGATTTATTTTGAATTTTGGGTTTTGTCATTTGACATTCTAGATCATTGGATTTTATCATTTTGATTTCGCCTTCTTTTTCTTGTTATTTAAGTTCGGATTCTTCCAGAACTCCCTAATCGCATAATAAGCCCTGCGGGGCGAACGTATATCCAAACCACCATCCGGATTTTTAGATAAGGATACAATTCCAAACCATTCCTCATTCATATTCTTATTGCCTTCCGCTCTGATATCGTAATAATAACTGCCGTTGGACCAGTTGGATACAGTATCGTGTACATTCCACGAATCAGGATTACTGTCATCGTGTTTCCACCATTCATCCGTCCATTCAAACATTATGCCCCCCAAACAATTACCGGCTCCGCGTTTTTGTCCGGCCAGATTTTCATAGATCTGGCGCCACTGCGATTCCAGAAAAAACGCCTGCATATTCTGGTCTTCTTTCTTTAAAAAAGCGTCATAACAATCCGCTCCGAATTCCGATAAAAGAATGGGCTTATCGAATGTCGCCTTTAACGACATGAAAAGATTGCCGAAAGTTTTCCCCCGGTAAATTATACAAGCCACCAAATCCACATCCTTCGCTGCTTCTTTGGCATATTCAAGCCCTGCCAATTCTCCGTTACCTAAAGCTACCGGATGGTTCGGGTCAACTTCATGAATCTTTTGGGCTATCTCATTAACAAAAGAATAATAAGTCTTGATTCGCAGGCGTTTTTGTTTCTGCGGGTCAGGTTCTTTGTCTATCTCTTCGCTCGACCATGGGTTGACGGTGCCTATACAAGAATAATTATTTTCGTTCCCCAATATCCAAAGCAAGACCCCCGGTTCATCTTTAAGGGAATTAACCATATCCAAAACCTGCTTTTCTATTCTTTCCCGGAACTTGACGTCTCCGTAAAGCGGACACGGATACTCCCAAAAACCCAGCCAGTCCCCGATAATCGTGCGGATGCCGTATTTCTCATATAAATCCCGGATTACTGTCTTTACTTTACCGATATCTTCGGGCACCTGATAAAGCCTGATAGCATTAATACCCATCTCCTTCATCAACTTACCGTCGACGAGCCAGGGCTTGCGGGAATCGCTCCACCAGTCATATTCGTGATTTTTTCCGATAGGAATGGGGTTATAACAGACGCCCTTAACGACAAACGGACGGCCGCTTACAATAAGCTGATAATTCTTGTTTTTTAATTTTTTTATAAAGACTTTGGGTTGCTTTGCGCAGCCAAAAATAAAAAATAAAAATAAGATACAGGCCGCAAAAACAGCTGCTTTGCGGCCTGTATCAATCACAGATTTATTGCTATTATTCAAACTTGATTTCATCCAGATAGAAAGTGGCGCCTTCAGGATTATTATCGACATTTGCCGACCAGCAGAAACCGCCGATAATATAAGAGATATCCTTGCCTTTTAAGTCAATGCTGTATTGCTTCCATTCTTTTTCCAGAATGACCGGCCCGATAACCGCGCTATCCGAATCGGAGAACTCACCCATAATACCGCCAACCTTAAACTCTTCGATGCGCTCGCCGCCTTTTGCGCCACGCGCGTAGAATGTCAGCTTGGTCGCCTTGGATAGATCGAACCCGGAATCAACCGTTCCCCAGTTATTAGCCGGATGCTGCCAGAATATCCCTGCCCAGCCGGAACCCTGCGTTTTTTGCCCGCTGTAAATTATCTTTACGCAAGTATCGCCCAGGTAGGGATCATCCTTTGAAGCTCCATCATACTTTAAGTCCCCATAATCACCCATCCAGCCCGAAGGAATAAAATGATTCTTGGCTGAAGAACGGTCAGAGTAAATATAAAAAGGCAAAGCTTCCTGTTTCTTGCCTTCCGGTTTCAAAGAGGCGTCCGACTCGAATTTGACATCATCGATATAAAGCGTTGCCCCCTCGGGATTTAAATCCGAGGTTATCGTCCAGCCAAAACCGCCATTAATATAGGAAAGGTCTTTTCCGCTTAAATTAACGGTGTATTGTTTCCAGCTATCGGTAAGTTCAATCGGCCCCATCTCCACTGACGCCGTATCCGGGTATGTGCCTTTTATGCCACCGACCATAACCTTCTGAATCACTTCCCCACCTTTTGCGCCCCGGGCCCAAAAGGTCAGTTTGTTCATACCGCTTAGATCAAAACCGCCTTTTTTATTTCCCCAGTTATTGGCCGGATTCTGCCAATAAACACCTGCCCAGCCTTGGCCTTGGGACTTCTTGGCGCTGTAGATAAACTGGATGCTAGTGGTGCCGCTTTTAGGATTATCGGCCGACTGATCATTCATTTTGATATCGCCGTAATCACCCATCCAGCCCGAAGGAATATAATGGTTTCCTCTTGCGTTTTTGTCGCTGTAAACCACGAATTCCTTTTGCGCGGCTTCGGCGGCTTTTTCTTCAGCCCTGGCTGTAATCGGCAGAGCTAAAGCCATAACTGCTAAAACCAGTACTAACTTTTTCATAAACACCCCCTTTTTTTTAAGTTAAAACTAAAAGTAAAAAGTTGAAATCCAAAACCCTTTCTCTCCTTCCCCCTCCGTAAAAAATTATCGCCAAAGTTTTTGATACGTATAATATGCCTTGCGCAAATGCCTTAAGAAAGGACTATCCTTGCCATCTCCCTGCCCGCAAAGCCCTAACCATTCTTCATGCATAAAACCATCAGGAAATGGGCCAGCCCATAAACCTTTGGTATCATGGATAGAAGGTTCATACGCCTTCCACCATTCATCGAGCCACTCAAAAACCACTCCGCCGATTGCGGTTCCCGCTCCTGATCTAAAAGCCATATTATCTTCGATATCCTCCCAAGAAGCCTTATGGTAGACGGCTTGCGCTTCTTCCGACTCTTCAATAGTCTTTCCTTCGGCATAAGCCGGACAACCAAACTCGGTAATAAACGCCGGCTTATCCGCTTCCTCTCTTACACTTTTCCAGAAACGGCCAAAACCGTAATTACCGCGGTAAGCATTGGTGCCGAATATATCTATATCGGGAGTATTTTTGCCGAATTTATCCAAAAATAAAATATCTCCGCTGCAAATTGCCACCGGATGATCCGGATCGATAGACTTTATTATCCGGGCCACTTCATTGGCGAACCTAAAAAATGCATCCGGCTCGGTGTTAGCGTTACAGGCATAACCATAGACGTTCTCGTTGCCCAAAAGCCAGAATAATATGAATGGTTCATCCTTATATTCGTTAACCATTTGTTTTACCGATTCAATCATATTCTTCTTTTGCTCTTCGTTGTTATAATCGGTGCCCGGATTCCACGCCGCTCCTGAACCAATCGCGTATTTGCCGAGGAAATCCCCCATTATCACCCGAATCCCGTAAGTCTTATACATATCCCGTAAAACTTCTTTATCTATCTTCAATGGATGATGGTAAAGCCTTATCGTATTAACTCCCATATCCCTCATCAGCTTAAAATCGCCTACAGGGGCCTTCTTGGTATCCGTATCTAAATAAGAATCGTAGGGGCCATCGGCCTTGCCGTTATGATTGAAATCATCCAGCATCCAACTGGTCTGCGTGCCTTCATCCGGAGACTGCCCTACCTTAGTCGGAGAATAAGTGATACCTTTGATTATATAAGGCTTGCCTTCTACCATAAGCTGCCAATCTCCGTTAGCATATTGCGCCGCGTAGACTTTCCCGTTGCCGGATTTTTTCCTGATTTCCGAAGATTCGGGTTTGGTTTTTGCGATTAATTTATCTAAAAGCCCGACTTTGACAAACTTCCCGGGGCTCACCATCGCCACATCGTTGGAAACATCGTTATCATAACCGTTAATTATTTTAATATCCGCGCCTTCAAGCCTGTATCCGATTTGCGGATTGTTACGCAAAATGTAATTTATCTTGGCGAGCGCGGCTTGGCCCACATACCAGGGCGTATGCCAATAGGTCCAGCCGTAGCTAGCCGGAAAATGCACGACTATGGCATAATAGCATTTCAACGCATGTTTTGTTAAGCCTGATTTTTCCAGCAACAGGGCTGTATAAAATAATTTTACGCCTTGGGGTTCGTTGGAAGTAGCCCATTTTAAAAACGCCGCCTCTAAATCCGGCGAATGCGAGAAATCCCATAAATCTCCATCGAGCCGCTTTTCTTTTTGCGCCTTTTTGAATTCCGGATCCCACCTGACTGAAGCCGTATTAGGGTATATCCCCTCTCCGACCGCGGCAATCAAACCCTCCTGATCAGCCGCTACATACTTGTAATTTTTGGTTCCGGTATCGATAAACTCTCCGTATTTTTCATAATTGACAAGGTCTTCGGTTCCTGGGTCATACAAAACGATTTTCGTGGGAAGCTGGCTGACTTTCTTTTTTTGCTCAATTTCAATCGAACCGGTCTCAATCTTTTTCAGGCTCTGCTCGCTGGCCAGTTTTAGCGACCAGAACCACCCTCGCGGATCCCAGGCCTGGGCAAACGGATATTTATTAACTATCAATTTGAATATTTTCTTGGCTTCCCCGGACTTGTCCTGGCGCATTAAGGACTCTGCCTGAATAAAATAGGCGGTTGCCACATCATTTAAAATTTGCACGTCTTCAATTTCATTCTTGGCCTTAGGAAGCGCTTTTAAACCTGCCTCCTGCCTATCCGCTTCATCTTTATATAAATCAATCAACTGTTGGGTATATTTAAAGGTAGCTTCTACATCCCTCTTGCCGTGACTAGCCCAGGATTTATTAATCAATTCCCCGGAGGACGGCTTGTCTTCTGCATATGAATGACAAAGGTCAAAACTCAAATGACAAAATAAATTCAAAATTAAAATGACAAAGGTCAAAACAAATGTTTTGACCTTGGAAATTTGACATTTGGATTTATTTTGAATTTTGGATTTTGTCATTTGTCATTACCCAACAACGGCTCCCTGCGTAACTCCCTTGACAATATACTTCTGCATCAAAAGGTATAACAATATAATAGGTATTATAGATATGGTTAAGCCTGCCATCAAAAGCGGATAGCGCGTGACAAACTCTCCCTGGAAAGTAATCAGAGCCACCTGCAGCGGCATCAGCGGCCGGGAATCGAAAATAAGCAAAGCCAAAATAAACTCGTTCCAGACATTAAGCGCGTTTAAAACCACAACTACCGCCAATACCGGCTTAGCCAAAGGCAAACATACGTGCCACCAGATTCCGAATTTCGAACATCCGTCTATACGGGCGGCATCTTCTAATTCCTTAGGCATCCTGTCGAAAAAAGTCTTTAACAGGAATATACTGGTGGATAATCCTACGTTGATCATACACAAAATATAACCGAAAGGCGTATTTCTCAAATGCAATTTATTCAACAACACATACAACGCGACGAAACTGCCCTGTATAGGAATCATCATTGCCGCGATAAACACGAAAAAGATTATATTCTTTCCGGGGAATTTAAGCCGGCTAAAAGCATAAGCGGCCATAGAAGAGACAATGATTATCCCGATAACTACCGAAACTGTGTAGAAAAGGCTGTTCAGGAAATACCGGTCAAATCCCCCCTGTATCCAAGCCTGATAATAATTTTCAAAATGCGGCACCTTGGGGATAATCGACATATCTTTAAAGATTGTTTCCTGGGTTTTCAAACTCGAGGAAATCATCCAGAGCAGAGGAAAAAGGCAGGTTACCGACACGGTAAGCATGAACAAATGAATGATTGTGTTCTCGCTTATTTTCTTCACTTTGTAATAGAGACTTGAACGCATTTTTTTAAGCCTTGGATTTTTTATTAACCATATACTGGACAAAAGAAATCATACATAAAATAACGCCGAAAGTGATACCTTGCGCGCAGGCATAGCCGAAACGCGATGAGCCGCGCATGGAAGCAAGTATCCTTAAAACCGGAACCTCTGTGTGATAGCCGGGCCCGCCGCCGGTCATCGTATAAATCAACACAAAAACCTGCATCGTGCCTAAAATCGTCAATATCGCGACCAAAACCACTACCGGCATCATCAGCGGAATAGTAACGTTCTTAAACGAATTCCAGGCGTTTGCTCCATCCACGCGCGCGGCTTCGTAAAGTTCGCGGGGAATAGTTTGTAACCCGGCCAAAAACAACAAGAAACCCCAGCCAAAGCCTTTCCAGCAATGCACGATTGCTACCGTAGTTAAGGCAGTGTTCGGGTCAGAGAGCCAGTTATGCGCCAAATTAGCCATCCCGAATTGGGCAAGCCAGTAATTTAAAATTCCGTAATTCCCGTTTAAAATCCACTGCCAGACAAGGCCGACGACTACTTCCGACAAAACCGGCGGAATGAAGAAAATCAAACGGTAGAAATTTTTCATCCGGATTTCGCGGTCGCACGCCCAAGCCAGCAAAAAAGCGATGGCGTTCTGAAAGGTAAGCGCGATTAACGTAATATAACCGGACTGCCAGACAGCCTGCCACCAAACCTTGTCGGTGATAACTTCTTTAAAATTACTCAGTCCCACGAAAATCTTGGTAGGGAGTATCCCGTCCCAGTCAAAAAATGAAAGCTGAAAAACCGAAATAAAGGGAATGATATAAAATACAGCGAAGATTATTGTCGCGGGAAGAACAAAGATATAGTTTTCTAGAGTAGCTTTGAGTTTCATATTTATTACTTAAATCCGAAGACCGGAGCCCAAAATTCAAAGTTCAAAGCTCAAAATTCAAAATAGATCTAAATGACAAATATCCAATGACAAAACTTTAGTTTTAGATTTTGACATTTGGTTTTGGGATTTATTTTGGATTTTGAATTTTGTCATTTGTCATTACAAGCTATATTCTCTTCTTGGCCATCTCGCGTTCTTTAACCTTCTGCACTTCTTGCGCCACCTGTTCCGGAGTTTTCTCGCCTATAATTATGGATTGAATCCCCTTATCAAAAGCTTCGATAACCGGAGAAAATTCCGATACGCCCCAAACATTCGGATGCGTAGCATTATCCATAGCCCTGGCGAAGCTCGCCGTAACATCCGGAACCAAATTCGAGCTCTCTTTATTTGCCGGCAGGTTATTGGTCGCCTCTGCCAAATAAACCTGTTGGGGAGCTTCAGTCAGCCAACGCAGGAATTTGACCGCCTCTTCTTTATTCCTGGAACGGCTATTGACCATAAAAGACGAACCTGCGCCTCCCCAGATAGCCATTGGATATTTGTTCGAAGCTCTCGGAGGAAGAAACGCCCCATATTCAAGATTAGGATTCATCCCTTTGTAAACATTTACACACCACGAGCCATTAAAAGCAAATACTGCTTTTTCATTGGCGAACAACTGCTCAGCGGTTTTATTTACCATAGTAACTATACCGCTAGCCAACAATCCCGAATCCTGCATATCTTTAAATAAAGACAAAACTTTAACCCAATCCGGGTCAGTATAAGGAACCTGGCCTTTTATAGTAGCGATTACCTTGTCTTTACCCATAATATTAAACGCGTAATTATTAGCCAGGCAATCAATCATCCAAATCTCTCCCCATCCTGAAACTAACCCCTGCATATTGGCGGCTTTAATCTTCTTTCCGATATCAAGAAAATCCTGAAAGGCCTGCGGAGGCTGGTTGGGATTAAGCCCTAATTGTTTAAATAAAGACTTATTATAGACCATTTGAATGGTCATTATGTCAATAGGCGCTCCGTAAATACCCGGCTTAATTCCATAACTATTGCCTTCGTTAAATTCGTTTACGGCTAAAGCCTTGGCAAAAAAACTATTCTTCCATCTAGCCTCATCTTCCAGCATATAAGGCGTAAGCTCCAAAACATAATCCGCTTTGATAAAAGAAGCAAAATCCCTTTTCTCGCCCAATATGCCAAAAATATCCGGCAGGTTTGCGCCTTGGGCCGCAGCGCGGACTTTCTGCGAATAGGCGTCGGAAGGAGCGTAGAGTTCGAAATTTACTTTTATACCGGTCTTGGCTTCGTATTTTTTAGCCAGCTCATTAAAAGCGGGGCCGCGGTCAGTCATCCAATGCCATACCATTAGAGTGGTTACAGCCTTATTTTTTTCGGCAGGCGCGCAACCGATCAGGCAAAAGACGCAAGAAACAATTGCTAGCGATAATATTCTAAACCTAAAACTCCGCATCTGTCCTCCTTAATATAGTCATTTCCGGCTATTTTCTTATCTAAAGGCGGAATATTAAAATTTAACATAAGTTACTGGAAGGGTCAAGGCTTTTATTGCAGGTTTTATTGCAATTAAACGGCTCTTAGAACCCTGGACATCCCCATAAAATCCGCTCTCTCCAAGCTTACCCCGATATTATACTCGCTAGGATTGACCATCCTTGACCAGGCAACTTCTCCCCGGGTATAGAATGGCTCGCCTTTGTCCGGAACATCCAGCCATATCTCTAGCGGGGTGCGAAGCCTTAATTCCTCCTTCGCCATAAATCCTATGCCCTTAGCGCTGATGTCCCTGGTCTCTCCGGAACCCTCCACACTTGCCCTCGGATCGATGAATCTTAAGGGGAACCTAGCCTGAAACCGTTCAAAGATTCTTCGGTCATCCATCTTTTACCCCCTCTCTTTTAATAAGCGCCTGCGCCATTCTCTACGGCTTTATTATATTCTTATTCTGTTTTTTTTCAACTTTTACCTTATTATTTTTCCCTTCGGCCAGGTTTCTCCATAACTGCTTGACTACATAATAACTCTTCCTGGGAATGCGTTTGTTCAAGCCGTTCTCCGTCTCTTCGGACACTGCCACAATCCCAAACCATTCCTCATTCATATTTTTATTGTATTTAGCTCTTATGTCGTGGTAGTAACTTCCGTTGGACCAGTTCGATTCGGTATTATGAGCCTTCCACCCGTCGCTGTTATTACATTCCTGGGCGGATTCATTATGCTTCCACCATTCATCCGTCCATTCAAACATTATCCCGCCTAAACAATTGCCCATGCCTTCTTTACTGCCGGCTAAATTTTCATAAATCTGACGCCACTGCATCTCCAGGAAATACGCCTGCATATTCTGGTCTTCTTTATTTAAATAGGCGTCATACGCGTCAGCGCCAAACTCTGCCACCAGAATCGGCTTATCAAGATCGGCCTTTACAGATTTGAATAAATTCCCGAAGGTCTTACCACGATAAATCATACAGGCGATTAAGTCAACGTCTTTTGTTACGGCCGCAGCCAAAGCTAGATTCGTAATTTCACAATTACCTAAGGCTACCGGATGGTTAGGGTCTATTTTATGAATCTCTTTGGCCACTTCATTGACAAAAGAATAGTAAATCCTGGCGCGCATCTCGATTTGTTTCGAAGGATTCGGTTCTTTGTCGATTCCGCTGGTGCACCAAGGCCTAAATTGTCCGGAGAAAGAACGGTTATTTTCATTACCCAAAATCCACATTAAGACTCCCGGTTCATCCTTATACCGATTAACCATTTCTAAAACTTCCCTTTTGATTTTTTCCCGGAAATCCTTAGCATTATACGCGGAGCAAGGCCCATCCCAGAGCCCCAAATCGTGGCCTAAAATAGTGCGGATACCATAAAGCTTGAAGAAATCCCTGATTACCTGCTTGACTGCCTGCGGATTCTGCCCAACCGTATAAATTCTGCCTGTATTCAAGCCCATATCTTGCATCAATTTTCCGTCGGTAATCCAAGGCTTACCCGGGTCAGACCACCAGTCATAATCATAATTCTGACCGATAGGTATAGGATTATAACAAACACCTTTAACAATATATGGCTTACGTTCGACTATCAACTGGTGATAGCTGTCTTTGGACTTATTGATATAAACCTCGGGCTGAGGAACAGGAGAAATCTGCATTATAGCCATCAAAATAAGGAAAGCGAATAAAACCAAACAAAGCTTTCCTATCTTCTTAACTATCCATTTTAATGGACAAAACAAATAACCGGAAACAAGAGCGGCTACGCAAACCAACGGTTTCAACTTCAAGGTAAGATTTCGTAATGCCAGCTTCGCATATTCCCAAACAAGAGAATAAGGACGTTCGAATATTCTGGACTGGGCTGCGATTGCTTCCGGGTCGCTGGAGAATTTTTCGTGGAAGGAGATTTGCGCGACTATGAATCTTATTTCTTGAGGAGAAAATCCTAATTTGGCAAGCAGCTGTTCAGTTTCTTTTTTTCGGGCTTTATTCCAAGTCTTATTAGTAGCGATACTATAGTCCAATACTATATTGCTTTCTTCCAGGGATAAACCCTGGATTAATTCGGCTAATTGCGTTCTTCTTTCGGGAGGAGCTTTGATTTTTCCCGAAGCAATGAGATATTTTACAGCGGCTAGCCTAAAATTCGCGTCTCCCAATACATGAAATTGAGAGGAAACCCTGGGCTTGCCATAATATTGCAGTTCGGCTTCGTAAAAAATGCGCGCTTTGCTGGAATGTTCCTTCTGGCCAGCTTCCTGAAACGCGCGGCTAAAGGCGCTTTCCGGGCCTCTATTCAACGCTATATCTTTAATTCGCCGGGCCACTCCTTCGGTAAATCCTTCGTCGGATAAAACTAACCGCAATGCGCTGGCTAGCCTGCCAAAAGCTACGCTATTAGCCTTTTGATTCAAAATATCCACAATCTTTCTCAATACGGCCTCTCTATCGGCTAGAACATTCTCCGGAATCTCAACAATAGGTTTATTTTCTTTAATGGAGGCCTTGAATATCCTTTTTGACTTCTTGATTGCCGCCTCCTCTATCTGCCTAATTCTTTCCTCGCTTAAACACAGAAAATTCCCTATTTCTTTACGCGTCTTTGTTTCGCCAGAAGCGCTATATAATCCGTAACGCAAAACCAATATTACCCGCTGGTTATCACTTAACTGTGAGAGTAATGTCCTTGTATTTTCTTTTAATATATACCGGTTCGCATTTACTCTGGGAGAAACGAATTTGTTTTGTTCAATTAAATCTAATAGGCTGTCTTCCCCTGCACCAAATGGAGAATCCAGGGAAATGGGGTCACAAGTTATAATGAGATTTTTAATAGTCTCTTCGGAAAAATCGGTAATTTCGGCTAACTCTTCCTGCGTAGGATCTCTGCCGAATTCCTGGGTAAATTTCTCAGAAATTAAGCGTAATTTAGATTGCTTCTTCTGCATATACATCGACACCTGCATCTTATGGGATTCCTTCCTGGACGCTCGGGTAATCGACTGGTATATCCACCAACTGGCATAAGTTATAAACCTATAACCTTTTTTATAGTCATATGTTTTAGTAGCCCGCAATAACCCGAGATATCCTTCGCTAACGAATTCTTTTGTTCCTCTCCCACATTTTTTAGCTGTATCAATAATAAATCCTAAATTGCACCTTAGTAGGCAATCGAGAATATCTTTTCTTTCGGAAGAACTGATCCCGTTCTCCAGGGCTTTGAACAATTCGATTTCTTCCTCTTGATTCAAGAGATACCCGCCGCCACATTTCAATTCTTCCAATATTCTTTTAGCCAGATGCCAGCCGTCCTCTTTGATAACGCTCAATAACTCTCTTGCTAATTCCTCCCCTTCGCCTGTGTCTTCCCGGCCACCCAGAAGATGCTTCTTCTCGTGTTCAAAGAGTCCTATTAAAAGGCTCTCCTGGCCTGCTTGAATAAGTTTGGCGATTAATTCGAAGGAGATATAAATTGCGGAGTCGTAAGCGCAGGCGAGTAAAAATCTATCTTTATTTTCATACCAAAGGAATCCCGGAGGACCTTTTGACATTATCTTAGATGCAGGGAGGACTAGCTGGATATTTTCTTGGTTTAACCAATTCAATAGTTGAGGAGTAAGGACCAATTCCTGTCTTTTATCCTGCGGCAAATCCTGATAGCGGAAGATGCGATTCTCTCTTAAGGCCTTGAAGATGATTTTTTCTGTTTCCTTTACCCCCTCCGCGTCCATCGCGCCGTCGGAAGTATAAATTCCCAACCCGCAGGCAGAATGGTCAGAAGAATTATGGATATCATGATATTGTGTTAGCTGCAAAAGGAAGTTCTTAAATTTTGGACTGAAATTGTCAGATAATCCCAATGCCCACCTTAACACAATATCAAAAATATATTCTTCTCTGGTATTCCCTAAAATTGTTTCGGCAGGAGGATTAATCATAAAAGTAGCGTGGTCGCAAGTAAGGATGCGGCCGTCGACACTGATGAATAAAAATATTTTATCCGGGCGGCGATGAGAGAAAATATCATCCATACTCAATGGTTCCGCTTCCGGCAAAGACTTTGCCCCACCCTGAGCGATAAGATGATTTATATGAAACATTCTTTCGCCCCATATTATATATCTTTCATATAAGCCGTATTTTTTAAGAATACGGAACCGGTTTTCCGCACGAGATAACCTTATATTATATGCAGCTCGCAGCCTTCCTTCGCGCCACCTATAACTTTCCTCAATGGCCTTGATAACCTTTACCATATCTTTGTCTCTTTTTTTCGCCTCTTTTTCATGCCACTGGTCAAGGGAAAAAACTAACTCAACATTATCAGGAATTTTGCCTAAAAATTTATCCATCTCTTCATGGTCTTCTGGGAAAGATAAACCATTGGTATCTATATGAACCTCGCCGATGTGCTGGCTGGCGGACCAAAGAATTTCCCAGAAATCAGCCGAAGGCTGGTTATCCGTATAATTTTTCTTTTTGTAGGCAAAAGGCTCTCCGCCGACAAAATACACACTGGGAAATCCATCTAACTGCCGGATTATCCTTTTAATCTGATCCATAGGCAAGTCTACGTTAGGATCTTTCTCAATAACATCCTTGGCAATGCAAAATCTACATCTATATGGGCAGCGATGCGTTATCATAATATTGATATTCGAGTCTAATTTCGGAAACTCCGTCTTTAGGAGATCGAATAAAATCGCTACTCTTTGAGGGGATTTATTTATCATCTGGGCGGCCTGCTTTCCAACATCGGCTAAGACGCCGGCAGTGAGTTTTTGGATATTCCGGTCTTCGGCTTTTAATGCCTGGATAGCCGCCCGCAGAGTTCCATCCGAAAGTTTAACTACCCATGGTTTATCTGTCTGGCTTAAAGATTTAACTATCAATCTATAAGTGCGACTGATTTTTACGAAGTCCATAAGATAGGTAGAATAAGGGGATCGCGCGCTGTCTTCGATAAACTCAGACTTAGCGATAATATAGTAGATATTTTCTTGCCGGTTTGCAGGTTGCCATCCTAATTTTGCTAAAACTTCTATTGCGTCTTTCCAGGGATAAAGAAATCCGCTTTTTAATACTCCGAAAAGAAATTCTTCCAAAGCCCTAAGAAAAGGCTCGACTGCAGATGGGCCGATTTTAATCAAAGTTTCTATTATGCAATTACAGACACTCCAATTTTCTTGTCCGAATCCAGAGGCGGCTTTAAACTCATTCTCAACAACAAGGTCATTTAAGGCTTTAATAAGGCAAGGAATTATGGGTGGGCCGATTTTCACTAATGTGTCCATTGTAAGATGACGGAAATTCCAATCATCATCGTTTAATGCTCCAATAAGATAAAGAACCGCAGGCTCACCGATTCTAACTAAATCCTCCCATCTTTCTTTAGCAATAAAGTAAAGGATTTCTTCTTCCTGACTTACAGGCTGCCATCCTAATTTTTCCAAAGCTTTTGCTGCGCATGCACGGACATAATGGCTTTTATCTTCCAAAGCTTTAATAATGACCTGCGTTGCTCTTATATCGCCAATCTCACCCAAAGTCTTTACTATAGGCATACGAACCATGGCATTATATTCACGATTAAATCTTTCAATCAAAGGTACAACTGCCCCTTTGTATCCAAAGTAACCGAGGCTACTAGCTGCGCCGGCACGAACAAACTCATCGGGATGCCTTAATTTATATACATATTTTCCAAATTCTAACTCAAAGGACAGAACTTCTTGCGCTAAACTTTCTCCTTCTTCGACATTCTCTATGCCGATGGCTAAATCCCTATCTTCGTGTTCAAATACTCGGATTAAAAGCTCTTCAGGGAGTGAGATTATCAAGTCAAAAGTAAAAATATCCGGACAGGCTACTAAAAATCTCCTGGAATGCTCATACCAAAGCATGCCCGGAGGACTTCTTGAATTTATACCTGGCTCAGAAAGGACAATATAAGGATTGCGTTCCTCTAACCATCTTGCTACTCGGGGTGTTACTGCTAACTGCTCTTTTTTGTCTTGAGGTAAGTCTTGATAGCGTAGGAGGCGCTTTTCTTTTTTAGCTTTAAACAAAGCTTCCTTTTTCTTCTGCTGGGCTTTTTTATCCATTTTCCCTTCTTTTGTGTAAATTCCCAAACCGCAGGCATAGACATCGAAATCTCCTCCTGCTTCCTCCTTAACCACCAATGGTTCTGCCAAAGTATCTAAAGCTTCGACGTTCTTCTTTAAAATCAGTAAATTATTCTCGATTTCCTTGTATAAGATGACTTCGGGATATCTTATCTCCTCCAAGGGGATAAAGAGATCTGGGTTTTTTATCTTTTGAAGTATAGCTGCTGTCTCAATCAAGGCTCCATTAAAACTAGCTATCGTATTTAGCAACGCAACCTTCTCCTGGACAACCCTATTATTCTTATTTCGAAGAGATGCTTCAAGAATAAATCGCTCTTTCCTGAGATGCTTAAGATAAGCAAATATCTGTTCTTCTATTATTGGATTCAAACCCTCATCCTTGTTCCCCATGTGGTATTCCAATAACAGTAATATTTTTTTCATCTCCCGAGAAAAATATTTTGCCATATCCAATGTTTTCTTTCGACTCTCTTGTAATCGATATGACACTAAGATACTGACTGTGCCTAAAAATGTTAAAAGACTTATCGCCATGTCAGCTAAACAACTAACCAGATTTCCCGCCATAAAGATCTCTTTTGTAAAAAGAAACACGGGAGAAAGCATTATACCTGTGATAATCGACCCATTAACCAAAGCCGCCAGCGCCCGTTTGGGATCTCTTTCGATATACCGCATAAAACCAGGACGATAACCTGATATAACAATCGTCAACATGGCAGATGTAACAAACGAAGCGAAAGCAAAAGCAATAGCCGACACGGATAAAATCGTAAACTTAACGTATTCCCGCGGACAGACGATGCTTATAAAAAAAGATAACAGAAGAGACAAGGCTGCTATAATTATTGATGTTTTTACTCCGCAAAACTGCATTCTTTTGTTCAATCGGACTTTCCAAACAGACGCTTTCAATCTCATCCTTACCTTTAATATTATGAATATGGCTAATAGAGGTAAACTGAAGATACTGAAAATATAAACTTTAGAGATGCGCTTTTTTAATAGAACTTTGGCTATAGTCTTACGAGTATCTTCATTCTTTTCGCTGAAGAGACTCTTAACAAGAGAAAGAAATGCCCGGAAGCTTATATTCTTTTTCCCGCCTAAGCCCCTGGCGGCGCAGATGCGAACATAATAATCTTTGTCTTTTAATAATACGCTGGCCAGACACTCTTCTGTTTTAAGACCGTTAAAATTACTTAGCGCATTGACAGCGGATGCGCGCACGCGCTGATCCGGATGGTTAAGCGCTGCTTCGCTTATGAATTTGGCGCTTTGCGAAGTTCCAATTTTTCCGAGAATGCGGATTGCAGTATCGACAGACTGCCACCTTTTGTCCGATAACAAAACGTCCTCAAGGAAACTGACGGCCGAAGGCTCCATGCTGCCAAGGGTTTTTTCAGCCATAAAGCTAAGGCTATGATACCTGGAATCCAAGTCGTAATACTTATACAATGACAATTCTAAAAGAAGCCATGCCGCCGGATCGCCTTTCTTCTTTAAGGCGCCCCAATCTCGCCTAGCCAGAAGATAAAGAATCCCCTGCCATTCGCTCTCAGGCTGCCATCCCCAATTAGCAAGCGCCTCTGCCGCAGTAAAACTGACCCAAGGATCCATATCCCTAAGCGCATCCGCCAATAGAGCCCTGGACTCAGGAAGATCAACCCTGCTTAATTCGCGCACTATGGCCAAACGCTCCTGCCAATTTTTATTCCCGAATCCTTTTTCCAGGATAATATCGGCAATCTTATTTCCACCTTTACCGGCTAGAATTCCCTGTGTGTCTAAACGAGCTATCAGTTTCTTGGCCCTGTAAAGGACGATCTGCTCTCTTGCCGATGGCGATATAGCATTCGTAGTCTCAGGGCAATACGTGGCAGAAATAGAGAAAAACACACCGGCCGCAAAAATAACTCTCAAGATAATCTTTTTTGAATGAAACAGGTTATCTTTTATTTTTAAAAGGGCATTTTTTAGACGACGCATAGCGTAGGACAAAATCTCGGCATAACCGGCCCTAAAAAGAAACAAACCATATCCCCAGGAGGGAAGAGTAACAATCATTTCTTCTTTACCGAAAGTAACCAGGACACTCTTCGAGCAGAGTTTCGCTATAAATCTGTTGTTTATTTTTCCCGGCACTCCGGAGTTGCCTTTATAATAATCAAGAACAGTATTGAAGTTTATTTTAATAATTACTGGATAAAGCGAGTGATTAACAAGGACTATGGCGTCTTCTCCGGGCAGGTGCCGCACAAAAGGCACTAACCCTGTATCTTTAATATCAACTTTTCTCCCGCAGAATTCTATTTCTTCCAAATATGCGCTGAAGAATCTTCCCTTACGAAAAACAGGCCTGGATATAAATTTAATCAACTCTGTGAGCGGCCTAACCGCCAGGGAATTATCTTTTAAAACATCCGGGTAGGAAAACTGATAAATACCCGCGTCAGGATTCTTCATCATTATGCGCGCTCCCGGAGGAATTCCCATACCGAAAAGCTGACGCAAAGGGATAAGAACATACCCGGGGACAGCATAAGAAATCATTGCCGCAGCCATAAGGCGTTCCATGCCGCCAAAAGCGGCCATTGCCGGAGGCTCATCGTGAGTTTCGACAAAATGAACGCAGCGGCTTAAGAACTCTTCCTTATGCTCACCCATAAATAGATATCCCCGCAAAGAAGCAATATTCCCTTCTCTAAGCAAATCGTAGAGATATTTATCATAAGGAATCATCCCGCATTTCTGCAGCGTATCATGCGTCCCATAACCATAAGTTTCAGCCAGCATCAACATATTCGGATATTCCTTGCGGGCATCCTCCCAGAATTCATTAGGCATTGATTTTTGGAATTCTTCCCAGCTTATCCCTAAAGGCTCAACCCAGGTCTTCCAGGTATGCTCTTTTAACCCCAGGTGCGCCAGATCCGCCCTGAAACCGCCGTTATGGGTAAGATAAGCGATCTTGGCCATTATCTCCTTGATCATGAATCTGCGCGCCCTTTCATCAAAATAATTCACCTGGGCCAGGTTTATCATCGGCGGGTTCTGTTCAAAGAAAGCGTTTTCCCGGGCATGCATAAAAATAAGCCCGGATGTTTTATCCTGTGAAAATGAGTGGTATTCATTTTCTATTAAGAATTTCAACTGCTCATCGCAAAGCCCCCGCGACAAGTTGGGAAAATATCTACGCGCCAATTGAACGAATCTCTGGTAATCACCGCTTATTGTTAACTCCGGAGCTTCCTTGATTAATGGTGAATCGGCGGCAATATGGTTAGTTACAAAATCAACGACGACCCTTATATTTTTGTGTTCCAAGTTTTCGGCCACCGCCCGGAAATCTTTTTCATTACCGGCGACTTTCGGATTAATGCCGTATTTATAGACATCGTAGCCGGAAGGGCCCCTCTTCAATGTCTCATTATCTTCCTTGTTCCACTTCTGCATCAATTTCCCGGAAAGCTCGCTTTCTTCCCATGACGCTTTAAACCAGATAACTCCGATACCCATCCCGGAAAGCCAATTCCAAAATCCCGCGGGAACCCTGTCTACGGTTCCATAAGTGTTACTTAAAGCGCGGCCGTCAATTTCAGTAATTATCTGCGTGGATTCTTCGGGGGGCCTGCGGAATTCGTTGCTCAAGACAGCGATGGTAGATATTCTTTCCATCTCACGGATATAACTTTTATCAATCTCCGCGATTTCTTTTAATTGCTCCACGCCCAGGAGAAACGCCCCTAATTCTTTTCTGTGGTCTCTGTAATAAATGTGGGCATTATGACAAGCGCGTTTATGCGCTTCTCCCGGAGGGCAATGTAATTCCTTTAATTCTCCTGATTCATGGAGACAGATATCGGGAAGCAATATTTCCTGCAGGCGAGAGTCTTCGATAAGTAACCAGTGGATAACAAACACCAAAGTATTTGCGTATCTTTTGATTTCAAAAAACTTCCCGTTCTTTCTGCCAATAAGTTCAACTTGTATTTTTATCTGCGGCGGAGCATGGATTAAAATACCTTCCAGCACTTTTTCTACCTGACTAAGTAAACTCTCTTGCTCCATTTCCGTAAGTTTCCCGCCTATTAAAAATATTCTCAACCCGGCTTCCCCGTTCTTCTTTTCCAAAAATACCTCCGGCTTCCTAACTTCTTGTTTTGCTGTCCCATGATAACCGCGAGGATCTTCTTCATTTGCGCTCCCTAGCCAAAAATTAGTAGAGCCGGCTACGGGCTTGGATTGTTCGGCTAAAAGTTGATTAATTATATTCAGTATTTTTCCGTAAGGGTCGTTGCCTTCAAGTATACCCCGGCTGAATTTTCTGTATAATTCCTTATACTTAGGATCATAAAATACTTTGGCGGTCTCCTGCCTTAAATCCCTGTAATCGGTTTCTTCAAGCTGAGCCGGAGTTTGATTCCGGATAGGATAATAATTAAAACTGCAAAGTATCCGCTCAAGTTCTAGAGCTTCGTCGTCAGTCAGGATCTTTTCCTTGTTAAACTTTATGATCTTATCTATAAGGTTAATGAACAACCTCGCTTTCCATTCCCGCGTTTCGTATAAAAATACTTTTCCGGCGGATATAGCTTCGGTTAAGCTCATATCGCCGGTAGTAGCGACCGGTAAATCTGATATGACAACGAGTTTACTAAAAAGTTCGTGCGGTAAGATACCCGAAGGCGCGATAGTCACCTCTGAACCTCTGCGTGAGGTTGCCATACTACCGGAACCCATATATCCAAATCCTCTTTCCATTGCCTCCTTGCGTAAATACTCTAACTCCTCTACCCCATTGGCTGAAACGAATATCAATTTATTCTTCTTTGCGAATTCCCTGTTTTCTCTTTCGGAAAAACTCAACATCTGCAGATATTCAACAGCCGAATTATAGACATAAACCAAGCCGATAAGTGCCTGGCTAAAGTCATTTAAGCGAAGCGGGCTGATTTCTTGAATGCCGCTTACCGCAAAGATATCAGAAATAACCTTTTTCCTTTCCGCAAGCTTTTCTTGAGAATTTAAATTATCGTAATAGACTTTATACTTAAGAATAGACGATTCAACAAAGAACCCAATGGCTTCTTTACCAAATCCGGCCTTAAGCATCAATGCTGAAGGCGACTTGTTCTTCTTAACAGAAGAGGATATTCTCTTAACAGGCGGCACATAATCATATTCTTCCAGGGAGATTTTAATATTCGGGGTTCCTCTCAATGCCTCAAAAACGCTTTCTTCCCACCCTTCGCTTACAGAAATGAGAATATCCTCTTTTTTTAGGTCTTTTTTAAGGGCCTCTATTTCCTGAAAAGCTATTTCAACCCCGCTGTCGGCAAGGAATCTGCCAAAATTAATCTTTATAACTTCGTTAAATACAGCCTCATCTTCGGGCCTTCGTTTGACATTAACCAATTTTATCTCTGCTCCCGAAACCAATATTTTCAACCCTTTAGCAAAATTAGCCGCTTCTGCCGCATCTCCGCATCTGCCAAAATGCCTAAAGAGAACTATTATCCTCCCTTTTATCCCTGACGAAGGCGGGCCGCAGATTCCATTAGGCTGGACATTTTGAGGCTTAAGGTCTTTAAGTGGAAGGGGAGAATTTTTATTCAAGGTGTAATTTTTTAAAAGAAGGGCATCGAGCGCTTCCTTTATTAAAACCCACATTTCCGCTTTTCGCGAGCCGATCTCTGCCAAATGCAACTGATATACATCCCTGGATAGCTTCCTTAATTCCAACAACTGCTTTACTTTTTCAGCATCAAAAGATAACTTGAGTTCCTCAAAGGCCTTCTCCAGTTTTTCAGCAAGAATAAGCGCGGCGCGGGAATCATCGTCTTGCGGTATATTATTTAATGTCGCGGCGGCTAATCTAAACAGTTTTCTTTGTTCGCCGCGCGATAATCTCCGGTTAAAATACTCTCCAAGCTCGCTTAGATAATCATTAACGTTAATATGCGCGGGCAACCGCCGCTTTTGGTGTTTCTTGGTTGCCGGTATGGCCATCAAACTGCGGATAAGCGAACTGGTAATTACTTTCGAATAAGCGGCAGCATTCATTATTGCCTCTATGAAATATTCATCCGCGCAGATAATAGAATCAGTGCCATAGCTCTCGCCATCCAGATGAGTGGACATCCAAAATACCGCCTTGAAATTACCCTCGGCCCTCTCCTTCCTCAAGGCGTCAATAAGCGCGTTCGATTTCTGCAAAGCAATATATTCCAGCTGACAAAATTTTGCCTGTTTGACACAAACCTCTTGGCCTTTATAAGGATATTTTTTGGAATCCCGCAACAGCTCTTCCACACTGGAATCTTTAACGCAGTATTCATCCCTGCCAAGCTTGTTAATCCAGGCGGCAATATCTTTTATCCGGGCAATTTTAATTAATCTGTCCAACATCAGGCTGTCTTCTCTAACGGCAATCTTGGATTTAAAAGTAAAACCTTGCAGGCTGTCCGCGTCTGCTACCACATCCTCATCCGAAATAATAGCGGCCGCCAGCAAATAGGCTATAGCCGGAGAAACCCTAAAATTGTATTTAAAATACCTCTGCGCAAGGATAGCGCAAGTGCAGGATACCGAATCTTTAATTTCAGAATTTTTAGGCGCAGGAATATCGTTTAATTTAGGATGGTGGTCTATGATCGAGATTACCTCAAAAGCCCTGAGCTCTTCTCTTTCAACTCCGCTATAGTCAAATGAGGCAAATTTTACTTTCCCTCTTGCTTCATCGGGCATTCGGGCAATCTTTTTGATTAACTCTTCAATGTTTTGATAATAAATCATATCATTTTCTTTAATACCAACGTCCCCCAAAACATCCCTTGTCCCCTCATCTAAGCTATCATTCATTACCGGGAAATACTGAACCTTTTTTTCTTCCTCGGGGAGAATATTCTTAATTTTGGTAAAAAGATGCGCGCCCAAGAATGCCGAGATGCCGCCATCTTTTTCCTGCGTCCGATGCGGCAAGCAAATAACTATTTCTTCACCTACCTCTTCTCCCTTAGCAATCTTTTCCAAGTAGCCCGTGAGTTTCTGTAAGTTCTGCTCTTTTGAAAACTTTTGCAAATCGGGAGCGAAATACTCCGGAATAATACTTTTCTTGCTTAATAGTTCATTTTTATTTTTGCCTGAATCATCAGGATTTAAGGGTTTTAGGCCATTTATAAATTCATCCAAACCCTTGGCTATAGAGTTCTTGAATCTTTCAGCCGATTCCATAAAATCACGGTCATATTCAAGGAGCCGCTTTCCTTCCTGGACCTGGCTTAAGAAAATGGTTTTATTTTCTTCACATTTCTTATGCAACTCCACAGGTTTAGCATATAATTTCAGGAACGCTCCAAAATCATCTACTCCCAAATCATTTTTAGCTGCCTGACAATACCCATACACCTCTAAAAACATCAGGAATGACTGCCAACCGATTGCCGCAGCTAAAAGGCTAGGATAATCCTTAAGGATATTATAAACAGGCCCGCTGATGTAGATAGCCCCTCGCTTAAGAGAATGACGAATATAACAACGGGAACCGTTCTTGCCCTCCGCAAGAAAAGGATAGGCTTGGCCTGTTATCTCCAGAGCGACTATGTCGAGATTCCTTTCATCGAGGAACTTATTATAGGCTTCCTTAATCTCTTCCGGAGCCCATCCGTTTAAATACCCAAAGGCAGCCAAAGCGGAAATAATGCCCGGGGCAAGCTTTTTTATTTCCCGGATGGTTTTTTCAATACGGCTTCTCTCTTTAAACCTTCTGTCCTCGCACCCCTTTTCGCTGGAGGAAAACTTAATATCCTTATCTCCCCACAATAAATACATACCCCTGCTTTTTCGAACCGACTCTTTTAAAATCTGTTCGGGTATCTCATCGACAGGCAAAAGCACTTTCTTTATCAGTCCTGCGACATCCGAGGAAAAGATATAGGTAAGGATAGATTTCATTTTAAAATAAAAATATTTCGGACGGACAGTCCCTTTTATCGCCGCTAAAAGGGATTCATTGCTGGCCTCAACATAAAACTTCTTTTCTTTTTCTTCCCGCGATAAATTAAACTTAAGGGGATTTACGTCACTGATTTCTATACTCTTTATGTGCGATTTCCAGCGATTCAACAGAACATCCCGGTTAAAAGGCTCATTCTCCGTCTCAATAGTCTTTACTATTATATTCGCTACAGGAAGAACCCGGCTGACAAGCCTGAATAAACTTACTACCATAATATTGAGCAGAGGCCGTTCCTTAATATATTCTAATGTCTTTTTCAAAATTTTAAGTTGCTCGGTATTAACTGCGTCAGGAGCTCTTACATCCATTAAAGCCAAAGCAATACAATTGCTTTCCCAAGGCTTAAGCCCGGCCTCATCAAAAAGAGACAAAGGAAGGTTTCCTTCGGGGTGAATACTTCCATCAATCAATTCCCATTTTCTATATTCTCCTTTATACTTACCTATCCATATTACCGGATTAAATATTACGGGAAGCGAAATACTGGCTCTTATGGCTAAGTCTATGGGCATATCCGGGCAATTCTCTGCGTTTAGCTTCAAGAGCCTCTTAGTGAGGTAATCTACAGCTGTAACTGTCAGATTAAACGGGTAATTGGCTTCTTTAAGCTCACCGAAAGTGGGGATAAAACCAAACCTGTCTATTATAAGGCTTCTAATCCACTCTAATACGGCGTCTCCTTTAGATATTCCTCCGCGGGAAAGAAGATTCCAAGTGAAACCAATGCTGCCAACGGGAGGGTTGGAGAATCCGGATGCGTCCGTATCGTATGCTTTTTCTTTGGCGGCCTTGGCATCATAACCAAGCATCAAGAATAAAGCGACAATTGCCCCTATTGACGTCGCTCCCAGATTAGTAAAACAATATCCTTCTTTTTCTATTGCCTCTATAATTTGGTAATAGCGTAAACCGTCGATGCCGCCTCCGGGAATTATACCGTAATTAATCAGCTTCTTGCCTTGCCGGTATTTTTCAGTCTCCGGGATTACCTTTCGAATCTGCTCTTTTCTCCATTCTTTACATTCAATATCTGGTCCTTTGGTATCCGACGATACTGCGGTTTTCTCCTTGTGTCTTTCCTTAAAATCGGAGATCTCGGCAGCCAGGCCGTGCCAAAAACAAAAGATGGCAAAGGCAAGCATAGGAATAAAGAAAAAAACTACCGTCAGGAATAAACAGACGGATTCGCAGTTTAAAAAACTCCTTTTCCCGAGAGAAAACATAGCCCAGGAGGGAACTAACTTGAAGGCAAACACAAAATAGAGGGTTAGGATAAAAACTTTAAGTTTTCCTGACTGAGGAGAGCCGCGGGTTTTATTCGGCTGAACCGGTTCTTGTGTGACAAGGCTTTCCTTATCTTTATACAAAATATTTCTTCCTTCGTCATCTTTCTCGAAGAAATAAAGTCGACTGGTATTAAAAACAAGTTCTATCTCCTGACCAGTTTCTACCTGGCTTTTCCTTTCAAGCCTAGCTACAAAACTATGCTTGCCGTTATTGAAAAAAATTATCTTTTCCCAACCCATCTTTTCGATTGCTTCGACTGTAGCCTTTACTATGTTAGAAGGAGCTACGTATTTTTCTTCTACGAACATTTTATCCCGGATCTCATGCGGCCTTATCCCCATGACAATTTCTTTATTTTTATAAGACGCAAGATGCGCGGAAATCTTTTCATCGGTTTTTACCTGGAAGCTCCCGCCGTCAAAATAATAACCGTCTTCCTTTTGGATTATCTTTCCCTCGAAGAAATTCATCGGCGGAGAACCGATAAAACCGGCGACAAACCTGTTAATCGGATTATCGAAGATATACATCGGTTCGCCGATTTGCTGGATAGTGCCGTCTTTCATCACCATCATCCGTGTGCCCATAGTTAAAGCTTCGATTTGATCATGGGTAACGAAAATAAAGGTGGTCTCTTTGCCTAAACGCTGATGCAGCTTTTTCAGCTCGGTACGCATCTGGCCGCGCAGCTTAGCGTCTAAATTACTTAAGGGTTCATCAAAAAGAAAAACCAACGGTTTACGCACAATAGTACGACCGATAGCCACGCGCTGTCTCTCGCCGCCGGAAATATTACGAGGCTTCTTCTCAAGCAGTTCTATGATACCTAAAATCTGGGCTGCTTCCGTAACTTTAGCTTTAATCAATTCTTTCTTTACTTTTCTCAGCTTTAACCCAAAAGCCATATTCTCAAAAATTGTCATATGGGAATAGAGCGCATAATTTTGGAAAACCAGAGCAATGTTACGGTCTTTTGCCGGCGTGTCATTAACAAGATTGTTTCTTATATATATTTTCCCTTCGCTTATCTCTTCCAAACCAGCAATCATCCTTAGTGTAGTAGACTTCCCGCATCCTGACGGCCCGACTATAATAAAAAACTCTCCTTCATCAACCTCAAAATCTATGGATTTAACTGCATAATGCACCGGATCCTTGCTTCTGCCGGGATAAATTTTACTTAACTTAACGACTCTCACGCTCTTATTCAAAGCTGAATCGCATTCTTTTACCCTATCGGCCTTTTGATTAGCTTCGGTTTCTGAATGCGCGAATAATCTGGTTTGGCTAAGTCTTTTTGCTTGATAAACTTTGATTGCTTTATAAATTTTATAGCCCAGATAAATCAGTAGCCCAGCAGATATAACCACTTTAGCTAAAACGGACAGTCCGCTTAAAAACGGCAAGCCGGCGAACAAGGATACATTGGACAGAGAAACATTGGCATAACAATCCCGCATTTTTTGGTACCGGTCATTCAAGGAATTTTTCTTTGCGCCGTAAAATCTAAAAGACGGGGCCCTATCTTTAGAAAATATCCACTCCGGCAGTTCATCCTGCAGGATTTCTTCTTCCGGCCATAGCGGTATGCTCATCCAATCCATCCCGCTTATATCGATTGCGGCAAACAGCTTCCCTAATCTTCTCTGATGCGCCTGAGCAAAGAAACGGCCTCTCGCAGCCCAGGCGAGCGGAGCATCGGTTCCCTCTATTGCATGCGGACCCCTCTTACCAGTAAGGTAATCTAAACGTTTCCTGCTGTTTTTAAGCGGTATTCCTTCCAGAAGAGCATCCATCCATCCGCGAGTCTTTTCCTCGCTTCCCAGCTCTTTAGCGTAATCCAGAATATATTTTCCCACGTATTCAATGGCTCGGTATCCTCTTTTGGCCAAGCTCATGAATTCCCCGAATTCTTTATAGGCGTATTCGTTATAATAAGGAGGCAATTCCAGGAACAAATGATGCTCTTTAAGCCATGTCCTTATATTTTTATTCTCCAAGCCGGCGCTAAAAACCAACCTAAGCAGATTCAAAGTTTCCAGCCATTCCTCCTGCGGATAGATGCCGATTTTTTCTAACTCTTTAAGCGCTTCATTAAAGGCGGGCCAGATTTCGTCTGAAGTAATATAGCGGTCAATGATTTTATGCACAAAATCATCGTTATCAGGATAGTAGCAATGCAGTAATTCTTCGAGAAGCGTAAGAAAGATAACCGGGGGCGGGGCGCGACTTAATACTGGATTCCATTGAATATATCCGTCGATAACGCAAGCCAGCCTTTCCAGGAGATAATCTGAACTCAACCTTACATCCGGATTCTTGAGGATGCGGTCGAATAAACCATTCAATGGAGGATTATTTTGCTGGAATTGGGCCATTGTTTTTAACGCCTCTGCTAAAGGTTCAACTAAGAATTGCGGCAAACTGCCTTTAAATTTCAGCGCGTTATTTTCTACAAATAAACTGATCGAAGGGTCTTCATATTTATCCCCCTTATAACTTAAAGATTTATCCATCAGAAAACGCGAAGTATGGAAATTTGCAGATGGCGTTTTTGTTCCGCTGGATTTGCATAATATCACCTTGTTCCTGCCTGAACCTTTGGCCTGATAAAGCGCCTTATCCGCGCTATCTATTAAATTCTCAAAGGACATCTCCGGTTTTAAACCGGCTGCTCCTATGCTTACGGTGCATTTTAAACTTAACGCCTTGCCTTCATACGAGGCTGCGAATTCATTCTTCTCGATTGCCTTTCTAATATTTTCGGCAACTGTTTCACAAGCATCATTTTCCCTGGTATGCGGCAAAATTATCGCAATCTCCTCGCCGCCGTAACGGCAGACAATATCGCCGTCTCTGACCATTTTTCTTATCAATACCGCGATTTCTTTAAGAATGAAATCCCCGGTTAAATGGCCGAACTCATCGTTATATTTTTTGAAATAATCGATATCCAAAATCAACAAAGACAAAGGATACTTATACCTTCGGGCATTCTTAATCTCTATGGGCAAATGTTCGTTGAAATACCCACGGTTAAAAATGTTCGTCAGAAGAGGATCTATGTAAACCTTGCCTCTAAGCTTGCGGTTCTCGGCGGAAACCTTGCCCCTAAGCTTGCGGTTCTCGGCTTTAAGAGTTTCGTTTTCCAGCAGGACTTTCCGGTATTCTTCGGAAGTAACAAGACAGGCCGGCTCTGAATGCGCGTAATCTTTTAAATCGGAACCGCGTATGCCGCGCCTTACTCTATCGCTAATTTCTTCCAGCGACTTATGGTCTCCGACAGCAAAAGTCGGCGCGTTAGGAACTATCGCCTTATTCATCTCAACCAGCATCTGCGCCGCGCCAAATCCTATAAAGGAATTTATTCCGTATTCATCTTTCATCCGCCTCATAGCATCCGCCTGAAAAACCGGCCTCAAAAATCCTTTTTCCAATTCATCGCGGACATCACGGGCAGTTGTAATCACTCCCTGTGTCGCGGAAGAGGTAATTATAGGCACGCGGGGGCCACGACAAACAAACCCCTTTAACCAATCCCGCAGCTTATCTTCTGCGCCTATTCCGTAAAAACTGTTATGCACTGTCTTTCTTGCAGAATGCAAGAACCTAACTCTTCTAACTCCACTCTCTCTTGTAGTATTTATGAAAGACAAGATTTTTTCTTTTAAACTCTGCAACTCTTCTTCCCGGAGGCGCGCCGCCAAGGTTAACAAAAACGGAGAGTTATCCGAAAGCATTTCTACTTTTCCGGGTATGAGTAGTTTTTCTATTTCCCTGCGGCTTACGCCTTGTATAAGAATCGTTGTATAATCCACATCTGTTCTTGCGCTGGTGTATTCTGTCAGGTTTCTGATATAACAAAGCCCCTGTTGTAACGATATGGCTCCGGATAAAACAAAAGATGTTATAACTCCTACGCTATATCCCTCAAAGAAACGGGGGGCAAAACTTTTTCCTGTTTTCTCGACAAAAACTTTATATGCCCCGATTGAATATAAAAATCCCGCGAGGGCAAGGACTGAAAAGTTATTTTTATCGGCGGCGAAACTATACAGCAATAATCTCTCGACAGGATATTTATCTCCTAAAAACCGGGAGGCGCCGCGATACAGCCTCTTGACAGCAGGATACTCATTATATAAGCCGCGGATGCCGGAGATATTCTGCTGGGTGATGGATTTCGTAGGCGGGAAGATACAGGCGATATCTTTAGCAGGATGAGTTAAACGGGAACAATCATTGTTTTTTAACCATCTAATATAACTGGAGTCCGGGCTAAGGCCTGCATCCGTGATATCTTCAATATAAGAAGATAATAAGATATTCCTTTCTTCTGCCAGTTCTAAGGTATAAGCGACATCTCTCAGATTCTGTTCGTTTTCAAATTCGGCATCAAATCTGCCAAAAATAATATGGGACATCTCATGGAAAAACATCACCTGGGCGACGATATATTTTATATTCAGGTTGGAAATAGCATGGACTGTCTCGGGACAAATAAAGATCGCGGTTAGGCCTAGAGAGGAGACTTGCGCGGTATAAGGAGAATTTCTTTTGATCTTATCTACACCGATAATTTTAAGGATTAATTCTTCCTGTCTTGTCCTGGATTTAACTGCTTCAATAAGCGCACCCCGGGCAGCTTCGGAGAAAACCTCTAACGTTTTATCTAGAAGGATACTTACATTTCTTGCTTCCGCTACCTTTTTAAAGTCTTTCTCTGCGGATACGATTATCTCTTTTTCCCCGGAAACGCCCTTCCTGCAGAAATCATCCGCTAAAGCGCGACTGTCTTTTTGCATTTCCGAAGCCTGCCAATAATTACACTTTCTATCCTCCACAAGTATCATTCTGCTCTTATGCCGCACATAGCATCTTAACTGCTGCCAAGAAGATACATTGTTGATAAAACCGTCTTTGGCTAGCAGAATTCCTCCCTCTTTAAGCGCCCTGCCGAGCATCTCTATAAAATCACCGTTATAGGCATTATCGCCCAAGTGGCACAACACGTGACTAGCGGTAATTACGCTTGCCCCGAGTAAACCGTCTCTGGCGGGATTATCCGTAATCCGCAGACGTAACCCCCTGTTTTCAAGATGTTTTTTAACCGGGTCGAATTCAATACGCAGGTTCCTGCGGTGCGCATCTTTTTTTCTTTCGATTAAATCTCTAATACTCTTTTCTCCCAAGAACGCGATGATATCCCTGTAAATATGCGTTCCGCGAACATCTTCTTTTAATACATCCTTACGATCCCGGTAAACAATTCCCGGGGCCACAGCTAATGTGCAGTAACTTACCTTACAACCGGATATCTTAGCTATAATTTCGGTAATTTCGTATTTCCTGTTCACGGATAGCATCAATTCTTCAATATTACTCCCCCAATTGCCATACGGGGACGAATGCTTCACGATATCTGTTCGAATTTCTTCGGGGAAACCGGAAAATGGAATGGTGATGAAAGCACGCGGGATGGCTGCAGGAAGCTCTGTCCCGACAACATCTATATTGCGATTCAACGCTTTTAGCCTGTCTGCCATTTCAACTGTCGTTATCGGTAAAGCCCCCACTCCGATATCTACAATCAAATGCTTTCCTTTATATAAATCAATCCCATAAACATACCTGCACCAAGGAGAAATAATGAATTCTGTTACCTGATTATTGCGATTCTCACTAGTCAACTTATTGAAAACTCTTGGCAAGGATTTATCCACAGCGTTCCAGCTTATTCTCCTTAAACTGCCTAGTAATGATTCGATCCTCCTTTCTTCCCCTTTTACAAAAACCTGCATCCCCTTGACCTGACAAGGCATTTCCCATTTATGACGAATAATTTCCTGCAATTCACCCTCGATACGCCTCGCATCATGGTTTCCTATAGCAGTAATGAGGGCTTCACCCTTGGTAGTTATATAATCCCTGTTTTTCATGTCCTTGGCATCTAGAGATGATAAATACTTCCGTCCTTTCTCCGGAAAGAATAATCTCGTCCCTTTATCAATCCATCCGCGCAAGAAACGGATAAACTGCTTATCCCTGGGAGAAAAACTTATACCGCAGACTGCCAGGCTTAAACCGGCTGTATCAACCGGCAACGAAACGACGGAAGACTTTGACAACGCGCCCAGGACAATCCCGAAAAAGAGCGAGAAGGAATAGCAAAAAACTATTGCTATACCGTTCCATAAACCGGCAGTTATGCCGTCATCAAAATAGAGTATATATTTTATTGAGGAAGCGGCTACGCATACTGCCAGGATGACCGGCAGATACGGTTTATAGGAAGCCAGGATAGAAAACGGCATGCCCCCGGTTGCCAATGCGTAAATAAAGAATAACCCTCCAAAAATAACACCGACGACTTTAGGCGAACGTATCAATACGGACCAAATCAACCCGAAGCTCAAAAGAATAAACCCGGTAACAAGCCCTGCCGGACTAGGGGTAACCATACGCGGGATGACCGCAAAACTAAGGAAGATACCGAGGACCACGCTCATAAGATTAGCAAACATATGGATACCCATTATCTTGACGGTGGAACCCATATGGCCGGGAATAATCGACCGATGATATTCGCCGTAAATCAGCGTCGTCCAGGAAAATAAAGCTGCGATTACAAGGAAAACCGGATAAGACAGGACGGCGGTCTTTATTGTTTGAGCAACCCCTCCCAGGTCTGCGGCGAAGGCGGGGATGATAGAAAGCGTAACTGGTAAGCGGAACCTTCGTTTTAAACCATCTGTATTTTCTTTAACGCTTTGCCTTGTTAATTCAGACTCCATCTTAACTTTGTATTCTCCATCTTCAGGAATAATAAGAGGAAAATACTCCAGCAAAGAGGAGAAAAAGGGCATAGATTCAGTTTTCTTTATAAACTCAAGCTCTTTCCCTTTAACATCTACTCTTGCAAGTTGTTTAACTTTTACATAATTATACCAAGCTAACAACTGCCCTAACGCACATTCAAAAGATAAAGGGACATTATCCGGGTTTACATTGGCGGGATACAGGTACCGCTTATTAAGGGATTCATTGTAAAGATCGGCCAATATCCCTTGCTTTCTTTGTAATTTATTGCTTTCGTCATAATACAACCAGGATATTTTTGTGGTTACATCGAATTCTGCCATGACAAACGTCCGCGCCAGTATTCTCATGTCGTTACGGCATACTTCCGAAAATTCCACCTTCCCATTCTGTTCACCCCAACCATGTTGCTCAATGAATAAATCTTTTATTCTAACGTTGTGCCCCTGCAAACATATCTCATAAGTTCCGTCTTCATTTCTGGCGATTACCCCTCTAAGTTTCCCTGGCCATTCATTCTCATTTTCTGGAGAAAGAGGATGAAAAATATTAAATATTGCAAACCCGTCTGATACATACTCAAATACAAAAGCCCCTTCTGTTACCGAAGGCAAAGAGAAGTATTTCTTGATTGTGTTCATTACCTGGGATACATTCTTTATCTCTTCTTTCTGTCGCAGGGCGTTATAAAATACGTTATCTCTTATGTTTTCCGCTCTTCTATGCGGATTCGCTGATCCCATAAAAGACATAACCATTGTAAACATATCCAAAACATCAGAATTGGTTTTTAAATCTAACCTGGCAAGCTTGATGACTCCATTCATATTAGCTGAGGCATTATCCAACTTTGTATAATAAGAATGCAACATCCGGCCAAATGCCTCCATAGCGATATTCTCTTTAGGATCATTTTTATCAATGTATAGGAAAATACCTCCTCGGGAATAATGATAGTCCTGGCAAGAAGAGTTATATATCCCGTCAAATTCATGCCGCCCGGCCCTCTTAACTAACAAGCTATTCCCTCGCTCTATGGCTTTGAAATATTTACAAAAATGCTCCTTCAAGAATAAGAAATAGTCCAATTCTTCACTATCCACCAGATTTAACATATCATTTAAAATCTTCTTGTATTCGGAATAACCTAATATTTCTAAAACGGCAAAGCGTGCTGCTATTTCTAAAACAGTTTCCTGCGAAGGGGCTTTCTGCAATCTCGCCAAAGCGGCTTCACTTAATTTTTTGACAGCATCCTCCCGGAGTTCTTTATCATTTAATAGAAGAAACATCCCCCATTCTGCGATAACTCCGCCTAAATACTTAGTTGCAATTCTAGGTTTGTCTTCTTTTTTAAGGATGCTTCTATCAAAAACAACTTCTGTCTTGGTTAAGGCAGGCATCAAGAGATAAGCGATGGCGCTATCAATTTTTCTCGCCCAAACAAGAATTCTCAACAAATCTTTGTGAAATAAATTCTCAGTGTCATTTATAAGTCCACCGGAGTACTTCTTATATAAATCAGTGATTATCCATTTTCTTCCGTCAATAGCCATGGCACCAACCATTTTGAAACAATCAACCTGGCTTGCTTCTTTAAATAATTCCATTATTCTATATTGAAAACACTCAAAGTCGCACGCAGTCCTTTTTCTTATATAGGATTCAACAAAATCGCCTACCGCCCTTTTGTCTTTGTCTACCATATGTTCGTAACTGAAGGATCGTTGGGGAGACTCTCGATTTTTCGAAATTATATCTGCAGCTTTTAAAACAGTTCGTTCGCTATTTACGTTTACGGTTAATACATCCGGAGCAAGTATTTTATTAAACCCTGTAAATTGGCATCCCGGACCTAATTCTACAAATAACTTTATGCAATTCTTCCTCATCCTGCGAAGTGTATCATTGTAATAAACTGCGTCAAAATACCCAACTTCTAGCTCCCGTCGTAATCCTTCGGCGCTTGTTATTATCCCCTCGTCTAAAGAAGCAGACATTATGGGAGAAGAAGGAAGAACAAGAGGTATTTTTGGAGTGTTAAGCTTCAATTTTCTTACAAGTTTTCGCGTTTCTTCCGTAAAGTTTTCCCCAAAAAATGTATGATGTATATGCTTCATTGTCGGATACTTCAAGCTTACTCTTTTGCCTGAGCCATTTTCTATTCTGGAACCGACAGCGGATGAAATGCTGTCTCTTAATTTCTCAAGGTACATTCTACGCTCTTCCGTAGTAGAATGCGTATCTACGCGAACCACTATTTTCATATGGTACGGAGATATATCAGAGGTAAGTTCGACGCTGCCGCGTTTTAAAAACTTTTCTATTTCTTTGCGGTTGACACCGGTAATAATAAGAGAGGCATAATCTATCTCTCCATTCTTGCGCATAATAGACTCTGTGAATTCTTTAGCATAATAAAGCATATCCTCCAATGATATTGCCTCTGCGATAACCATTGCCGAAAAGAACCCTGCGCTATAGCCGTTTAAAAAAGCAGGTTTTAGCTTTCTCCCTAAACTAACCTCAAAAACCCTGTATAAAGCAATTTCGTACAAAAATGTTGTTATAACCAAGATCGTAAAGTTAGCCTTGTCTACTTCGTAATCATCCAGCAATAGCCGGCCTAAAGAATATGTTTTACTATCCAGATATTTTACTGCTCTGTCGTATATTTCCTTTACGCAAAGATATTTATCATAGAGAACATGCGCTTCCTGCGAAGTCTCTTTATCCAAACTGCTAGGGCCGGGAAAATTGATGCTTATATATTTTTCAGGAATTTTTCTTAGAATTTCTCTTGCCCTATCGGCCTCCAGTAATTCCTGCTCCAGTAAATTGGAATAGGAGTAACAACTTATACAACCATCCCCACCCTCAACTTTCTCTCCATTTCCCAAGACAACCCTTATCTCCAAATCCCCTTTTGCCTCTTCCAGCATCTCTTTTTTAATCTTTACTTCAGTGGCTGAAAGAGATTCATAATCCACGGGTTTACCCTGCAATAAAACTTCTTTTATCGCGTAGGCGCCCCAATCAAGTTTATCTTTGTTGACATAGCTTAAACTTACTTTCTTACCAGAAATTTTTGTGCTGATAGTTACAGTATCATCCTGCTCAAACAGTTCCTTTACCAATTTAGGCGATATAAGAAGATCCCCCGCTTCTCCCCTTACTCCGAAAAGCTGTTCATAGATAGTAAATACCGTCCAGCTGGCTGAACCTGTAAGAAAACGATACCTGCCCCTGCCTTTTAGATTAAAGTATTCCGGGACGCCCGGATACATCCTGCTCTTTTCTGTATCCATGCTCATCCTATAGATGGCATACAATACTTCAAACCCCTCCTTGACAAATCCTCTCTTATAAAGGGCATTAGAGAACATTACGTCCATATGGCTGAAGAATGCCCCGTTTTCTTTCTCTCCAAAAGCAAAACCGAAGGCCCGGCCCAGATAGAGATAAGGGCTTTCTCCAAAATCAGTATTCAGCTTAAATCCTCCAAATGCTTCATGCTGAAGGAACTGCTTTGCGCTTATGAATGTTTGGCGGATATCCTCAGCCGTAGCTACTCCGCTCATAATCGGGAACACCTGGCCGGTCAGGGTCATTCTCACTAATTGCTTCCCATTTACCTCTTTTAACCCTTCTATCTGCTGGCCTTCCTTGCAGTAACCGTTAAAGAATCTGAATTTCTCGCCATCTACTTCTACCTCAACTATCTCCTGCTCTCTGACATGCTTTGTTATCCAGGCTGACTTCTTGCGTAAGTCTTGGGCTAATTTATTAATCTCTACTTTTACCCGTCTGCCGCTTAATACCGGCTGCGCAGTATTAAAATATTCTTCTAATCTGGCTCTCTTTGCCTGCCAATCTTCGTAATCTACTGCTTCTTTAGAAGCATTAACAGTGTCCAACAATAATAATAGTTCCTCAGCTAACTCTATTGCCTGCTTGCCCTCTTTTTGCGCATATCTCTCCAGCTCACCGGCAAATTCAACCAGATTACTGCCATATAAACACATAAAAGTCACATTCTCACCGGTCGGCCCAAAATTATCCAGGGCGTCATTCCAATCCGTGCCTTCATGCAGCATATTATTACGCTTACCTACATTAAAGAAGGAGACTAAATTCTCTATAAGAAGATGCTCTATTATTGTCCCTTTATATACCGCGCCAAACTTGTCTTTTACTTCATTGCCCTGGCTAGAATCCCAGACACTATCTGCTTTAGTTTTATCCTGGGCTCTAGATAGCTGCTTATCTTTAAAATAACTGATTAATTCGTCTAAAATAGTGTAGTCGCCGGTATGCTCAATGTAGAGTTTTATCGTCCTGAACGGCCATACTCCGTGGTCCATCCAAACCCTGCTTATTCCGTCTCTATCGGCGATGAATACTTTTTTGCCGCTGCCGATGATAGTAGCATTTGTCCCATCCATTCTTATGCCGCCACAATAAGCAACAAGCATATCGCGGGCCTTATCCGGCTCCTGCAGTATCAGGCCTAACAGATCCTGCCACAAGTCGCGCCAGCCCCTTCCGCCCTTACCGTAATCAAATTCAGGCAAGAACCCGCAGCCGTATATTTTCCTGAGCTTTGGCTGAATGAGCACCCACTTCAGCCAATTATTAAACCCTTCGTCTCCTGTATGGAAAACAATATTTTCCCTGACAGCCTTCCAATAAGCCTTGTTCTTTTCAAAAGCCTGCTGGAATTTAACGGAAGTGTCAAATTTTTTAAAAGTGGTTTCAACGTCTGAGCTATCCTTGGCTATACCCATAAGGATAAAGTATTCTTTCTCTTCCTGAGGGCGCAGAGTCTCATCTTTAAATCTTAAACCCCCGATTACTTCTTCGCCGTCAAGTTCCGCTTGAGAGAGCATTTTCGGCTGAAGATTATCCATAACCGCCTGCGGCGTATGCAACCTGCCCCCATCACCGACAAAACTATCTGCTGTGGGGAATGTCCCGATAGGAGCTTCTAGTTCTCCTTTTTTATTATTGGCATAACCTAACACGTAATAGGCTGCATCATTAGGCTGATGGCCTTCTGCTTCATTAAAACTTTGCGCGGGGATATTAAGTACCCCGTATTTTACCTGCTTGGCCCGGTTGAATAATTTGCTGACATCGCGGTGATTGAATTTACGCTCCTGGCCGCGGCCGTATATAGGTATCGCCACAGTAGAGACTATTTTTCGCTTGGCCTTGCTAAGATTAGTTACCTTAACCCGCATCAACTCAACTTTTTCTCCTTCGGGCACATAGTTTAAGGTTTCCAGCTTTATTCCGCAATCAGGGAAGAAAACTACCAGCTTCTGCCAGAGTTGGCCAATCTCAACATAGCTTATGGCGCCTTTGGTTTTTTCTGCCAGAGAATAAGTCTTTCCGGTGGCTTTATTGTAAATCCAGAAGTTCCTGACGATATTGCGTAAATCCTCTGTAGAGACAGGCTCAAAAAGATAATGCTCGGCGTCTATCTTAGCGTCTCCTCCCATGCCGGGGCTAATACAGCTCAACAATGAACCCTCGCCACCGCACAAAGGTGTATATAACAACGGATCATTAGCTGCTTTATAGGAGATAAATTCAACCTCGCCTGTATAAGCGTATAACCGATTGCCTTCCTGCTTTAAGCCTTCATAATAAGATTGAATAGTAGCTATACCTTCTTTGGTCAGGTGAGGATATTTACGCTGCAGGGAAAGCGGTTTCCTGGAGCGCAAAAATAAAAGGCCTGTAACAACGGCTGTTATGACAGCAACTACTAATCCTGTTATTACTAAGGAGATCTGATCTGGAGTAAAAGATTGTCCTGCGGCGAAGGCAAGAAGGAAAATACTGGCAAACAAAGCGCTGGCTGTAACTAATGTTATAGCGCTGCCTCTCTGCGAGGAGAAATCAATTTTCTTATTGTTGTATCTGGAAAATAGAAGGTTATAGAGAATTTCAGCCTGTTTATTTCTGGAGAGCTTGAAGAAGTAGGTATTAAGATAAACGGTCCAGCCTTCTCCTTCAATCCAGTTGTAGCGGCCGACCTTGTTAGCGGTAAATGCGGAGATAGAGGTAATTATTATCTTTCCCGGAATAGGCGGAGAACGCAGGCCGAACTGCTTGAACATATCCGATAACTTCTTTAAGGTTACAAAGAAATAGCTATGCTTGGCTTCATAGTTCTCTGTAGAGAGTTCAAAACCGGTTAGGCTTAAGGCAACATGGCGCCATTTCAGTTTATCCTCCCGGCTAAGCTGCTGCTGGAATTCTTTAGGCACATCCGGCAGGCAAGAGTCCAGGGTATTATCCTGCCCTGTGTAATCCTCCCTGGTAGATGGCACATCTAGAACATCCAAAAGGACATTTAATGTTCTTTTGGAGGGGATCGCGGAAAAAGAAAAAAGCAGGGACGGCAACCAATAGGTAGGATCCATCGGAAACGAACTCTTAGCTATACATACTTTATTCTCATTGTTTTTATTTACCCGCCGCGAAATAGCAATTAGCTCTTTTAAGAGCATCGACTCTTCCCGGACATACCCTCTAAGTTTTTCCAACAGTTCTTTTGCCGGAATCGCAATTATTATTTCTCGGGCAGTAAGTTTCGTAGCTGTCTCTTCGCTGCGGAGGCCTCCTAAATGCCGGAATTCTTCCCTGAGGCCATAGATAAGAAGCGACCTTTGAGTCTCATCGTCAAGTGCTTTATCAAATAAGGCGGAGCTTATGGCTATGACTTCGAAATTTTTGAAGCTATGAGTTTCAATGAAATATGTGGTAAGGTCAAAGAGAGCGATGTAGACGGGTTTACCAGAAAAAACAAAGTTATCTACATACTCATCCTCTACATCCAATGCCTTCTTTAGCAAACTGCCCATAAGACCGCTGCTAAATACCGGGTCTAGAATAAATTGCCTGGAGACGTTTGTGGAGGTATCGGCGATATTTAATCTGATCCAATTGCCTGCTTGTTGTGCTGCTTGCGGAATCTCATAAGCAGCCTTACTGTCTTGGGTGGAAGGTTGGCCTTGAGGCGCTTTATAAGGAGAGCTGGCGGACAGCTCAAGCTGGAGGGCGTTGGCTGACGCAAGATTTTGCCGGGAGGCAAAAGGCTTAAGAGTATTCGACCGGAAATATACCTCTATCTCCTTAATTAGGCCTGCTCTTATCTGTTCGGCATAAGGCGCGGGTATCGTATCCGAATATATTCTGACCGGATTTCCCTCTTTATCATCGAAACTTATTTTCCAGGGAAATACTCCTTCTTCTCCGAAGGTGCCCTTCCCGGACGGATTATGGTAGATGACATTGGTTTTGCTTAAAAATTTGAAACTGTACCGGCCGTGTTTATCGAATAACCAACCGGCTAACGACGGAGCAAACTTTAGGTTCAACTCATTCCGCTCATTCAGGAAGAATGGCCTTTTGCCCAGATTCATTATCAGCCATATCTGTAAAAATTCTACGGTTGAGCCGGAAAGGCGGGCCACAAAACCGTTCCCCTGCAAACTCTCGTCGGGATAAGCGCTGCTTGCCAGAAACGAGGAATTTTCCAAAATGCTGCGGCCGTATCTTTCAGGGCTCTGGAATGGAATGAGCGCGGATTTAAAATCCTCATAGAACTGCTCCGCAAGCCCGCTTTTTAAAGTTTCCAAAAGATACTTGTATTCCATATGCAGCCAGATAGATTCGTTTTCTAACCATCCCGAGGGGAATGTCCGGCATCTGCCGATTTCTTCAGGCATCCCTTCAAGGGAATCGCACACTTTATACATCTTAAGCTTTCTATCATAAAGCCCGCTATTTCTTACTGCTCCATATAAAGCCTGCGCTTTATCCGCGCTTTCGGTTGTCCTCAAAGCATGCACAAAAGACTCCAGGAATAAAGGTAGCGCCTTCTGGGAGAATTCCAAAGGCTTTATGCGCTGGCCATCAAGAATTTCGTATTTAGTAACTTCATTGATAAAGTAAGCCGGGTAGGTATTTTGCTGTTTGTCAAAAGCCTTATCAATACCAAAGCCTACTTTCTTTAAAAAATTATCCAGGATTAAGATTAATTCGTTTACAGATAGTTCTTTTTCTGCGCCGCTAAAACCAAATTTTGTTTTCAGGCGGTAGTCCTCTTTATACGAATACGCCTTATCCCAATAGGTATAATCTTTTTCAGCCGCCGCGCTCTCAAAATATTCCCTGGTTAAATCGTTGAGCTTGGCTAAAAAGTTATAGACCTCTTCTGTTACAGGCAAATTTTCTATAGCTGCCTGTTCAAGGGAATCTTTGATAAAAATGAGCAGCCTCTTTAGCTCGAAAGTTTCACAGAGCGAAGAACCAAAAAGCGCGGGCAGCCCGTTTAAAGCATCATACCAATTAGGCTTACCAGCCTCCATCTCGATTCCTATTCCAAAAGGATCGAGGCTAGCCATTTTATTGGCCGCAAGGCAGAGTAATTTATTTATAAGAGTAGTCCGGTAAATTTGGCCTTTGCCATAATCCGTTCTTACGAGATTAGGCGATACCGCTCTCCCCTGAATCATTGCTTTTTTGCCGTTATCCGCGCAAATTGAATTGAGCTGCCTTGGCTGGTTGTTCAACAGGGTATATTTCTCCGCTCTGGGTTGAATTACCTCAATATTGTCGAAATAAGTAAATTCCTTCTTCTCGAAGATTATGTTTTTGCGCTGTTCCGGATATACCCCTAAGAAACTCTCCAGAAGGTCAAGATTATAAGTCCAGTGGTCGGTCCAAAAACCTTCGCCATGCTCGGCTTCCTGAATTTTTACCGCACAAGAAAGAATAAAGGAGATAAATTTATCATAGGAGGATTTAAGTTTAATCCCGTTATTCTCGATGAACATAGCCAATTCCCCGGGGGAGAAAGGCTTGGCGAAAAATTTCTGCAGTGGAGAGATATCGGTTGCTTCCGTATAATCCATCAACACCGTCTCTATATCTACTCCCTCTTGTATCTTAAAGCTGGCTCCCTTTACTACCAGAGGATTAAAACCGTCTGCCTGCAGGAGATTGAAGAAACAAACCAGGTTTTCCTCTTTTACCTCGGGATTAAACCAGACATCGAGCCTGCGGTTCTGGTTTACGTCGCGGTAGTTGCCGTTACCTTGCGAGAAATAAGACGCCTGCGTCACGAAAGAATTATAATCTCTCTCCAAATCGCCGTGTTTGCGCGAATAAAGATAGAAAACCTGCCTAGCCTTGCCGGAATCCGGGCGGAATATAACCGGATAGCCGCCGCGCATGATGTTATCCAAATAGGTCTGCCCTACGTAAAGATCAAATTCCCTGGAACTGCTTTTTGTAGCGGCATCGTCCTTGAGCTGCGCGATAACCTTTGCGTTCTCCCTCTTTTTCTGTTCGATATAACCGGGAGCGATAATCCTGGAGATAGAAGAATTAAGCATTTTAAGATCGCGCATATTGCCGATTACTGTATAAAGCGTCTTCTCTTCCCCTGCGGCCAGCTCGAGGTTAAAAGGAGAAAAAGCGCACGGGGTCCTGCCAATAGTTACCTGATTGGCCGGATATTGGAAATCTTTTTCCTTTGAGAAACAAACTGGCGCCGAGAAAGCGGTGTCCTGCCCGAATACCTGCTGCGGATCGACAACCGGCTTTATGATCCTCGGCCCTTCTTTGGTATGAATAAAACTCAAGTAGAAATTCCCTTCTTCTATATGAATCACCTCGGGTTTATCCGCAATTTCTACATCAAGCTTAAAGAACGGGACGCCGTTTTCAAGATTCTTAACCGTAAACCAGGCTTCGGCAGTCCGAGACATATGCTTAAGCAGCCAATCATTAATGTATGCAGGAACGATCTGCGGCAGGCCGTCCAGCAACTGCATCTTTACCGGCTTCTTGCCCGTATTTTTTAGGGAAACGCTCCTGATTAAACCGGCGAAGGTGTCGTTGGGAACAGTGGCGTAATCTACGGTTATCCCGATGCCGGCAGACGGATTGCGTTCGGCTATCGTCAGGCCGTGCGAGCTAATCCGCATATCTTCAACCGGCCCATTCTTAAACGGCTCATAGAAGGCAGTTCCCTTATCACTTGTTACCTTTATAAAAGTGCGGAAGCCGTGGGAAGCGGCCATCTGCCAGGCCTTGTTTGCCGGCCAAAATTCCAATATCGCATGATCCTTATCCTTTGTGCCGAAGCTGGCGATTGCCTGCCCGCGGTTAACATAAAACACCCACATCGGTATGCCGTATTTACCGGCGATGCCGGGGAAGAAACTGGCAAACGGCTTGGCATAATTATAATTTTCGATTACAAATTCATCCTTATTGTTAAGGGAATATTTAGGGTTTTTGGAAGAAGCATCTTCGCTGGAAGCGTTTTCTTTAGGAGCAAAAATAATATTCTTGATGGCTGAATTGATCTGGCTGGTGATTTCAAGGGATTCATCCTGATGGAAGGCTCTCTGCAGGTCATTGTCTTCGTGGATAAGCAAGCTGGTTAAGGCCTTCATTGCCGGAGGGCCTTGCTTGTAAAAACCGTCCAGGATAACCAGGGAATGGTTGATGATCCTGTTTACTCTTTCGTAGGAACCGTAGTTAGTCAAGAGGACAAAGTTCTTTCCGGCAACCTTTCCGGTTTGCGCCAGGCCTGTTTGGCCGGGTTTAACCAGAATTAACCGGTGAGTTGTATTAAGCAGGCTTTGACGGGTATTTTCATCCGGAATCGCAGCAATAGCCTGCTTGAGCATTTCAGCAAGATGCCTGTAGGCAACAGGCAGTTCTTCAATCTTAACTTTAGAGCCTAATATATTAATAGCTCTGCCTTCTTCTAAGGCTTGCGCTACATTATCCTCTGCTTCCGCCTGCAGGTTGACGCGCACTTTAGAAGAAAGCTCTTTTTGAGAGTAGATCCAGGAAAGATCAAAACCTATATCGTCGGTTTTTTGTTTTTCAACATTCAGGACAGATACTTTCTGTAAAAGGTCTTTGACGGCAGAACTGATCTCAGGAGTGGCGCCGGGATTACTTAAAACGGCATCCATCTTATCGGTAACGAACCTTATTTCATTACCCATCACCAAAGGAACAGCATAGATAATCAAGAGGGCTTGCTCTTCAAATGTTAGAGGCGATGAATAGTCTAAGAGGTTTAAAGATCTGGCGGACGCCTGATCACGGCTTTCAAAACCGGCCATTAGTTCTATCGCCTGAAACTTTCTTTCCAAAACACCGAATGTCCCTAAAAGGCCTTTAAGGGTATCTTTATCCTTAAATGCAATCAGGGCGTCTAAGGCTCCGCGGAAATCCTCGGAGGAATTCAGCCGGCAATATAGTTCATAAACCACTTTTTCGCGAAGCCAGCTTGCCAGAGACCCCTGCGAATGCTTGAGCCACTTTAACCACTTAGGCCAGATAGATTCTGGCGTAGAACAGATGGTTTCATTAATCACCTTAGTAGCTATCTTGTCTTCCAGCCAGCGCGATGCATCGTTCCAACACAAAAATACCAGTGTCAGAGGAATTGCGGCACTTAAAAATAACCCAAACGGGGTGATATGAGAAGAAGTGTGGGGCATGGATGAGGTTGCGGCCAATACAGGCTGGGCTAAGAAATTGATAAATACCAATACACCCAGCCCCGCAATCACAATCGCACCCAAAAACGGCAGGAGCACAAAACCGTCGCCATTAGTACCAGGATGGGTATGACCATTAAACTCATCATCTTCTTCGTCGAGGAATTTGCTTGGGAAAACGGCTTTTATTAACGGAATGACTACTATAACCCCAATAAAACAAAGGATCCCAACGCACAAAAATAACTCTTTCGGATATGACTTATCTGACGCAGAAAGAACAATACTACTAAAACCAAAGATAAATACCGGAATTAAGGTAATTGTTTTGATTATTTTTTGCAGAACCGTAAAATCTTTCTTAATCTTCTGCTTCAATGCCGGCGCAGTGGCTTTGGCTAGTGTCTCTACGGCAAAACTGCTATTATCTCTATATACATCCACCCATTTCAATCTACCGTTGTTTTCTTTAAGGTCTTTTACCGCTTCTTTCAATACTCCATCAATAAGAGGCGCTGGCCCAAACCAAGCCAATTTGCTCCCTATTGTATCTTCAAAAATCTTGCTGGCCAAAGCCCGTAGTTTATCCGGAGAAAGAATGATGAGTTGGTCCATCAATGTCTGGACATCATCGGCTTTTTGAAACACTTCCCATTCCGCGCGCCCGAAATCATTCTTAGTTTTCCCTTTAGCATAATTCACCAGCCACTCCAGAATATCTTTCCGGGCTTGCTCGTGCTCATCCAAAGATTGCGTTCTCATCACAAACTTTTCAGCCGAAATACGAAAAGCTAGCAGCACAAGATGAGGAACCTTTGAAATCCCCAGTTCAGCAAGGTAAGCCGACATTTCATGTTCCCGGAGAGTTAAATTAATGGTTGATCTTTCGGGATGATACCTCAATGCATCACAGTCAACTAAATGCCTAAGCTCATGGATAACACAATCCCCCACTGTCTGTTCAACAATATCTTCATCAGATAACCTACCGAGATGCTCCACTAGGGCTTTATCGCTATCTGTCGGACATAATTGATCTATGTGTTTTTTTGCTACATCAAGTCTATGTAAAACAAAGCTAAGAGAGTCTACATCGTCCTGGCGGGAAGGCCGGACAACATAAACTCCCCCATAAGCTCCCCCGTTATCTATAGAAACAATGCGACCTGCAACTAAGTCAATAAATCTCGCCACAGGATACCTGTCTTTATAACGGATGTCGTTTTCGATACGGAGTTGATCTATCTCAAGAACTTCCCAGGAAGAAAGCATCAGTTTACGCCTAACGCGCCCTAATTGAAGAACCGAGTTAAAATCATTTTTAATTCCATTAAAATAAATAAAACAAGAACCGGACTGTAATTTGAAGAGTTCCTTGGCAACACGCTCCATCATGAGTTCGACAGAAACACGATTATCTACATCAAGCGTAAAAGAGGGTTCCCGGTCTTGTATTTCTTTAAGTTTTTCTACTATAGAACCTATTCGCGACCATGATAAACCCACATTCTCTTTTCTCTCCACTAACTTATTAAGCTGAGAGATAAATTCAAGAATACCCCGCTGCTGGAGAGTGCCCTCCAAACCGGGAAGCAGAATTCCTATCAAGAATAACTCTATCTTAATGCTTGGGTCTGTCTCAACTGCAATATCCGCTTCCGCATTCGGAAAATCAGCAATCCTCTTTCTCAATTGTTTCATTAACACGGCAGATTCTTCTGCTTCATATGTCAATCCGGAGCCACAAAATTCTTTATGATACTCCTTATGTTCCTCGATAAAAGCCTTCATCTCCGGTGTCGTTTCCCTGTCTTTACCTCTCTTTATATTTTCAATCCCGTCGGCATATATCGTCAATAACCTTACTCCTTCTTCGGAAATTCCTTGCAACCGCTGAGCCAAACTTCTCATAACCACGATGGTCTGTCTATCATCATGGCGACGTTGAAAGTAATTCTGGACGAAAACTCTTGAAAGCGGTTTCCTGAAGTGCAAAAATAAAAGCGCTGCAACAGCTATTGTTAAACACATAACTACTAACCCTGTTATTCCAAAAGAAGCTTGTACGGTTTTCTCCGCGGCAAATACGGGGGTGGCGAAAACATTGGAAGAAACGCCCACCAATGCATCCGAGGCGAGTAATCCGATTGTTATAATACGCGCCCAAATTTTAGCGGTATCGCTAGATTTATCGTTATTTTCTTTATCCTTCCAGATTTGATCAATAATAGCCTCTAATTTCTCTATTATTTTATTCTTAGCTTGTATACCTTTATCAATGTACTCTGCTTCAATATGGCCGCTTTCCAGTATAGATTGAAATTCCCTTATTTTGTCTTTTGTCTGGTCGAAAGTTTCTAAAGGCAGGCTTCTGCGTGATTTTGGTATCTGACTATAGATGTTCTTGGCCTGGTCAATGGAACCTTCTAATTCTCTAAAATCAATAATGTCTCTGCCATGCTCATGCGTAAGGAAAAACATTGCCAGGGATACCGCTAAATCTTCAGGAATATCGTTTCTTGTATCATTGACAATATTTAGTGTTTGCATTAATTTCTCATCAAGCTCTTTTTTCTCTGCCTTGATTTCTCCTGCCCTGGTAATTTTTTGAGCAACTCTCATTTCTGCCGAAGGCAATTTAGAATTGGGCTGAGGAGCAGGATTAGCGTTTTGAAAACGAGTAGCTTTATCAAAAGCGCTATCAATCTCTTGAATGGTATAACCTGATTTCAGGTATCTTTTAGTTAGAGAATCCTTGTAGTGATTCTCTATGCCTAATACAATCGCAAATAATATTAAGAAAAATACAAATGGGGCCGGGCTACCGATTCCAAAAGCCGAAATAAAGGCTACAAAAGAAAGAGCAATAAATATCCATCCAAATGTCTCCAAAACTCCGAAGTTATCCATCACTTCTGGCGGAAAGAGTCTTTCTGCGCCAAGAGCAAAGGAAGCAAAAACCAGCGTAGCGGCAATGGCTAACAAGATTACGAGCGCAATTCGCGCACTGCCTTTGTTATTACCGAGAGTACTGCTAGAGATAGAATCATTGTTATCCAAAGTGGATACCTTATTCAAAATCTCTTTGGCGGCGGAGCGAATCTTAAGGGTAGCGTAGGGATTCCTTAAGACAGCATCCATCTCATCGGCAACAAATTTTCTGTTATTCCCCATCACCAGGGGCACAGTTTCAAGGATAAGAAGCGCCTGCTCTTCAAAGGTCAAAGGCGCTATGTCATTCAAAAGCCCGAGGAATTGACCGGGGAGCCGGTCGTGGCTTCTAAAACTACCCATCACACTAACCGCTTGAAGTTTCTTTTCCAGCATACCGAAGGGGCCTAAAAGGCCCTTGACGGTATCTTTGTCTTTCAATATAACGATGGCGTTTAACGCTCCGCGGAAATCCCTAGAGGAATTCAGCCGGCAATATAACTCATAAACCACTTTTTCGCGAAGCCAGCTTGCCAGGGGCATCTGCGAATGCTTGAGCCACTTTAACCACTTAGGCCAGATAGATTCTGGCGCGGAATACCCGACAATCACCTTAGCGGTTATCTTATCTTTCAGCCAACGTGACACATCGTTCCAACACAATAATACCAGCGCCAGAGGAATGGCAACCCTTAAAAGTAACCCAAACGGGGTGATATGAGAAGAGGTATGGGGTATGGATGAGGTTGCGGCCAAGGCAGGGGTGGCGAAGAAGAACAAAAAGCTGCCTGCGCTAAAGGCAAAGAATGCAATAGCCTTAAGCAAGGTGGAATTGAGGCTTTTCTGCTGAAGGCTTGGCCGGGGAGCTAGTTGATTAAGCCTCTGATAAACAGAGATTACTGCAGGGATTGATTTGGGAGAGTGGTTAGCCAGGCAAGCTTTATAACCTTTAGAGATGAGGCTTAAGAAGGCGATCAGGATTGCGCAGTAGAAGATAGTTCCTAGTTTCTCTCTGAAGAAGGATGCTTTACCGAAGCGCCATTTGATAAACAATTCCACTAGTCCAATACAGAATCCAATCCCAAGTATGATTCTTAAGGCGGATAATATGACAAGAGTCAGTTTCACGGTAAGAACTGGAGCATATAGGAATAAGAATAGAATGCCGAAGATACCGGATAAAACGGCAACTGGACCTACAAGCTCTAGCAGGAGACCGCCTCTGGAGGAAGAATGGGCTTTCGGAACGAAAGAATTATTCTCATAATCTTTTTGCTGATCTCTGCCGATTTTTGCCGCATCCACAGGGCCCTGGAAACTTAATCCGTGACAATACAAGACCGGGATTTTTTTACCTTCGGGAGACCTAACAAAAACTTTACTATTTTCTACCTCTATAGCATAACCTTCAGGAGAAAAGCCAATTTCATATCCTTCATATAAAATATTTATTGCATTATTATCTCCGACACTAAAATAGACCCCTCCACGACAACCTATGCTAGAAAGACTCCAAAAATACTCTTGTTTAAAAAGGAAATCTATGAGCTGGGTTTCATTTGTGAAAGTTATTATAGATTCTTTTTTCTCGATCTTAAAACCTTCTAAAAGATATAAGCTGCTAGCAAAATGTGCTAGTCTTGGCAACAAGACACAAAGAATATCTAAAGCCTTATTCTCTCGATATGCTTTTAATGCCAGCCAACGCATCACCGTCTTGCCAACCCCTTGCCCCTGATAACTCTCTTCTATTTCTATAGACTCTATAGAAATCAGGCTTTCATAATTAAAATTAACGTATATTCTCCCTATCTTTTTACTTATATCGTTCTGCTTAAAGATACCGAATTCTCCTTCAGAGGTCTCTCCGTTAATAGCAATAATGATATCTTCTTTGCTTACAGGGTTATACAAAACAACCTGCACAAGCTTTCTCCCTCTGTAAACATACCGCTCCCAGACTTTGCCTGTCCGCGTATCGTAGACCATCTTTAAGCCATTCTTACCGTAGGATTCTTTATTGAAACCATCGCTATTTTGGCTTGTCTTTTGGATCTCCCAACGTCTTTTAGAGGAGGCCTTCCGGGAAAACGCTTTCCTGAAGTGGAAAAATAAAAGCGCTGCGGTTAATATGACTAAACCTGCGGCAACAAATCCTATTATTCCGGATGAACCTTGGATGGCCTTATCTGCGGCCAAGGCAGGGGTGGCGAAGAAGAACAAAAAGCTGCCTGCGCTAAAGGCAAAGAATGCAATAGCCTTAAGCAAGGTGGAATTGAGGCTTTTCTGCTGAAGGCTTGGCCGGGGAGCAGGGGTGTGGCGAAATAAGGAAAATTTACCGGCCTTCTCTGGCATAAAGGCCAAAAATTCTCTTTCTACTCCCAGGCGTGAACGTACGATACCCTTGAAGCCTGCTGCTTCCCGGGCCAAACGGATAAATAAATCAATTCCATCTACCTCATCTACGCCTTTGCCGAAGTTCTCGCCCACGCTTGAGCCTAAAACAATTAAACTAGTAAAACCTTCTTTAGGATAGGCTTCTTTGAAGGCTCGCATAGCCATACCTAAATCTCTGCCGGCTTCGCTGATAAAATCCAATGCCAGCCTATCTCCATTTTGGGCCTTTTCTTCAAGATGCACATCTTCCAAAGGTAAAATTTCGCCGGCCCCGGAGAATTCTTGCCATCTCTTAGCTAACCCCGGCCCCGAGAGATAATCCTCCAGGCTCCTTTCGTCTAGAGTCAATTCTCCCAGATCTTTTTGGCCCAACCAGCTGCCATCCGGCTTGGGTTGGTATCTCCATTCTTTTGTCTTGAGATTATAAATAAGGTGATGCCCTAATTCACCCAAACCCCAGCTTACTTTATCGGATTTATAACAAGGCCTGCCGTCCTTTAGAATACCTGCTCCTACGCCTGTGCCTAAAATAAGGAATGTGCCGCTAACCAGAATTTGTTTATTTGGATTATACAGAGCTCCGTCGGGATGTGTGTTCTCTCCTTTTGCGGCAGCAGCGCCGTCATGCAATATCTCAACTCTAAGTTTTCTGCTAAATCTCCCTTTCACTAATTCTTCCAAGGCTCTTTTAAGATTAAAATCTTGGAACCCGCCGGGAATATTCGGGGCATCGATTATCCCCTCTTCATATCTGCCGGGCCCTGCCCAAGAAATACCGATTTTTCTTATCTGCTTAATGCTGATTTTATTGTCTTCAAGGATTCTTGTAATCTCTTCTACTATTATGGATAAGACTTGTTTTCGAATTTCCTCCAAGGGAAGATTCTTATCAATAACATCTTCCCATTTTGTTTTGGCAATTTTGCCTACCAGCCCTTCGACATCAAGGATAACCACAGCAACTTTAGTGCCTCCTATACTTAAGCCGATGTTCAGTCTCCTGAAGGAGCTCATAACAAAAGAAGCCAGGCTCTTTAACTGATGCCTAGTGTTATGCAGGGAAGCTTTTAGCATGCTGGTAAGTTTAACAAGTATCATTCCTGCCGGGATAAAGCTTACAGCCAAGACCCGCAGAGGAATTACGGAAGAGCGCTGGTAGAGGATGATACACTTCCTAGTAAGACGGCTCAGTGATTTAAAGACTATAAGCTTAAGATGTATCCTACCCTTGTAGTCGGCAATAGAAATTGTCCTGGCAAGCCTATGGGAAGCGTTAATTATTTCAGTTTCTCCCTCCTGTTCCTTTCCTAAGCTAATTAATTGGGTGCGGAAAACAGCATCATAGGAAATATTGCTTAAAGTAAAATAGCTTAAAGCAATCCAGAGAGCGGGTAGAGCAGGTATAAGAGTAAGTATGATGTTCCTGGTAGAATAATAGATACTTAAGCTAAGGATAGTTCCTATAAGGAGGCTAATGCCAGCATCCCTGAGGGCGCTAAAGACGCTTAGGTTAAGGGTAGAGATTGTGTCTTGGGTATGCTTTAAGCCCAGTCTTTGCTCAAGGGTCGGCGGCTGGTTGGCAATTTTAGCCTTAAGAGAACCGGGAAGATTGATTACTTTATTCCAGGCTGCTTTTAAGGAATGGCCCAAGGTGTTGATATCAAGTTTTGCTGCCTTACGGAAAGAGTTTTGAATGAAGGCTATTATCTTGGGTGTAACTGCTTTGACTAGTTTAATGCTATTGGTTAAGTTTGCAAGCAAGGCTCTAAGAGTATCAAACAGCTTGGTCAGGATAACTTCCGGAAATAAGAGGCTTAAATACAGGACGCGAGTGGCAAAAGAAGAAGCCTTGAGGAACCTGACAATATACTTCTGGGTAAGCGGCTGGAAGATTGATTCAGATGTAGCGCGGCAGACGGTATTATCGCACCGGGTAAAAGGAGTTATTTTGGTTTTAACGGGTTCTTGATCAGGGTGGATACGGTTATATTCCTTATCCAGATATTCATGATATATTACATGCTCCCGGTAATCCAACGCGGCAAAACCGATGTTCCGATAATTTAAGGCTAAGAACAGGCCGAAGATAATAGTTGTAACACGCAGCGGGTTGCTGGCGGTTAAATGATAGATAAGGTTTCCTGATACAATTGTAAGGATAGCGATGATGGCGCTTTCACGATAGATAGCCAGAGGGATGGATTTCCTGGCATTATCGGTTTTCGCCGCGGGATTAATTATCTTCTTGGAAAGCGCTTTCCCGGAAGGTAAAATAAAAATCTTGGCGAATTCTTCGGTATCCTTCATCGCTTCAGTTTCATCTCTGATGCCTTTGGCGATGTGGCTGATGAGTTCGTGATAGAGGACTTCCAACTGTTTGGCTTCAGATAGTTTGAAGAAATGCGAATGCAGGTAAACGATTTTTGCCTCGATATTACAGGCGGCAATATACGGCAGGCCGGTTTCAGGATCTGTGCCTAGCTTGGCAGGGTCGACACTAACGACAAAGGTTACTTCCGGAGGCGCCTGCGGGGAAAGCTGGGTAAGCTGCTCCAAGCGATCCTTAAGGATACTCTGATTCTTTTGCCAGAAAGTCCTGACTGCCTGCGTAGCGGTCAAATATTCTATCTTGCTGAAAGAAGAATCAGCGCGCACAAAATCCCCTGAATTCAAAACCCTCACCGCTTCCTGATAGGCGTCTTTTTGAGAGACAATGAAAGGGTAAGGGTGGATATCTAGTGCCCGAATTGATGAAGAAACTGGGGGCCTTCGAGTAATTATTTCTCTACAGATATCTTGATGCGGACGGATATGATCATAATCTCTGTTGAATTCTAAGCGGGGATCTAAAGCTGAGAGTAATTTTTCATAAGGTTTGTGAGATATCTTTTTACATACGAGACGCGTATCCAAACCAAGCTGTTTGCACGCTTCTAATATGGGGCAAGGATTGCGAAATTCAGCAATTAACCTATCATCTGTTTTCTCAATTACCATAATATCTTCTTCGGGAATCTCAAGATTCAATCTATAGAAAACCCTTATTACCCAATCTGTCCAATGCTCATCTTTACCTTGCCGAATCTCGTCTTTGTGTTCCTTTAGCCAAAGCAGCTTTTTGTCAATGCGACCCTTCTCCAAACTCTCCAAGAATTTCTCCAGCTCTTCTCCGCTCAATATTTTCACTGGCTTCAATAATTCAGTAAATTTTGATACGGCTCGCTGAAAAGCTAGTTCCCCGCTATTTTCTTCTACTCTGGATAAATTCGGATTGACTAAGTGAATACCTGCAAGCGACCATTTAAGCAGGCTATTCTTGATTTTTTCCTTTAAAGATAAGAAATTTTCTTCACTCAAGCTGACATCATTTAACGCTTCTATAAAATCTTGCTCTTTAATTGCATCAAATGGAACAATCTTTTCAATGGCTTTTTTCTGCTCCTCTTCTGTAGTGCTCTCAAACAACCTCTGCTTCTCTTCTTTTGACTCGACAGTAACAATCAACTCGCCGCCTAATTCTATGTAAGCAATGCCTGTGCCTTCGCCAAACCTGCTTACATTTTGGAATTTTCTAGGAAAGATGTAAACCCGTAAAGAGCCGTCTGGTCTCTTTGTAAAAATCAGATTATGCGGCTGGTTATTTTCTTGGAGAACTTTTACTGCCGCATTAACACTATCAATTAAATCGTTTACATCTGATCCTTCAAAGCAAAAAGTCCTAACCGGATAATTAATTAATATTGAGAAAATAACACTGCCACGCGGCCCAACTCTTAATGCCCCATTCGCTTCGCTTAAAACTCCGCACTTCTCAACAGGCATAAAACTAGGCTCTCCAGCGATGTTCTGGTAATAAAAATAATGTAGATGTTGATGTGGAACTGCGGCAAAAGCGCCCCATCCATTAAAAGCAATTTTCAGGTGATCATCATATTTACTTGCGTTTAGCAGACCTAAAGCAACCTTAATTGCATCTAAATCTAAATACTGCGGCTTCTCTGCATACATATTAGGAAGTATCAATAACTGCCCCCCCTTAAATAATGGTTCTGGCTGAGCAAACACTTCAAAATTAACGCCCTGTACTTTCTGTCTCCAGAAAATTTTAGCTCCTTTAGTCCTTTTGTTCTCATCTTCAACGCTTCTATAACTCCAATCTCCCGATTGGCGAGGTTCATAAACAGTCGTTCGTGGTCGATTTGGCGACTTTCTTCTACCTCGACGCAAAGGATTAACCTGAATAATAAATCTTCCGATATTCTTTCGTTTTGCATCTACAAAAAAGCTCTCCGGAAGCTTATTATATTGCTCTTTCCAAGCCAATTCATTTTGCGCTAGAATTTCTTTTTTCGTTGAATTTGTAAACAAGACAGCAGGGTTGGATATTGAATTTTGACTGTTTCTATCCTCCGGCGAACTGAAAGAGGTTTTGGTTACAACAATAGCGCCGAGAGGACCATTGGATTGTTCCCGATCTTGAGGAGGATTGATTTTAGCGTGATTGAGAAATGGCCCTTGACATACTACTATGATTTTGCAATTATTGTGCACGAAACTATGGGACGTATTGGGATATATAACAACAGTTTGACCCGTGGTTAATACTGCCTCTTGTCTATGCTTCCAATTAGAATCCGCAAATGTCGCCTGAGAACTGCCATCAATAATCATTAACATTTCCATATAATTATCTGGCTCTTGATGTAAGTCTGCTGGCCCATTAGCAGTTTTTATACCTACGCTGAGTGCGGCAGAAACAATTGAGATCGGCATGAACTTTGGAGGATAAACGGCTGCTCTGTATATTATTGCGGATAGATTCTCTTGGCCATCTATGAGGATTTCCGGAGAAACAACCCCTTTGGGAGTTTTCATAGGCCTTTGAGTAAAATCAGGGGCTATTTTTGATTCCATTGGTGGACCTGTGGCAAAATTAGCCTTTCCCTCCCTTACTGTTCTCACAAAAGAATCTTCTATCGCATACAATCTACCGGCGACAAAAGTAGTAATGACATCACCTTTATTCAAAATTCCCTTTAGCCCTTTCGATAACTCAAATCTCACGACCCCCTTATCCACATAAACAACCCTTTGGCTATTTCCTTCAAACGGAATTTCCTGACCCCCCGCCAACAGTCTCGTCTCTAATACCAAGGGCAACTCTTCGTTAGTGGCATATGCTTGGCCGGCAGGAAAAATATCAAACAATTTAGGCTCAAGTTCGCGGGCATTATCTACTTGGAGCTGAAGAGGATTAAAGCTTATTTTTTTATACTCTTCTGCAATCATCCGCTCAATCTCTCCTGCCAAATAGCTATTATTAACTTTTAGGACTAAATTATTTATTTTACCCTGCTCTTCGGTTGACTGTGCTACTTCTTTAGCTTCCTCAAACATTATTAGTAGTATATTTTTCATTGTCGTAGCAGCTTGAATCTTCCCCGCGAGTCTATTTTCTGTAACTTTCCTTATTTCTTCAGGGACTCTGCTAACAATAATATCTCGATATGGAAACGTCAACTTTTTTAATATAACTAGGCTATGAGTATAGCCTGAACTATCATATAATAAATGATTATATAAATCCTTTGCAAAAATTATCAGCTGATCGTAAACAGAGAACTCTGAGATTAGATTCCCCTCAAGATACTGCTGTGTACGATACAAAACAGATGGATCTTTAGACATTTTCATAGTTACCATTACGCTAGTGGCGCCACAATCCAATAAGCATTTTGCGTCTTCCGGGATAGATACTTCTCCATTACCAATAATAGGAACAGACTTACCTTTCCCCTTAAGATATTCCCTAATATCCTGCAGATATCTCCACTTAGCTTTAGCGGTACCATCAGAATAATAACTTTCGTTTCTTGTCCTTGTATGAATAGTAACCCAATCAGCACCCGCATCGACTATTTGCTCAATAAATTCCTTTGTCTTTTCCATATCTAGAACAAAGCTTACTCTCCCTTCTTTTGTCTCTCCTCTTCCCAATAATCGTGTTTTTACGCTCACTGGTATTTTAATATTTTTCTTGATGCCCTTAACTATCTTACAGGCTAATTCCTGTTTTTCAGTTAAAAGGAATCCTCCGCCTTGACTTTCGAGAGCTGGCGAACCCATATTTATATCGATACCGGAAGCACCTATCTTTTCAGCTATCTTCGCTGCCTTTATAAACATTAGTACTATATTATCTTCTGTATCAAATAAATGAGCGTCCTTTAAGTAACCAGGTAAATCGTGGGGTCCCGCCAACTGGATGACAACGCACCTTTCTTTGGAAGATATACTTAATCGGGGAATTCCGGTCATATACTCGGTATCAGTCCAGAATATTTTGTTATATTTATGAACGGTCGTAAAGATATTTCCGATTCGTACTAAATCAGAAAGCGCAACTTCGTTATGGAATTTCTCTGCAAGCAAAACTCTTTTCGGAACTGCGGTTAAATAATCTAACGGGCCGGATAATACTTTTGGAAGCTTGTTAACTAAAATTGGCTTAACTTTAATATCAATCTTATGAAACTGTTGCATATCTTCAATACGAGTATCTTGCAACTGATATCCCCAATCATCATCGGTAAAATCAATAATGTTGGCGCTCGATCTATACACACCAAAAATGCCGATTATCTGAACAATATTTGCAGGATTAACTATACTAAATACGATATTCTTGTTATCGTTATCAAAATACGCCGGAAGCAATTCTTTTACATTGCCCAATGAATCTTCAGGGAATGATTTAATAGTTTGAACAAATATATTGCCATCAAATTTTGATAATTCTTCTTGTTTATCTCTATCCTTTGTAATATGGATAAGCGGAATCCTTATATCCAAAACACTCGGAGTACCTTGAGACAATTTAAACAACTCGACCCTGTTTTCTCTTAGTTCTATATTCTCTCTTCCAAATTCCTTCTCTTCATCAGTCATAATCGTCCCGCCGCCTGCGGCATTGATAATACCAGAAAGATGCCCCCTGATAAGATCCGGTATTTTATATGAAAGCTGAGGCCAAAGGTCCTGCTTATTAGTCATTGCCTTAACCCCGTAATCAATTTTAAGATTGATCTCTAATCTATTATCACATATAGCTACCTTTACAAATCTTATCGGAGTCCCATATTTATAAACTACATCTTCTCCAATTGATTTATAAGTTTTTTGTATGGAAAATTTTGGTTCGCCTAAACCCAAGTATGATTTACAAGCATTTACTAATAATCTCTTGAATTCTTCTTCTCCTTTTTCATCTATAACACTAACTGAGCTACAGTTCTCGATCGTAAAAACTGTATTTGCTTCTGCCCAAGAATTAGGTTTAAACATCTGATTAACAACCCAACCCAAGGTTAAATCAGAAGGCATGAAATCTCCTGTCCCAAATACATCTTCTTCTCTTACCGCTAATTTTTGTCTGGGATTCTTGTGTGCGTGAATGCTAAATATTATGGTTTTTCCTAATGTGTTGAATGGAGGATCCTTCAACTCTCCTAATCCTACTAAGTATCCATACCATAATTCCCCGATCATAATCAAAACATTATATTTTTCTAACCTGGCTAAGGAAGTAGAATTATCCAAACAATCAATAAATAAGTTTTTATCATAACAATCACCTAAGACTAGGCAAGATTCACCAAATCTCTGCTTTAGAATATCATCAAAATAAGGTACTACGAATTTTACATCCAAGTCCGTAGCATCAGTGATCAAGGTTGGAACCGGTTTCCCAAATAATGTTACCTTAAAACCCAAGCGCATTAATAAATATGCATGCCAAAGAGTAGCCAGCAATTCAAACCCAACATTATCTAACGCTATGGCTATATTAACACTAGAGCTATCAGCATTCTTATGGCTCTGAACAAGGCTTATAAACTCTTCCCGGTCATTAGCTATATATTCTTTTTTAAGTATTATGCCGAACCCTCTGCTATAATCATCTCTCACATTGCCAGTCATAATTTGATCAAACGAGTCACGGTATAATTCCCATAAATTCTCACGATTGATCTCCGGGATTGTTTCAATAAAATCCCTGAACCTATCTAGCCCTTCTTTAATAAGAACGACTTTATCTTCTTTGTATTGGTCATATTTTAAATGCGATGCGGCAACATCTGCGTAAAAACCAGCTAAAGGTTTTTTTGTATCAGAACTTAGGCTATTTTGTAATCTAGCCTCCTCCCAGTTAAAATATAAGTTACCCAGACAATCTAACATCTTGTATAACTTTGTCTGTTCATCCAGAGAAACTCTATTATTGTTCCAGTTCCATTTATCCATTCTTGCCGTATTGAAATTCAACAGCAATTCATCAATATAATTTGACAATTTTTCGGGAATCTCCAAATAACTGTCTTTTTTCATCTCCTCGCAATATCTAACTACATCCCATAATCTATACATATATTGCGAAAGCTTAATTAATTTAATATAAACTGCCAACAATTCTTTTGAAGTCCTGACAGGATCTCGAGTATCATGACTAGATTTCAATAATCCCAACTCTGAAGCACATTGTTCTACTACATCTTTCAAACTCTCTTCTCTTTTATGACGAGCTTCTATAACGCTCGTAGCCTCCTCAAATATCTTCCTCTTTTCATATCTTGAAGGCCAATACTTTTCCAAGCTGATCTTCTTAATTTTAATATTAAATGTCCTTAAGAATTCAAAAATAATTTCCGTTGAAAGCCCTACTATTGTAAAGGGGTTGCCTTCTATTTTATCAACAGCTAAGAAGAAGTCTCTATCCTGGATTCCAAGTCCACCCGCCTTCCCAAGGAACTTACCCTTCTCAACATAGGACCGTAAAATATCCTCAACATAAATTTCACTCTTATTTATTAATTGATCTAAATATTTATAGTTCTCGTTATCGATAATTTTGCGAAAAACTTCTAAATCCCCTCGATCAAGTTTATCTCCTAACGGCTTAATATTAACATACGCTAATCCATATCCAACTCTTACTTTGGCTTCTTGAGTATTCACAATTGCCACTCCAGAAACAGCTTTAATTTTTTTACCACAAAGATCCTTTATTGTCGTCAAAACTTCCTCTTGGCTTTTCCCTTCTATTTTTCCTAAAATCTTTTCATTTGCTATCATATCAGTATCAGAGGCAATAATGATGCCTCTTTTCATTTGGGCTACAGCTAAGGCTTTTTGTAAAGCTACTGTCATCATTACACTCTCATAAGATGCTCCTTGAGGTAAATATTCTTCAACCTTAGGATCCTCAATACTTGATAAGTGATCTTCAAGCATCAAATCCAGAATATCTTTTCTCTGGGCGGAAGAAGAGGCTAAAATAATTTCACTCTTTTGCGAATCTTTAGAGCCGAATCCCCTAAGAAACAATCCTAATAATTTCTCTGTAGCCTCTTTGTCTTTATCAAACATAACTGCGATAAAGTCCATTGCTTTGTGATAATTGCTTTTATAAAGTTGTGCAAATTTCTCAAGGCACTCTTTGCTGTCGCTTGTTTCATAATCAACACGTTTAATCTTTTCAATAACTTCCTCTACTGTAGGTGTCCTGTCAGACTCGGTGGTTGTAGGCATAGTGGCGGGGTAGGCTTGATTTTTTAAAACCATATCAACAAAATTGTTTAACATTACCGGCATTACACTACCAGGCCGAGCAACAGCTCCAAGCGTTTCTTTCAGTGTTTGCGCGTTGCTTAAAGCAACGCTTCCATTAAATGCCTTTGAAGCCCCCTTAGCCATATTCCTGAAGCTATCCAAGAGCTCTTCCTTATGTTCTGATAAATTAATAAGGTTAATTGCCGCTTGCCAGAATGCGTCAGGAATGGCAAATAAACCCTCTTTCCCTGCATAAGAAGGCTTCCTATCCCCATTTGCGCTATAAATAACCAAACGCCACATTTCTCCGGTCAATTCTTGAATCAGCGTACCGTTTCTCTGGGCAACGTTAACGTCATAATCAATTGTATAACTGAGACCTTTTGCCTTTAAACGTTCCCAATCCTGTGTATTAATTACCGCATTAAACGTCGCCTCTGTTCTAAACTGTTGATGCGGCGTCTGGATATAAACAAGTCTTAACTCCTCTCCGTCGCTTAGGCCTAAAAATTTTCGAATCTCAATCTTAGCAAGCAGTTTAAACGATTGCGTAAAATTAGCCATAGTATGCGGGGATTCTTCCTCAAGGATTATATCGACTGGATTAATATCAATTCGCTGTTTGCCAGCGAGTTCCACAATAATTTGCCGGATCATCTCCGCCTCGCTTACTTTAACAATTTCTCGTATTGCCGTGTCATTCTTTGCCCCATCATATCCTTCGAGCTCTTTCAATCTTCTCTCGCTATCAGAGCTTATTCTTTCATTATCCGAAATCTTAATAGTAATTCCGCTTTCTACTGCTCTTCTGATTAATGGAATAGTTAATCTGCCCTTTCCACCTGAAATCAATATTTTCTCGATTTGTTTTTTATCATAAAGGGCAACGGCTTCTTCAAATACGGAAAGATTATCATTTCCGCAAATCATTAATATATGGGCTTTTATGTCTTTTCTTTCAATTTGACGAGAGTTAAGGAACGACTTCAGTTTATATGCGTTCTCCCGAACTGCAATCTTAGTAAGGTCTACCTTATCCGTAAGGAAATCCAAAACTCTTTGCACCGTCGCCTGCGTTTCTTCGATGCTAATGCTGCTCGTATCAAACACCAGATCGTAATTTGTTTCATCAAAAATATCGAATTCTCCGTTAGTCATCCTTAAAAATTGCTGCCGATCAAATTCATCGCGCTCAATGAGATTCTTCTGAATTTCTTCTACGGTACAAACCTTATCCGCGTTACGATCCCCTTTCAATATCCCATTCAAGACACGTTCTGCGCGTATCCGGTGGTCGGCTTTTAACAAAACTCTCACTACGCGGATATTTCTTGCTTTTAATTCTCCGCTTAATTTCTTAGCCAGATATACGCTAAAACTGCTTTCAAAAATTTTATTCCCTTGTCTAAGAGCGTCTAGTTGCGCTTGATCGATGACTTCGTTTACTTTTTTACCTTCATCAGGATTTTGAGAAAGGTAAGTATTAAAATCTTCTATGCTCATACCTTTTGCGGCGGCATACTCCCTCTTAATATTCCCTCCGCTAAACACGGATAGGCCTGTATTTTGAGAAATTAACCTAGATAATAAACTCTTTCCCGCGCCATGCTGACTATTAAGTAAAATAAGCACTCCACCACAAGAAGACAATTTAACATACTCTTTCTCGGCAGCTAGATTATCTTTGTGCGTTCCGTTATTGTTCTCATGGATTAGTATCTCGGAAGGATTAGGATTGTCATTGGTGGCGATGATGATATAGTTTAAGACATTAGCGCCGAAGGCGGTTTTCATCGGCCCTGCTCTAAGAAGACCTGTGGCTACTGCTTCTTTTAATCTCTTGGCATGCTCAATCTTTCCGGTAAGCTCGTAATAATCCAATACTTCTTTTACCGCAGGGCTATCTATAGTCAGAATCTCGTAGCTATTGATAGCTCCTGACCTTATTATCCGGCTGGCTTCGTTTATTACGTCCTCTACGGTAAAGCCGGGGCGGGATTTGGCGGGGTCGGTGGAAACAAAATAAATATATCTATTTCTGTTAATACTCACAAATCCTAGCTTAAGAGCTATTTTCCCTGTTTGCCCACTCAAAGAATTATCATCAATAACAATCTCTCTAGTGTACGGATTTCGCTTAAGTCTTATTACCGCCTGTTCCAACAACGCTGAAGCAATACCCCTACCACGGCAGCTATGGTGAACTGCGATGACTTCGATTGAAGCGATGCCACCGTAAGCTTGCGGTGGGTCCCAACCTATAAAACCAACGGTTTTACTTCCTGAACGAGCACACAAAAATACTTGTGGCACTCTTCCAGAAAGAACATTATTGACCACAAGGTAATCTCCCATACTTGGCGCTCGTCCATGAGCCTCCCGGAAGAAGTGATTTTTCCACAATCCAAATACATCTCGTGTTAGTTCTGTTCTAAATGGCTCAATGCTAAATCCATGATTACGAACACTCCAACCATATAAATAAGAGTTAATAAGTCTAACTATAAATTTAAGCGCAAAAAATCCGCCAAAAATAATCAGAGGCCATGGGTTAAAAGAGCCGGGATTATTACTAGCACATCCACTAATAAACGGCAACGTCAAGAGTGCGCCAACAATACCAAGTAAAGCGCCTCTACTTGGGTCTGTTTCCGAAGGCCCTCTCTTCTCGGGCTCCTTGACTTCTTTGGATTCGCTAAGCTTGGAGGAGAGATTTTCCTCCTTTGTGGGCGCCAAAGTTAAGTCCTTTTGCACATCGGATGCGTTTAAGGCTAAACCGCTCTTGGAGCGGGCGGGGTCGGTGGTAGCGAACAAAGTTTCGCTTATTAACTTAGCATTTTTATAAATTTCAGACTCTACGGGCTCCCTTAATGCTGATTCAATAATTTTTTTGATGCATTCTGCTCTAGCGGTCTCGCCAGCAGTCACGGCCTCACGATAAGCTTGTATTGCTTCATTAGCCCTATCCCATTTTTTAAGCATATCTTGGACAGGCACGCGGATAATCTCACCTAACGCCCAACGCGCGGACCAACGGGCGTTATTTTTTTCGCTGGATAAAAGCTTCAGAATAACACTTCCCATTACCATTTTTTCTTTAGCACCAGTTTGTTGATATCTAAAAACTACTTCTCTAGCCTGATTGTGATAGATAAGATAGCTCATAACCATAATTTCTAAAGAAGCGGTAGATGAATTTTCGCATTTTATTGGCTCAACTTTCAGGAAGCCATCTTTGTCCACCTTTATAGTGATATCTTCTAAAGAAATCCTTTCCGCTTCCGATTGACCTAATGCTTCTTTTATCTTCGCTGAAGTAAAATCAACCACTCCTGCATATTCGCTGATTATGTTAACTACTCCTTTAAGTATAGCGTTGGATAACTTGATCCTTCCGGTAACATTAAATGCTTTCAAGCGCCTTACACTGGCATCAGTCCCTAAAGAATCTATGATATTTTGAATATCTTTGTAAAATTTATCGTCTATGAGCTGATTATTGCTGTCCAAAATTAACTGGTCATCAGCGCCTCTTTTATAGGAAACCAGATTCAATATCGGAGGCGTAAGACCTTCTTCAGAATCGCTAAGCATCCAAGTCCTGGTATCTATCTTGTTATAATAATCTGTGTGGTTCTGGAACCAGTAATCGGTGGCTTCCTTAACCGGAGTGAAGAAATGAGTCCTTTCCGCCTGGTTTGCGTTAACCATATTTAAAATCTTTCCTGTACCGCTCTTCGCCAGAAGCGCTTTTACGCGGGGATCGGCGCTTGCGGTAAAGAATGCGTTCAGGTTAAGTAATGCAGAACCAAGAGCGCCATCAAGCTGGATGAATTTGAATTCCTCTTTACCTTCAGCATTTTCCTGGGCTTTAGGATTGGGAATAAGAACAGGAGCGATTATTTCTTTTAACCGCGCTTCTCCGATTACTTCCTTTAATTCTTTAAGGATTGGGGACAAAACCTCATAATTAAGCAACGCTATGTTGGTATTGAAATCCTGGCCGAGCGAAGTTTCCGGTGTAAGGCCCATCTCCGAGAAAAGAGATTTTTGTTCTTTCTGAACCTGAGCAAGCTCCAGTATGCCGGGAGCTTCGGTTCTTGACTCCGGGAATGTTTCGCTACCGATCTGGCCGCCCTTCCTGTCAATCCCTGATTTTGTAGTAGTGATCATAATTATAGGGATCCTCATCTTCTTCATCCAGCCAATGACCAACCGGTCAGGCATATTATTGATGCCATCGCCGTTAAAGAATGCCCTGATGGGAGCTTCGGCCCCATCAACATATTTATAAATATCGAAAAGGAAAAGCATGCCTAATTCGCCGTGTCCGCCGCCGGCATTCTTTCTATTCCAGATTTCACCGGTTTCCGGATTTATAGTTGGGAGATTTTTCGCGTTGAAAGCTTCCATATCTCCAACAAAAATCCCTCTTTCTTCCATGGCCTGCTTGTATGACTTAGAGGGGTCTATGAGGCAAGGTTTATTAAATAGTGCTTCGTAAGAAGGCTTTGAATCATCGCTTATAAGCGGCTGATAATAGACCTTGCAGTAAGGCTTCTGGCCATTGTTACCTGTTGCATTACAGTCGTATTCACTAATAATCCTTAAAAGCTTAAGTTCCGCGATGCTTATTTTCCCTTTAACATTCGGGATATCGTATCCCAAATCAGTGCCTTTTGCTCCGAGTTTAATGTCGCCATTTTTATCGCGTTCCCTGCCGGCGATCCCTAATTCAGTTTTAGCCCTCTCTCTAAGATACTTTTTCCTGCCGACATTGCTTCCTAATCCGCCGTCCAAAGGATTCATAATGAGGGAAACCGATGCTGCTTCATCGCTGTAATGTTCTTTGGCATCCTCGGCTAAAATATCAGCGTAATTAAAAGACCCTAATTCTTCTTTTCTATTTGTTGCGCTCATTAATCCGGCGGGAAAGAAATTACTTCCGATAACGTAGCTCTTAGCTCCGTCTATAAATTTATTCCAGGCTGCTACGAAATATTCCGCTTCATTAATGGGAAGGCCGAAACGAGATACCCACTTATCCAGGTCCCCTACTAAATAATGCAGGGTTTTGGCAATCTTATGGGCTTCTTGAGCATCTTTACCCTTAGACCTTAAATAGTGTTCCACAACTTCATGGAAGATGACTACGGCTAACTTTATAAGGATGTAATCTTCTTTGGCAAGGAAAATGTAGATATTGTTTCCATCGCTAAAAGCATCGGGCGGGCCGCGCTTTGATTCTGTGATTAAGAATATTTTCTTGGCTGCCAGGGCTTCTTCGGATATGGGTAAAGAGGCCAACTCTCCTATCAATCTACGGCGCAGGTTATCCAAAAGCTTGATGGCATCTTTGGTAAGTTTCTGCTGAGTAACCTCGACAAATCTGCCTTCTGCCTGGGCTTTCTGAACTCTTTCGTGATAATCTCGGATATCTTGAGCGGAATGCTTCCCGCGGAAAGCAACGATTATTCTTCCTGATAAAATTGATTCAACCGCATCAAGAGATCCCTTAGCATATCTATATGCCTCTTGGTCAATGAATATTAAGAACTGACTTAACAATGCACCTATCTTCATCCGATCATCATTAGCCAAGGTTTCCATTTGTGAATAATATTTATCGGATAATTTAATATATCTTGCGGTAAGCTGATTCCTTAAAAGGTGTCCCAAAGCCTTACCAACGAATATAATAAGAACTATCATTGCTATTGCTACGCCAATATTAGTTGTAAATCTTGCGAATGACATACTTACTGGCTTACCGGCAAAATTGGTATAACGGAATGCATCCGGAAATGGAACAAGAGCAAACCAGATTAAAGCGGTAACAGTCATCCAGTAAGAAGTCTTAAATTCAGACACTCTTCGCACAAACCTATTGTCATGCATTTCTGTTGAAACCCGCTGCCAACGCTTATCACTATCTTCCTTAGAATCTTTCTTGGCAAAGTATTTCCTGTTCATATAGGCATGCAAAGCTAATGATCCACTGATAATTATCACGGATAGCAATATCCAAACAGAATTATGTAAAAATGCGGGTTGCACGCCGATAATGGTAATCATTGCCGCAATAAACCCTGACAATTTAGCAAGAAAGGCGCTAAAACCTGAAGTCCGGCCATAAGCTTTGTTATCCAGGGTAAACGAACCAGTAACTATCGAAGCTCCGAAATACAAAGTTAAAAATAACATAACCACATTGGAGACATCCAAGCCTACTGCCAAACATACTACATTAAGGAATGTCAAGGCTATACCGATTATAAATACGGTAGTCAAAGATAAAATTTTCCATTGACGCGGATTCTTGATATCTTTCCAAATATTGTCTGCTAGTTTAGTCTTTGAATTATACGCTCCACCGCCACCAGATACTTCGAATTTAAAACTTAAACCAAAATAGCTGGTAACAAACGCGATGGCCTCAAATACAGAACGAGTAGCGAATAGCTGGACGTCACGCAAGCGGTTTTCAAACCAACGGGCAAGGCCAACAATTAAGCCTGAAGCTCTCACGGTTGCGCCTAAGCCGTGCAAAGTCAATACCTGATTAAATAAAACTCCTACAATTAAGTATAAGACATTGACACCTGTAAACGGTGACCAATCAAATAGAATGGCTATAATTAATGAAAATAACGTGAATAAAGCAAGTGGTGAAGTAATATAGAACCTTCCGACATTACGGCGAGCTTCACGTTCAAAAATTGACTCAGGGCCCAATTCATTAATATTCTGCTGAATGTAACTACCAGTGGTTTGATTTAATCCGCCTGACCAACGGGGAGCTGCGCTAGTCCATTCGGTAGTGCTGTAACTTTCTCTCAACTTATGCCAGAATGCATAAGACATCGCGAATTGCGGAGTATGGCCTAAACCTATAGCATTATGAGTCTGCTGTAATACTGCCCAGAAGTCTTCGCTTATACCAATAGCGTTGGGAGTAAAACCAACTAAACCATAGTAGCGCCAATTGGCATCGGTTCTTACTTTCTGCGCCTCGCGAGTCAAAGGAATTGCCGGATATTCACTGCTAGCCAAAGCATCCATAACCTCACTATAGTAAACTGCCATCATATTACCCCAGCCGGTTCCGATTTTATCATTTAGTCCAAGCATAGAATTACCGTGACCTTCTTCTACCAAACGAGAAGCATCACCCACAGGCATTTGAGTATTAGTTGTGCCGCGGTGTGAAACATTAACTACTAATGCAGAATTGCTAATCATCCTTTTAACGTCTTCTATAAATTTGTCCAGATTTAGCACGTTTGCATTACGGTCAAGAATCAACATATTCCTTATACGGCTTAGAACACCGGGTGTAGCGAATACGCCGTTCATCGTCTCTGATTTCATCGTAAAATTGGTATGGATGTAGGTAAAATATCCCTGGCCGCCGGATAAATAGGCAAACAAACGCAGCATTTTTTCATCTTGATTAAAGCCCCAAAATGTAGCGATGCTTCCATCCGTCGTTTTAGCAGGCTCATCTTTATCACTATGATGATCAGTAAATTTATTATCAGTCAGCATAAATACGCATTGTTGTCCAATGCTAGCCTTGTTTAAAGCTTCTGCCATATCCATAATGTTTATCCCTGTATCCATAAGGCCGCGCGATGCCATAACCAAAGTCATATACCGGCTCAAATTAAAGGCTAAAATTATTTTGGCTTTCTCAATAGCATCAGCCGGCTTAATCTTTAAATCATCCTGCATACCGGCTTCGTCATCCAATTGCCGTAAGGACCAAAGAGTAACCCCTATTTTGCCTTTAGCATCTTTAGACTTATCTTCGGCAGCATATAAAGCAGTCATCCAGTCTCTAACGTTAACCCGGACGAACTGGTAATCATCAGTCTCCACAAGCAACTTTTTCTCAACGGCCTCTGCTTTTAAAGCTGAAATTATTGTTTTTACCGCGGCAGAATTATTGTCTAATAAATAAAGCAATTGCTCTACTAGGTTATCTACAGCTTTCTTGTAAACACTTACCCCTCTAATGCCCGGAGATAGCAAGAAGCTGCCAACATAATTAATTGCAAATAGCGAATCTCCCATAGCTTTTTTAATCTCTTCAGGGCTAGCTAAAGCGGAAAGATTGGTTTTGGGCCCACGCATAGTGAAAATAGAACCAATAAAAGTAAACACCTGCCATAAACCGTAATTCATCAAATAGAGAGACACAACAAACAGCTCGCCGCCCAAGAAGAATCTAGTCATTACCCAAAAAGAAGTCAAACCGCTCAAATAATGATTTAGGAACCAAGAGTATGTAGATGAACCCATAAGAATGCCTAAAACAAACAGGGCGGATAACTGGACGTAATAGAGAATTACTGCTCGCGGCCGGCCAACACCGATAGAAGGCCTAAAATGATAATATATAGATAGGCCAACCATTGAGTGCCGCCATAGCAAATACCCTAAGCCTTCTACCAGTAATACCGTAGCCAAGATTATTTTTGCGGTAAATAAAACAAAAACCGGCGCGGGTAAAGCAACAAATATAGCGGCTAATCCGATAAATAATATTCCCAAGACCTTACTAGTCCTACTCGCTTGCAGATGGAATCTAGAGAGCGCTCGCCATTCTAAGAATCCTCCTATTGAAGTTAATATAACGACAATGGATATGAGTAACCCACTCGGCACTGTCCACAAACCTACTGCTAAAGGTAAAGTAAACATTTTCACAAATAACCAGCCGCCCTGATTATAAAATACCGCCAATCCCAATAAGGTTAAAAGCAGCCGCGGTAGGAAGCTGGCGATTTCAAAAGCAAAAGGATGTATGGCTTTCATACGCCAGCCTAAAGCCCTCTTTAAGCCGTCCCGGGCAAAAGACTGCTGATATTCATAAGCTTGGGCCACTAAAGGACCTTTGAATAGATCGTTCATTAATGCATCCGCTAATTTTTTCAAATCTTGAGGATTAGCGATATCCTCAGGCTGGGTTCTATCCAACTTGACAATATAATCGTTCAATATCTTATCTATGCCTTCTAATTGGCTGGCTATTTTAAGAATAACTTGCTGGAAACGAGAGTCGATCCTCCATTCCTGGCCTTCACAAAATTGCCTTCCGATAATCTCATTTCTGGCACGGCACAGCAAAGCCTGAATATCTTTTAAAAGCTTAGCGCTATCTCTAGCTTTGTCTTTATTGGAAAGGTCTACTAACGCAATATTTTTCTTAGCGGCATTAAGCATCATTAAAAATTCCATACCTTCAAATTCTCTCTTGTGTATACCATCAAATTCTTCTTTCTTCAGGAAAGAATTGAATTTCTCAGTAGAAAATCCGCCTTCGCTTATACCTAACTCGGTTAAAAGACGGATAACTTCGTTTTCGTTATTATCTTTGCTTAAAGCCGCTCTTAATCTTTCCCTATACCCGTTAAAATAAACTTCTAATTTATCCCATATCTGTGGGTCAGGAGCGCCGAACATAACATAGCGTGCTTCGCCGCTAAATGAATAACTGCCATCATTATTTTTATTTAAAGAACAGGCTCCACGAGCAATTTCTCTCTCAATATATTCCGTGGCACCTTTGGCAAAATTATCTAAATTAACCAACTCCTTATCGCTACCTGTTATATCGAGCTCCGGATTATTCTTCTTGAATCTGCTTATAGCAAGTATGTATATCTCAATCAAACTAAACAGATATACTCCGCTAAAATTACCTTTGGCACAGAACACATTTTTATATTCCTGCAACTGAACTGTACCCAACACTCTTTCAGCAAAACGTTTCTCTGCTAGAATCTTTATGTCTTTAGTATACAATCTAGGCGATGTCAATTTCCTAAAACTATCTCTCCATTTTCTCCAACGTTTACCGCTATAGAGAGAACAAATAAATAAGCTTAAGCTAAAAATGATTACCGCTAACCCCGATAGGCCGAATTCTGCCCAGTTAAATCCTCTGGGCTTAAGATCTATCGGCTGGCCGAATTTATCGTAGTAACGATAGGAAACTTCCCAAGAATTCAGATAAAACCCTAATATTCTCCTACGGACATCAACTTTATAGGTTTGTGTCCCTGTTTTGGAGTCAACGGTCATACCCATTAATCTCTCTACTTCTAAATTATCTTCATTTACTACATTGGAAAGCTTAATATAAGGAACGGTTAAGTCATAATATACATAATGCTTGCGAGGAAGGAATGGCCTGACGATATAAGACATAACCTTATCAAATTCCTCTCTGTAAAGCTGGCCATTAAAGGTCATGAATTCACTAACCCTATAATTACCGTTTTTAACCTTGTAAAGATTCCCCGCCACACCGTTTACAGCAGTTCTATCGACGAAGGTCTTGAGTTCGCTTATATCGCTATCCCTATGCAAGGTCCAAATACTAGGCGCCACTCCAAAAGGGACATCAACAGATTTATCCCACCATTGATTAACCACAACATTACCATTAGGAAATACAGCAATTAGAATCCTGTCTAAAGAATCATCGGGAATAAGGTAATATTCGTAAGTAAGGTCGGTATCAAGCTTATCTGTAAATTCAACTTTACCGTCAGCATCGGTAAACCGTCCGTAGAAGGTTTCTTTGACGCAAATAATCGGGCTTTCACGGTCAATGCCAAGTTCTTTCAGGCCAGTTAAAACGAAGGTTTTGTATTTATCGGAGTTAGGGCCGACAAAAATAGAATCAATAATTTCTCCGGTAAGTTTGGTCTTAGAGCCATTCCCTGTTTTAATATGGCTCATTATTTGTCCGTCATTAGTGAATTTATAACTTTCCGTTAATTCTTTACCATCCCATTTAACTCCTAAAATCTTAGTTATTCCATCATCATGAACAATTACCCTATCAAGAGAATCCCCGGCAACGCGATAATCTGTCCATGTTGCCCCATAGGAAATAATTATATTTGACTGGTTAAGCGCTGTATTCTCATTGATACCTGAAACACTCAAACCTGCTATAATCTGTTCGGGCAGCCCGGTAAAAGGCCTGCCTAATATTTCAGTAATAGTTTTTGGAGTATTGGCAACTATCCAACCCAAGAAAGTTTCTTTAGCTCTTTCTTTATTATCAATTGTCTCTACTGTTGTTTCCAATGAAACGCTTGCTTTATAAAGATTTGAGATTATCTTACCGCTAAATTCGTCTTTCCAAAAAGCTTCCGGCATCATTACGGCTTCTGGCATATCTTCTCTTGTCTTAACCTCTCCTAAAATTTCTTCGATTTTTGTCTTGTCAACCGTAGAAGCAATATAGAAACGCAGTTCATTCTTTCCATCCACGCCGCAGCGCATTATCCTGGCGCCGTTCTTATATAGCTCATAATACTCGGCGTAATTTTGGGCTAATTCTTCAGGCTTAATGAACTTAGCCTTACCATCAGGCAAATTATAAACCAGGAGAGAAATTTTTCTTAATTCAATACCCTTGAGCCCAATTTCTACGACCGTAAATTTCTCGTTTGCGCCGCCTAAAACGAGCATCTGGTCGGCATCAGGAGTAACTTCGATTTTACCCGCATCATTCCTGTAGTTAAGAGGCACAGCCACCCCTTCTTTATCAAAAGTGTAAAGCACGCCTTTGGAGCTAAACTCTTTCTTTATCTTCTGGAGCTCCAATTCGGCCGCCGAAAGGTCTCTTAACCGTTTGACATAAGGAGATTCCTCCTCGCTAATAACTCTTACGCCCTCCCCATAAATAAACCCTACGCCAAACCCATTATAACCATCCCGTTTCTTATACAGATCTTCCAGATTGCTCCCCCAGCTAACAACCCTCTGCCAGCCGTCTTCCGGATAATATACATACTCGAAGAAAAGCTCCTGGGAGGGCAATTCGCCTTTAACATCCTTAATGGCCTGTTTCCTTAAAAGATCCCTGAAGAATATTTTCTCTACATCTTTTTTCTCGTCATCTTTTATCTCGATCGGCTTCATATGGCCGGCCTCATCCACCTCAATATGGGATTTCTTTGAACTGATCTTTAGAATATCCCCGAAAGATATATTGAAGCTCTTTTCAAAGACGTTCTTCTCGGCGCTTCCCGGATAAGCGGCCCTCACAGTAAGCTTATATCCTTCGGCGCTCAGGGAATCGCCTTTGATCATAGGTTTCTTTATCTTCTCTACCTTTATCTTGGGGATATTCAAGGTAGGGGCGATCTTGGCGTTAAATTCCTTTACCCAACCCCAATCCTCTTCATTGTATTTCTCCATCCAGCCTCTCCAGAAAGATTCATTCTCCTGCCAATCTGTTTTCTGGCGGCGCGATCCGAACGGTTCAGAGTCTTTATAGACCAATTTTCCATCTTTCTCTATCGTTACGCTGGCGGCCTCGGCTTTCTTGTTCTGAGAATATTCGACTACCGCAGGAATAAGAACCGTTCTCCCGTCGCTAAGCGTTACTTCCTGGGCAAAAGGCTTCTGGAGGGTAACCGTGGCTCCTTTTGCAAAAGTAATTTTCTTCCCGCCCTCAAAGATTATTTCGTAATCTTCGCTTAATTTCACTACCGGGAGTTTTTCCAGTTCTTCCAACGAATAGACGTAGAAAATTCCCGCCTCTGAAACTATGAATCCATAGGCGGCAGGAACGTTTACCCCTTCGAATTCTATTCCGATGCCGGACTTGAAAGCGATATGGGCCAAACTATTCTTAACCCCCGGGACAATTACCTCGCCGGTCTCGGGGACAAAATACACGGAAAAATAAGGGATGGTGGTCGGGACTTCGTAAGCGATCTTCAGGCCTTTTAAGGTAGCAAGAGGGGTTACCTTCCCATCGACGTTTTTCACCGTAACTCCCCAGCCCTTTAATCTCCCGTTTAAGCTGGTCTCTAGTTGTCCTAATGATTTATCGAAACTATCTATGGGGCTCATCCTTGGCTCGCTCCTGTCCGGATTATAACCTAAAGGCCACCACTGCGCATCCCTGCAGAATTTCGCTGTCTCGGGAGTAAACATCCTCTGGCGCGAGAGAGGTTCAAACCTGTTGGTACTATAATTAAACCGATAGATATAGTGATACTCACCCCGGCAAACAGCCCAATAAGTATATCCCGGAACGGGAGAATATGTCGCTTCGTAGAAGGCGCTCTTGTGGCTCTCTGAAAGGATGACCACCGCGGGATAATCTTTCCCGAATAGGTCTTCCAAGGGCTGTTTCACGTTAAAAAGCCTCTTGGGGACAATATTACCGTCCTTATCTTCAAACTCCACTACATTTTTCTCCAGGCCGACTTTGAACTTACCAAGAGCTGAGGCTTGCAAAAGCCTATTCCCGGAAAAAACGGAAACTTCCGGGAGCAAATTCGTTTCCGGCACGGCTGAATAAATTATGGCGCCTTTCTCCTTAATATCCTGCATGATATTAAGCTCGTTGAATATCTCAAGGAGCTTGTCCGGAATAGTCAAACCTGCCGCCGGAAGGAAAAGCCCGCCCGCATTTGTGCTGATATCCTGAATCGTAAAGCCTACCTGCGCAGCATCGCCAAAGATACCGCCGCCGTTTAGCATAAGGCTGGATTTCGACCCGAGGCCGAAATTATGGAAAGGTGAACCAGACATCCAGCCGAACCCAAGCCCGGCTTTCAATAAATCCACTCCCGGACGGGGATCTTCAACCTGACGAAACTGCTCTATCAACCTGGAGGGATACCGTAAATCTTCCAGGATAGCGATCTTAACCCTCTTTATGTCCAAATCCTCGCGGTAATTATAGGAATATTTATCGAATTCCTCTACGGAAGAAACCGGCTTTTTCGTTTTGCCTGCGGATTCTTTTTCCAGCGTAAACGGATTCTCTTTAGCCAGAGTTAAATCATACCATAACCGGGAAATAAGCGCGCCGCCGGAAGGTGTATACCAACCAAATCCTGTAGGCTGGAATTCTTTAGAGGCATAGGGAAGGAATCCTTCTTTGTCCTTAAGTTTGTTCACCGCACTAAGGGAACCTTTAGCATCACCCCGTATACCCAGCACGTTAGCAACCTGACCGGCAAAAGGTGTCCACTCACCTGAACCCATTTCCTCCCTGCCTATCTTAAGCCTGCCGTTTTCATCTGTATAATCTAATAGCCCAGAAGATAATGTGCAGCGATCCTTTATGGTTGCGTATACTTTGCGGGCAGATACTTTAAAGGTCTTTTCAAAATCCTGCGGGCCGTAAGCCATAATCATCCACAAGCCAACATCGGAAGCGACGGTTTTATCCCAGCCCTTCTTCTCATCGTATCCGGCAGAGAAATACTTCTGCTGCCATATCTTCTTTGCGCGCATATTTAGAATCTTTATTTCGTTGCCTAACTGTATCGGCCTAAACCCGAACAGATTTAGCGGAGTCCAAACTTTCTTTTCCGGATAAAAAGTATAAACCGTCTTCTTCAACCATCCTTCGATCTTTTCATAAGCCGCCTTGTATTTCCCGTCGGGTAAGACATTGTATAGCGCCTTGAATGCGGCATAGGCCGAGATGTTATTTTCAGTAGAGAAATAAGTGGCCGATATCCACTGGCCGGATTCATCCTTGCCGCAATTTACCCTTATGGCGCCAAAGCTATCCACATGCGCAGGGTCATTATCCTGTAAGAAGAAAAGATAGTCGGCAATCTTTTGAGCAAGAGGCAGATATTTTGTATCGCCTGTGCGATAAGTATAATGGCTTATAGCCAAAATCATCCAGGCGTTGGCGCCGGCATCTGCCTGTTTTTCGAAAGACTGACCGGATAAAATGCTGTAGGCGTTATATAAACCGCACATCTCGTCTTGTTTTGCATGCAGGCGCGCAATAACCGCTAAACCCTTATCTGCTTTTTTAAGCTCATCGTCATTCACCAAACGAATTACATTTACGGCTGTATCATAGGTAAACGCTGCGCTGTTTAAACTGGAATCTGTCGGGAAGCTGGACAACAGGTTTTCTTTTCTCTCGAGCCTGTCTATCTCATCGGAAATATTAGCTAAGGCCAAATTGATTTTTTCCGTATCAGAAAGCTTTACCTTCACCGGCTCCTGCGCTATGACTGGCGCAGCTGCGGCCGGCTTCAACTTCTCTTCTGTCTCGCCTAATGCCGCCTCTTGCTTAGTCATCTGGGCTTTGAGTTCAGCCATCCTAGCCTCAACCTGAGCTAATTTTTCTTTTAACCCGGCAACCGCGGCAGCATCTGCTTCCGTAACTTCTGTAAGAGCGGCTTTGCCAAACTCATCTCTTACTCCCGCATAAGCCTCTTTTTGCTCATAATTTTTCTTCAACAAACCAAGGGCGTTCTCGCGAGCCCTGTTGTCATAAGGGAACCCGGCGGAAGTCGTTCCTTTTTTACCGGGATTATCCCTTAAACTCATAAGGGTTATGCCTAAACAATTGCTATTTTTGTAGGCATAAACCGATCTTACAATATTTTCATCGGCCTTGCGCTGGCCAGCCTGATCTTCTCTTTCCTTATTGGTCTTGGGGTCTGTATAGTAAGAATCCGTGCCGGATTCGGAGATAAACATAGGAATATTCCTGCCTAAGGTTTTACAAAGATTCTCCCAGCGGCCGATTACGCCCTTAAGGTTATCCCAAGCATAAATATTCAACCCGAATACATCCACATCCGCAAGCATCTCGACGGTCTTTGCGTCAAGCATATTACCATGGACATAGGCTACGATGCGGCTTGGGTCTATTTCGTGGATTTTCTTAGCCGCTTTGTTTAAGTCTTTATAGTAGGTATCTTTATTGTAACCCCAGAACTTATGCAAATTGGGTTCATTATCCAGCACGATAAATAGAACCGCAGGATTATTTTTTAATTCTTTTATGTAATGAGAATCTCTCCCAGATATAATACCATTGATTGTCGGACCGGCGGATAAACCAAACTCCCGGTATCCGCCATCATCTTTAGGCATACCCAACACCGATTTAATTCCTGCTCCGGGTAGGGCATTCAGAGTTCTGTTGTTAATCCATAAATAGGTCCTGATAGTGTTTGCATTTAATCCGCTGACATAAGGAATGTCTTTTACGCTGAATCTTTCATCCACCGTAACGCCGCGAATCTGGGCTATAGACTGACCGCGGATTTGGGTTACCGGCTGATAAGCTTTTTCCAGCTCTTTTCTTATCTCGGCGGCGGCTTTCTCCTCTAAGTTTAATTTATTCTCATACTCAGCAACCTGCTGCGCGAGGGCTTCTTTTTCTTTGGTTAACTCTTGAATTTTCTCTGTATCTACAGGAGTTACGACTGGCGCAGGCTGAATAACTGGCGCAACCGGAGCTTCCGGTTTCTTGGTTTCAACCGGCTGGGCTTCTTCGGTTACCTTGGCCTCAACTAACGGGGCTGTTTTTTCGGCTTCAGCTGCTTTGGCTTCAATTGTTTCTGTTTTAACTAGCTGGGCTGCTGCGAGAGCTTCTTCTTTAGGAGCAACTGCTGCGGGCGCGCTTACTTGGGATTCGATTTTTCCTAAAATTCTTCTTGCGGCGTTCTTTTTATCCTGCGCGAATCTTTTGCCTCTGGCTTCGTTCTTATATTCATCGCCATAAATAGCTTTGTCTTCGGCGTTGATAACGGTATTGAGTTTTTCTTTTGCTTCGGCGTTATTGCCTTTACGGTAAGCTGTTTTTCCTTCTTCAAGGGCCTTTAGAATTGAATTTTCTGCTTTTGGCTGTCCTAGAACATAACCGCGGTTACCAGCAGGCGGGCCGGTAGTCATTACCGGAGCTTCGGTCTTTTTGGCCGCGACTTCTTCCTTGGGTAATTCTACTTTGGCTTCGACCTTAGGCTCCTCTACGTCTACGGCTTCTTTGGCAGCGCCGGAATCTGTCTTAGTGGAACTGGCTTGAACAGCAACGGGAGCCTCTTTAGGCTCTGCTTTTTCCCCAGTTCGCTTATTCTCCTCCTTAACTTCGCTATAAGCAGCCGATAACTCCGCGCCAGAGAGAGATGAAAGTGTAAAATTCGGCTTCTTTATCTCTTCAGCCTGAGCTAAAGGCGCAAATCCCCAGGCAGCCGCAAAATCTACAGAGGCAAACTTTATTGAAGAAAACTGCACAACCATCATCAATCCAAGGAAGAATAAATAAACCGCTTTAATCGGCTTTCTGATAAAACCATTAATAGTATCTTTTAATTCCAATATTGAGGTGTAGAGAATATATGAAAAATAAACAGGACATCTTACCGGCTGGAAGAAAAATTCTAATAAAGTATTTACTCCGTGCGGCAAGCCAAGATAAGCGCCAAATTCATGAATTATGGTTTTGATTAATTCTTTAGAGTTATGGAGGAGAGATTGGTTAAGGAATAAACCTTTCCCGACGATGTAAGCCCCGTAGATTTTATCCGAAGGTCCGGCGCGGATGCGTCCGGCTACTTTGATATAATCTATAAATGCATCCACCCTATGATTACCAAATAACCATCTAAAAGGCTTCAGGGCCTTCTGCATCTTAGACTCAAACAAAGCAAAATCCAGTTCCTTCAGCGCATCCCACTGATTATTGATTCTGATATTTTCTGCTGCTGCTTCTTCTTGAGCGGTAACGCCCGGTAAGCGGCGGGCGGAATCGGATGCCGCTTCTTTGGCAAAGCCTTCGATTTTCTTTGCGGCGGCCTGCAATATCTTATTCAACTCATCTATATGCCCATCTATCTTCTCTTCGGAAACTCCAAGCATCTTATCCAAATAATCAAATACATCAGTAAACTCCTCTTTATGGCTATCCAGGATAAACATCCATGTTTTGTAATCTTTGGTTAAAGGCTTAGGCATGCTTAACATAATGTCAAAGCCTCTGGCTTTAAAGTAATACCGAACTAGCCAAAACTCCCTAATAGAAGCCAAATCCCCGCATATAGACACCTTTATGCCGGCTGCTTGCGCCTGCGCTACAATATCCATTATTTTCTTAAGCACTAAAGGCCTGACCAATTCATAATACATATGGTAAATTCTAGGATCATTCCTGGGTATTGCATACAAGAAACGAATAAGGTCATTCGTTCCTATACTAAAGAATTTCGCTATTTTTGTTTTAATTATAACCATTAGATTATCCGCGGCCAGCTTAGTTTCCACCATTGTGCCTATTCCAAAAACATCTCCCTCTGTTCCAATTTCTGCCTTGGCTGTTTCCAGTAATTCCTTTACAAGAATCAATTCCCCTTCCTCTTCGATCATAGGAGCCATCGCCTCGAAGTTCGAGAACCCGTAATAGCCTCTGCAGATTAGCAAACTCTTAATACTTAAATTAGTTAGCGCTATTCCTAAAGGATGCTCTAAATAGAATTTGTTGCCTTTGTAACGCAAGAATGACAACACCTGCGGCCTCTTATCAAGCTGGTCATCGTGAAATCTGAATTTAACCGCCTTGCCGCCTGCCGCTTCTAAAATCCCCCGATAAAATGCGGCCATCATTCTTAAACCGGGGAAAAATATATCTCTGAGAAAATTCTCTGTTCTCACCAGCTCGATACCGTTAGCATAAGGAGCTTCTTTTATCTGCCTTGGACTATCGCCATTTATCGAAACAGGAAATTCTCCTTTTTCTGTAAGTTTCTGCGCTACGCCATTATAATATTTATCCAGCGCTTCTCTTTGCTTAACCTCGGCAGCGAAAACCCCTCTCGTCTCCCGGCAAGGAGAAATAACTATCGCGCCATTAAGGATTAAAACCGGCTGGCCGTCTCTAAAATGCCGTAAGTCTTTATTCTTCAAGACAAAGAATGGCAGACCGTCGGCTTTGGCAGAATAGATGCAATGGCCGCCGAAGATATCGATTATACATTTCAAACGGCCCCCGAAGAACTCAATCAAATTATCATATTCGAAAGAAGTAATAAGGTAATCCGCGACCAAAACGATATCTTTATCCTGTTTATGTTCGATATGCAAATCGATTTCTATTCTGGTAATAAGATAATCCGCCACCGCTTCCAAATATCTCCTTATTTCAACACGCAGGTAATCCTGTATGGCGCCCTCGCTTTCACCTTTCAGGAATTCTCTGTAGCCCAAATCCGCCATTTTCTCCAACGTGCCTAAACACTCTACTTGATTCAAAGTGTCATTGATTGCTTCCTCTAAGAGAAGATGCCTGTAACTCAAATGTCTGGCCTGCCCTTGCATAATCCTTTCCAGATTCAAGCTGGCATTGCGCAGGAATTCTTCGATAATCGCGTTAAACATATCTAAAAGCTCCTCGCCTTTTGCCATCTTACCGCTAACCAGCTTGAAAGATTCCTTATTCTCATTCAACGCAGACAACGAATTGTCTATCTGTTTCTTAAGCTCGCTGAACCTTTTGTCGACCTCTTTCTTGACTTCTTCCCTTATCAGGTCGGTAGCATAATCACAGCTAAAAAGAAGCTCCCAAAGGATGTCTTTTAAACTCCTGACTACCTCTATAAGCGCATGCTTGATGGAGCTGTCGTCCTCGAGCCTGGCTGCAGTCTTTCCAAGGACATCGATCATATCCAGTATAAACGCTTCCGACCACTTACCCTGGTATTCTTTTTCATTTATCTTCTGGGAGTTGGATACGTCTATCTTCTCTTTTGTCAAATCATCATAGAAACACCGGTAAGAATCAAGTATCCCTGCCGGATCGTTCTTCTCCAACTTCCTGATTATCGTCTCCATTACCGCTTTTACGGCAGAAATCCTTCTCTGCGTCTCCGCGGCTTTCTGTTCTTCGGAGATCATACCTATATCCGCCAAAGGAATTGAAAACGGATCGGTTATGCACTGCTTAACGATATCCAACAAGGACCGCCCGTTGATGATCTTACGAGACAACATCTTTCTTTCCTTGCTGCTTAAGATACCGATTAATGAATCAAGCGTTTCTCCGTTATAGTTCAATTCAATAGCTTTGGCGACTAACTTCTCTAAAAGATTCGTCAATGGCTCCTTGAATCTAATCAGCTTAAGATGTTTGAGCGCGGCAAATACTCCGTTCTTGTCTTCCACCGCGCGCTTTAAATACTGAAGGAGAAACTCCAGGTTCATCAACACTCTAAGCACCATTATCTTTTCTACATCCAGGCCTTTGCCTCTTAACACTACTGCCCATAATTCCAGGTTCTTTGCGACTCCGTTTACAGAAACTGGTATCCTTACCTCGGCTAACCGGGCGGCTTGGATGGCAAAAATTTCATCATTTGAAATATGAATGCGGGGATTTTGTTTGTGAAGTACTTGTTCTAAATCTTCGTGCTCATTTAAAAAGTTAATTCTTTTCTGTACTTTTAGCTTAATTTCTTCTGTGGTTAATCCTTTAGCCCTATACAATTCTATCAAGGCATATCTTGTCTCTACTTCCTTGACTTCTTTCTTATCAACCTTGGGATCATAAGAAGCAATGAGAGGAGAACCTTTGTTCTTTCCGGAATCGACAAGATATTTTTCTACTACGCTTGTATCCTCGGCAATCTCTTTTAATTCCTGTACGACTTCTGGCGCGACGATATCTTTAATCTTTCCTATATAACTAAACAACTCTCTAGGAGTAAACCTACGGATATCGCTGCCCTCAAAAGCCTTGAGCTGATTCGCAGCCTTCTTTGCCCGGGTAGAAGCGTTTATCTCTCTGGTAAGAGCCATCCCTAAGCGCCTGATGAATTCTGCCCCTATTACAGCTACTGCGAGAGTAACTCCGAAGGGAATCAACCAGCTGATTGTCTGGAAGATATCAAGATGAGATTGTTGTATCGAATTAATTACCTCAAGAGCCGTATCGTCGGCGGCGAAGGCAGAGTTACCGACAGTGAATATAGACGTAATAATTGCAAACGGAACAAATGACTTTAAAGACCTGGCTAATTTTGCTATTTTCTCCGAAGCCCTATCTTTTGCCCCAAATATACCGTAATCAACAATAAGCTTTTGCGCACCATTTACTGCCTGAGCATAAACTGAAGCTTCCCATAGAGCTTTTTCTTTGCCTTTTACCATCGCGTAGGTTTTGTAATCAAATGGGGGCTGAAGCAATCTGCCTCTTACATTAGAGGTATAGGCAGCTGCTATTGCCAACTTTTGCACCTTTACGGAACCTTTAACGGGAATTTCTCTGGTTAATTGCGCTATAAATCTTGCTGCGGCCTCGATATTTACTTCTGGATTTTCCAAAAGCTGGGCAATCTGGCGGCCAGAAAGCTGCTCCGTGGTTTTCTTGCCAAACCCTACCCATCTCTGACCACGAAACAATAAACGGAATCTCTCCACGCGAACCTGACCATAACCTATGGAAGTGTTAAATCCTAAAATGGCTCCTACTTTATCGGATAGCTCTTCCTTTAAAACCCCCGTCTTCTGCATGTCCAAACGCTCTGATAATATAATTGCCGCTAAGAATGAAGGTTCAACACCATTCCTTAAAGCACTCTTTTCAATCGCATTTTTATGGCTCTTTATAACATCGATCTCGCGCATCACATTCACAACAAAACCTATACGACTGTAAACATTACTTTTATCTATATGCGCATTCTTAAATAAAGAAAGAATTGTATCTGTATAATAGTTGAGAGCGTCTCTTTTCATCATAGAAACAGGAGTTCCTCCACCCATTACAATATTTTGCGCTTTGGAACTAAGCTCCATCGTATAGGGATCACTAGAGAAAATCCAAGCCTTAAGTAAAAGAACGCCTACAATAATACCTGCAATTACCCCGCAAGTTTTTACTATCTTTACTACATTACCCCACAGCAAAGAAAGACAGATATAAGTGGTATTCGGCGCGCGGGCTTGATTCTGTTTTCTTGCCTGAACAGCCTTAATCGCCTTATAGACACCCAAGCCTATCAAGATAACTAATCCTGTTTTCCCAAGCAGCAACAACGCCGGCCAAACACAACAATTGAGGGGCTTACGGTAAGTTTGCGATACCGGCTGAGCTGTTCTCTGAATCGTCGTCTCGAATAGCTTGTCTATCTGCTTGATCATCTTTCTCGCCTTGGCCTCGGCAAATACCCTTGCCACAGGGCGGAAAAGCTCCCCTATCCTCCTAGTGAGGAAGCTTTTCAGTCCTGTAAGTAGGGACGCAGCCTTGTTCGGCGTTGACACGCGCTCTGATGGTTTTTGCGATAACCGGGTCAAGCTCAAGCCACAGGCTGCCGGCCTGCTGTTTGACAACACCGTTAACCAGAAAGTTAGCGGCTTTCCCGTTACCGTTAACGCGCGCTGCAGCAAAGATGGTTCCGTCACTTTCGTCAATGACGAAGTGAGTGAAGATGAGATCACCATAGTCTTTACACATGGCACACCTCCTTTTAATATAGTTGTAAGGACGGCAACAAGAAGGGTCAATCCCTGGAGGAGGGTTCTTGCGCCGTCCTTAACAACAATGACCCATAACTCCGCTGTTACAGGAATTAAAGGTTGGGTTAAATTTATAAGATTATTTGCGATTGATACGGTATCTAATAAGGCTGGTGATAAGGAAATAATAACTGCAGAAATTACTAAAGATGCTTTTACTGGCGGAGAACGGCCTCTATACGCAAGATGAGTATAGGTTGGTTTGCCAAACGCGCTGATTAATGCCAGCCTGATGCCAGAATACCACGGTCTTCTAATCCTGCTTGAACCGCTTTCATCCGCAGAACCCGCAATTCTCTTCTCAGATACTCCGCTTCTAACTCTTTCATCTCTTGCTGGAACTCTAGGTTTGCCATCTTTCTCCTCCTTTTTGTTAACCCTGACGATAAACAAGACGCACAAAGATGCAGCAGGGTTAACTGAAGGAGGACCGTACTTGACGCCGGCTTCGATATCCGCTCCGGTGTATCTTATTGTTATCTCGATACTTGCGTTTCTGTTTAAAACCTTCTCTGCCTTGGCTAAGAAAGCGCTTTCTTTATTATTCTCATCCGCTGTAGACGCCGCTACCTTAACTGTAATCACAGCTGCCGGAGAAGCATTTTCCTGGGCATTCTGGCTGTTCTTGGTTGCGTTGTTATTGGCGAAGGCGACTGAAACTACCAATTGCTGATCTTTGGATAAGGCTATGCGCGCTGATTTGCCGTTTTCTAACTTTACTATTGCTGCTGCCGCGCCGGCTGTCTTAATTACGGCTGCTGCTTCAGCTGCGGATTCAATGGACCCGGTTGCGTTCTTGTCTGCATTCTTGGCTGCGTTTGCTTGAGCAGCTATGAGCTCTTCAATTGATTCTGTGTTGGCATTTTCGGTCAATATACGAATAAAGGCTTTGATGTGCTCGTCATCGATTACCGACTTGATTGACGCGTCTTCGACTTCGACAGCAATGATTGCAATTCCTGCCTTGCGAAGAGCTTCACGCAAGGAGACAAACTCTACGTTCATTTCTTTTGATTCTACCTGGGCTTTTGTCTGGGCGGCGGCGGTTTCTTTGCCGGACTGAAGGGCTGTTTCTTTTGCGCTCAGAATGATTAAAACTAAGGCTATCGGAGAGACGTTCTTGGAAGATGTGGAGTTGGCGCGAGATTCAGTATTAGCAACAGGCGGAGCCTTAGAATCATATGCTTTTACAGTCAAGGTGCCGTCAGGATTGACAATTACGACCAAGGCTTTACCGGTTGTTTCTTCCAACAAGCCATTAGTCTCTTTACTACCTAAAATTCCAATATTGGAAGGATTAAATCCGATGATTAACTCGGCTTCTTTTTCATCTGATGACGCCTCTTCACCTTTATGCTCAATTATTATTGACTCTAGGTGATGGGTAAAATTATACTTATTCTTACTTTCTAACTTATCTTTTTTATCTTCTGTTCCAGCTCCTGCTCCTGCCCCTGAATTTCCGCAAGAACTGGCGCCGCCACCCATCGAACTACCACTATTGGCCCCGGATGAGACACCCTCGACTATCATACTTTTTAACTCTTCTTCGGAAAGCTCTCTAGCTTCTTTAAAATACTTTTCCTTAACTCTTCTTTGGGCGAAAAGAATTATCTCGCCTTTCTCGTCTATTAACTCCGAGAGAGCAACCTTATCCCTTCTCACGCATCCATTATCATTACCAGAACGAACTAAAATCATCCCATCCGCTGCGACACCTTCAACTAAATACATGTGGCCATCGATAACAACCCCTAATTTTCTCTCGAGTTGTTTATCGGCTACTAATTTCATGAATTTATTACTATTTGCCCTGAAAGCAACATAATATAATCCTAAAGTTTTATATGCCTCGATGAGCGCCCAAAGAGTATGATTGTCTTTTATCATCTCATTTGCCATCGCTCTCTCCCGCATACTTGCCTCGGGAGCATTTACTCCACAACTCCATTTATCTTCTCGCTTTGCTTTGATATCCTCAATCTCCCTGTTTATCTCTTGTATCGTTTTCTTATGCTTTAACCATTCTTTGATATCTGCTTCTCTTACGCCACCTAAACCCTTTATTTTTTCTCTAAGCTCAAGAGGAAGGTTCGCAATCATAATATTTGCCAACCACGAGAGACCTCTTCCGCGACGCTCAAGTTCCTTAAGCTCCTTAAGTTCTTCGCGTAGTTTTTCTTTGAACACCTCGATCTTATATTCAGCCTCCGGCCTACCTGGATTCATCTCTGTTAGCTTATTAATCCTTTCTTCATCACTCATCTTATTGTATTTCCTAATGCCTCCTTCTTTATGTACTATGCTAACTACCTGCTTTCCTTCTTGGAATGTTTGCACCAACTCTTCCCATACCTGGCTTGGCAAACCATTCTTAATGATAACTGCAATTTCACTTAACCCTTGAACCAATATGGTCTTTAACTCCTTATTTTCTGAATCGTTTATATCGTTGAGTATAGAATTAACAACGTCTTCCAAGAGCTCTTTTACTCTATCCATTGAGTACTGTTCTACTATTATAAAATGGCATATATGGTTTATAGCGCCATCAACATATCCTACAGCTTTAAACCAATTAGCTTTATCATCCCCTTGAGGTTTACTATGAGATATTGCGGCTGACAACACCTTTGCTAAACTTTTTCTCTTTTCCAAAGTCTCTCTTATTACTATCTTTATTTCCCTCATATGCTTCTCTGCATAAAATCTACGTAATACCAATACAAGCCACTTTATGCCATGCGGCACGTCATTGGTCAAGAAACCTAAACCACGGCCTAACAAGGTAATATTTTCGCCCTTAAGCGATTCTAAGAAGTTTCTTAACGAAGGATGAATTAGTTCTAAGTTCTTTTCTTGAGGAATAACAAAAGTTCTGCGGATTAAACGTTCTAATGGGTTTATTTTAATACTTGCACTCGCCCAACCACCGGTTATTGTAGTGTTTTGCTTGGCAGTATCAGTCACTCTTCTGCCAGCTTTTACTGCAGCGCCTAACTTTGCTATGGCCCTATTGAGCCATTTACCTATATTACTGGACGCACTCTCTGCACCCTGCCCTCTTTCTCCATCTCTGGAGCTTGCACTCTGGGCACCTTTGGTTCCTTTGTTTCTGGAACCAACACTTACTAATATTACCACTGCTGTTGCCAATAACATACCACTCAAAAGTAGAATGTTCTCAATGTTGGCATACGGCGGAGCGAGTCCGGTATGTATAGAAGGATCTACTTTACTACTTAATTGTATTGGAAGACCGAATAGAATGCCAAAACCAGTAAGTTTAATGCTATGCTTGGCTAGATTGGCGTCTGCCGGAGAAGGAGTATGGGTATTCTTGCTTACACTGCCCACCACAGACCCTACAGTTACAGGAGTCTGGGCTGGAATGGCCTTTTCAGCAGGTGGTACAGCCTCTTTTTTCTTCTGCTTATCATTAATCTTACCGCCAAGGAGACCTTTGCCGAATCCGCCTATAGCCTTAGCTACAATGCCAAAACCTTGGCCTATCTTCCGCCAAGTGGCCAAATTAAACAATAAATCGAGCCCGAAGACGAATGCGTGGAGAGTTGGACCGTCTTTTTTCTTGTTATTTTCTTCCTGTTTAGCGGCTTCCGGAGCTGGCTGCTGCGCATTCTTAGTTGGCTCGGTAAATTCTGCGTCGGTTATCTCCTTTTGAGCTAGTTCTGGCTTGATTTCAGAGGCTGGCCGTTCAACTACTATCTCGGCACTAAGCACCTTCTCACCTTGCTTATTACCCGTTTCTTGGGACACGCTATTTTCCCGAGCAAACATATTTGTTACTGCCTGCATCTTAAACTCTTGCGCTAAATCTATCTTTATCGTGCCAGATTTGATTTTTTCAAGTTCTGCCTTTTCCTCTTTGTAACTGCCTTCTTCTGCGGTTAACCATTCTTTTCTTATCTGTTCTAGATCTATTGCACTCTTATTACCTATATTCTTCTCCACACCTGCATTCTTTAGCATCTCTCGCACTAACTGTTCATTCTCTTGATATTTTTTAATAATATCTTCTGGTTTCATACTTTCAAGATACTTTCTCTCCGCGGCATAAATTCGCTCTAATTCTACAAGCCGCTGTTCAATGTTAGTTTGTTTTTCTTTAATAATTACTGATTCTATTCTCTTAAGCTCTTTACGATTGTGCGCAAAATTCAAGATATTGTAAGGATTTTTAAGATTAGCGTTATACTTAGCTAAACCTTCTTGCCAAACTAACTCGTTTTGTAAATTAAATATCTTTCTGCTGAGTTCATCCACATATACATTATTACTTTCATCAGTTACTGCTTCGATAGACGTAATAAATTTATCTGCTTGCGCTTCAGACAACTTTTCTTTTACGCTATCTATCTTAAGATTGCCTGTTTTCGCTATGGCTTTCAGGACATTTGCAATTATTTCTGATTTAAGATCTGCCCTACTAGTTACCGCTTCGGAGCTGTAAGCAACCTGCTCAATTAAATAAGGATACAAATTGCGTGTTTTTATAGCAAGGGGGGCTTGACCGTTATTTAATGAAATACTAACAGTTCCGTTATTTTGAGGATCAACAACCTTAGAGATAATCTGAGCTGCTTCGGGAGACTTAACAATATAGTCTGCGATAACCTTATTTGCTGCTGCCACTTCTATAGCCGAATGCCCAGCCTCTCCCTGCGCGATTTTACCAACATGAACAATATCTTCACGCTCCAGCTCTATTGCCCTGGCCTGGATGTTGAATGTGCGTGACCATTCAGCGGCATTATCAACCTCGAAAACTCTCTTTAAACCATCCGGAGTGATTAAAACTACTTTATCGTTATTATTTAAGGTCGCCAGACGGGAAAGAATCCCATCATTATTGACCACAAAGTTATCTGAATTTGATATTAATGGACTCGCGCTGCCATTCTTATAAACTTGTATATTCAGATTAATTCCGGTGCCATTGACTGCATTAATCTGCTTTTGCAACTCCCTAGAGTTACTCCTTATGCCTGCTCCGCCCGGAGAGGCGACTTCCTGCCAGATTTCGCTTAATAGAGGTATATACTGAGAAAAACCCGTGGGCGCTATAGCTTGTAAAAGTCCAAAGACAGGAGCGCTTGCGCGTTCTATTGCCTGTTCTATAATGACTTCTTCTACTGTGCCTTTTACCACTAAATCCAGATTACGGTCGATTAAGCTTTTCGCCAGACTATCACCCGCACCTTTGGATGTTTGTTCTAAACCAACGATTCCAAGGCCTGCACTATGCTCTAAACCTTCCCCTACTGCCTTGAATTTCCTTCCAAAATCTCCTTTTTTAATGTTAGACAAGAGCTCTGATAAAGGTTGATGGCCTATGGCTAAGATGAAAGAGAACCAAATATTGGTCCCCCCATCGGCATTATATAAAGCCTTTGCCAGGCTAGCTGGACTATTTAATTCTCTGAGCGATTTCACTTTTAGAGTCCCCATTAATGCCTTTACATCGGGCTGAGATAATAGGACTCCTATTTCTTCATTATTTAAAGGCCTTCCTACTTCTTTTTCTTTCTTTGCTATAAAATCCTGCGGAGTATAAACTCCTAATAATCCTGCCTTATAGCCAACTTTAAATATATCCCAAGCAGAAGTTACATATCCTTTATTCTGCGGATCCCACGCGCCTTGATATTTAATACCGGCTGTTTTTTCATCCCAGAATGCTGCAAAAGTAGAATTTAAAAAGTCTCTTTCTAGCCACGTATTAGAAGAAGGAACTACGTATTTTTTAAATATGGCTGATGTTCCTTCTACTGCTATATGCAGTGGAGCTATAACAAAAAATAGCGTTCCAGCGGTTCCCCTCAAACCATGATCAACTGCTATTGTTTTGACTACAGAATAAGTCTTGGGATATCTCCCTATTATTTTAGTTAAAGCAGAATCCAGCAAGCCTCTTGCGATTAATATGCTGCCTGCTATATTAAAAGCTTTATCCCATCCAGAGGTGTTTAAACCGATCGCCTCCCTTATCGAAGCTTTATTAAGAAGAATAATTCCTGCGCCAACGCCTGTAGTCTTTAATTGGAATAAAAGCGCCTCTCTCAACCCGGTATTTCCTGCTAACAATGCTCTTTTATAATTAAGCGTAAAAGGTTCTTTAACCTTTGCCCATGCTTCTTGGAAAGCATTCTTAGAAAACGCTAATTTTTCGTAGGTATTATTGTATACACGTGCTGTATTTAATGCCCCCAATAGAAGTGCTCCGGTAGTCAAGAGATAAGGCCAGTCACCACGGCTAGGTGATTGAAACTTTTCAAATTTTCCGGTTTCTTTGTTGGGTATATAATAGGTAAGGGGATTTTCACCGAAAAGATTAGGAGCGGAAGCAATATTATAAGATGCCTTTTTACCATTTTCATCAATGTATACTCCCAAAGCAGGATCTATCGCTAATTTCTTAACGCCGTATAAGATACTTCCTGCCGCGACAGTACCGACAGAAGAATTTACCCACCACACTTTCGGCTTCTGGTATCCTCTTACAAGATAAGCCAGACTTCCCATAGCCAACATTCCACCGATAAGCCGAAGTGTAGAATTATTGTTTTGGTCCCCAAGCACAAACAATTCTGCGCCTATTACACCCGAACCAATAGTGCGCCATTTTTTCAAATCGGATATATTTTTAACTGTTATTTTGCCTACCATAGAGTTATACCCGTGTAGGGTGTAGGATAATCCGCTACCAAAAAGTATGAGACCGAGATTAGCGATTATATTTCCAGGTGTTTTACCTTTTAAACTCTCGGCATTAACACCCAAATAGTACATTCCGGCGCCAACACTAGAAACACCTAAACCGGCTATTTGTGGACGAACAAAATAAGGCTTATCCAAGGTCCATTTACCCTGAGCTGCCCAACGACCAAAAGGTGTTTTATTAAGGTATAGACTAGTACCTTTCTGAGCGACTAATCCTAATAATCTAAAGGCGGCGTTCATTCCAATGGAAGAAGAAATCACTGTATCTAAATTATAGGCTAGATTTTTCGCGGATTTAGCTAAAGCCTCAAAATTACCACCGGAACCTAATAGAGGAGCAGCTAAGCTTAATCCGGCATTAACATAAAGATAATTTGAAGTAGTGGCTAAAGTAGTGCCTGTAAAGTTTAATACTTCTCCAAAACGAGTAAGATTCCCTCCTACTGCAGAAATATTGCGTCCCTCTTTACCTAGTATCACAAAACCATTCTTTAGATATTTCGATCTCGCTATGCCCTGTACCCCTACCCCTACATCTTTTAAGCCTTTTCCAGCGCCCACTAATCCACCGAATAAATAACTCCATTCTGCAGCATTAGCAGGTGCTAAGTCAGTAGATATTCCTTTTGTTAAATCTATGGTCAGCTTAATCATGCCGGCAAAATCTTTTGCTGTGTTTAACGGATGCGCTATGGTATTTAAAGCTAAACCTGGACTGCTAAGGTAGAATTTGCTAAAGCCAAAAACATAAGAAGGAACTACGCCTACACTCCCGACTCTATTAAAAGATTGTAAAATAAATTCTGTTTCCCTGCGGTCTAATTCTTTTACATAACTGCTAAGAGAGCTATTCGGAAGCGCGCTTATAATCTGCCTGCCGCCGGCCGACATTATATTGTGCAGCAAAGAAATCCTAACGGAATTTGGCTTATAATCTGAAGAGGCCATCCCCGCATGAACAGAAGCATAAACTGTGCTGGCCGCGTAATAAGAAGCGAATGTGGTTGGATAAGGATGTGTTACGGCAACATTAGCTAAGTTGGATAGGCCTGCTTTTCTAAAAACAGGAGCTATCACTTTTGTTCCGACTGTCTTCATGCCTTGCGGAATAACATTCTGGAATCTATACGCTCCATAAGCCAACCAAGGAAGGGCTGCTCCACCAAGCCCTCCTTTTACAATATTTTCTGCAGTATATCCTTCTTTCGTAAACGCCGGATAAACCGCAGCTCCTGCGGAACCAGTGGCCACTGTAATTGTAGCAGCTCCTATTGCCTGCCGGGCAGCAGTAGAAGAAACTTTTCCAAACGTTACCGCATTGCCTATCTTCTGCAAAACTTTTGATCCAGAAACTGTGTTAGATAATACCTTTGAATTGGCAAGAAAGGAAGTAGTGATAAATGGCTCGATAGCAGAGATAATACTGGATGCCGTGGTTGCAAAAGCAGCCCCCTGTAATGCAGACATCTTGGCATCTTCAGAAGTATATTCTCCACCCCTTACCTTAGTAACGGCTGCCCCTATAGCCGGAGAAGCAACTGTAGCTATGCCTACATTTCTAACTAAATTTGCCGAACGTAAGACGTTAGCAGTATTAAAAGCATTCACGGTAATCTTTGTGCCATTAGCAGCAACTAACACACCTGTAGCCCCGGCTTTTAGCAGACTTACCACATACGATCCTCCGGCAGTTAATGCCATTATAGGTAAATCTACTGTTAAAAGACCACTATAACCTCTCATCTGAACGAGTGTTTTATAACGGGAGGGGGCCTCTTGGAAATTTTCAACCATAAACCGGCCTTCAAGATTTAATTGCTTCCATCCACCAAGAGGCAGATTGCCATCTTTGATTGCACTGTCTATTTTATCGAGAGACTTACTGGCTCCCTCCATCGTATCTACAAAAGAATGCATGAGGGCCTTATTTTCACTTAGCATTTTTCTTATTGCAGGAATCCCCCAATGCCAACCCTGTTGCTTATTTTCTAATGCTGCCCCTCTAGTTTTGGCTTGATTAAGTCCATTCCTAAATGTAACTGAATCCATAAGCCCTGCGCTTATTTCCATCATTCCTTCAGAGCCAATCTTAACTATAGGGCTTCCATCTCGTAAAGGAACATAGGCTTCTGAGCCAATCTTAATTGGATTACCCTTACCTAAATCTTTATAAGTAAAAGTCCCGCCTCTTAATAAAGCTGTTGCCGCGGAAACATCAAAATCCTTTTCTCCAATGATAATATCCAAAGGCAGTTGATATCCCTTCTCAGGATTCATCTCCCAAATATTCTTATCAATATTTATTCTACTTAATCCAACATGGGTGCGATCAACATCAGTTTTGAAATTGCTAACTTGATTTCCTTTTTTATCTATTCCCAACGGATGGCCGGGTAAAGCTTTTGCTTCTTTAAACCAAGCTACTAATGCGCCATCTTCAAAAATTAAATTATTAGTATTTTCCAAAGGATAGATTTTTGCCTGACCTTTTGCGTCAATAGCAGACATCCCTAAGGTAACAACGGGATTAGTAAATATTGGATCGCCTTTAGTAAAAGTGTTTCCATTTAAATCGCGGATTAATTCAGAATAAGTAACTTTACTAGCGCTGAATTTTGAGCCTTCAAGATATTGAAAAACCGAAGCTACGTCACTCTTAACAGATTTTATCTGACGGCTGAAGTTAAGTATGGAATAATCTAGAATCTTACCGTGGCCTCCTTTCAGATCCCAAGTAAGGCCTTCGAGAGTAATGGTAAGTAAATATGTGCCGGTCTCGTCTAAACCGGTAAATTTACGTCCGTCTAATTGTAAAGTATCTCCTTTAATTCCATGGATGGAATCTCCCGGTTTCATATAGGCGCCGAAAGCGTTGACGGAGAAAGAATCATTGGCATTACGCATCTCCATTCTTACTACAACATCAGGGGCGACATCAAAAACGCGGTAAGAGCTGGTGTTTCCGATTCCGTTTCCTCCCTTAATCTCGCTTATCGATTTAGAAATCATATGCCTAATCTGCGGCACGTATTGATAGGTGGAGTTGGTGATGACGATTTCGTTGCTGCTAGTGGCCTTATTGATTCCCAACATTCCAAAGGCCTCATCGCTATTTAGCTTGATGGTGCCCTCGGCTGCGTAAACACTGCGGCCGTCTAATTGTATCGTATCGCCGCGCATATAAGCAAGTTTAAGCAATGCCGCGGCAGTAGCAATATTACCCTTATACTTACTGATGACCGCCGTTAATTTTTCCAGGGAGCTGGCCGGTGTTTCAGTAACGCCGGCTATACTCTCCTTACTGCTTACCAATATTGACAGGCCTTCAGTGTATTTGCTCAAAGCTATGACATCCCAGCCTGTTACCTTGCTTGTCGGCTGTATCGCTCCCTGAGAATCGGTTACTATCAAACTATTCGCCTTAATCGTCAACTTACCGCTGACTGCATTAGGATCATAGGAATACTCGACAGGTAGGGGCAAATTGGTATTACCCGCAAAATACTTTGTCGGAGACGGCATCAGGTTCTCGCTTTCCTGAGTCATCTGCGCGAAGTATTCCTCGTTTATAAACCGCTTAGAAGGAGTTCCTGTCAAATCCGTTGAAGGAAGAGTCAAATAAGACGGAGTTGATGAAGCCTGGTCATCAGCAATAACCGCGGTTACATTATCGCTGGCCGGGGCTGTCTGCTGAAGAGAATAATTAAAGGAATTAACCTGATATTCTTCAAAAGCGCTAGTTGTGGTTATCGGAAGAGCCATTATTGCGTTAACCGTCTTATCGTTAAGGTTTCTATCGACAGTCCGGCGAAGAACCTCGTTACCCCATATATCTTCAAGGCGCACAGTAGTCTGGATGTCGCCAGCGGCATTAGTAATTGTATAATCTTCAAGCCTTACTGTCTGAAGATTATTCTTGGCATCGCGGTAAGTGGCCATAAAACTAACCGGCAAGCCGAAGAACTGCCGGAAGGTAGGAACAACCCCTATGATACCCGTCATACTCCTGACTGCGCTAGCCTGATAGATATCGTGGGCTATCTGGCTCCATCCGGCAACAAAACTGCTCTCCTGATTCGAACTTGATTCACTATATAAGGAGAAGGTGCCGTTGCCATTGCTTACCCAGGTATTCCCAGCGGCATCTTCATACTTCAACCCGGAATGCACATCATTACTCATAAAGGCTTTGATTTTTTCGGAATCGCTTTTAAGAGTTAGATTGGCTACGGTGCCGTCACTTAAGGTTAAGTTAACGGTAGAACCGTCGCCTACCGCAGTTCCGGAGTATGAATTAGCAGCCATCTGCTGACGGAGTATTTCCTGGGTCCGCGGAGCGAATGTCGAAGTCAAAGTATGCACATAGGATATTTCGCCGAATACGGTTTCATCTCGGCCAATATACCCCATACTCAAAGCGTTCAAAGAATCTTTCGCTCCAGACTGTATCATACTGTTGATTGCTGAAACTATAAATTTCGACTTGTGGAGGATCCCGCCCACTGCCGCTTCATTCGCTTCGCGTGTTTTCTCGTCTATAGGATTACCTATGCCTTCGGCTAAGCCTCTGGCAAAAGCCATACTCAAACTCGCCAGATATGCCGCCATAACCGAGGTATTAACTACGCCGTGCTTGAGCAGATAGGCCTCGATTTTAGATTCGCCGATAGTCAGTGCGCCGGATAAAATACCTCTATAAATACCCTCGGATAAAGATGTTCCGGAGAGACGCGCGCTAGCTCCTCCTGAAACTATCGAGCTTATTGCCGAGGCATAAGGCAGGCTGTTTAAATCACTTGAACTAAGCCCGAGTATTTCGGGATTACGGGTAACTATTTCGGCTACACCGTTACCGACAAAATCGGAAATCAATTTGTTCTTGCTCAAGCTAAAGACTGTCTTGGTATAGTTGAATACGTTGCCCTTAGCCAACGGGGAGGTATCGCCGGAATATAATTCGCCTGCCGCGTTTACGTACTTACCGTTAATCTTGGAATATACACTGCCTGTCGTCGCATCCACATACTGGCTATTCATCTGGTAGAACGCGCCGTTTACCATGCTGTTTACCGCCAAGCCGGCTACGTTTCCAATATACATAGAAAGAACTGAACTCTTGATGCCGCTGTCTAAAGCCATCCTTGTTACGGTCGTAGAAGCTAAGCTGGTAAACCCACCGGTGATTGCGCTCTGGAAAACGTGGCCTTGAAGGCCATTGGTTAATTGAGGTAGATTTCCCGTAACACCCAAGATAATACCGCTGGAGAAAGAAGAGCAAAGCTCAGCGCTCCTTTGGTTCATATTTGTGAGAGTGAAAAGGTTGGAGACCAACGAGGTAACTGAACCGTTTACCACGCCCTGCCCAACTCCGGTAAATTTAGAGATAAGCCCTGAGTAAGTTCCTTTAAATGTGCCTGAAAGATAGCTGCCTATTCCAGCCATCACGAAGGCCGAACCTATGCTCGTGGATAAATCTTTGACAAAAGCCCTATTGGCGCTGCTGCGCAGAGAAGAAATCTCGCTATCCAAACTACTCAACATCTTATTGGAATTATATTGAATCGAATCATCGGAAGCGTGGCGTTTCCAGGATGACCCTGCTCCAAGAATCTTCTTGCTTTCGGCGGGAGTCAATACCTGTAAGCTGTCTGTCAGCTTGCTAACAAGGCAATAGCCGCTGAATTCGCCAAAGAATTTATCTTGCGGCAGGAAGTTTTCTTTATGTTCATCGCTAAAATAAACCTTGCCTTCGCTTACGCGGGTAACCAAAACATAATGGTCGCCATTTAAATGCGCGATAAAAGGAGCCAGGTTGGTTATTAGCTGATAGTTGTTAGCTGATAGCTTGGCCGGATAAAGTTTTTGGCCGAAGAATTCCGCTGCCTGAGACAAAGCGTAAAGGGAGTTTTTGATTACCTTGGGGTTGCCTTCCGGTTTGACAACATAATTCAGGATATCCACAGTTAAAGCCACAACCGCGATATCCTGTTCATCAACCTTAACTCCTTTATAATTCAAATAATCATACAGCGCTTTGGAACCGCAAGGTTTGCCTAATAACCAATTATATAACTCATCTATTCTCTGATTGGACATTTCCAGAGGCTTATCCAGCTTTATAGTAAGATTATCTGAAATTTTGATCGCATTTATGGGTTTATTGGAGATATCCTTGAGAATACTCTTGATTGCTTGAGGAATATTGATATTTTGAACGTTTTTGAGGTAATTCGGGCTAAAAACACTGCTGGAGGAAAGGCCGATTGCCGGTTTATTCCAAAGCACACGCCAGTCATATTCCACTGCCTGCGCTACCTGTTCCGGAAGAAAGACTGCGGCTACGATAAAAGCCACCACCCTAATCCAAGCCTTAAAACTGGAATGAAATTTCTCCTTGGATTTTTCTTGGGTAATTTTCCAGTCTTCTGTCTGAAGCTTTTGCTTTAACATTTTATTTTTCTATAGTAATAAAAAATAAATTAGAAGTTCCCCTTACCCCATTAACCTTTTCCGATTTTCTGAGTTCTTCTTTCATATTGTTTTATAAAACCTTTATAAAATTCTTTATTAAGCCTTGCTAAAATAAATCCGGGCTGTCAAATATCTCGTCGGTAATTCGGCAGCCCGGCTATCCTCTTCAACTTCGGTGTTTTATTTCTTCTTAGGATCCGCGGCTTTGCGTCCTCAAATTTCTTTGAGTTTGCCCTTTCGTTACTCCCTTCAACTACAACCAAAGTATAACACACAGCTCGTCGCTGTCAAGGACAAATTTCGCTTTTTTTGGTAGCGCTTTCTTCCTAAAAACAGGCCGTCTTTTAGCAAGTTTTTAGGGTTCAATTTTGGCTATTTCTTAGATACTTTTCGGCATTAAAAATGCACTGCTGCGGAGCTAAACAGGAGTTTCATTCCAGAGAAAAATAGAACCGTCCTTTTTTTTCTAGATTGGACATTATTGAGTTAGAATGGACATTAACGAGGATATCCTAATCAGATTGGACAATAATTAGTTAGAATAATTGAGGTTGATTCAGTTAGATTTGTTGGTCTGTGACGTCAGTTGTATTAGAGGGAAGTATTCTTGAGTAATGACAAATGTCAAAATTCAAAGCTCAAAATTAATTTAAAATTAAAATGACAAAACCCAAAACCTTAAATGCAAAATAAGAAATACGACCTTGAGGATAGAACATTACTGTTTGCCAAAGCCTGCATAGACCTATGCAAGCTGTTCATAAGGAATACCATAAATATTGAATTAATAAGCCAGCTTATAAGGTCATCAAGCTCTGTTGGAGCTAATTACAGGGAAGCTAATGATTCTACGACAAAAAAGGATTTCTATCATCGTATAGGTATATGTAGAAGAGAGGCTAAAGAGAGTAAATATTGGCTGGAATTGCTGCTGCATTCTAACCAGAATATTTCGGATAACATAGAACCTCTTGTTGATGAAGCTCTGCAATTAGCCAGGATTTTTGCCTCTATTGTAAAAAATAACCATTAATTTTTGTTATTTGGTATTTGTAATTTAGATTTATTTTGAATTTTGGGCTTTGTCATTTGACATTAACTTGTGATTTTGACTTTTTCTTTTTAACTTTTCAGTTTAAAAAAGAGAAGTTCTATTTTCATTCGGATTTGGGACTTGGTGATTGGGATTTTATTATTAGAAGCTTAGGAGGAGCCTTAGGCCGCAAACAACTTCGGTATCGGCTGACTTATTGGCATTGGGATCGGTAACTATTTGAATGTCCGGGGTCAGAGTAAACGCCGGGTTTAGGCCGAAATTATAGTAAAACTCGTAGATGGTTTCGCAGCTGCTGGCGCCTTCATTTGCCTGGCGAAAATCCCGGCCCATAATGGATTGGGCAACTGCTACCCCCAGACAATCAAGTTTACGGCCGGGGATAGGCTCAAGAATCTGCCCGCCGCAAGACCAAAAATATTCGATATCCCTTACCTTTGGATCGGTAAAGCCGTAACGTAAAAACAAGGTTATGCGCTGACTCACTGCCTGATCAAAACTAAAAGCCCAGTTTAAACTGTTTGTCTTGGTTCTCTCGCCATCAACATAGCTTAATTTCTCATGATTCATACCGAGGATAAACCGGTAATTTCCTTTTAACGCGCCAAAGCCAGGAGAAAACCCCAGTTCATTGATAAAAAACGCGCTGTTAAATGCGTCGCTAATTCCTATTCTTGTTGACTCTGCTTTGGCTGTAGCTGCGGCGGCTTGAAAATACATCCATTCATATGGCTTGAAACTCGCCAGCGCGCCTATTCCCTTAGCCGGAAAAGGAATAGTCAGGTTGTTTACTAAAGCGCTGGAGAAAAATTGCGTATCCGCGGAATTCGCAACCTCATTGCAATCGAACCAATAGGATAAATCCACCTTTCCCGCGGTAAGGGATACTTTATCCTCAAGCAGCTTCTGTTCCATATACAAAACAGGTATATAAAGGTTGGCGTCATCGCCGGAATTGTCGTTAAAAACCGAGAAGGTGGGCAAAAATTTATCCACTCCCTTGCCCCTATCCACTTCGAATTCCACAAACAACTCGGCTCCCCGCCAAAGCCTTTGCGCCAATTCAAGGTTCCAATACCAAACGCCCGCGCTCTTGCCTTTATCATTTGCGCTCTCCAAGATTGTTTGCTGGGTATAATTTAAAAGGAAAGCAAGCTTTGTCCCGTATTTCTCCGCAAATTTTTCTCTGGAAGCGGTAAAATCCTTAAACCAGCTTTTCTCGCCGGATTCTTTGCTTTTTTCTTCTTCTTGGGAGAATATTTCCAGAGGAGTGAGGCTGGCTTCCGAGGAACGCATAGGCGCAGACAGGATTATCAAACCAAGGCCGACATAAATAATCCGGTATTTAATCATCGAGTTGCATTATACCAAATATAAGATTAAATAACAAACGGTTAGAAACCCGGAACCAGCTTGCCTTGGGTAAACTGAAGGAATATCGGGCCGCCGATAATGATACCGATTACCGGCATTATGAAGAAAATAAGGGGAAGAAGGATTTTGATTGGCGCCTGTAACGCTATTCTTTCTCCGCGATGGAACCTTTGCGCGCGGGCGTCTTCGGAGAGTATCGTAAAGGCTTCGGCAACAGGCGAACCCATCCGCTCCGCCTGAATAATTGTCTGCACAAAAGAACTGATCTCGGGTGTATCCAGCCTGCTTGACATATCTTTTAAGGCCTGGATACGGGGCTTGCCCCATTTTATCTCCTCTAGAACAAGGCCGAATTCCTCATTTATGGGCGTAGTGGGAGTTTTATCAATCACCCATTTTAAAGCGCTGGAAAAATCCAGGCCGGCTTCGATACAAAGGCCTAACAAATCCACGACTTCCGGGAGCCTGCGGACAATCTGGTCTTTGCGCTTGGAAACTTTTTGTTTTAAATAAAAATCCGGGCCGATATAACCGATGGCCAAGGCAACCACAATATATACCGGGTCAACCTTGCCTAAAGCAACCGGAGTAAGCAAGGCTAATCCTATCATTATGAATATCTTCAGGTTAAAGAATCCTTCGGGGCTGATATTTGTGTGGCTGGCTTCAATCATCTTCTTCAGCTTGGGGTAAATCCTCGCCTGCTCGATAAACGCCCGGGTAGGCAGGATACGCGATAATAAAACGCCGGAATTGGAGCGCTTGGGAATCGGGGTTAATTGCGATAAGCGGCTGCCGGCCCGGCTGTCCCGCTGGCCAAAACCCAGGCTCCAGACGATTAACCCTAAAGCTAAAATGACAAAAAGATAAATAAGTATTTCCATATTAAATATTTATGATACTGAATTTGCGGATTAAAAACATACCAATAATCTGTAAGAATACTGCCGCAACTAAAAGCATCCTGCCGATATCGCTGGTCAGCATTATATCGAAATGATGCTTGTTCACCGAAAGAACCCAGAGGACAAAGAGAATCGGCAGAAACGACATAATCGCTCCCTGCATTCTTCCCTGAAGAGTAAGGGTTTTAATGTTTTCTTTAAGTTTGCGGTTATCTCTTATAGTAGTGGTCAGGCGGCTAAAAACTTTCGTCAGTTCCCCTCCGGTCTCCCGGGCGACTAACAACGCGTTAACCACCAAACCCAGTTCTTCGATGTTCATTCTTTTGTTTAATCTTACGAGGCTCTCTTCAAAAGGTATGCCCATCTTGTTTTCTTTAAGTAATAATCCTAATTCCTGGCTCATCGGCGCCGGCATCTCTTCCACCAGAACCTCAAAACCCTGCAACAGGCTTAAGCCGCCTTTTAGACAGCTCGAAAGCATACCTATGGTATCTAAAAGCTGGTCGTTAAATTTCTGTTTCCTGCGGGCCAAACGAATCTTCAGGATAAAATTAGGTATGGCTAAACCTGCGGCCCCGCCGATTATAGCGGGGATTAAAGATTGAGAAAGAAAATAACCGGACATAGCAAAAACCACCGGAAGAATGAAATAAAGCTGGGCAATGGCTTTGGGGCTTTTGTCGCCGAACATCTGGTCCATTTGTTTAGCGACTTTAACTTCTTTTTCCGCCTGCCACGCCCTTAGCTGTTTCAAGAACAACGGAAAAATACTTATGGCAATTAAAACTACTGAACCCATAATCAAAAGGCCAAGTAATATTATCATATTTTCGTATTAACCTTATTTTGAAGAAGGGGTATATTGCTCCCCGGTTCCCAAAACATCTCCTGCCTGCCTCAGCCTGCCCTGCAAACTTCTTTTGTAATAGGCTCCCATAGCGATAAATACCGCCACAAGCAAGGTTATCACCGCTATATATTCTATAACAGATTGGGATTTATTGGGTAATTTTTTTATTGCCATGATAAATTACCAAGATAGTGGTTTTATTGAAAGACAGCTCCAAACCCTGTCCCTCCGCGGCTAATTTCTTAGCCGCAACTTCATTCATTTCCCCGGCCCCTTGGTATACCTTTATTATACAGCTTTCTCCGTCGGTTCTGCGGAACGTCAGGCCGGCTTTGCTTAACACAATCTTAATATCGGAACCGGATGCTTCTCCTGCCGCCTTGCGGCATTCCGGGCAATCTTTTGTTTCTGTTGTTATGGGTGTTTCACTGGAAAGTTTCCATCCGTAGCCAAGCATAGCGGATTTAAAAAAGAAGATTACCTCGTTGATGCTCTTGCCAGTATTATAAGAAGCGGAGAGGCCGGCCGGAGTTTCAAAAAGAAAATTCTGCTTGCTTCCGGGATAAACCGGCATAAAATCCAGTTTATCCGGAGTGTCTTTACTGGAAGCCAGCACATCTTCTTTAGTGGGCATCTTGGCGGTAGTAATACTAAATTGCGTTTTATTATCTTTGCCCAACCGCGGGTTAACCACGATAATAGCCATATATCCGTCTTTCGAATACGCTCCTTTTTTCTGCTCAGCCCAGCCTTCGCGAGCCATTTCTTTTTTATACATCGCGTTTATCCTGTCTTTAGAGAACGCGGTTGTATAAATCTGGATGGTTGTCTGGGTAAGCCCGGCGTTGGCGCTTTTTTCCGAAACCTTAACCGCGTCAGGAGGCAAAGGAAGGCTCAATTCTTCAGCTTGCAGAAAACTAAAAACCCCGAAGCTAAAAAACAAAACTGCGCAAATAATTGCTCTCATTCTCTCTCCTTTTTTATTTCGTCTCCGTTATCTTGGCGTCATAGGTTGATTCGAAATTCCCCACGTCTCCACCCGAAAAACTGGCTTTGCTGCTGCTAGTTAGCGTCGGGTAATTAGTAGCCATAATCCCGGAGCTGGTTCCGGGATGTTGTTGGGTTGTCTTACAGATAGTATACCAGTAAGGCATAATTACTTCGGCAATCCGAACAATCATCAAGTCGCTGACAGCCTGACAGGGATTACAGGAGGCGAGGTCGTCGTCTTCATCATTACGGCAGGGCTTGCAAGTCTGGCAATTCTTTATCGATGTGGTGCCGTCAGGATACCAATCATCATAGGCTTCATCATTATTGCTCTGCAATAGATACATTGAAAGCGCCCCGGCAGCTGCCACAATAGCTGCAATTGTAGAAACCATCGCATATTGCTGTACTTTGAATTTAATAAAAAGCGCGACTGCTTTTGCGTACCATATTGGCGCATTCACACAGCAGGCCATAGCATATGGTCCACAACACCAACAATTAACAGTTGACACTACGCTATATGCGAAAACAACTGCAAACCCAACTGCTATCACAGCTAAAGTTACGGCTGTGCTATTCAAGACTCCGGCGATTATCGATGATTGGCTAATAACATCATCCAGCAAATCAATAATCTCCGAATAACTGCCTGTGGTATGTTGGACTTCATAAGAAGTTATTTTGGGCAAATCCAAGGTAACCGTAACCGTGTGCTCCTGCGTAACCTTATCCTGCCAAGTATAAACCCCGTCCTTAGCCGGTTTTGCCAGTATCCAGTCGTCGATACCGCCGCTATCGGCGGTAAATGAAGACATCCACAGGCTGAATTCGTCATTCTGGGTATCCGAAAGTTTAGGAGATATACAGCTATTCGAAAAGGCGTAAGTGAATCCGGAATTATAGGAACTTTCGTAAGCGCTATCCATAGAAACTACGCTATTACAAAAAGCTTTCCATTGGGACTCATGGAAGGATTCTGCAATCGACTCCAAGACCTGAACGCAATAATTAAAAGCTAAAAGCGCTTTGTAGGCTTCTTCAAGCGCAAGAACAGCGCTAGTTTCAAGGGCAACACTCGCCAATCCAGCAACCCAAAATGAACATATTACAGGAGTGCTAGCAGTAACCAGTGCTGCTGCTGCCAATGCGCTGGCAGTAAGCGCGTACATTATAGCTTCGTTTAGGTAATCCTGCGCTTCCAAATAGGTAACTTCATAGTTAGAAATATAGGCAATATCAAAGCTGTCTTCCATATTCGCGTTGGCTTGGGCGAGATTATTAAAGGCAGTGGCGTAAATCGAGGCTGCTGCCAGCGAACCAGCGTCGGCAGCATTGGCAGAACAGGTTTTATCCAAAGAGACCCTGCCAATATTGATTGTGGCGATGGCGGCAATCAACAGGATAACCAGAACTACAAGTAAAAAAGGAGTGATCTGGCCGGATACCCCGCTCCTTTTCTTAAATTGTTTATTCTCGCTAAACCAGGCAAAAAACAAGTTTTCCCCTTTATTTAAACAGATAAACGTCTTTCTCCGTCATCTGTTGGGCCTCATATGTCGCCGGAGGCTCCTCAGCGGCGGAAATTTGGCCTGCCGCCGCGCGCGTAGAATTATAGTCTATCTGGCGCTTGATAATATTATCGCTGGACCACTTCCACAAACTAAGCAATCCGGCGAGTAACGCAACCATTATAACAAAAACAAGCGTAAATTCCAGCGTAACCTGACCCAGAAAAATAGAACCGTCCCCTTTATTTCCTTTATTTTTCATTGCATACTCCGGGACCTCTCCAAACTTGCCTGATCAGGATAATATTTTCCGCCTTCGCCCAGATATTGCTCAAACTGCTGATAAGTAGTCTGCTTATTTGCGCTGTCAAATCCCAGAGCGAGATTAGCGTTCAACACGTCTGTGGCGCTAAGCGTTCTCTTTGTAGTAATACTTCCGGACCCTTCTGTTTTGACAAAAGCCCTGTTGGAACTTATGGTATTCTGGAAACTGTTATTATTTGTTTCTACGTCGCCTTCGGCGGGCTGGTCTTCATCTTCGCGTTGAGTTACGTCTATCGCGTCGGCCTCGTTAAGCTGGTATTTGCTTACGCTCTTTTTCTCCTCATAATAACCGTATTCATCCGGCTCTTCACCCTTTGACCATAAAATGTTAGAGCTGCTGCTAAAAGACTGCAACTGGCCCAATTCCATCGGACTAGTTACATTAGGCATTCGCCGGAAGGCGACTCTGGTATAGGTAGCTGCGTTATTTTCGGATCTGGCTGTCTTGAGCGCTGACCTGAAAGTCTGCATTAAGTAAGATTGCTGGCGGTTGATTTTTTCACTATAATTGATAAGGAAAGAAAATGCCACGATAATCAACGTTCCCAAGATAGCGAATTCCGTAGCTGTTTGCGCTTTCCTCCCCCTGAACATCGCGTCATCTCCTTAATCAGCAGAGCCAGAATCCTCAACCTTGGAACTGTAAGTAACCACCGCGCTTTCGTTAGTTCGCGATGTTTTCTGGCCGCCGCTTCCTTCGGTTAAGGTTGCCGTCGAGCTCGAAGCATAGTTCGATTCGGATTCATTTATCTCCAGCCCCGAAGTATCTTGCTGATAGGCTTTATGTTCCTTGCCTATCCAGTTATCGACCATATCTTTTATTTTTCCGCTTACTCCGCGCTTGAAATAAATCTCCATCCCAATCAACACCAAAGTCACTATGCCGATAACCAATACGACCTCGGTTACACTCTGCCCTCTTTTGTAGATTATCTGTTTCATCTGCCCCATTTATCGCTTGAGTCAGCGCCTAAACTTTCGCTTGCCTGCCGGGTAGTTTTTTCAGTGCCGGTTTCAGTATTGGCGCTGCTTGAAACTGTCTTATCCGCGGTCTTTTCTTCCAACTGCCATTTTCTCATCGCAATATTCAGTTCTTTTTGTTTAGCGCTTAGTGTTTCCTGTTTACTGCTCAACTGCTCCATCAAAGTTTCCCAAGCCGCGCTGTATTTGGCAACACTGTGCAACTGGGTTGCCAAAACATTAACTTCATCCTGCAAAGCTTTTGTTTCCGCTTTAAGCGTCAATATCTCGTCGGTATAACGATGGCTGCTGCCGTAAGTTATTGTGTTCGTAGAAGTCGAGACTATCTCAGACTCCAGGCCCTTATTCTCCGCGCTGGATGCGGTAGTATTCCCCGGAGAATAACTTCCCGCGCCGAGCTGTTCAGACTGGCTGCGCACATTCCCCTGAAACCCGCGTTTCATATAAACCAACATGGCAATAATGGCGGCTGCCACTATTGCCAGTAGGTAAATATATTCCAGCGTGCTTTGGCCTTTACGTAACACTTATCATTTGCCCCAATTTTCGCTGCTTTGCCCGGCTAAAGTTTCCGTGCCGGTCTTTTCCTGCTGGTTCTGGGTGATTTCGGTCGTCGTAACCCCGGCAGCGACATTTTCCACCTGCGCTACATTGGTTTTAGTAGTATAGGTCGAAGTAGTATATCCCGGAGAATACTGCTGGCCAACCTGATCCGTAGATTCTTTTAATCTCCCCTGAAACCCGCGTTTCATATACACGCCCATAGCAATGAGCGCCGCCACTACGAACCCGGCTAAAATAACATATTCCAAGGTGCTTTGTCCCCGCGAATTACGTATCAACATATCTTTTACCTCCTTACAAGAATTTTATTTTAAGACCTTATTGATTTACCGCGCTGGTAATTTTCTGAGTCCCTGTCCTGGATGCGGTAGTATCAGAAGTCCGGGTAACTCCGCCGCCCGTAGCAACATCTTCCTTATCGGCAACAGACTGGGTAGAAGACATACTCGACTGCGTATAATAAGGCTCATACTGCGTGGTTGTGCCGGTAACGGTATCGCTGGAATCCTTATAATCCACGGCATCTTTGACTTTTCCCTGAATACCGCGCTTGACATAAACTTGCATTGCCACGATAGCGGCAATGACTAACCCTATAACAATGGCATATTCCGCTGTGCTCTGACCTTTTTTTGTTAGCCTAAACATATCCTGCCTCCTTTTATTCTCCGCTAAAATTTACTGAACTCACTTTATCCTGCATTTTAGTGGTAAGCGTATCATAAGAACTTTGCAGTTTGGGCTTAAGAAGCGTGCTGGCGACATAGATTATCGCCCCAATCACCGCAGCCAAGATAATTACATACTCCAATGTGCTTTGAGCCCTGTTGAACCTTCTCATCTTCACACCTCCCGATTAATTATTCCTTGCGGTAATAATTCAATTCGTCCTGCGTCTGTATAAGGCGCGCGTTCATCGAACGCATTATATAGGTAGTCATCGCCATCAATGCGGCAGCGACTATAATTATAAGCATTGTATATTCCACTACGCTCTGGGCTTTTCGGTTATTCGTCCTCATTCCATTTTTTCCGTGGCGTTGGAAACATAATTTTGAAATATCTTGGGGATGTTTTTTAAAAGAATTACAGAAAGGCCCACCAGAATGGCAAAAATAACCACATATTCTATTACGCTCTGACCCTTCTTCACCCAAAAATCCCCCGTATAAAATATATCACCCTGCTTGGCGCTAGTCAAGCCCATTAAGCCTGCGCCAGAAAGCGCTTTCCATCCAAAAGTATCTCTCTCTCGTTTATCCTACGGCACAGATAGGCCAAATCTTTATCAAAAGAATAGCCTCCTTCGGGTAAAACAAATTCGGCTCTACAGCCTGTCTCGCTATTTTTTAACCGCACCCCCAAATCATAAAAACGCTCTTTTGCAACTGAAAGCTCTTTGTCTTCATATCCTGCCGGTAAAAAATGCCAGCGCGCGTAAGCATCCAAAGCCTTTAGGTAATTCCTGAATAAATCTTTGACGCTGGAAGTCTGAGTTAAGCCTAAATTAAGATGTTCGGGATCAAAAAACCTCTGCGAATTGGCGGTATAGGTAAAAAGTTCTATTTTATGGCTATAGTCCTGGAAAGCTTCGTCGAGATTAGGCCAATGATTAAGGTATAGAGAAACCAGCTCTTCCGATTTTTTGACTTCGCGGGAAAAATTACTCAAGATAACCAAACGGGTCTTCTCGGCAGGATTTGTCTTTAAAACGCATCCTTTTAACGATATCTGTTTACCGGTGCCGGGATGGCGTATTTCCATCTCGATATCCGCGATAAATACGTCTTTCTCCTGTTCCGCCAGATGAAACATCCTGAAATCACCTATACTTTTAACTTTCCGGCATTCGGTAAATTGCCAAGGCCATACGCCAAAAATAAAATAATGTTTTTTGGCTTGGGATACAGGAAGGATCTCTATCTCCTTGAGCTTGTTTCCATAAATAGTCAGGTTATTTATGCTGTTTTCTTTTGCTTCAAGGCCTGCGAGAAAACTAAAAAATTCCTGCGAAGGGATATCGTAGCCGGGAGCATTAAAAAGAATGACCGGCGAATCGGTGTTGAAATATTTATCGATCTGCTTTTTCAAATTGTAAACCGGGGAAGCAAAATCATAGGGAATATACGGGCTTGACCAGACAGAATAAAATTGTCCGTCCAGATAGAGGGCGGTCCCATCAAATAAGCCGACCCTGACACAGCGGGCCTCCTGCAGGCTCAAACCCATTATGCGCGAAATATCCAGGTTAATCCCTTTTATACCCTCAATTTCATTTAGATAACCGTTTAGCTTGTCTTCTAAAGCTTTTTCTATCTTTCCTTGAAGCAAAGGAAGATAAATGATATTTTCCGTTAGATCATCGATATTTATTCCGCCTCCGGAAAATCTGTTTTTAATTGCCGCGGCAATTAATCTACTTATACCGATTATAGAATCTATGGCCCTAAGAAACACGATGCCGGTATTTTCCAGCTGCGGAAGCTTCTCGTTAGATAAAGGAGCTCCTCTTTGCTCCCCGGCAAGTTTTATTAATCTCTCCTCTTCGGCTTTCCTGGCAGTTTCTTCTTCGGCCCGAAGCCGAGCTTCTTCTTCACGCTTAAGCTCTTCTTCTTTGGCTTTGTTGATCTCTTCGTCTCTGGCTCTTCTAATCTCTTCTTCCTGGGCTCTCTTAAGTTCTTCTTGGCGCTTTTTCTCCTCCTCAATCTGAAGCGCTTTTAATCTTTCTTCTTCGGCCCGAAGCCGAGCTTCTTCTTCACGCTTAAGCTCTTCTTCTTTGGCTTTGTTGACCTCTTCATCTCTGGCTCTTCTAGCCTCTTCCTCTTGGGCCTTTCTTATTTCTTCCTGAGCTTTTCTGGCTTCCTCTTCCCGAACCTTTTTAAGCTCTTCCTCTTGACGTTTTTTTTCTTCTTCTAGCTGCAACGCTTTTAACCTATCAGCTTCGGCCTTAATCTTTTCTTCAGCCTCTTTTTCTTCTTGGGCTTTCTTTATTTCTTCCTGCCTGCGTTTTTCTTCAAGGGCTTGCGCTTTTTCTTGAGCGAGTTTTTCTTCCTGCGCCCTTTTAAACTCTTCTTCCCGCAGCTTTCTTTCTTCTTCCAGCTTAGCCAGCCTTAACTTTTCCGCTTCCGCCGCTTCCCGGATATGCCGCTCATCCTCAAGAACTCTTGTTTCTCCAAAGGAAATGTCTTCCAATAAAACAGGTAATTGGGGCATAACAATATGCTTTTTCTTCTTTTTAGGCGTTCTTCCTATAGGAGCGCTTAAACCAGCTTCTTTTATGATCATATTTATGCTGGACTTCGACAAATCTATTTTGTAATTATTCAGGACTAAAGCGGTTAATTTACGGCAACTTAAGGCAGGATTCGAGCTTTTCTGCTCTATTATAAAATTCCTTACTTCTAAATTTAACTTATGCACTACACCCATTTGTTACCCCCAGATTGGACATTTCTAATCTCAATTATAGCTTAGCACAGATTCTAACTTTGTCAAGTCAGGCTAGATTGGACATTAAAACAAGGGTATCTCCGATATTTGTTAAGCTATCTTTGATTGCTCCGGAGGGAAGTTCAACAGCATGCTCTGCTTGAAGATAGATTCTGGTGAGCTTAAAAGGCTTGACGCCGGAAAAGGCTTGAATAACCTTGTTTTTTTTATCCAGGAATAAAATATCAATGGGGAAACGCATAAAAAACGTATGGATTGAATTGCACGGCTTAATAATCAAAGCTTCTCCCTTATTAAAGCTTGCCCTCCCTAGTAAACCTTTTATTCTTTTTAAAAAAGAGTTGGCAAAAAAAACGTTTTCGGCTAAGACGGTTCCTTTGGTTTGATTGACTAAGCGCATGAAAATACTAAGGTTTGGAAGGCTTAAAGATGTCCTCGGAAATCACAATGCCGCGCACCCGGATTTCATCAAGGAAAGAAGGCTTATAGCCGGTAGCGGTAAAATACCCCTGCACCTTGCCTTGAGTGTCTACTCCGGTCTGTTTGAAGACAAATATATCATTAAGAATTATATGCAGTTCGTCTTTCATGCCGCTGATTTCCGAGATGGCCATAACTTTACGCGAACCATCGGATAACCGGGCAGTATGGACTATTACATCGACAGCCGACGCAATCATTTCGCGTATGGCCCTGACCGGAAGCTCTATTCCCGACATAAGAATCATTGAATCAAGCCGGGACAAAACATCCTGGGTAGAATTAGCGTGAATAGTAGTCATCGAACCGTCATGGCCGGTATTCATTGCCTGAAGCATATCGAGCGATTCAGTCCCGCGGCATTCGCCGACGATAATCCTATCCGGGCGCATTCTAAGGGTATTGCGGAAAAGATCTCTTATAGCAACCGCGCCTTTACCTTCTATATTCGGCGGCCGGGATTCCAATCTTACCCAATGCACCTGATTTAATTTTAACTCTGCGGCATCTTCTAAGGTTATAATCCTTTCATCGTTAGGAATATGTTCCGAGAGAGCGTTAAGCACAGTGGTCTTTCCGCTCCCGGTGCCTCCTGAAACAATCATATTCTTACGGCATAAAACAGAAGCCCGGATAAAATCGGCCATTTCCGGAGTAAGCGCTCCAAAATTAACCAAATCGTTTGTCTTAAACCTTTCTTTACGGAACTTCCTAATCGTAAGAGTTGGCCCGGTTAAGGCAAGCGGGGGGATAATCGCGTTTACGCGTGAGCCGTCAGACAGGCGCGCGTCAACCATTGGCACGGATTCATCGATACGCCTTCCAATGGGGGCAATTATGCGTTCAATAATCGTGCGGACTTGCTCATTAGAGAGAAATTTTTTGCTGGTTAATTCAATTTTCCCGTGCTTTTCCACAAAAATTTCATCTTTATTATTGACCATGATATCGGTTATATCCGGATCAGCTAAAAGGTCTTCCAATGGCCCCAGGCCCAAGGCTTCATCAAGTATGTCTTTAATCACTTTCTTGCGCACATCTTGAGAGGGGATAAAACTGCCTGCCTCTTCCACCAGAAGATTGGCCACAAGAACTTCCGCCTTATCCCTTAATTCCTTGGTCTTTCGATGGTCGCTAAAGACATTCAAGTTTATCTTTTTTATATTCATCCCATCGATAAGGCGGGCGTGTATCCTGCGCTTAAGGACTAAAATTTGATCTTTGTCCTCGACGCTTGGTTCGACTACCGGCTCGGAGAGATCCTGCTCTTTCCAGAATTGTCCCGATTTATCTACCACTGCCTCTTTTAAACTGATCTCATCGATATTCCTTATATCTACGAAGAGTTTCTTGTCTGTGTAAAGGGCGCGGGCTAATTCCAAAATTGACTGCGCAATCCGGGAACGCGGGGAATCGATTACTACCGGCACTCCCTGATTTATCGCCTGATTTACCGCTTTTCCTTCGGAAGGAATCTTCTCGATTATTTCCAAAGGAATGTTATTCCGAATCTCCTGCCAGCTTATGCTCGATAAAGATTCCGCCCTATTGAGCACCAGCCTTATCATACTCAAAGGAAAATGCAATACCTGCAGGGTCTCCAGCATCCATTTAGTCTGATATACTGAAAGCACATCGGGGGTAACCACTAACAGCATCAGGTTAGCCTGATTTAACGCGGAGAGAAAAACGTTATTAAAAATCTCTCCGACATCGGAAATTATAAAATCGTAATCTTTATCCAAAAAGGCCAATACCTCCTTGACCATTTCCGGATATAGATGCGCTGCCTGCTGAGGCCTTGAAATACCCGCCAAGAAATCCACGTTGGGAAAATTGGTTTTAATGACGAAATCGGACTTTTTTGTCTGCTGCGGCTGTTTTTGCAGGAAATTCATCAGGTCGGCTATCGACCTTTGCGGATTAAGATTAAGCATATGCGCCATATCTCCGACGACATGCGTATCCAAATCAATAAGACAGACGTTCTTGCCTTCGGCGCCAAGAGCCACCGCTAAATTAGAAGCAATCAGCGTCTTGCCTACTCCGCCTTTAGTGCTAAATATTACTATTCGTTTGGCCATACTATTCCAGTTGATAAATGATGGGGATATCTACCCAGATATCGCTTTCTTTTACTGCGGGAGGAAATGGAGGATACGGCGCTATTCTTCGCGCCGTGCTTAACGCATCATCGTCGAGTAACTTATGCGTCGAAGACTCTTTCACTTTCGCATCCAGCAACTCTCCCTGATAAGAGAGCCTCAAGGATAATTTTACCGTGCCCTGAAACCCCGATTGTTTGGCTTCAACCGGATAAGCGAGATTATCCAGAACTTTTTTCTGGATAATCTTACAATAATTCAAGATTGGATCCTGCGCCTGTTCGTTAACATTCGAAGGAGCATTTACGGAAGGAACATTTTCTTTTTCTTGCGGCTTGGGCTGGTTGACTATTCTCGGCGTAAGCGTAATAAACAACTCTGTATCGTTGACATTGTCGGTATCCGAATTCCACCCCTGTTGGGTAGTTTTCTGCCTGAAAATGGCTCCTAAAACCGGAACCTCGGAGAGCCAGGGAACCCTGGTTACCGATTCCTTATTCTTCTTCTTGATTAAGCCGCCAATAGCCATAGTTTCACCGTTGTTAAGAAAAAGCTCGGTAGTCGCTGTCCGCTTAGTCATTTTATAAGCTAAGGCATAAGTAGTCGATACCTGGTCTCCCAGTTCGCTAACCACGACATTCAGATTGAGATGAACGCGGCTAAGGTCCTCTAATCTCGGATTTATATTCAGGATAATACCGTATTCCTTGTATTCGACTGATCCACCGGTAGTGGCGCCTACCGATGTAGAACCGCTTGTGCCAGGAGTAACTGTGCCGCTTAAAACCGGCACTTCTCCGCCTACGACTAACTTGGCTTCTTTTCCACTCTGGCAGGAAAGGCGCGGACGCGAAAGTATGCGCGCTTTTCCTTCTTGGATTAAAGCGTCTAATTTAAGAGTAAAAGGATTGGCTGCGCCGCGGGTAACATTAGCCACATGGAATACTTTTCCCCAGGTTGTGCCTGCAGCGGATATACCGGCTGAACCGACTTCGGTAAAAGTAACCGAACCCGGCCAGGTAAAGCCCAGTTTGTCCTGATACCCGTTATCAACTTCAACTACCTGAACATCAATCTCTATACTGGCTTCTTCCTCTTTTACAGTGATTAAATCGACGGTTTTATCTTTAAGCGCGCCCAACGCGGTAGCGATTCTATCTTTATCTTTGGCCGATTTCACGGTTCCCAGAAGAATAACCTTACCTTCTTCATCTTCAGCTTTACTATTCACATCAGGCAAGCTAAGCTTGGCTAACAGATTGTCTATCCGGCGCTTGATTAAACTGGTATCTTCGGTATACACTTTAATATGGTAAGACTGCTCGCCAAAATTATCCCAAACAGTTAACGTAGTAGCTCCGGCTGACTTAGGATTGATGGTTATTTCGGACTTACTGACATTGACGACATCGGCAACTGCCGGATTTCCTATAGAAACGCGTATAGGCTTATTCACCGGCACTATCTGGATTTCTCCGATAAAACACTTCAACTCTTCAGCCGACGAATCAACCGAATAAACCTTAAATGGCGTAATGATAACCGAAGCAATTACGAATATAAGGACAATAAATAGTCTTTTCATTTTCCTCGCTCTCATTATTTGGATATGGGTATTCTTTCTTTATTTACCCCGCGATAGATTTCTATTGTTTCGACCGGCGGCGGTTCTTCTTTTTTCGTTTCCTGCCCTGTCCAAGACGCTCCTTGAGACTGCGGCAGAATATACTGGAAAAGCGTATTCAGGTTGGCCGGCATAATCGGTTCGACTTTGGCATCAGCCGGAGAACGCAGAGTAAAACGAATCTTGCCTTGTTCCTGCACAAAAGCTATAAAGCTTGACTCTTGAGGAGATAACGCCAAGGTGACCAAAGGAGGGCCGCTGGTGACAGATTCTTCTTTTGTGCGGCTGCCTTGAGCCACAGAGGCCCCGGTATTGTGCCCCACAGCTAAAACCAAAACGTTCTGAAATAACGGTAACACCGCTACTTGGCTTCCTTGCTGGCCGTCAGCGCCCTGAACCGGTATCTGAATCGTAGCGATAACATCCACGTAATCTCCCGGCCTTACCATACCTGCCACCGAGGATATATTATCAACTGCCACCGAAATTGCCCTTTTGCCGGCAGGAGTTATTCCGGCTAAATCTCCGCCGGACTGTTGCTTTGCGTTAACTAATTTAGAAAGGGTTATCTGTTCTCCTTTGGAAATAGCCACTACTGTAACCATTCCGGAAATCCTGCTTAAGGAAGTAACCGCTTGCGGTTGGACAAATTTATTCGGAACAACAGCGGTATCCAACGGCACTGATTCTATGAGGATGCCTTTGGGGATATCCTGCTTGGCTATCAAAACAGCGGTTTGATTAGTCTGCATTTTAGCGATCGCTTTCTTCGCCTGTTCCTGCGCGATTTGCTGCTGCTGGTCCAGATAAACCTTGACCATAACAATCGCCAATACCCCCAAAACCACCCCGGCTATTAGTATAAGTTTCTGTCTTTCGATAGGCACTATTTTATCTCTCCTTCGTTTACTTCTATTTTGGCTTCGCGGGAAAGCTTTCCGATTAAATCCTCCACAACCTGCTGTTGTTTCAAAAAGGTGAGCCCGCGTTTAATGTCATCCCACATCTCGGAAAGAGACTTCTGCTTGCCTCCATGCTTAAGTTCCAGCTTTATAATGCAATACCCGTCGGAACCCTTGAAAATACTGCTGATTTTTCCCTGTTCCAAAGAATCAGAAAAAGCTACCGCATCAAACTGGGCGGATTTTTTCCCTTTTTTTATGAAGCCCAGATCACCGCCATTTTTCGCGCTGGAAGCGGTTGAACGTTCTTTGGCCAAAGTGGCAAAGTCTGCCCCTTGAAGAAGCTGAATCATCACATCTTTGGCATCCTGCTCGGTGGCAACAACTATCTCGCGTATCTGCCTCTCTTCAGGCTCTTTTAACTGTTCTTTATAAGTATTGTAATAGTCTTCGATCTCCTTGGAAGAAACATCGACTTTCTGAGTAACGTCTTTAATCAACTGCAAAACCAATAGATCCGTTTTGGTTTTTTCCAAAGCCTTGATAACGTCTTCGTTCCTATCCAACCCCTTATCCAAAGCCTCCTGATAAAGGAGGGTCCTGCGGACTATCTCATTCTTAAGGTAATTAATCTTCTGCTCGCGCGTGGTAATTTTAAGCTCGGGTTTATCGGCGGGAACATTAGCGTTGTAGATTTCAATTTCCTGGTTAAGGTCATCCAGGCCTATTGATATATTATTAACCTTGGCGACTACGGGGCCTTTTGGCTCGACGGCCTGCACGGGAAGTTTTAACTCTATCTTTCGGCCGGATGGAGAAGACAATTTATTGCATCCTAAAATAACGCTAAAAAACAAACTTAAAACCGCAAACAAGATAATATTACGCTTCACTTTTTTACCTCCTCAATTTGGGCTGCCTATTCTTTCTTGATTTCGTTGATTATCCGGATCAATAGATCGGCGATCTTGGCAATAAGAAAAAGAAAGAAGAAAAAGAAAGTATAAACTACTAAAACCACAACCCCCATCCAGCGGGAATTTCCGGGAACAGCTCCGAAAACAAGCGATAGGCCTCCGACAACCCCTAAAAGCAAAAAAATCCAGGCAGCGATTTTCACCACCAGGCTGGATGTTTTTAAAAAAGCTAAATGTTCGCGCATAAATCCTCCTTGTTATTTTATTTTTCTATCATAAAGCGCGCCAAATAGCAAGAGAAATTTTTATTTAGTCCTTAAATAGCGAGCGCTAAGAACAGCTGTCTTTGAATTTAACCTCTAATGCGCATAACAAATCCTTATTCGGCTCATAATAGGGATTTTTCCTGAAAGAAGCCAAAGCAAACATTTTGGCCTTGTCAAAATTACCCAACATTTTGTAACAAACCGCCATACGGTATAAGGTTATAAAATGATTCGATACTATTTTGTTGTAGCGCTCAAGCGCCTTCCCGGGATTATTTGTAAAAAAGTAGTAATCGCCCGACTCTATATTTATAAGCAGATCGTCCTCGCTGTAATATTTGGATTGTTCTTTTATCTCAGACAGCGCCTCATTATAAAAACCAGCTTCAAGATAATCCTCAACCAGTATGTGCCTCAACGGGTTATATTTAGGTTTGTAACTAAAGGTATTCTTATCAAAAGTGGGAGCATCCTTCCAAATACGGTTGTTGTAAACGGTAAGTATTCCGAAATATAAAACAAAAACTGCCGGGACCAATAACCGGTTTTTCTTGAGCTTAGTCAAAGCTAAACTGAGGATGAGAAAAATCCCCGCTGAAGCCGGATAAAACCAGCTTTCGGCCATGAATACCTCTTTGGATGTGGAATAACCGTCCATAAGCATGAATACCGGTAAAAGGCCAAACAGAAACCAAAGAGACCCGAAAATAATAGTTTTGTTCTTCCTTAATTTCCAAAGTATCAACAAGATTAACGCGGCGCAAAAAATGACTATTACCATTTTAAAATTAAGCGGGCCGGTAATGACCGGGGCGCTCCTCAAGAAATGCAGGTTAAACGGAAAAAACAGCAATATAATATACCTGAAAATTATTGCCGCGAAATTCACCGCGCGCCAAGGCAAAGATACCCATTGTTCATGAACCGCCAGGCCGTTGGGACCAAATAGAAAAAAACGAAAGGCTAAATATACCAAATCCAGCAATATGAAAAAAAAGAGTATTTTATACCGGCTTTTTTCTTGTTTCTGAATAAAAATGACCAACGCAATGAAGAGGAATAAAAATACCGCATTTTCCCGGGATAAGAGAGCCAAGAAAGCAGACAACAAGCTCAAGATAGGCAAGTCTTTAAGAAAAAGGAGGACGCTCGATAACAAAAATAATAAACTCAATAAGTCCGCGCGGGCGGAAAGATAAGAAACGACCGAAACCTGAAGCGGATGCACTATAAACAGAACAGCGGCGATGGCAGCAAGGCGCATATCTGAAAACAGTTTAAGCAAAACTATAAAGGTTAAAATCCCGTTCAATAAGTGCAAAAGCAGATTCGCAAGATGGAACCCGAACGGTTTATCCCCACCCCAGATTTTATAATCTAAGAAGTAGCTTACGGCCTGCAGGGGCCTGTACATAAGATCGAACGGCCTTTGCCCTGACCAATGCTCGAATATATCTTTCTTAAATACCTGAGGGAGTAATTTGGGGGATTTTATAAACGGATTATTCAGAATCAAGGCTTTATCGTCAAAGACAAAACCGTTGTTTAAACTATTAAAGTAAACGCCTAAACAGAGGACGCAGATTAAAAAAATTACCATTTTTTTCATTTTCAACCGCTCCCTGCAACAGCAACCCACTCTAAATTACAGTTTATTTTTATGATTATACCATAAAAATACCCTGATAAATACTCATCAGGGTATCTACATTATTGCTGTGGTTTCAATCTGGAATTAGAAACTTGAAAATAGTAGCCCCAACCGGATTTGAACCGGTGTTTACAGGCTGAGAACCTGACGTCCTAGACCAGGCTAGACGATGGGGCCAGAAAAAAATCTAAGGTATTTTACTATACCGGGAGATTTAGTCAATAATTATGTTTTCGCAATTATCATTATGGTTGACTTTATTTTTTAAAGTGTTTATAATACAACCCATGCGCGTAGGAATAGGCGTAAGCACAGAACTCGATCACCTGAAAGCTGTCAAAGAGGCGGTTGAAGAAGCAATTATTCAGATAAAGCCTGATAATATCGACTTCGCGCTCCTGTTTACTACGGAAGAATTCAGCCATTCTCTGGTTTTACAAACTACTGCCGATCTCATAGGCCGAATACCTCTTTTGGGCTCAAGCAGTTCCATTATCATATCCCAAAACGGCCCGCTAAAACACGGGCTTATCCTCGTCCTCTTTAAACTTAATGAGGGCTCCTATTTCAACGCTGCCTGCGTCAAGGACATAACCATAAACAACACGCTATCCTCCGGAGAGGAATTGGGAGGGAAACTTTTGTATGGCTGCAAAAATGTTCACCGCGATTTAGGCGTGATATTTTCCAACACAAATACGGGCGACTATTCCAGCCTTGTTACCGGAATACAGGAGAAGCTGGGCAGAGGTTTTCCTCTGGTCGGAGCCTCCCTGCCCAAGAGAATTGACCATGCAGAAAATCATCTTTATTCCGGCTCGGAGATATTGAACAATGCGGTCTGCGGAGTACTCTGGGGAGGAAAACTCAATTTTAGCTTAGGGATAGAACATGGCTGGCAACCCCTGGGAAAACCGCGTTATGCTACCCGGACACAAGTAGATACGGTAAACGAAATAGACGGCCTGCCGGCAGTAAACCTGTATAAAGAATATTTCGGCAAAGAGACTCTGGAACTAAACAGGGAACTTAAACGTATCTCTGTGTTTTATCCGCTGGGCATAGCTGTATCCGGAAACAAAGAATATCTTTTAAGAAGCGTTATCTCGATAAAAAATGACGGTTCTCTTCTTTTCCGCGGAGAAGTGCCCGAAGGAAGCATGGTCAGACTGATGATAAGCTCAAAAGATTCCTGCCTGGCCGCAGCAGCTAAAGCTGCCAAAACAGCCCTGGATAACGCAAGGGGGAAAAAAATTAAATTTGCGCTTGTATTAAATTCCTTATCGCGGTATGCTCTGTTAGGAAGGCAGGCCGCCCAGGAGATACGGATCGTGCGGGAAACTTTGGGCAGCGACGTTCCGTTTGCCGGAATATACACTTCGGCGGAACAAGCGCCTTTGAATTCAGCAAATTACAATTTAGGAAAAACATATTTTCATAATAATTCGATAGCGATATTAACCATAACCGAATGATTCCAACCATACGCAAATGTTAACCCTTTTATTGTTTGCGCTGATAATTGCTGCTCTAGCAATTGCGCTTACCTACAAAATCCAGAATGAGAATCAATTGCGTTCGCAAGTCAGCAGCCTGAAAAAATCCCTCTCCGATATGGACGAACAGGCTAAACTTATCGTGCGCACGGATATAGAATTGAATAAAATAGAAGAAGAGCTGGACAAAAAAATATCCGGGCTCTATGCGCTGCAAAGCTTATCCCGCATGATAAGCATGACTCTAGAAGAAGACCAAATCTTCAGGCGCATACAACCGGAGCACCTCAAGGAATTAGGTTTCGAAAAGGCTTTCGGCTTTCTCTGGGACGACAAAGGCAAACGTTTTGTTTTGCGTTTCAGTATAGGATATCCCGGCGAAGCGATTAAATCGATAGAGTCCTTTTTCAATGAAAACAAAGAACGCTGTATGGATTTCATAACCGGCGACAAGACCCTCTCTTCCATTTCGGCATCCAATAATTTAATTACTCTGCAGCAGTTAAACGAAATTTTCAAGATCAATTCATTCATCATCTGTCCTTTAGCGCCTCAACAAAATAACCGGGGCTTGATCTTTGTTGGAACACAAAATCTGGAAACAACAGTTACTGAAGGGGACGAAGAATTGATTAAAATACTCTCCACCCAATTGGCCCAGGCCCTGGAAAATGCCCGTCTTTTCGAAAAGACCTGGAACGCCCAACAAGAGCTGGAAAAAAAGGTGACTGAAAGAACCCGGGAATTGACTTTGGCGCTGGAGGAGGTTAAAAAAATAAGCGATAATAAAACCAATTTCGTCTCAAGCGTTTCTCACGAGTTAAGAACACCCCTTACTTCCATCAAAGGATACGCCGCCATACTCCTTACCGGGAAATTAGGAGATTTGCCTCCGGAAGTGCGTCAGCGGCTCGAGAAAATCAACCGGCATAGCGACGAGCTTGTGCATATGGTCAATGAACTGCTGGATATATCCCGCATTGAATCCGGAAAAGTCACGATGCGGACAGAGGTTTGCGACCTCAAAGAAATCACAGCTAAAGTGGAAGATTTGTTATCCGAACAACTAAAGGAAAGAAAGCTGTCTTTCGTTGTCGAGATCGGCCCTGAAGCAAATGCGGTTCTGGCCGACAGAACACAGCTAGAACGCGTATTTATAAATCTCGTCGGCAACGCGATGAAATTTACTCCGCCTGACGGTTCCATAACCATAAAAAGCCGCAAAATAGATAAAATGGCGGGAATCAGTGTCGTTGATACCGGCTGCGGCATAGCCGAAGAAGCGCATGATTCCATATTTGACGAGTTCTACCGGGTTGACAACGCCATAAACCAAGAGGTCAAAGGAACAGGATTGGGATTGGCCCTTGTAAAACACATAGTCGAAGCTCAAGGAGGAAGAATTTGGGTTGAAAGTTCTCCCGGCTCTGGCGCAAATTTTAGTTTCACATTACCGATAGCATCTTAAAAAATATGTCCATAAAAATACTTATAGTCGATGATGACCCCGACATACGGGATGTGTTAAAGCTTACCCTCTCCGAAGAAAACTATGAGATTCTGGAGGCTGGCGACGGGGAAGAAGCTTTAAAGGTAATCCACGACAATCAACCTGATCTTATATTGCTCGATTATAAAATTCCCAAGATCGACGGGCGCGAAGTATGCCGCAGGATAAAAAGCGACCTCCTGCTCCGGCACTTACCCATAATTATGGTAACCGGCAAAGGCGATATAAGCGATAAGGTTGACGGTATTGACGCCGGAGCTGACGATTATGTAGTTAAACCATTTGAGCCGAAAGAATTGCTGGCGCGAATCCGTATGATTTTAAGGCATACCGAGAGGGACCTTGAAGCAAACCCCCTTACCCGCCTTCCGGGAAACGTCTCAATATTAAAAGAACTCTCCAAACGCATAGAAAATAAGTCTTTATTCGCCGTCTGCTATATAGATTTGGATAAATTTAAGTCTTATAACGATAAATACGGGTTTGAACACGGAGACGAAGTGATCCGCGAAACAGCCCGCCTGCTTATCCGCGCGACACGAGAACACGGCAATCACGATGATTTCGTAGGGCACATCGGCGGGGATGATTTCGTGATTGTAACTACTCCGGATAAAACCGATTCATTGTGCCAAAAGGTGATCCTCGATTTTGAAAATCTTGTCCCATCTTTCTACAATGAAAAAGACGCAAAGAATGGATACATAACAGGCAAGGACAGGCAAGGACAAGAACAAAAAATACCGCTTCTTTCTGTATCTATCGGGATAGTGACCAACGAATACCGCAAGGTTACCCACGTGGCTCAAATCGGCGAAATAGGCGCTGAGTTAAAATCTTACGCCAAGAGCCTGGAGAGAAGCAACTACGTAAAAGACAGGCGCATAGAAGACAGATAGGCCTTAAAAGAAATTAAAAAATCCCGTTAGTTGAATAGCGGGATTTTTATTGGTGCGCGGGGAGGGAGTTGAACCCTCACAGGTTGCCCCACTACCCCCTCAAAGTAGCGTGTCTGCCATTCCACCACCCGCGCGTAATCTAATATGCCAATCTGAGATTATAACAATAGCCGGGAAAAATATCAAGCAGGATTAACGATCGAAATCAAGGCCTGCTTAAGCGCTTCCGGCTTAATTGAAAGAACACGCGGAAGGCATTTCTTTTTTCGAAATTTTTGGCCAGCTTGATTGTTTCAATTAACGCCCAAACGCCATAAACCCAAATAATCCCACCGCGGATGCCGGGAAAAATGAATTGCGCCAACCACAGTAAAAATAAAGCCGCGGCCTCGAAGAAATTGAAATCCATACTTGCCAGAAACAGAAACCCTAGATAAGACTGGACAATCGTCAAGAGTATCTCCACTTTTTGCTGCTCGTCAAAAATGACGCTGGCAAACCTTCCCATACCGAAAGAATATATAAAAGGAATAAGCGCCACAAGGATAGTCCACTGATTAATGGAAGATGAAACAAAGTTGGCCAACGCCATAGAGGCTTTATTAACTTTCCTGGCCCAATAAAACGCCGAGAGTTTTTCGGGGAATTCGCTTAAGAAAGGCGCCACCCACTGCACAAAGACAAATTGCGATATACCGGCAGAAACAGCCAAGGCAAGCATTGAGTTAAGAAAAGGATGGGCGGCAAAATACAGAATCACTCCTCCCCAGACAAAAAATGCCATGATCCAAATAATATTCCACGGATGCTTATGCCGCATTATGTATTTAGGTATACGGCCCAAATCGTCAATCTCTTCGCGATCATGCGGAGGAATTTTCGACAAGAGATACAAATAGCCGAAATAAATCGCGCTTAAAATCAATCCGTCGAGAATGTTCAGCGAACCCTTAAAATAGATAACCAAAAAGTAGAGTAAAGCCGGTAAAAGAACCAGGACCGCTATGGAGTGCTCGTCCTCCAGCTCTATATTCCATGGGCGTTTATCGCCGGACCTGATTCTTTTAAAGAAAAGGGCGACAAAATAAACCATTGGCCAGCCCAAACCAACAAACAATCTCAAAGAACCGGTATAATTAGCAGTAATTAGATGCGCTTTAGAGGGATCTTTTGCCGCGGTAAAAGCAATTACTCCTTCAACCGCAAATTCAGGCAGGGTTTGAATCCAAGCTAAAACAGCCAAAGCCAAACCTTGGGAAATAAAAAATTGCCCGCATTCGGCTGCCCAAGAGATAAGCAGAGCGGCTAAAATTATCGCGGGGAATGTCCACAGGGAATTTAAAGCTTCCATATCCGAGGAAGGAGAATTCTTATTTGCCAGCGCCTTTCAAATCGCTAAGGCTTCTTATCTTCAAACCGCCTAAATCATCTTTATAGTAGGTAACAGAAACCGGATCCCCTTGCGCAATATCGGAAAGGGGAATCGACCTGGCGCCCAAGGTAAGCTCTGAATCTCCGGTAACCCTAAGAACAACTTCATCTTGATCGCCGGTATGTGGGTCGGTATAAAGGACGCTTAACGTTGATTCTGTTTGATCCAGAGAAGAGACTATGCCGGATATTACCTTATCGGAACCGTTATCCGCTAAAGCAAAAGGTGCGGCCATAAAGACAAAAGTCAATAAAATAGCGCTAGCCTTCTTCATCCTCCTCCTTTCGCGGACATTTGCCCGATAAAGAATTTATTTTATTATAATACACCAAACAAAGCTAATATCAAGGAATTACCTTCCCCGGCATGGGAATGATACCATAGATCCTTACCCCCTCCCCTGTGAGGGGAAATTAACCAAGCTTCTCTGTATAAGTAAAGAGCGTTTTGAAAAATTATCCTTAACTGCACAAGAATTACTTACTAAAAGACATGTACCTAAGAATACTCTTGCGCCAGTTCAAAAGATTAAGCCGTTACCTAAGGCGCCTGTGCCAGCTTCACGTGACATCGAAAGAACCATATCTCCTGAATATGCTCCAACTCGAATCTGGCAGACACGCCAGAGCGAATTCTGGCAGTGGCAGCGCGTAAGCGAATGGCACCGTGAATACGGCCTTGATGAAATAACCAATGAAAAGAGGCACATACTAGTGTAAATTAAGAGTATCTTCCCTACGAAAGGAGAACTCTTGTATGTGCCCTCTTCAATATTACCAGACTATGCGTAATTGTAAAGACAAACGAGCACACCGCTACCAGATGATTCAATACGCGCTATCTAACGGCGTTAAGCCTGGCG
>Ga0074199_1000174_pt1 | contig 127791 bp, 113 predicted proteins | sample EPASupsiteSAE347_FD_64528 | JGI IMG/M metagenome (GOLD analysis project Ga0074199, IMG submission 64528) | Bioremediated contaminated groundwater from EPA Superfund site, New Mexico - Sample SAE3-47 | ecosystem: Environmental > Aquatic > Deep subsurface > Groundwater > Contaminated ...
GACTTTGGTTGCATGAAATCACCGGAAATCGAGGAATGAACTACTATTTTCGGCGATTTTATCAAAGTATGATGCAAATATAAATTAATAATTACATATTGTTATAATATTTCAGGGACGACTATTTGAGGAGACCTTTATGCCCACGTTAAATGTGCTGAGCAAGATCCTGATTGGTGTCGGCCTGGTTACTGCCTTATCGGCATGCGGAACCGGCCAATACCAAATGATGAGACAGAATCAGGTACATCTGGATGATGCGGTCGTAACCGCCAAGGTAAAGGAATCGCTATCGAAAGACCCGGTTCTGAAGAAGTATGCGATTGACGTGACCACGCTATCGGGAGAGGTCATATTGAGAGGTCGTGTTGACTCACTGGAGGACGTCTACAGGGCTGCAAGAATCGTGAACGAAATTGAGGGGGTTCAATTCCTGTTTAATGATCTTGCCGAGAAGCGGTAACATCCGAAGCCAAGCTGCCCGTAGCATCCCTGCTGATACGCAAAGAGCCGGCCCTTTTCAGGGTCGGCTCTTTTGTGTGCAGCATTCAAGCAGCTTAGTAGGCTTCGCTGTTTTCCAGTACGTCCTTCTCGGTAACCGGAGCCCTGAAGACCCGATAGGCCCAGATCTTGTAGAGGATAACCGTTGGCACGAAGATACCGGCCACCACCGTCATGATAGCCAGGGTGTACTGACTGGACGATGAGTTGAAGATGGTCAGACTGAAGGCCGGATCAAGACTGGAGGGAATCAGGTTCGGGAACAGGCCGGCCACACCGGTAACCACCACAAAGACAATGGTCAGACAGGATGCGGTGAAAGCGCTGAGCGGCTTCTTTACCATCATGAAACCTTGTACGCCAACCAGTGACAGCACGGCGATTGCCGGGGCAATGAACAGAACCGGAGCCTTCATGTAGTTGTCATACAGCTTGGTTGCGTAGGCGGTGTAGCCCAGGAAGACCACAGCAATCAGCAGCAGCGGAATCCAGAGCAGCTTTGCCAGGTTAAAGGCACGGGCCGATAGCTCGCCGGTGGTCTTGACGGTGGCATACAGGGCGCCATGTACGGCAAACAGGAAGACGAACAGCAGGCCGGTCAGGATGCCGTAGGGGTTGAGCAGCGAGAGCAGACCGCCGTGATACCCGGCTGCATCCATCGGCAGACCGCTGAAGATGTTGCCGAAGGCTACCCCGAACAGCAGGGCGGGCAGGAAGCTGGAAACGATGATGGCGGTGTCCCAGCCACTCTTCCAGCCAGCGCTGTCGATCTTGCCGCGGAATTCAAAGGAAACGCCGCGCACAATCAGGGAGAACAGCAGCAGCAGCAGTGCGGTGTAGAGATAGCTGAACATCAGGGCATAGGTGGTGGGGAAAGCGGCAAAGGTAGCCCCGCCGGCAGTCAGCAGCCAGACCTCATTTCCGTCCCAGACCGGCCCGATCGAATTGATCAGAATCCGTTTTTCGGTATCATTCTTGGCGATGAAGCCGGAGAGAAAGCCGATGCCGAACACAAAGCCGTCCAGCATGAAGTAGACAGACCAGAGCACTGCCCAGAGTACGAACCAGGTGATTTGTAGGATTTCCATGTTACGCAACCTCCTTTGCCTGAATCATACCTGTTGTGCTTTTCGCAGGCCCCATTTTCGCATATTTAATCAACAGATAGATATCAATCACGCCCAGTACACCGTAGAGCACGGTAAAACCGATCAGTGAGAACGCAACCTGCACTGCTGAAACGGCTGAGGATGTTGCAACGGCAGTCTTCAGTACGCCGTACACAATCCAGGGTTGACGTCCCAGTTCTGCCACCAGCCAGCCCAGTTGAACGGTGATGTAAGGCAGCGGCAGAGCGGCCAGCATGATGTAGAGGAAGATCTTGAAGTCAACAAAGCTCTTCCAGCGGGGCATGATAACCGCAAGCAGGGAGAGCAGCAGCATCAGGGTTCCCAGAACAACCATCAGACGGAAGCTGAGGAAGACCGGCAGTACCGGCGGGCGCTCTTCTTTGGGGAATGCCTTCAGACCTTTAATCTCCGCATTGGTGTCATGGAAGGCCAGGAAGCTGAGCGCGCCGGGTACGGATGCAGTGGCAACGGCATTGGTCTCAGCAGCCTCGTTTGGCCACATAAGCAGATGCATGGGGGCACCTTTCTGGGTTTCCCAGACAGATTCCATGGCAGCAAACTTGGTTGGTTGGGTCTTGGCAATTTCAACCGCGTGGAAGTCGCCGGTAGCTGCGACGATGATACCTGCAAACAGCGAGAATACTGCAGCGGTCTTGAAGGAGCGGGTAAAGAAATCAACCTCATTCTTTTTCAGCAGGTGCCAGGCTGCGATTCCCATCACAAAATAGCCTGCCACCATGTAGCCGGAGGTCAGGGTGTGGAAAAACTTGATCAGACCATAGGGGTTGGTTGCCACAGCCAGGAAATCAGTCAGCTCGGCCCGGTTGTTTCTCAACACAAAACCGACCGGTTTCTGCATCCAGCCGTTGGCCAGCAGGATCAGCAGGGCAGACAGGTTGGTACCGAAGGCGGCCAGACACATGACGGTGGCGTGGGCCTTCTTGGAGAGTTTGTCCCATCCGAAGATCCAGACACCGATAAAGACCGACTCAAGGAAGAACGCAGCAGTTGCCTCAATGGCCAGCGGTGCACCAAAGATATCACCCACGTAGCGGGAGTACTCGGCCCAGTTCATGCCAAACTGGAACTCCTGGGTAATACCGGTGACCACGCCCAGGGCAAAGTTGATCAGAAACAACTTTCCCCAAAACTTGGTCATCCGCAGGTAGGTTTCGTCGCCGGTCTTCACATATCTGGTTTCAAACCAGGCGGTCAGTACAGAAAGACCTAATGTGAGCGGGACGAAGATAAAATGGAACATGGTGGTGACTGCAAACTGCAGTCGACTGAGGGCAAGGACGTCCATGCTTCCTCCTTGTGTGGGTAGTCAGACGGTCATCGGTGTGCCGTCTTCAAGGAGTGTACTCGGACTTTTTGAAAAATCAAGCACAAAAAGACCAACTTGGTCTTTTATGTCGTAATGCATATATTTTGATATTACAAAACATATTGTTATTGCTACTTTTATTGCGGGATTAAATTGCGGCTATTGCGCACAAAAAATGAGGATTATTTTTCAGGCATAGTGTAACGGGTCATTCAGCCCTGCCTCGGCAAAACCTTTCAGCCGCAGACGACAGGAGTCACAGCGGCCGCAGGAGAGCCCCTCGGGGGTTGGGTCATAGCAGGAATGGGTCCGGGCGTAATCGACCCCCAAGGCCATGCCCTGCTTGACAATCTCTGCCTTGGTCAGATTGATCAACGGGGTATGAATGGTAAAATGGCCGGTTCCTTCCACCCCTGCCTTCGTCGCCAGATTGGCCATCCGCTCGTAGGCCTCAATGTAGGCAGGGCGGCAATCCGGGTAGCCGGAATAGTCCAGGGCATTTACGCCGATAAAGATGTCGTAGGCCCCCAGCACCTCGGCCCAGCCCAGTGCAAAGGAAAGAAAGATGGTATTGCGGGCCGGCACATAGGTCACCGGGATATCGTCACCGACCCCCTCTTTAGGCACATCAATCTCGCTGGTCAGGGCGCTGCCTCCCACCTGGCGCAGATCAAAGGCCACCACCAGGTGCTCGACAGCCCCCAGTTTCTTGGCATTGGCGCGGGCCAGATCAAGTTCATGGCGGTGGCGCTGGCCATAATCAAAGCTGATGGCGTAGGGGGCAAAGCCCTGATCACGGGCAATGGCGAGGCAGGTGGTGGAATCCAGGCCTGCGCTATAGAGAATGACTGCTTTACGCATGAAGAACCTCGTAAACTGTGACGTCACGCGGTGACGTCAACAGGTAATCTCACGAATCAGCCGGATCAGGTCATCCGACTCCTGTGAAGGTTGAAAACTGGGGCCCACCAGCAGTGAACGGTGAAAGACCTGTTCGAAACCGGGCACCGCCAAGGCAACCATGGTCCCGTCCGCCAGATGCTTTTCAACCACGTTCCTGGCAACATACCCGACACCGTCACCTTCGAGTACCGCCTCCAGAATCATGTTAAGGTCATCATAGGTCAGGACCCGGCTGAACGCATCCATTGACCTGCCCGCGGCTGCCATTTTGTCCTCGAGGATCAGACGGGAACAACAGCCATTTGAACGGACGCAGATATTTTTCGCCAGCAGTTCGTCAAGTGTCCATTGTTGCGACTGATCGCCAAGGGAGGCGGGGCCCACCAGCAGCATCACATCATCCGGCAGCCTGTCAATCACGGTCCCCTGAAGCGGGAAAAAGTCGCAATGCTCAACTACCGCCATCTGAAAGTCACCACTCTGCAGACCGTCCATGATCTTTTCAGGGTTGTCAAAGGTAAAACTGAAACTGCTCACATCGGGCCGCTGTTCCATAAAGGCCCGCACGATCTTGGGAAGATAGGTCAGGCCAAAGGCCGGCGTGCAACAGAATGAAACGTTTCGTTCCTGCCTGAACTGCCGTAACTCTTCCGTGCAGCGGCAGCAAACGTCAATGATCGCCTTGGCATTTTTTACCACGATCCTGCCGGCCGGCGTCAGTTGCAACTGGGGGCCGGAACGGTCCAACAAGGCCAGTCCCAACTTATCCTCAAGCATCTTTACCCGTTTAGAGACCGCTGACTGACTGATATAGAGCGAAGTTGCCGCACGGGAAAACGACCCCGTTTCCACGGCAGCCACCAGGCTCTTTAACACATCAATATCCATCCCTGTCACCGCCCCATAAAGATATCCAGATATCTGAATTTTACCCCTGCCAAACAGGAATATAGTCAAGAAAAAGTTTCGTAAACCGAGTGTAGCGCAAATGTGGTAAAAAATCCATGTAAACCATCAGAATGATTGAACTCAATATTCGCCCTGCATCTTACAACAAATTTACTAAAGAAAACAACAACTCTGCCTGTATTTCGGAGTACCCGGTCCTACATATAAAAAGACAGATGTAAGATCAGTCCGCGTACGCATGTCACAGAGAACCTGCGTACGCCCCAACCAACGGCCGACAGGCCAAAACCTCAGGAGGTGTGTATGATGCAACGTTTTGTGATGACAAGAAGGAGCATGCTGTTCAGTCTGGCCGGCTTACTGCTGACCACTGTACTGACACTGTGGGGTTGCGGTGGTGGAGGTGGAACCAGCAGCTACACTGACCCCAATGCCTCAATCACGACGACGAAAACAGCAACTGCACTGATTGAACCTGCAACCCTCAAACAATGGATGGATGAGGGCAAGGTCAACAACCCTGATCCTGCAACCCGTGACCGGGTAGTAATTGTATCAGTAGGGACCCCGGCCAACTATGCCACTGCGCACATCCCCGGTTCTCAATTACTGGACTCCGGCGCACTGAACCTGACCCGTCTGGAAGGCGTCACTGCGATCGGCACGATGGTCATGGACGGTCCGACCATTGACGGACATATCCAAAGACTCGGCATCAACAAATACACGACGATTGTGATTGCCCCGACAGGGACCGACAATGCCATGAACGCATCCAGGGTCTATTTCACACTTCGCTACTGGGGCTTCCCCAAAGAGCGCGTGAAGATTCTCAACGGTGGGCAGACCGCCTGGACAACTGCGGCGGCGGCATGGCCGGCAGCCTACGCGGTGACAGCAACCGTACCGACCATCCCGGCCTCCACTTTCAGCGTTAAGGACCTGTATAACGGCACAACCACCACCAACTTTAACCTGCGTTACTCAATCGGCGAAATGATCAGCCTTGTGGACAAGATCAATGCGGGCACCATCAGCACCGGCGCAACCGGTGTCGCCATCATGGATGAGCGTGGCGGTGTCAACGTGACCACTCACCCCTACATTGCCAATGCGGCTACCTATAACAACGGAACCACCACTGTCCTTGACAGCCACATGAACTATTACGGCACCGTGGCAGGAACATTCAAGGATACCGCTGCATTAACCGCCAATCTTGCCAACTTTGGCATAACCGCCAACAAAACCATGACCTACCTCTACTGCGCCAGCGGCATGCGTGCCTCAACGGCATTCTTTGTCCTGGATGGCATCCTCGGCTGGCCGGTCACCCTGTATGACGGTTCATGGGGCCAATGGAGCGGTTACACATCCCTCTCAACAAGTCCAGTGGCTACGGCATGGCGCACCAATGTCAATACCTCTGCAACAGTGGCAATAAACAGAACCGTGAATGCGTCTCTATATGATCCTGCCGGTACCGGCAACGTCAAACCGGCAACACTAACCATAGACCCAATCGCTAATGCCATCTATTCAACCATCACCGATCCCCGGGCCAACCAGATGCTGAACGAAGACAAGGCCTACTTCACCAGCGGCGGCACCACAACCGGCGGTGGCGGCGGCGGTGGCACCGGCAGCGGCTGCTGATCCGGCCGTAGAGCCCATCGGATAACCAGTCTATGACTCAGCACATATCAAAGGAGAAATCTTCTATGACTAAAATCGGTAAAGTAAGCGCTGCAGCCGCACTGATGCTGGGCCTGGCCGCACCGGCCATGGCCGGCCCCCAGATAACCTTCGGGCCTGATGATAAAGGGGTGCTGCAAATCGACTACAAGGGTCAGTTCCAGATGACTGTCCGTGACAGCGGTTCAGGCACCAATAACGATGATACAACCACCAACTTCAATTTCCGCCGGAACCGGCTGGCCCTGATGGGGGCCTATGGCGACATGATGAGCCTGTATGTGCAGACGGAGTTTGTGGACCAGACCAGCATCAATACCCTGGGTGTCAACAGTACGCCGACCGACCCTGAATTCACGATCCTGGATGCGGTTGTACGTTTTAACCTGCATGACGCCTTCAAGGTCAATGTCGGTAAGTTCAAGTACAACTTCTCGCGTGAGAATCTGGAGGCCTGCGAAATGCCTCTGACGCTGGACCGCTCCCTGTTCATCCGCGCCCCCTTTGTGACCACCCGCGACATGGGTCTGGCAGTCTGGGGCAACGTGTACAAGGACATGTTCCAGTACCGGCTTGACGTCATGGAAGGGCGGAAAGCGGCTTCCGGCGAGAGTTCTCCCAAGTCCAACTTCCGCTACACCATGCGGGCCCATGCCTCGCTGCTTGATCCTGAGAACGACTATGGCTACAAGGGGACCTATCTGGGCAAAAAGAAGGTTTTGACCATCGGCGGCGCCATGCAGTACGAACCGAAGGTTGCCTACAACAACGTGGCAGCAAAAACCGGTGAAAAGGATTATTACGCCTGGACCCTGGACGGTTTCTTTGAGTACCCGGTTAAAGATATGGGTACCATTACCGTTTCCGGTGCCTATGCCAACTACAAGCTGGACAACGCCTACCTGGGCGCCAACCCCGACACGAACACCACCGGGCTGAACGGGGAGAAAAACGGCTGGTACCTCAAGGGAGGCTACATGCTGCCCAACCTGCCGCTGCAACTCTTCGGCCGCTACGAAAAGTGGAAGTTCGCCCAGTTGAACAACATTTATGACCAGCGGGTTGACTGGGCCGGTGTCGGTGCCAACTACTACATCTGGGGCCAGAACCTGAAGGTTACCATGGAGTACGGCATGACCATGTTTGACAAGAAGGGTACCTACAGCGGTCCGGATGGTACCAATGTACGGACCAAAGACTTCAACACCTTTATTACCCAGCTTCAGGTGATTTTCTAAGCATGCGACATCCGGTCAGGGGGAGAGCGACTCCCCCTGACCAGACCGCAACCCAATCAGGAGTCCACATGAACGCTCTGAAACTGCTTCCTGCCTTGATGAGCCTTGGCCTCTTCTCAATGGCAACCGCATCCATGGCTGACGAGATCATTATCACGCACCGTTCAGGCAAGATTCAGACTATACGGATTGAGCAGAACGGCGATCCGGTTGAACAGGTCAGTTTCCGCCGCAGCAAAGAAGAAGCTCAACAGGTTCAGCAACCAGCCTCGAATGCTGCAGCGGCCACCAAAGCCGTGCCTGATGTTGCCACGGCCCCTTCACCAAAGGCGACACCTCCAAAGGTTGAGGAACCTGCCAAGGCGGCTGAGCGGTCCGGGATTAAAATCAAGTGGGCACAACCGGTGGACTCAATGTAGCCCTGTCTGTCCACTACGAACCAAAAGGAGAGAAAAACCAATGAAGAAAATCATTTCCGTACTGGCCCTGTCGCTTTTTGCCGCCACTGCTGCCTTTGCTGCCGAGGGCAAGGTGGTTTCCGTTGCCGATGGACAGGCTGTGGTTGAAATGGGCGCTGACGCAAAATTTAAAGCAGGCGCCAAGGTAAAGCTGAATGGAAAAGCCGGCAAGGTTACTGCTGTGGATGGTGCAAAACTTACCATCCAGGCACCAAATGCTGCCGATCTGAAGGCTGGCGACGCAGTCAAGGTGGACAAGGCTGCGGCAGCCCTGCAAGGCTGCTAAACCAGATGTGTCAGCTTTAATGACTTACGGGGAGTAATCACTATGCACCTATTTCGTACTACAGTTCTGGCCTGCCTGGCACTTAGTACCTTTGCCGTAGCGGCTCTGGCAGCTCCTGTCGGTATTGGCCGCGACGCCACCCTTGCCTCGCAGCCCAAGGCCAACAGTATTGCCGAGCTGGCTGCGCGCTATGACTCCAGTTCCTGCATCGGCTGCCATCAGCAGGCCCATGACGAATGGGCAAAATCACTGCATGCACGTTCCATCTTCGGTACCGGCCGGACTGCGGCAACCTTTAAGACCACCATCATCAACGGCCATATGGACTGGCCGGCATCAGGGGTCAAGAGCTTCAAGGATGTGAAGGTTGAACACCTGATGGGCTGCGCCAAGTGCCACCTACCCCAGCTGGCCGATGCCACCGACAAGGTGGCCCAGGAGGTCGTTACCACTATCAACGACTGGCAGGACGCCATGAGGAACGAGGATGAGGCCAAGGCGGCCAAGGCTGAAAAAACCCTCTCTTCGCTCAACATCAACTGCCTGATCTGTCATAACCGCAATGCCATCACCCACAAGTGGTCTGAAGGCTATCCAAAAAAGGATACGGTCTACGGCAGCAAGTCAGGCGAGCATATGGATGGCAAGTTCACCAAAATGGCCAAAGGCCAGATCATGTCCGAGTCGATCCTGTGCGGCCAGTGCCATGGGCTGGGACCCAATTTTGATCAGGAGAATCCGACCCAGTGCGCCACTGCCTATGGCAGCTACCTGTTTGCCTATGTACCGGAAGGAGGCAACAAGACCTGCCAGCAGTGCCATATGAAAGAGAGCAAGCTGGGGCACAACATGCAGAGTTACCGTTCCAAGGAGATGGCTCAAAAGGCGGTTGAGATGCATGTGGAGACCAACTCGGTCTACTGGCGGGACAACACGACTATCAAACCGAAGGCAGCGGTACGGATTGAGCTGACCAACAAGGCCGGTCACGGCATACCCGATGGCTGACCGACCCCCAACCGACTGGTTCTGTCGGTAAAAGCAAAAGACAAGAATGGCAAGGAAGTGTTTAACGCAGAGCGGATCTTTATGCCGATCCCGCAACAGCTGGGCAAGGGAGACCGGATGGGACGTGGTCCCTACGAAAAGAGTGGTATGTTGGAAGACACCAGTCTGCCCCCCTTAAGGACAATCACCACCACCCATGACATCTTCTTCCCGGTCAAGGTGGAGGAGAAGGATGGCAAGAAGGTAAGCAGCATCAGCAGTGACACCCTGAATCTGGAAGTCAGGCTCTGGTACCTGCCGTTCGGCACCATGGATGATGATCCGTTCCTCTGGAAAGAGTTCAAGAAGACCGTCACGATCAGTACAAGCGGGAAGTAACCCACGCTAAAACGAGCAACACAGGGATACTCACCTATCCCTCCTTCATGTGGTGCCGGCGGGTCAAACCGCCGGCTTTTTTCTGCAGATATCATCCTGTCACTGGCAAGATTCCCGGTCTGCTGCTATGCTGTCCCGGATTACCATGCGCATATTTTTTCTCTTCATACTTTTGATTTTGAGTACTTTTTCACTTGTGGGCTGTTCTCCGCGCAACGCCCAACGTGAACAGTGCTTATCCTGCCACAAGGGAATTGAACAGACCTCTTCCAGCCACAGCGACTGTGTCGCATGTCACGGCGGCAATCCCGCGGCAAAGAGCAAACTTGAGGCACACCGCGGCATCTACGGGTTGTCAAACCGTTCCTATGCCGGCCGCTGGGAATCGGGGTGCGGCCCCTGCCACCGTCACCAGCTTGAACGGATGCAGAGCAGCCAGATGTTTACCGCGGCAGGTATGATTGCCCAGACCCAGGCCACCTGGGAGGGCGAACGCCCCGGTATCCGCTACGGCAGCCAGGCAGCGCAGTTGTATGACACTGACGGCAAACCGCTTAAACAGCAGGATGTCGCTCAACTGGACAACCTGTCAGGAGAACTGTACCGCAAGTTCTGCGCCCGCTGCCATCTGGCCAGACATCAGGACCCGGGCAACGGTGCGGGTAACCCGGCCGGTTGCGCCGCCTGCCACTTCCCCTATGCGGCCCAGGCCACCTACAACGGAGGCGATCCAACCATGCGGGGTAAATCACCCCATGGCTCCAGCCATGCCATGCATGCGCTGCCGTCGCTGCAATCCTGTGCCCAGTGCCACCACCGCAGCGGGCGGACCGCCCTCTCCTACCAAGGGCTGATGGACGGCAACAACGGCATGGTCCCCACCCGCAACGGACAGCCCGGACCGGTCAGGGGCAGCGATCTGCGCAACTTTACCCATATCGCCCCGGATATCCATTACACTGCCGGTATGGACTGTATTGACTGTCACACCTCACGGGAGACCATGGGGGAGGGCTATGCCTCAGCCAGCCTGCACGGGCAGCTTGAGGTCACCTGTGAAGACTGTCACGGCTCTGTTGACAGACCACCCCGCTACCGTGCCATTCTCCGCGAGAATGAAGATCCAGTACGGGAATCCCGTTCCTACCCGCTGCAGATGCGGCCCGGCATGGAGATGATCCTGACCTCCAAAGGGCGCCCTTTCTCAAACGTCTTTCATGTTGACGGCAATGTGGTGGTACAGGTCAAGCAGAGCGGCAGACTGCTCCGCTCCAAAGTCATAACCGGCACCCCTGAACATACGGTGGCCGGACATGGACGCCTGACCTGCACGGCCTGTCACTCCCGGACCGTGGTGCAGTGTTACGGCTGCCATACCCAGTACGACCGGGCAGGTAGCCAGATGGATTTTATCAAAGGGGTGGAGACACCGGGACAGTTCAGCGAGACCGAGGATTACCGTACCCTCTACCCGTTCCCGCTGGCCCTGAACCGGAAGGGCCGGATCTCACCGGTCACCCCCGGCTGCCAGACCTTTGTGACCGTGGTTGATGAACAGGGCAGGCTACTGCAGAATGAGGCGATCATGCAGTACAAAGGCAAGCGTCAGCTGCGCTTTGCACCGTTCCACGGCCACAACACCGGCAGGCAGGCCGTGGGATGCGCCCAGTGCCACGCCAACCCCGCCTTTCTGGGGTTCGGCCAGCATATTGTCGAGGGGCGCAGCATCAAAGGAACCTTAATCTGCGAACTTTCAGACAACAAGCCGCTGGACGGCTATCTGACCATGGACAAGGGGCAGGTACAGGCCTACTCGGCCATCACCCGCGCAAACTCCCGGCCGCTCAACCAGCAGGAAGTGCAACGCACCCTGCAGGTCAACCTCTGCCTGGTCTGCCACGCATCGGCCAAAGACCCGATCTACCGGAAAAGGATCAACTACCGTGACCTGGACGATACCGTTCATCGCCGCCTGCTGGCTCCTCGTTAGCTGCCTCACTGCCGGGGCTGCTGATCAGTGCCGGTTCTGCCACGCTGCCGGCATACAGATCAGTGCTGTCCACAGTAGGGTGGCCTGTCAAGACTGCCACCGGAACGGCCGGCAGCTCCTGGCTGACCCTGCTGGCCGGGACAACGGCTCGGCAGGGTGCGTACGGTGTCACCAGGGCTACCAGCGGATGTATCTGCATGCCATGGGAACCCGCAGCAAGGAAAAAGACTTTATTGCCCGCAGCTTTGGCCGGGTGGACCGCAGCTTTGAACAGAAGAACTGTGCCGGCTGTCACCTGCAGGGCTGCCGAGACTGCCACGGCAGCGGCCATGCCATCAGGCGTCCCAAGGCAGATACCTGCTCCAAATGCCACAAGGGCTACTACGTGGGCTGGGATTACTTCGGACGGGCTCCGCGGGAAGAGCATGAACGCTACCAGCGTGGCCGGCGGTTGGAGGGGGAAACCTTTCTGAAGATGCTGCCTGATGTGCATCAGCAAAAAGGCATGACCTGCTCAGCCTGCCACACCATGCAAAGCCTGATTGCCGGCAGGACCGTAGCCAAGTCCTGCAGAGACTGCCACCACCCCAGCAGCACGGTGCTTGAACACCGGATCGCAGCGCACCTGGAAAAGCTGGAATGTGCTGCCTGCCACGCTGCCTGGGCCGCCCAGGAATACGGCACCTTCTATTTGAGATTTGCCTCCGGTTCTGTTGAAGATCCGTATCAGGCGCTTACCTACACCCAGAACGGCTATGCAAAAAGTGTCTACCTGAGGCGGCAGGACCTGCCACCGCTGGGGATCAACAGTCAGGGCAAGGTAGCACCGATCCGGCCGCAGTTCATCGCCTATTACAGCCGGCTTGCAAAGGGCAGGTCAGCAGGACAGGAAAACCTGCTCCTGGCTGCAGAATGGCGGGCCTTTGCCCCCCATACCATCCAGCGCGGTACCGTGATGTGCGACGGCTGCCACGACAATCCACGCCGTTTTCTGCTGGAGCGTCCCCAGAACCGGATTTATGATCTGCAGAAGGACGGCATGGGACTTTCATCCTTCTGGGATCAGCGTGGGCAACGGATGGTAAACGGCAGTTTTCTGGATGAAGCACGGTACCGGAGGCTGGCCGCCAAATCTGATACCTACAAAAAGGCATACGTGGAAAAATGGAAAAAGTTCGTCACACCCGTCGCAGCTTCATCACCACGCTGATCACCCTGCCGCTGGTAGCGGCAGGCCTGTGGCGCTTCCTGACCCCCAAGGGCATCAGGAAGCCGGTGCTGTTGCGTCTGCCGCTTGCCGACCTGCCGGCAGGAGGAGCACTGGTGTTCCGCCAGGAACGGATTGCGGTCATGCGGGAAGGAAGTAGCATTATTGCGTTGAGCCTGGTCTGTACCCACCTGGGCTGCACCGTCTCGGTCACACCGGAAGGGATGGTCTGCCCCTGCCACGGCAGCCGTTTTGACCGGAGCGGCACGGTACTGGCCGGACCGGCAGAGCGGCCGTTGCCGCGGCTGATCGTTGAGCAGGATGGCGCCACGCTGGTAGTGCGGGGGTAATTTCGATTCCAGTTCAAGGATGATATCAAGGCGGTGAGGAAATAGGCGACGCAGGTGTACACGCAGTACGTTGAGGAGCCGGTGACGAACCAACGAAGAGAGCGCCTTGAAATGGAATCGGAATAAGGGAGGATTTCACCTTGTTCAAAGAGTTTCTCAAACACCTCTTTCCCAGAGTGGTACTGGAGCAGAATCTCAGGATCAGCTACACCCTCTGCCTGGGGGGCCTGGCCTTTAGCTGCCTGCTGCTGCTGGCACTGTCCGGCCTGCTGCTGCTGTTCTACTACCGCCCCGGCGCAACTGAGGCCTACAGTTCGATCATCTTTCTGGAGTCAGCGGTCTATGGCGGCCGGTACCTGCGCAGCCTGCACCGGCTGGCATCACACCTCTTTCTGATCCTGATCATGCTGCACACCCTGCGGGTGGTACTGACCGGCGCCTTTGCCCCGCCCCGTCAGCGCAACTGGATTATCGGTATCTGCCTGCTGGGGCTGACGGTCTTTGAGGCCTACACCGGGTACCTGCTGCCGATGGATCAGCTGGCGCTCTGGGCCACCCAGACCGGCATGACCCTGCTGGAAACCATACCGCTGGGCAGTTTTCTGCGCGACATTCTGGTGCCTGACACGGTGGGAGGACCATTATCCCTGATCCGCTTCTATGTGCTGCATGTGGTGGTGCTGCCGATGATCACCATCACGCTCTGTCTGTTGCATTTTTACCTGGTCCGCAAGCAGAAGGGGCTGCTCCCTTACCTATGAAGAACTACATCAAGAGCTCACCGCACTTTTTCCGCCTGATACTGCGTGCTTTCTGGCTTTGTACAGCAGCGCTACTGCTGCTGGCAGCCCTGATCCCTGCGCCGCTTCAGGAACCGGCCAAACTGGCGGTTGTGCCCAATCCGGTCAAATCCGCCTGGTTCCTGCTCTGGATTCAGGAGCTGGTCAGCTACCGGGTCTGGTTGATCTATCCGGTGCTGCTGGCCGGCCTGTTCCTGATCGCCCTGCCCTGGCTGATCACCAGGACGCCTGACAAGGCGGCCTGGTTCGGCCCCCGGCATCGCCTGGCTGCCGTTACCGCACTGCTGCTGTTTCTGGGAATACTGGTTCTGACGCTGATCGGACTGTTTTTCAGGGGGGAAAATTGGGCCTTCGTGCTTCCGTTCTGACAACGGTTCTGCTTCTGATCTGGCTCTGTTCAGCTCAGGCTGCTCCCCGCGACCTCTGCCTGGACTGCCACCCGGCACACTATACGGAACAGGGCAGTTGCCGGTACTGTCATCGGGGCAACCCGCAGACCAGCCGGAAAGAACTGGCCCATGGCAACCTGATTAAAGGTCAGCAGGCCAGCTTTACCAATCCCCGATCAGCAAGCCTTGTGGCCGGGAAAAAACTGGCTGATCAGACCGCCTGCCGTCGCTGCCATACCCTGGCAGGCACAGGCAACCGTTTGGCATCAAACCTGGACAGCCTGCTCTGGACCACCAAACCGGAGCTGATCCGTAAGGCCCTGGTGGAACCGGCCCAGCAGATGCCTGATTTTCATTTTTCATCACCGGATCTTGATCGTTTGATCACCGCCATCCTGGCGGGGGGGCTGCAGGCCGGCAAGGCCACCCGGGAACCTCCGCTGCTGGTCCATTTCAGCAACCTGCAGACAGGCCAGCAAACGTTCTTTACCAGACAATGCGGCGGTTGCCACAAATTGCTTTCAAAACGGGACGGTGGACTGGGACGGGGCATTGCCGGCCCCAACCTGTCCGGCCTGTTGACCAGGTTTTATCCCCCCACCTTCGAAAACGGCAGCAGCTGGAGTGAAGAACGGCTGAAGCGCTGGCTGAAGAACCCGCGGGCCATCAGGCCTCAGACGCTGATGCGCCCGGTACCACTCAACGATGAGGAGTGGCGGCAGCTCCTGCAATCCCTTGCTGTTGACTAACTAGGTGGTTTCGTCAAGCACCTGCTTGACCTCGCGGGCGCATCATCTACCCCGTGGGGACAGCTCCTTGCAGCGCCCCAGGGTGCAGGCGCCGGTCATGCGGCGAATATCTTCCATCGTAATTGCACCGTCTTGTTTCGCCTGCCGGATAGCTCCGGCCGTCACCTTGCTGCACCAACAGATCATCTCGTTATCTTGCATCTATAGCATCTCCTGAAGCAGTTTCTGCGGTTAGCAGGCTGTTGAAAAACGTTATGAGGAAGCACGGCTACACGGCGCACGGCGCACAGCGACTGAGACATAACGTATAGTTAGGAGAAGGAGCGAGCACCGCGCAACGCCGTAGACGGGCTCCGTAGTAGTTTTTCAACAGCCTGTTAGTGATTGTGACCGCAGCACGCCTCCTGCCGCTGCTGATGCTTTAGCGGCTTGATCAGCGGTCCGCCGTTGCAGTCACTGCATTCAAGCTGAATGGTGGTATGGGTGATATGAAAGCGATGTTCAAGGGCGTGTTCAACCCGGTGCAACAGATCGCTGCGCCGATCATCATAGCCTGCTGCGATCTCAACATGCACAGACAGTGCGGTGATGTGCGAACAGACCGACCAGACGTTCAGGTGGTGCAGGTCCTGCACCCCTTCTACAGCACGGATGGCTGCTGCCACCTCTGCCAGATCCAGCCCACGGGGAGCCCCTTCCATCAGGATATGTACCGAATCCCGCAGCACCCGCCCAGCCCCGGCAAGGATCAGCAGACCGATGGCGGCGGACAGCAGGGCATCCAGCAGGTACCAGCCGGTATAGTACATCACGATCCCGCCGATGATGACACCGACCGATGCCGCAGCATCCCCCACCACATGCAGGAAGGCGCTCTTCACGTTCAGGTCGTCATGGCTGTGGCTGTGCAGCGTCTTGGCGGCCAGCAGATTCATCACCAGACCGATCACGGCAATCAGCAGCATCGGCCCGTTCTTGACCGGTTCCGGAGCGGCAAAGCGGCCCCAGGCCTCATACAGAATTCCGATCCCCATCAGAAAGACAGTCAGGCCATTGATAAAGGAAGCGAACACCTCGGAACGGTGGAATCCGTAGGTATGCCGTTCCGAGGTAGGCAGAGCGGCCAGCTGCACGGCAGCCAGTGACAATATCAGCGCAAACAGATCCAGAAAGACATGGGCGGCATCGGACAACAGCGCCAATGAGTTGGTCCAGAGACCACCCGCCACTTCCGCAACCAGGGTTACCGCCGTCAGGGCAATGGCGATCTTGAACTTGCCGCTGATATGGCTGTCAAGCGTGGTCACAATGAACTCTCCTTGGCTGATTCACAGGAACAGCTGCAGGAGCATGCCAACCCCCTGGCCTTGCCAAAGGACTCCCGCCCCTCCTTATAGGTCAGCCAGGAGATCACCAGCGCACCAACGGCATCAAAATAACCGAGCCCGGTCAGTTCATACCCCACGCTGGCGATCAGCAAGGCGACCGACAGATACATGCAGGCCCTGGAACAGGCCACATCAGCCATGATTGCCGGTGAGGCAAGGGCCGTAGCGGCTTTTGTCTTGTAGTGAATCAACAGCCACATGAACGAGATCGAGAGCAGTGAGATCACAATACCCCAGACGGTGGTCTCCGGCTTGTGCTGCTGGTAGAGGTTGATGCCGGCAGTCAGCACCAGACCAATGGTCAGCAGGTAGAAGGCAGCGCCGGTAATCCGTAAGGCACGCTGCTCAAACTCATCCCGCGACTCTCCTCCGTTGGCCTTGATCCTGCGCAGCATGTGCCAGATACCGATTGCCGAGATCACTTCGATAAATGAATCCACGCCGAAACCGAACAGCGACAGGGTCTCGTCAGCCGCCCCGAACCAGACCGATCCGACGCCCTCTGCAATATTGTAGAAAATGGTAAACAACGCCAGCCAGTTTGCCCGTTGCAACCACTGTTCTCTGGTCATACTCCTCCCTTTTCTCAGACTACTTGGTAAACAGCGCAGCCCGCCCGGTTGCCTCGTGGGCTGCAATCAGACCGGCCAGCCGTACTATCTCCAACACCTCCGGATGCCGCAGGGAGTAATAGATCTTCAGGCCATCCTTGCGCTGGTTAAGGATGCCGCTTTTCAGCATGGTCTGCAGATGGCGGGAGGTATTGGACTGCTCATGGCCAATGGCCGGGAAGATCTCGCAGACACAATGCTCGCCATCCCGCAGCAGCTCGATGATCCTTAAGCGGGTCGGCTGCGAGATCGCCTTCAGGACTTCAGCGCTGTACTCCAGGGTATTCATTGTGCTCACTTCTTTCCAGCCGGGACCAAACCGGCATCTTCCATAAATTCCTTGGCAGTATCCCCCCGCAGGTTTTCAGCCAGACCGGTCAGCCCGTCGGTCAGGTAGCGCGCATTATAGCCTTTGGTCCGCAGATAGGCCATGGCAATCGAGGAACGGTCCTTGTGGGGACAGGCAGTGACGATGATCTTGTCCTTGGGCAGCTCGGCAAGACGTTTGGGCAGCTCATTGAGCGGAATAAACAGACCAAAACCCATCCGCCAGGCCCTGGTCTCCTCAGGAAAGCGGATATCCACCAGCACCGCCTTTTTCTCCTCAAGCAGCTTGATCAACCGCTTGCTGTCGGTCTTCATATCAGCCCGGGTATCGTAGTCAAAGCTATTCAGAAAGCGGTCAAAGGCCTCTTCAGCCGCAGCAGCGGGCAGCACGGAAAGCCCAAGCACCAACAGGATAAGAACGAACGTACGTTGCATAACTATTTCTCCCTCAGACGATGTTTGTAATCAATTTCGCTGTTCTCCGACAAGGATAATCTTCAGCAGTTCTATCGGCAGTTCACCGCTCTCATCGCCAAGTCTTTTCAGTGAATCATCCGGTGCTGCGTTGATCTTGCGGGCTGCAAGTTTTCTGATGATTGCCGCCTGATCAAGCTGCTGTTCCTGACAGACAGCGGCCAGGGTCTTGCGCCCCACACCTTTACCTTCAAACTGCTGCTGCACCAGCTCGGCGGTCCAGCGCTGCCTTGCCGGCATATGCCCGGTTCCGGCAGGTGTGGCGGGCGACACCGGTTTTGAAGGTTGCTGAACAGCCGGGACAACCGGCACAGCTGGCGTCTGGGCTGCGGATTTCCCTTCCAGCGGTTTCAGCAGCTTGTAGATGGCTGCCGGCGACTTGCCATTGCTTCTCGAGATATCAAGCAGCTTTTGATCAGGCCCACTGACCTTGATCCCCTGTTTTCTCAGTTCAGCCAGGGCCATATCCAGATCAATATCCACCTTTTTCAGGAAGTTTTTGAGCGGCAGCAGTTCTGCATGACTGATAACCGGCTCATCATCCGGGCTCTTGACCCAGGCATCCTTGATCCAGTCGTTCAGCTCCAGGACATAGCTGAGCGGCGGGGTCTTGTAGATCCCCCCCACCGTGCAGAAAATGGTGATCACAGCAGCCACGGCCAGTTCTGCCTTCAGGGCCACCGTCTTTTTGACCTTGTCGTGAAAATAGCTGACCAGTGCCCGCCAGTTCAGCCAGGTATGCCACAGACCGGCCAGGGCAAACAGCAGGCTGGTAGTGATATGCATGTCCCCCCATTGCGACTTGCTGATCCCCCAAAAGGTCCAGTCCAGCCAGTAGGCCACCCTTCCCTGAGGGGTAATAAACAGGATCACACCGGAAACGGTCATGATCAAAAAGCTCAATGCGGTCAAAAGCGAGATGAATCCCCGCAGATGCAGGTTGAATGTTGGTTGATCAGACATGGTCAGTTCCTTATCAGTGATCACTCTTGCAGCTGTTCCTTCAGGCATTCCAAAGTAGATAGACACCAACTCCGGCCACCACCACACCACCAAACTGCTTGACCCTGACGGAGAAGTTGACAATCCCCTGTTGTTTGACAAAGGCCTCGATAAACCCGGCAAAAGTACCAGCCAGCAACATCAGCAGACAGTGCCCCACCGCGTAGGTAAACAGTAATGCTGCGCCGTACAGCATCTGTCCCCTGGTGGCCACATAGGTCAGAATCACCACCAGCACCGGGGTAGCACAGGGAGAGGAAACCACGCCGAAGAACAGGCCCAGCAAGAACGAACCAACGATCCCCCCCTGCTTCGGTTTGAACTCCCGCTTGATCGGCAGCCGGATTTCGTACAGGCCGATCATCTGCCCCCCCATCACCAACGCTACGATACCGGCGGCCACGTACCACCAGCCACCCATGGTGCCGAACATGGTGCCCAGCAGCCCGGCAGCCATGCCAAATGCGGTGAAGGTCAGTGAAAGTCCCAGGATAAAAGAGAGAGAATAGCTGAACGCCTTCTTGCGGTCGCCATCGGCATAGCCCCCCACAAAGCCGACCACCAGCGGGATGGTGGCCAATACACAGGGAGAAGCCGACGACACAACACCGGCCAGAAAGACCGCTCCAAAGGCCAGGATCGGATAGAGGGTGACGATCTGCTCGATGTTGTCCAGAAAGGTCACTTTACGCCCAATTTTTTGAAGGTATCAATGATCGGCTGGCGATCCAGGAAACCGATATGGCGACCTGATTCCTTGCCATTGGCATCAAAGAAGATCTGAGTGGGAATCATCTGCACCCGGTAATTACCGCCGATTTTGTTGTCCTGCCAGACATCAATAAAGATCACGTTGGCGCGGCCCCTGTACTCCTTTTCCAACTGTTCAAGGATCGGGGCCATCTTTTTGCAGGGAATGCAACTGCGGGCACCGAAATCAACGATGGTAGGCTTACCTGAGGCAAGTGCGGCCTGAATGGTGAGTTGATTGCCGGAGGGGAGCTCGGCAAAGGCATTGCTTGTCAACAAGAGACAAAGAAGTGTCATGAAGATCCGCATCAGAGCATCCCCGCGATCTCTTCCGCTGTGGCCAGTTTGCCGGAGAACAGCACCTTGCCGTCCTTAACCAGGGCCGGGGTACTCATCACGCCGTACTTCATGATGGAGGGGATATCTTCTACCTTGACGATCTCCGCCTCTTTGCCGGAAAGCTCTACTGCCTTTTTCACGTTTTCAAACAGGGTCTTGCACTTGGCACAGCCGGTGCCTAACACTTCCAGTTTCATGACGCTCACTCCTTTTACAGTATGATGTTGAACAGGTAGCCAACAAAGACAATTGCAGTTGAGACGATGCCGAAAAACGTTACCAGCAGTCTCCGTTTCAACACATTGCTGAGGATGATCGCCTCCGGCAACGATAAGGCAGTGACCGCCATCATAAAGGCCAGTACTGTACCGATTGCCATCCCCTTTTGGGTCAGGGCAGACACAATCGGGATCACCCCGGCTGCATTACTGTACAGCGGCACCCCCAAAGCAACCGCAATCGGCACGGCAAAGGGATTATCACGTCCCGCCCATTTGGCCAGGAAGTCCTGGGGCACATAGCCGTGGATAAAGGCCCCCAGCCCCACCCCGATCACCACATAGGGCCAGATCTTCTTCAGCAGATCGCGGGTATAGTCACGGGCATAGACCAGCTTATCCCGGAAGGTCAGCTCCTCAATCTCCTGCTGCCCCACCTGCATCTCCCAGACGTAGTCCTGTACATGCTTTTCCATCTTCAGCCTGCCGATCACGATACCGGAGACAATCGCCACCAACAGTCCGGTGCCGATGTAGATCAGGGCGATCTTCCAGCCGAACATGCCCCAGAGCATGATCAGGGCCACCTCATTCACCATTGGTGAAGAGACCAGAAACGAGAAGGTCACCCCCAACGGCACACCGGATTCCACAAAGCCGATAAACAGCGGCACTGCCGAGCAGGAGCAAAAAGGGGTCACGATCCCCAGCAGAGCGGCCATGATATTACCGACATATTCACGATTATGGGAAAGGATCCGTTTGGTTCGTTCCGGCGGGAAGGAAGAGCGGATAATGGCCACTACAAAGATAATGGTGGTTAACAGCAGAAAGATCTTGATGGTGTCGTAGATGAAAAAGTTGAGGGCCTCGCCGCCGTGGCTTCCCGGCGTAAGGCCCATCAGGGCAAAGGTTATGTAATCTGCAAATTGCTTAAGCATTGTGGACTCCAATCAAGCAGAAGATCAGACTATATGATTAAATAGTCATATAGTCCTTTATCTGCCCGCGAGTCAAGCGCTAAAACTGCACGCCCGCTGGCACAACCGGAAAAGGGGTTCCGGGCTCTGCCGGTGCCAGCAGGCGTGCAACCGGTTACAAGCTACTTCTTCCTGCCACTGAACCGTCCGCCAACACTCATCGGATCAGCCTTGTACCCCAGCGCCTTCCAGTCCATCCGCGTGCCACCCATGTGGCACTCACCACACTGCAGGGCATCTTCCTTGGGAGAAACTTCATGTTGGGCCGCAATATAGGAGACGGTCTTCACAAACTGGTGCTTGCCGCTATACGGGAGGCAGTTGTCAGTACACTTGGCACCGTTTACCAGTGCTTTTTCCCAGTCAAAATTGACCCACAGTTCCTTGTACTGCTGAAAGGTATTCAGATACTTGAACTTGCTGTCCATTGGCTGGGTACCGGTAAAATACTTGTACGGGTAGATCTTGGCAGTCTTGTCCTTGATATCACCGACCGGTTTGGTGATGCTAACCGGCTTGGAAGGGTCTTTAATCTTGTCACCAACCATATAGCGTTCAATCTTGCCGTTGTACCAGGCATAGACCGGCACCACGTTTTTACCCCACCTGAAGGAACCTTTGCGCTTGGCAAAGGTCTCTTGGTCAAACTCCTCTTCCGGTGTTATGTTTTTACCTACATCAGACCAGTTCCACATCATCTTGGTGGCCTGGCCTTTGTTAAAGACCGGAATATGACAGGTCTGGCAGGCAACTGAAGCGGTGTGCCTGGAAAGTATTGCAGCATTTTTTGAATTCTTATGGGGGGCTTTTGCACCACTGTGACAATCCTCACAGTTGGTACGGCTGTCATAATGGGCCATCTGGGAAGAGGCACCAGCAACGCTATGGTCCTTGGTCTTGTGACAATCCTGACACATCATCCCCAGGCCGCCTTTTTCTTTCCTGGCCATATGGACATCCTGCTTTTTGTCGGCAGCAAGCAATGTCGAGTCAAGACCGGCATTCTTTACTGCATCGCCGCCGCCACCATTAAAATGACAGTAGCCGCAGTTCTGCAGGGTTGACTTGGCAACACTCTTGGCTGCTTTTTCAAGGTTCATGGAGCCCTTCTCCATCGCTCCCATGTTTACATCACAGCCAGCTGCAGCACGGTCATAGTTACCCTTCTGGGCATGGCAGACCAGGCAGTCAACGCGGGTCTTGTCAGTCAGGTCAAATTTGGTACGGGTCCAGCCGTAGCCGGCATGGCACTTGAAGCAGGATTCATGCACAATACCGTCCGGGCCATTGAAGGCAGTGGTGCAAAAGTTATTGATCATATTGGCCTTGCCATACTTCTTCGTGCTCTTTTCCATCCCCTTGACATGGTTGGGAGTACCGGCAAAGGTCCAGTGTGTGGTCTTCATAACGTCAGCAGCCTGCTTTTCATGACATTCCAGACACTGCCTGGTTACATCACGTCCTTCCTTGAAAGGCCCCTTGACAAAGTCAGAGTGGTCAACACCGGCAAATGCCATGGATGCCATCAAAACAGATCCGAGCAACACGAGCGAACGACACAGCTTCATACAAATTCCTCCTTGAGGGGTTGTAATTGGAAGGGGATACAGAGCCGGATCGCAGTCTAACGCAGGTGACAGCAGAGAGGTGGTGAAACATTTTCAAGATCCCATGCCGGTTACGCATAACCGGCATGGGAGGGAGGAATTCAGTTCCGGGGCAGCCTATTCAAAACAGCGTTGAACTTCCTGTATCAACAGATCCGCCAGGGGATTGCTGACAAAACAGGGTCTGAATACAAGCGATCGTCTCCGGGCATGCATGAACCCCTGTACCTGATGCGAGCGCAGCTTTCCTGCGGCGATTTGATCAGCAACCAGGGAACGCGCAGTAAAGGCAATCCCCAGACCGTCCACGGTGGAGGCAATAATCTGGTGCAGATCGTCATAGACAACCCGGGACTGAAAAGCTGTTGCATCCAGACCGATCCTCTTCAGATTAAAGGAAAGGAATTTGGTTGAGCAGCACTCGGCCCGGCGTGAGAACAGGGTGTGTTGCCCCAACCGGGCAACGGTCACCTCACCTGAAGGTATATCAAGCGCAGGAGCACTGACAAAGAGGACTTCATCATCGGGTAGTTGCAGAACCTGCAACTCGCTGAAATCAAGCTGTTCGCAATGTTCCAGCAGCCCGATGTCAAAACGGCCATCCTGAACCCCGGCCAGCACCAGATCCGGCATATCCAGAAAGAACTGCATATTGTGCATCTCACTGCTGGTCTGGAGCAGTTCCCTGACGACCCGGGGCAGAAAGGCGGTGCCAAAGCCCGGTGTGCAGCAGAAGGACAGACCCTCCCGTTTGCCAATCCCCTTCAGGCCTTTCAGCAGCTCATCTTCAATGCTTAACAGCTGCCGGGCCTTATCCAGCACAATTTTTCCTGCCTCGGTTACAGCCAGTAGAGGACCTGAACGGTCCAACAACGGATATCCGTACTGGTCCTCCAGAAACTTGATCCTCCGTGAGACTGCAGACTGGGTAACACACAGCGCATCAGCTGCTTTTGAGAAACTTCCTGCCTCAAGCGACTCCACAAACGTGCGCAGGTAGACCAGCTCCATGCAAACCTCCATATATTTAAAACTGCATACGTCTCATAGGGTTATGCGAATCATTCGTTTTTAATCTACCTGCCTGTTCGGATATAGACAATATAAATCGTGTGCAATAGCCACTGGACAAGGAATGAGCCAGGTCTGGGGGCAACAACTTCCCTAAGGAGGAGACCATGAGCAAGAAAAGCAGCAAGCGGAATCTGCAGTATTGCGCTGTTGCACTGGCAGCAACCATGCTGTGCGCGGGGGCTGCCCAGGCAGGACCGCGAATCGAATTTGGCGATGATGGCGGTTTTGTACAAATTGATCTGAAGGGGCAGTTTTATCTGGAAAATACCAGTTTAGGTGGTGGAAACGACGGCAAGGAAAGCAGAACTGATCTGCACTTCATGCGTAACCGGTTAGGTCTGACCGGCATGATTGATGAAACCTGGGGCTACAAGTTCCAGACCTGCGGTAACACCGGCACCACCAAAAACCCGTTCATGTACACGCTTTCACAGCAGGATACCGACTGGAACGACCGTGACATACGGATCATTGACGCCTACGCTATTGCAAATTTTAATGAGCACATCAACCTGAAGGTCGGTCTGACCAAGATTCCTTTAAGCCGTGCTAACCTGGATGACTGTTTTGCACCGCTATCCCAGGACCGCTCCATGTTTGTCTACTCCGCCTATGGCACTTCACCGGCCAAGTTCAGCCGTGACCTGGGTGGCGTGGCAGTGGGCCGTTTCTTTAATGACCGACTGACCTATTTTGCCGGTATCTTTCAGGGACGAGAAGGGACCAGCCAAACAGCTATTCCCTATGCTCCCAACTATCCGAACGGTGCCCCGAACAAAATCATGGGCGCCCCGGCCACGACCAGTACAGCCCCCAAAACCAATCTTGAATATGTCGCACGCCTGACCTTTGACTTCCTTGAATCAGAAGGCGGCTCCGGTTATCAAGGCACCTATTTCGGAGAGAAAAAGATCCTCAACATCGGCGTCGGCGGCGCGTTTCAGCCTCAGGCGGCCTACAAAAACACCCAGAACGTCTACTGGCTGTCAGACGGCACTTCCTCCACCACGGCCCCTGGACCTGCAACGACATCCTCGGTAACCAAAGTAACAACAATGGCCAACACCAGCAAAGGTACGGTTGATTACAGCGCCATCGCCGTTGACGGCATGTTTGAATACCCGACCGCTTTTGGTGTCCCCACGATTACCGCGCAATATCTGAAAGTGGATTTTGAAGATGCCTATCTGACTGCCTCCTCCGGTGACAAGCTGGCAGTGGTTTCCGGCATGAACGGCCAAAAAGAAGGTTTCTACACCAAGGTTGCCCATATCCTGCCGTTCAAGATTGGCGGCATGGGCAAACTGCAGCCCTACGCCCTGTATGAAAACTGGCGTTTTGCCCACCTGTTGGGGGTTGACGGACAACGGATTGAGCAGATTGGTGGTGGCCTCAACTACTACATCACCGGCGACCAGCGGGTCCGTCTGACTGCTGAATATCTGAAAACAGACTTCTCCAAGAAAATGGCGTTCGTTGTACCGGGTGCCAGTACGCCCGGTGTTGCCTCAGGCTACGTCAAAGACGTCAACTCCTTCGATACTTTCCGTATGATGCTGCAGGTGGTATTCTAGGGCAGCTCACGGCTGCCGGGGCACCCCGGCAGCCAACCAACAGCCAAGGAGTAACACCTATGAAAAAGTGGAATCTTATTGCAGCTGCACTACTCACTCTGTTCAGCACCGGTCTGTGTCTGGCTGATACCCTGGTGATCACCTACCGTTCCGGCAAGACCCAGACCGTTACGCTGGATGAGCCAAGCACCACCATTAACTCCTGGCAGTTTGTTGGTGGCACAGCCGCTGCAACACCACAGCAGCAACCGGTTGTACAGCAACCGGCTCCCCACCAGGAGGCACCCAAGGCTGCTGCTGCAGAAACGGCCAAAGGCGCCGGAAAGACAGACGGCAAGGTTTCTGACAAAAAGTCAAATACGCGCTTTATGTGGAATGCAAAACCGATAGCCGACTAACTTGAGGACCACAAAGGAGAGTTACACCATGAAGAAGATTCTCGTTATGCTGACTCTGTCACTTTTTGCCGCCACTGCTGCCTTTGCTGCCGAGGGCAAGGTGGTTTCCGTTGCCGATGGACAGGCTGTGGTTGAAATGGGCGCCGACGCCAAGTTCAAAAAAGGCGCCGGGGTCAAGCTGAACGGCAAGACCGGCAAGGTAACTGCCGTGGATGGCACCAGACTCACCATCAAGGCCTCCAGTGCCGCCGACCTGAAGGCCGGCGACACCGTCAAGGTTGACAAAATGGCCTCTATGCAGGGTTGCTGATCATCAGATCCGGTGCTGAGGGGACAGCAGACTAGTTCCTTCAGCACCGTCCGCCCCTTCTGCTCCAGGAGGGACTTCACCCAGGGCACAACGCACCCTTTCTCCGGCATTTTCTCTGCTTCTGCTGCTGACAGGGAGAGCAGGCCACGCCAAAACGAGCAGCACAGGGATATTCACCTATCCCTCCTTCATGTGGTGCCGGCGGAGATACTCCGCCGGCTTTTTTCTGCATCAGCAGCAGGTCTGACAGGCCGGTTGCCTGCCCTGCAGCACCGTTTCAATCCCTTTTCTGATCAACTCCACTGTCAGTTCTTCAAACACCTCGCCATCGCACTGCACGGTACGACAGCTGGTTGCAGAACCGGTCAGGCAGCTGCAGGAGGGGCAGTCAGACTCCCCGGCGGTTGCAGCCAGCAGTTCCTCCAACGGTACGCCATTGATCAGCACCAGGTTTGATTCACTGATCCGTTCTTCGTTCAAGAGGGTTTCCTGCAGTTCAATCTCGACACCTCGCCCGGCATACTCGCCTATCACCTGCTTCAGGTTGGCGCCGGTGTCACCGCACCGCTCACAGGTTGCACCGGCCTTGTCATAGTGTCGCCATTCAACCCGGATCGGCGCCGCAACAGTTGCTATCCGGTCTCCCGGCCTGATGCTGCCCGGCCTGATCACCTTGGCAAAGATCCCTTCCTTGGGCATGACACAGTCACCGGCCTGGTGAAAGATGGCACAGCGGGTGTGGCACTCCTTGCCGATCTGGGTCACCTCCAGCAGGGTTTCGCCGATCTGCAGACGGCTGCCGATCGGCAGGGAGACCAGCTCAATCCCGCTGGTGGTGATGTTCTCGGCAAAATCCCCGGTGGTGACATCCAGCCCCAGGGCACGCATCTTGTTGATGCTCTCCTGTGCCAGCAGGCTGACCTGACGGTGCCAGTCACCGGCATGGGCATCCCCGACAATGCCGTGGTCCACCCGCAGTTCAACCGCCGGTACCGGCTTCTTGCGCTCACCTTTTTTTTCGCTGATGCAGACGGCAACCACCTCTGCCATATCGCTACCCTCCTACCTGGGCCATACTGAAGTTGCTGTGGGCATACTCACCGCACTTGATGGCATGCCCTTCCGGTTTTGATGCCACGATCCGCTGCAGGGCGGCACAGAGTGCCTGGCAGTCCGGTGGCCGCAGAAACGGCAGCAGATCGGTCTTCTCATCGCTGAACAGGCAGCCCTTGGCCTGCCCCCTCGCCGTTACCCTGATCCGGTTGCAGTCGTTGCAGAAGTGGCCGGATACGGCGGTAATGATACCGATGCTGCCCGTGGCACCGGGGATACGGAAATCCTGGGAGGGGCCACTGAACGCCCCTTTGTCGATCGGTTCCAGCCGGTACTGTTCGGCGATCCGTTGCAGCACCTCATGACCGGGAAAGCAGAGCCGTTGCCAGCCTTCTTCCCTGACCACCGGCATATATTCGATAAAGCGGACCGGACAGCCCCGTGTCCGGGTCAGCTCGGCAAAATCAAGGATCTCCGCGTCATTGATCCCCCGCATGATCACCACATTGATCTTGGGGTGCGGGAACCCGGCCGCCAGCGCAGCATCCAGCCCGGCCAGCACCTTGTGCAGATCACCGCCGCGGGTGATCTCCCTGAATCGCTGCGGATTAAGCGAATCGAGGCTGACATTCAGACGCTGCACACCTGCCCGGTACAGATCAGCAGCCATCTGCTCCAGTAACAGGCCGTTGGTGGTCAGGGCCAGGTGACGCAGGCCCGGAATGGCTGAGAGTTTTGCCAGAAAGCCAACCAGACCGGCCCGCACGGTCGGCTCGCCGCCGGTGATCCTGATCTTCTCGATCCCCAGCCGCACGGCACACTCGGCAATCATCTGCAGCTCTTCAAAGGAGAGTACGCCGCTGTGGCCAACATCCTGTACCCCCTCGGCAGGCATACAGTAGAAGCAGCGCAGATTGCAGCGGTCGGTCACCGACAGGCGCAGGTAGTTGATCCGGCGGTTATAGGTATCCCGCAAGGGTGCCTGGTCGTTCATTGCAACAGCCTTTGTTCAATAAAGTCAGCCAGCTGTTCCGGCCTGTTCAGATCCAGCAGCGGGACATCAACCGTAAGCGGCGTGTCGCTGGCAATGGCCAGCAGGGTTGGATCATGGCTGTTCCCGCGGCAGATCAGCTCTCTGGCCAGCGCTCCCCGGTGCAGCTCTATCTTGGGCAGGCTGCTCTGCTTGAACCCCTCGGTCAGGATGATATCCAGGTCAGGGCCGCAGATCCTGAGCAGTTCCTCAATGGCCGGGGCCTGCCGGTGCCGGCGCACCAGGGCAAGTTTCTCACCGGAGCAGATCAGCATACTGTCGGCACCGGCTGCGGTCAGGCGATGGCTGTCTTTGCCGGGATGATCGATCTCGAAGCGATGGGCATCATGCTTGATCGCGCCGACCCGGTAGCCCCGCTCCTTCAGGATCGGTATCAGTTTTTCCAGCAGGGTGGTCTTACCGGTACCGGAATGGGCCACAAAAGAGACAACAGCCGGTCTGCTCATCAGGTTTCCAATCTGCAGGCCGCATACTCCTGCGGAGTATTGATATTCAGCAAGGCCCTGCCGCCGGGATCAAGCTTCGCCAACTGTTCAGGAGCAATGGTCCTGACGTTCAGCTGCCCCAGCACGGCGTTAATCCGGTACTGACCGGCCTCAAGCGCCGCCTGCATCAGGGGCAGGCAGGACTTGCGGTAGAGGGCGAACAGCGGTTCCAGACCGCCGGCAGTGGCCGGGACGACCGCATCACAGGAAGCTGAAGCGGCACAGATCAGGCGGATCAGTTCCGGGTCGGGAAAGGGGATATCGCAGGAGGTGACAAAGATCAGGTCAGTTTCAGCATGCTGCAGGCCGGTATAGAGTCCCCCCAGGGAACTGCCGGGATAGCTGTCAGGCACAACCTGCAGCCGGTATCCTGCAAAGCGCTCCGGCCGGTCACCCACCAGCAGTAGCTGCTCGAAACAACCCTGCAGGGCTGACAGAATCCGCTCGATCACCGGCACACCGTCAACCGCAAGGAACGCCTTGTCCTGCCCCATGCGGCGGCTCTGCCCCCCCACCAGCACCACACCGGTTATGTCAGGCAAGCGCTCAGGCATTGGTGACCTGCCCGCCCGGCGCAACCCTGCCCCGGCTGTCACTATGATCGAGTGCCATCGCCTACCCTTTTGTTGTCTTTCTGATGGTTGGCTCAGGCCTGCCGGTGTAGTAGCCCTGAGCCAGATCTATCCCCAGCTCCCGCACCGCCTGCAACAACTCTTCACTTTCGATATATTCGGCAATGGTCTTGATGCCGAACTCCCGGGCCAGCACCGCCAGGGTCTTGACAAAGGCCTTGTCTTTGGGATCGTTCAGCATATTGAGCACAAACATCCCCTCAATCTTGACAAAGTCAATCGGCAGCCTGCGGATATACTGGAATGAAGAGAAACCTGAACCGAAGTCATCAATGGCAAACTTGAACCCCTCCAGCTTCAGATCCTGAACAAACTGCTCCAGCAGGGTCATGTTTTTCACGGTTTCCCGCTCGGTGATCTCAAAGACCACCTTGTCATGGGCGATCTGATACTGGTTGGCCAGTTTGATGATTGAAGGCACAAACTCTTTAAGTATCAGTGACTTGGGAGAAAGATTGATAAACAGATACCCATCGTAGGCATCAGCCTGGGCCAGGGCAAAGACCTTTTCCATCAGAATTGCATCAAGACGGCTGACCACCCCCAGTTTTTCAGCAATCTCGATAAACTCTGAGGCCGCGATAACCTGATCACCAACCACCACCCGGCAGAGTACTTCGTTACAGATAACAACCTGCCCATCGCTGGTGACAATCGGCTGGAAATACGGGACAACCTGCTTCTCATCCAGCGCCTTGAGCAACAGCCGCGACATCTCGCTGCTTTTCTGAAAGACCTCCACCACATCATCATTGGTCGGGACAATGATGCAGTTTTTACCCAGCGACTTCGCCTTGTAGGTCATATTATCGGCAAACAGGAACAGGTCTTTGGCCGTCGTGGCATGGTCCGGACAGACCGCATAGCCGATGGAGGCGGTACCACGGATCTTGCTGCCATCGACCGTCACCAGGGTCATCGCCTCCATGGCCTCCCTGATCCGGTTGGCAACCATATGCACCTGTTCATGATCGGCATCGGGCAGCACAATGGCAAACTCATCGCCGCCATAACGGGCCAGGATATCCCCCAAACGCAGACTTGCATGAATGGTGTCGGCAATCTGCACCAGATACTTGTCACCCACCAGATGACCGTAGGTATCATTGATATGTTTGAAGTTATCCAGATCAATCACCAGCACCCCAAACTGCTGGTTGTGCCGCTCGGCGCGACCGATCTCATATCCCAGCAGTTCCCAGAAGACCCGTTGGTTGAACAGATTGGTCAGCGGGTCACGGGTGGCGTAGTACTCAAGATCCTTGGTGTACTTGTAGATCGCCTTGATCGAGCCGATCACATTCAGCAGGGTGGTCAGGATACTGTTGATCACCAGCGAACGGATCGGGTCGGCCATAATCTGGGACTGCACCCCGATCCCCACCACGCCGCCGATCTGGGGCATATCCAGGTAGAGCGACTTGGTCTCCAGCTCGATCTCATCACGGGCAAGCTCCAGCAACGGAGCAGATTCATTGGTAATATTATGGATGACCATGATTGCAGCGTCAGAACTGCTATGCAGCTTCTCATCCCTGATCTGCTGCCGGACAATCAGCTCCATGATGCTGCGGGTTGCCGCTGTCGGCGGAGCAGACCAGAAGATCTCGATATCATACCCTTCGTCATCGACCTGAAAGACACAGAACAGGGCATAGGCCGGCATGACCTTGTTGACCTCATTCAGCAGGTAGCCGACCCGCTCCTTCCAGTCCCGGATCGCCTCGGAGGTAATGATAAAACGCTCCAGCACCTTGATCTCAAATTCCAACATCTCCCTGCCCACGGCAACGTCACGAATCCTGGTCACCAACCCGCTGAATTCGCCGAAGATCGCCTCAAGCTCACCAAACTTCAGTGTCTCACCTTCCGACTCAAGCTCCTGTCCCAGCAGGGTCAGATCTGAGACGGTGGTAACGGAATGCACCTTGCTGTTCAGCTTTGACACCGCATCACCAAGATGGTGATTGACGAACCGTGCGACCAGAAACGCCATCAGCAGCGGAAACGGCAACAGCAGCAGGAAGCTGGAAAGCGCCCGGTTAAGCAGGGTAAAGGTGGCCTGGCTGATATCCTCTTTAATGGCGAGGATTGCCTGGACCTGACCAGCCTGAAATGCCGGGTGGCAACTGCGGCAGCTGGTTTCTGCCTTGACTGGAAAGACATTGATTGAGGTGTACGGAGTGTGTTGATGTACGACCGTACCGGTTCGCAGTGCCTTGGCAACAGCCGGTTCATCACTCTGCCAGCCAACTGTGCCGTTCCGGGGGGTCTGGATGGTAATGGTCTGTCTGGGGAAGAGCCGGCGATAATCATCAAGGGTATGCTCAATCTCGGCAATCGTGCCTCCTTGCTCCATGACTTCAGTGATCGCCGTAAGGATGTGCCGGGCGATAAGGCCGGACTCGTGGGTTTTGGTGTCGTGGGCCTGCTTCAGAAAGAGAAAGGAAACGATCGCGATGACAACGGCAAAGGTAACCGCAGAAACAATCAGGGTTGCCGTAAAGATAAAACGTTTGAGGGTGGCAGCGGTAAACGAAACAAACTTTTTAAATAGGAACATGGCCAATCCCGGTACAATTTCATTATCTGACCCGGTACGATCCCGGGCAGCATTCACATCACGACCGGAACGATACACGACACCAGACAGCCTCGCAACACTTTATAGCTGCTTAATTTTGTTTAATATTTACAAACATAACGTTTTTTGACTCACGTCATTTTTTTACTACAGTTCTGAGCCGTTACCGCTCAAAACCACTTACGCTGAAAACGGAACGCCACATGGACCAGTCCGACCATGACCGGTACCTCCACCAGCGGCCCGATCACGGCTGCAAAGGCTGCCCCGGAATTGATGCCGAATACCGCCACCGCCACTGCAATGGCCAGTTCAAAGTTGTTGCTGGCTGCGGTAAAGGCCAGGGTGGTGGTCTTGGAGTAGTCCGCCCCCAGTTTTTTCCCCATCCAGAACGAGACCAGAAACATCACCACAAAATAGATCAGGAGCGGAATGGCGATCCGTACCACATCCAGCGGCAACTGCACGATCAGGTTACCCTTCAGGCTGAACATCACCACAATCGTAAACAGCAGGGCAATCAGGGTCAAGGGGCTGATCTTCGGCACCACCTCCCGGTGGTAACGCTCCTTGCCCATCAACCTGACGCCGATCAGGCGGGTCAACGCCCCGGCAATACAGGGTATACCCAGGTAAATGAAGACGCTCTCGGCAATCTGGCCGATGCTGACCTTGACCGCCATCCCCTGCAGCCCCACCAGTGGCGGCAGCACCGTAATAAAGATCCAGGCGTAGACACTGTAGAACAGCACCTGGAAGATACTGTTAAAGGCCACCAGGCTGGCAGCGTACTCGGTATTTCCCCTGGCCAGCTCGTTCCAGACAATCACCATGGCGATGCAACGGGCCAGACCGATCATGATCAGGCCCACCAGATACTCCGGCTTGTCCGGCAGCAACAGGGCCGCCAGCACAAACATCAGCACCGGCCCGACCAGCCAGTTCTGCAGCAGCGAGATCCCCAGAATCTTCTTGTTCCGGAACACCTCCGGCATATCTTCGTACTTCACCTTGGCAAAGGGCGGATACATCATCACGATCAGGCCAATCGCGATCGGGATGTTGGTGGTACCGACCTGAAAGGAGTTGATAAAGGCCTCTGCACCGGGGACCAGGTACCCCAGCCCAACCCCCAGCGCCATGGCAACAAAGATCCAGAGCGTCAGCCAGCGGTCGAGAAACGAGAGACGTGATGCAATCTGTTCAGACATGGCGCAAACCTCCCGCTACAAAAATTATCTTCACAAGTATCGTTTCCATCGTCTATTATCCGCCTAGGCGGATACATATTCGGCAAAAAATATATACTGAAAATCAGATGCAGTTTTTTTCAGCACGGTACGCCCGTAAGCGCAGACGGTCCTGCTCCACATCGGGAAGCGTGGCGCAAAGGGCACTCACCAGCAACAGCAGATCGGCCGGTTGTCGGCCCAGGCCGGCTGCCAGCGAATAGTACATCCAGACACCACCACGCCGGTCCTGCAGCCAGCCGGCGTTTTTCAGATAGGCCACATGCCGGGAGACCGTTGACTGGGGCAGTTCCAGGGCCGCCATCAGGTCACAGATACAGAGTTCACCATGTTCCTGCAGCAACACCAGGATGCGGAGTCTGGTTTCTTCCGAGAGGGATTTGAAGAGATAGGCAACCTGTTTCATACTAAAACAAATATCCGCATAAGCGGATGAGGTCAAGCGAAAAAATCATGGCAGCGCTCCCCCCACAAAGACCCGGTCTAACAGGTAGCGTGCTTGCAACAGCACTGACACTGTGCTGTTGTCTGCTGCTTATACCGCCGGCGGTCGAGGCTGCCGGGAAGCCGTTGATCCGTTTCGGCGTAATCCCCCGCTATAACCCGCTGGTCATGTACAAGCGTTATCAGCCGATCATGGATTATCTGACCGCCGAGACCCCCTACCATTTTGAGCTGAAGATCAGCAAAGACTACCCTGAGGCGGTCCGTTTTCTGCAGCAGGGGGTAACCCAGATCAGCTCACTGGGGGATGTGACCTTTGCCGAAGCCAATCTGCGCTACCAGGCCATGCCGATCCTGAAACCGCTCAACAAAGAGGGTGTTCCCTTTTACCGCAGCGCCATCATTGTCCGTAACGATTCGGCATTGCAGAGCATTGCAGAATTAAAGGGCAAGACCATGGCCTTCGGCTCACCGCATTCCACCTCAGGCAACCTGATCCCGCGCTATCTGCTCTGGGACAACAAGGTACGCATGCAGGATCTGAAATCCTTCACCAACCTGCAGCACCACGATGCCGTGGCCAAGGCGATCCTGAAAGGTCAGTTTGATGCCGGCGCCGTCAAGGATGTGGTGGCCGAGAAATACAAACCTCACGGTCTGCGGATACTGGCCTGGTCCAAGCCGATCCCGGCAGTACCGCTGGTGGTCAGACGGGACACGCCGCCAGAGGTGGTGCAGGCAATTACCCGGGCACTCCTCAAGCTGGATCGTACCAACCCCCGCCACAAGGCGATTATGAAAAACTGGGATGATGAGTTCAACAACGGTTTTGCCACAGCCCGTCAGCAGGATTATGCCGACATCTTCCGTATGATCCGCGCTATTCCAACCGGCTGCGGCGTCGGGTGCCACAAATGACCACCCGCCGCTTTATCAGTATCAAGACACAGTTTGTGCTGATTGCCATGCTGATGGTGGCACTGTCGTCAACCCTGTGGGGCGTTTTCGCCTGGAAGACCGAACGGGATCTGCTGTACAGGAACCTGGAAAGTGAAGGCCGTCAGATGCTGACCTCCCTTTCCTCACCGATCATCAATGCCCTGGTGTACGAAGAGATGGGGGTGATTGAGGAAGGTGGCCTGCTGGACAATTTCATTGAAGAGATCATGAAGAACAGCGCCCTCAAGGTGGTGGCTGCCTTCGTGACCGACCAGAACGGCAAGGTCCTGGCCCACAACCAGTATACCGAGTACGGCAAGCAGTACGATGATCTCCTGACCCGCACCGCTATCACGGAAGGGCGTTATCAGGCCTCGCTGCAAAGGCAGCCGGGGCAATCCGCTGCCATGCTGAATATGGCCATGCCGTTGCATATCTACCAAAAGAGCTGGGGTGCCCTGCGGGTCGTGGTCTCCACCGCTCCGCTTGAGGCACAACTCCAGGCGCTGGCCAGACGTATCGCTGCCACCTCGCTGGCCTTTTTTCTGTTGGGGATGGCAGCCTCATACCTGATCGGACGCAGCATGGCCCGCCCCCTGCAGCGGCTGTCCGAGATAATGGCCTCAGTATCCACCGACAACCTGCTGGTTGAACTCCCGCCCGACCGTCCCGATGAAATCGGCAGGCTGCAGGAAAGCTTCCGCACCATGCTCGAACGCCTGGGTCAGAGTGAGGCAGAACGCAAGCGTGCGGTGACACAGCTGGTGCAGAGCGAGAAGCTGGCCACATTGGGCAAGATCGTGGCCGGTGTGGCCCATGAAGTAAACAACCCGTTGGGAGCCATCAACGCCTCCATCTACAACCTGGAACAGAAAAGCGGCAACCAGCTGCGTAACATGGAAATAATCAAACAGGGCGTGGAGCGGATTGAGCGGATCGTGCGCCAGCTAAGCGACTTCAGCCGCACCGCCTCGCTGGAATTGCAGCCCCTTGCCAGCGACAGCTTCTTCAGCGAGTGTGCCGAATTCAGCCGTGTGGCGCTCAAGCGCTTTGATGTGGAGCTTGTGACCGAAGATCGTTGCACCCCGGTGCTCATGCTGCAGCTGGACAAAGGCAAAATCCAGCAGGTACTGCTTAACCTGCTGTTCAACGCTGCCCAGGCCTCGCCCCTCAGAGGGGTAATCCGCTTGTCGGCACAGTTCACGCCCGGCTACTACCAGCTTGAGGTTGAGGATCAGGGGAGCGGCATCCCGGCCGAGGCGCAACGTACAGTGTTTGACATCTTTTATACCACCAAACAGGCTGGCGAAGGGACCGGTATCGGGTTGGCCATCTGCAAGAGCATTGTTGAAATGCATGGCGGCACGATTACCTTTACCAGCCGTCCGGGAAAAACCGTCTTTACGGTCAGCCTTCCCTTGACACCAACGGAGACCGGCAATGAACTCCTTTAAACTCCTGCTTGTTGAAGATGATCCCTTGCTGGGTGAAGCCCTGTTTGAGGCCTTGCGAGGCAAAGGGTTCAAGGTACGGCTGGCAAAAAGCGGCGCCGAGGCATTGGCTGCGGCCAGTGACGAATCCTTTGACCTGCTGTTGCAGGATGTCAGGCTGCCCGATGTTGACGGCCTTGACCTGCTGGCTGATCTGCTGCAGATGCAACCCACCGTACACGCCCTGGTCATGACCGGTCAGGCCACCGTTGAGATGGCGGTACGGGCAATGAAACTGGGCGCCTTTGATTTTATTACCAAACCGTTCTCAGTGGACGTCCTGCTGCTGAAGCTTGAGCGCCTGTTGGAGTACCGGGGGCTGGAAAAACAGCTGGAGGCGTTGTCTGAAGACACCGCAACCACCAGAACCATCATTACCCGCTCACCGGCCATGCGTACCATACTGGACACCATGACCATTGTTGCCGCCAGCGAGGTGGCGCTGCTGCTGCAGGGAGAAACCGGCACCGGCAGAAGGCTTTTGGCGGAAACCATCCACAGCATGAGCAGCAGAAAGGATAAACCGTTTATCAGGGTAAACTGCCTGGCGCTGCCGACCCAGCTGATTGAGGCAGAGCTGTTTGGCGTTGAAAAGGGAGCCCTGCCGGGAGCAGACCGGGCCAGGGCAGGACTGTTGGAAAAGGCGACCGGAGGTACTCTCTTTCTTGAGGAGATTGCCGAGCTGCCACTCAACATCCAGGCGGGTCTGGTCAAGCGACTTGAAGAGCAATCCACCACCAGGATCGGCGGCAGCAGCCACCATCCCCTCGATATCCGCCTGATCTGTGCCACCCGGCATGACCTCAAGCTGCTTGCCGCTGATGGCCGCTTCCGCAGGGATCTCCTCTACCGGATCAACATCGTTACCTTGCCGATACCGCCCCTGCGGGAGCGGCGTGAAGATATCCCCCTGCTGGCCTCCCACTTTGTTGAGCGTTTTGCCCCCACAAAAGAACAGCAGATCCGACTCACCCCCGGCCTGCTTGATGCTCTGCTCCTGCGCCCCTGGAGCGGCAACCTGCAGGAGCTGAGCAACCTGATTGAGCAGCTGACCGTCCTGTATCCCGGTCAACGGATCCGGGAGCATCAGCTTCCTCCCCTTGAAGATGCCTCGCTGCATATCGGCAGCCAGTTTGAAAAGATTCAGGTGGGAATCCCGTTGCGTGATGCAGTTGCAGATTTTGAAAGACGTTATATCCTGCGGGTTCTGGAGAGCCTGGGTGGCCAGAAGGGACGGGCTGCCGAAGTGCTGGGAATTTCCCGCAAGGTACTCTGGGAAAAATTGAAGCGACAGGAGCCGGAACAGAGTGAAGATACGGCCAAAACCGATTGTTACGACATCGTAACAGACCATTGAATCCAAAGCACTACCCCCTAAAAGCTGCAAAGGCTTATTGCACCTGCATCCAGCGCGATCCATTAAAGAGATTAAATTTTACAAACAGCTCCACCAACAACACAGCCAGCACCTGCTGATCCGCTCGCGTAACACAGATAATATCAATAATTATATAGTGTTGCGCGTTTTTTAACTCTGCGCTATGGTGGCATTATCTTGAGCCACCATCGGAATCAGATTAAGGAGGAGCAATCATGAAGCAGATCATCGGAGCAGTTGCATTTCTTTCCCTGCTGGTAAACACGCTGGTCTTTGCCGCCACAGGCGGCGGCGACGTTGCCATCGCCTATCCCAAAGGAGAAGTCATTTTCAGTCACGACAGCCACGTCGGCATGGGCCTGGAATGCACCAAGTGCCACGCCGGTCTGTTTACCAGCAAAGCTCAGCACAGAACCGTTACCATGAAACAGATGCAACAGGGCAAATCCTGCGGCGCCTGCCATAACGGCAAGACCGCCTTCACGGTCAAGGCCAACTGCAAGAACTGCCACAAATAATACCACGTAAAGGAGGAATGGGATGGAGATCAAACGCAGAGATTTTCTCAAGATTACCGCCGCAGCCGGTGCTGTCGCCGCTGTCGGACTGCCGAAGCTGAATGCCTTTGCCGCGGGTCATGATACCAAGGCAGGCGACGCCCCCAAGGGTGAGTGGCTGCCCTCCACCTGCCAGGGCTGTACGGCCTGGTGTCCGGTTGAGTTCTATGTCCAGGAAGGCCGTATCGTCAAGGTGCGCGGCAACCAGCTTTCCAAGGCCAACAACGGCTACTGCTGCCCCCGTGGTCACCTGATGATCCAGCAGACCTATGATCCGGACCGGATCAAGGTGCCGATGAAGCGGACCAACCCCCAAAAAGGCAAGGGGATCGACCCCAAGTTCGTGCCGATCTCATGGGATGAGGCGCTGGAGCTGATGGCAGACAAGATGATTGAGCTGCGTAAGACCGGTCATCCCGAAAAGCTGGTCTACATGCGCGGCCGCTACTCGCCGACCTCCACCGATCTGCTGTACGGAACCCTGCCCAAGATTTACGGAACCGGCAACTACTTCTCCCATAGTGCCATCTGTGCCGAAGCCGAGAAGATGGGGCCGGGCTACACCCAGGGCTTCTTCGGCTACCGTGATTACGACATGGCCAAGACCAAATGCCTGGTGGCCTGGGGCTGTGATCCACTCTCCTCCAACCGCCAGGTCCCCAACGCCATCAACAAGCTGGGCGACATCTTTGACCGGGGAGCCGTCATTGTTGTTGACCCCCGCCTCTCCTCAATTGCCGCCAAGGCCAATGAGTGGCTGCCGATCAAACCGGGCGAAGACGGCGCATTGGCCTCAGCCATTGCCCATCAGCTTTTGACGGAAGGTCTCTGGAGCAAAGAGTTTGTGGGTGATTTCAAGGATGGCAAAAACCTGTTCAAGGCCGGAGCCACGGTCGATGAAGCGGCCTTTGCCGAGAAACAGACCCACGGGATTGTCAAGTACTGGAACATTGAACTGAAGGACAAGACACCGGCCTGGGCTGCCAAAAAGACCCTGATTCCGGCTGAGCAGATCATCAAGGTTGCCCGCACCATGGGCAAGGCCGGATCAAGCTGTGCCGTCTGGATGGGGCCCGGTGTGGCCATGACCCCGCGGGGCACCTACGCCGCAATGGCCGTCTATGCCTTAAACGGCATCCTCGGATCAATCGAGACTGAAGGCGGGGTATTTCAGTCTTCCAGCTCGCCGACCACCAAGTTCCCGGCGCCTGACAAGTTTGTTGATGAACTGGCCAAACATCAAGGTCATGGCAAAAAGCTTGATGGACGTGGAGCCAAGGATATGCCTGCCATCATGGGTGGCTTTGATTCCAAGAAAGACAAGGACGGCAAGGTAACTGAAAGTGCCAAGGCCAACGTGGTTACCAACGCAGTGGCCGACGGCATCCTGAAAGATCCGGCCGCCTGCCAGATCTTCATCAGCACCTGGTCAAACTTCAACTTCTCCGCCACCGGCGCCCAGCGCTGGGACAAGGCCATGGCCAAGGTACCGTTCTTTGTGCATATGGTCACCAACGCCTCGGAGATGACCCAGTTTGCCGATATTGTGCTGCCGGCCACCTTTGCCCCCACTGAAAAGCTGACTATCGTTACCAACATGGCCAACCTGCACGGCCATGTCTCCATCCAGCAGCCGGTCACCAAACCGCTCTGGAACGTCAAGGCCGAAGAAACCGAGGTGATGTGGCTTTTGGCCGAAAAGCTCAAGGCCAAGGGTTTTGCCAACCTGTATGACTACTATGCCTCCTTTGAAGATCCAGAGACCAAGCAGAAGCCGACCAATGCTGCCCAGTTCTGTGAGATCGCCGCCAAGATCAGCAGCTCGAAGGTCTGGGACGGCAAGGAGAAGCTGAAGGGCGATAAACTCAGCAGCTGGGCCGAATTTAAGAAAAAGGGGATCTACAACACCGAGACCTATGCCTACAAAAAGAACTGGGGCAAGTTCAAGACCGTTACCCACAAGTTCGAGTTCTACAGCGAGACCCTGAAAAAGACCCTGACCCTGTTCGCTGCCAAGCACAAGACCAGCATTGATGACGTACTCAAATCCAGTGGCTATGAGGCCCAGGGCGAACTGGTCTTTGTGCCTCACTACGAGTCACCCAAGCGTCACGGCAGTGAAAAAGAATATCCCTTCACCTTTATTGACCACAAATCACGCCTCAACCGTGAAGGCCGCTCCGCCAATACGGTCTGGTACCAGGAATTCAAGAAGGTTGATGTGGGAGACAAGAGCTGGGATGATGTGGCCAAGATCAACCCGCTGGATGCCAAGAGGTTGGGGATTAAAGATGGCGACACCATCCGCCTGACCTCCACCACCGGATCAATCACCTGCAAGGCCCGTCTCTGGGAGGGCGTGCGTCAGGGCACGGTGGCCAAGTGCTATGGCCAGGGTCACTGGGCCTACGGCCGTGTAGCTGCCAAGGAGTATGGTAAGGCACCCAGGGGTGGCAACAACAACGAACTGATGCCGTCAGACTTTGACCGTTTGAGCGGCGCAACGGCACGTAACGGCGGTTTCACCGGCGTCAAGATCGAGAAGGCTTAGGAAAGGGGGGATCTGATAGATGGCAAAACAATACGGAATGGTCATTGACCTGCAAAAATGTGTCGGCTGCGGCGCCTGCGCCCTGGGCTGCAAGACCGAGAACAACACTCAGGCCCGCACAAACGGCCAGACCTTTAACTGGGCCGACTTCATCTACAAAGAAGAGGGGAAATTCCCCAAGGTAAACTTTTCAGCGATTCCGGTGCTCTGCAACCACTGCAGTGACGCCCCCTGCGTCAAGGCCTGCCCGGTGAAACCCAAGGCGATGTTCAAGACGCCGGACGGCATCACCATGCATAATGATGAACGCTGTATCGGCTGCCGCCGCTGCCAAAAGGCCTGTCCCTACAGCGCCATGGATGTGGCAAAGGAAAAGGCCGAGTATTCGGTGATCAGCGCCAACAGTGGCACTGAGGCCCCGCACAAGGCCTCCCGTGACACTACCGAACTGATCAAGGGTTGCACCGCCTCAGGTGCAGAGACCGCCAAGGCTGCCGGCGGCGTCATCCCCAATCACAACAAGTACAGCCACCCTGATTACGCCAGTATCCGCAAGCAGGGTGTGGTTGAAAAGTGTATCTTCTGTGCCCACCGCGTGGCCAAAGGCGAGCAGCCCACCTGCGTGACGGTCTGCCCTTCCAGGGCACGTGTCTTCGGCGACCTGAATGATGCCTCATCAGAACCGGCAAAACTGCTCAAGAAGTACAAGGCCGTGCGCCTGAAGGAAGATAAGAAGACCAGGCCCAATGTGGCCTATATCCGTTCCTTCAAGGCAACTGCCAAGATCTGACCATACTGTTAAGCTGTTAACTGTTCTAACGGGATGGGACGAAAGCCCCATCCCGCTTTGGTAAGGAGCCAACCATGCCGGAAAAAACCGCCAGCACCCGCCGCGAAGACAGCTACCGGCTGCTGGCTGCCTGTTACTACTCCCCCAGCCAGGCCCTGTTTGAAGAAAACTGCTGTGCCTCCCTGGCCGGCCTGCTGCCGGACATGGCGCCAGATGCAGCGGCCGCAGCAGAAGAAGCTGCCAAACTCTTATACGCAACCAGTCTTGACGAGCTGTTGGTGGAACATGCCCGCCTTTTCATGGGACCGTTCAAGCTGGTGGCACCACCCTATGGGTCAGTCTGGCTGGATCAGCAAAAATCCGTGATGGGCGACTCTACGGCAAAGGTGGCTGCCTTCTACCACGCCAACGGCCTGCAGCTGGCCGATGATTTCCATGAGCTGCCGGATCACTTTGCCGTTGAGCTGGAGTTCATGTCGTACCTGGCCTTTAAACAGCGGGAAGCCGCTGCTGCCGGAGATCATCAAGCGGCAGACCGGCTGCGAGACCTGCAACGTGAGTTCCTGGGCACCTTCCTGTTGCCCTGGCTAGGGCCGTTTACCGATGCGGTCATTGAAGACGCTGAAGCCCCGTTTTATCAGGCGATTGCACGCTGTACCGCCGCGTTTGTCACCGCTGATGCCCGTAACCTGAACGCAACCCTCCATGCCTGACAAATCAGAAAGAGATAAACGGACAGGCAGCCGGGACGACCTGCAGATCGAGCCTTCCCGCTGCCTGCGAATACGCTTCAGTGACAGCACCTGTGACCGTTGCCGCGCCACCTGTCCTACCGCAGCCCTGTCACTGGAAGACGGACTTATCATCAACCAGGAACAGTGTAGCGGCTGTCTGCTCTGCACCACCGTCTGCCCCTCCGGCGCACTTGAACAGCAGACTGATTTTCAGACCATCGTCCCGCAACTCAGAAAAGTCCCGGAGCCGGTTCTGGGCTGTTGCCGCACCAGAGAACAGGCTCATGCCTGGCTATCCTGTCTGGGAGGGCTTGCCGAAGAACACCTGCTGACACTGTGCCACAGCTTAAGCGGCACCCTGACCCTGAATCTGGCCCACTGCAATGACTGTCCCAACCGCAGCATGCTGCCGGTGCTGAAGGAACGGCTGCAGCGGATGACGGCCAGCGGACTGACCACAGGTGGCTGCAACCTTGTCACGGCAACGGCTCAGGCAGAACTGCAGTACCAGCCTGAAAACGTTGACCGACGCAGCTTTTTCACGTCATTCCGCAACTCGCTGTTTCAGGCCGCAGCAGACGTCATGCAGACCAGCGCGAAACCGGTGGAACGCAGCAGCAGCTATGGAGACAAACGGGTACCGCAAAGAAGAGAACTACTGAACCGGACACGCAGTTCACTGCCTGGAGAGCGACAGGCGGCAGCAGTAAAACAGTTTGATCACAGCATCAGGTTCAGCACAGCCTGCAGCGCCTGTCAGGGCTGTGTCGCCATCTGTCCCACCGGAGCCCTGGTCAGCACCGGGCAAGAAGATCACCCGGCGTTTCTGCAGGAACAGTGCACCGGCTGCGGGCTCTGCGTAGAGTTCTGTCTGGACCAGGCGATTTCGTTGTAAACCCGATTATTCCGATTCCAAATCAAGAGCGATATCAAGGCGGCAAGGATTGAGGCGACGAAGGCGTACAGAGTAGTACGTTGAGAAGCCGAAGACGAGCCAACAAAGAGAGCGCCTTGAGTTGGAATTGGAATTACTGACGGCTGCGGCAGACCGCTATCAGCTCCGGTGCCGTCGGATACCGCATCTGCTCCAGCCGGGAAAAGACCTGCTCGCCATCCACCAGCACAGCCAGTTCACTCTGCTTGGGGCCACGTTCAATCTCAACCGTTACGCCGTCCAGGTTTTTCTCAAGTTCAGCGGCAAGACCTGCCGCCAGTTGCTGCTGCCCTCAGGATGCACAGTACTGAATCAGAATCTTCATGGTTTCTCCCCTCCAGCTGGATTTGATTGACCCACCTATACACCGGGCCTCGCCTCCTTGCAATGGCAAGCGCCTGTATGCTACAAACCATGCTTATGAGTTCAGCCCTTCAGACCCCTATGATGCGACAATACCTTGAAATCAAGGCCCAGCATCCCGAAAGCATCCTGTTCTTCCGCATGGGAGACTTCTACGAGATGTTTCTGGATGATGCCCTGATCGCTTCCCGTATTCTGGATATTACCCTTACCTCCCGCAACAAGAACAGTGCCGATGAGATTCCGTTCTGCGGCGTGCCGTTTCACTCAGCCCAGCCGTATATCGCCCGGCTGGTGGAGGCAGGCTACCGGGTGGCGGTCTGCGAACAGATCGAAGACCCCAAACAGACCAAAGGGATTGTCAAACGGGATGTGGTCAAGGTGGTCACACCGGCCCTGGTGACTGAAAGCGAATCGCTGGTACCTGACGAAAACTCGTTTCTACTGGCCCTCTGCAGCAGCGGCCAGCGCTGGGGTTGCGCCTGGCTCGATCTCTCCACCGGCGAATTCCGCACCGCCAACAGCGACAACCTTGCCGGAGCCGCAACCCTGCTGGCATCCATCACCCCCCGGGAGCTGCTGCTGCCGGACCAGCTGCGCCGCGAGCTGCCGCCGGAACTGGCCCTGGTGGCCGGAGACCGCCCCCGGGCCGCGGTGGCTGACTGGGTGCTGGACAAGGATTACAGCTCCAAACTGATTTGCAGCCAGTTCGGGGTGGCCTCGCCGGAGATGCTGGGACTGACCGCCGCTGACCTGTCAGAGGCGCTCCTGGCAACCGGTATGGTGTTGCATTACCTGCAGGAAAACCGTCATGCCACGCTGCCCCACCTGCGTGATCTGACTATTGTACGCCAGAATGACCATCTGGCCCTTGACCCGGCCACCCGTCGCAACCTTGAGCTGACCGCCACCATGACCGACAACAAGAAGAACGGGTCGCTGCTGGGCTGCCTGGATCGCACGGCCACCGCCATGGGCGCCCGCACCCTCAAACAGTGGCTCTCCTACCCGCTGGTTCAGGTGGCGCCGATCAGGCGGCGTCTTGAGGCGGTGGAGGAGCTGAAAGAGAACCCGGCGCTGCAGGACCGGTTGCGGGAACAACTGAAAGGGGTACATGACCTGGAACGCCTGAATGGCCGGGTCAGCATGGCCGGTGCCGGTGGCCGCGACCTGCGCTCACTGCATGACTCGCTGGAACAGGTACCGCAGATCAGGCTGGTATTAGCGGAGGCCACTGCCCCGCTATTGCGGGATCTGACTGAAGAACTGGACCCGCTGCAGGATATACGCAGCCTGATCAATCAGGCCATTACCCCGGCCCCGCCTTTTTCCCTGCGGGAAGGCGGCATCATCGCCGATGGTTACCATGCCGAACTGGACGAACTGCGCGCCATCAGCCGTGAAGGTAAGGGGTACATCGCCCGGATGGAGGCCCAGGAACGCGACCGGACCGGGATCAGTTCGTTGAAGATCCGTTACAACAAGGTATTCGGCTACTACATAGAGGTAACCAAATCCAACCTCTCCAGCGTGCCGGACAACTACATCCGCCGCCAGACCATCGCCACCGGTGAGCGTTACATCACCGAAGAGCTGAAGAGCTACGAGGAAAAGGTACTGGGAGCCGAGGACCGGATCTGCGAACTGGAATACACCCTGTTCCAGGAGGTACGGGAACGGACCGCCGCCCAGGGGGGCAGGATCAGCCGCACCGCATCCGCCCTGGCAACCCTTGATGTACTGGCCTCCCTGGCCCTGGTGGCCCAGGAACGGGATTACTGCAAACCGGTTGTGGATGACGGTGACACCCTTGAAATCATTGAGGGGCGCCATCCGGTGGTGGAGGCGATGAATCTGGGAGAACGTTTTGTCCCCAACGACACCCGCCTGGACCAGGAGCAACACCAGCTGCTGATGATCACCGGCCCCAATATGGCCGGTAAATCCACCTACATGCGCCAGGTGGCCCTGATTACCCTGATGGCCCAGGTCGGCTCCTTTGTACCGGCCAACAGAGCGACCGTCGGCATTGCCGACCAGATCTTCACCCGGGTCGGTGCCGGTGACAATCTTGCCCGCGGACAGTCCACCTTTATGGTTGAGATGATGGAGACCGCCCATATCCTGCGCAGCGCCACCACCAAAAGCCTGGTGGTGCTGGATGAGATCGGCCGCGGCACCTCCACCTTTGACGGCCTCTCGATCGCCTGGGCCGTGGCGGAATACCTGCATGACACCGGACGTTGCAAGGCCCGCACACTGTTTGCCACCCATTACCACGAACTGGCCGATCTGGCGGCAACCCGTGAAGGGATCACCAATCTGACCGTGGCAGTCAAGGAGTGGAACGATCAGGTGATTTTCCTGCGCACCATCATTCCCGGTGCCGCCTCCCACTCCTACGGTATCCAGGTGGCCCGTCTGGCCGGCATGCCGGTTGATGTGATCGAACGGGCCCGCGAGGTGTTGAAAACGCTGGAAGAAGGCGAGTTCGAGCAGGGAGCGCCACGCCTCTCCAAAAGCAGCATCGCACCGCCCAAAAAGGAAACCAGACAGTATTCACTGTTTGAACCGCAGGGTGATCTGCTGCGTGAACGGTTGAAAAAACTGAACACCAATACTCTAACACCGCTTGAGGCATTGAATTTGTTGGATGAGTTAAAGCGGATGGCATGAAAATCACTTTTAGTATCGCTCTGCTGCATGGTATAGAACTATTCAGCTATACGGTAACAGGAGGTGGCCAATGACTGCACTTGCGCTCAAAAATGAATTTCTGCAACAAATGAACCGCTTGCCGCTAACACAACAATGTCAAGTGCTTCAGTTTGCGCGTGCCTTGGAAATGAGCTCACCCAGCGGGGCATCCGGTTCAAGCCTGCTCTCCTTTGCCGGAACCATCCCGGCTGACGACCTTGCAGCAATGTCACAGGCTATTCAAGAGGGATGTGAGCAGGTTGACCATCATGAATGGTAGCTATCTCCTTGACACCAACATCGTCATTGGACTCTTTGCAAGCGACTCAACCATTATTGCCCAACTCTCTGCCTCTCCCCGGATCTTCATCCCGTCCATTGTGCTTGGTGAGCTTTACTTTGGTGCTGCCAAATCTATACACAGCAAAGCAAATGGAGCACGGATAGACTCCTTTGCCCTGAAAAGTGCTGTTCTCGCCTGCGATGCAGAGACAGCCCGCTATTACGGTCGAATCAAGGAGCACCTGAGAGCCAAAGGCTCTCCTATCCCTGAAAACGATATCTGGATAGCAGCCCTTGCCAAACAGCATCAACTCATTCTGGTTACCCGTGATCAGCATTTTCATCAGATCAAGGAAATCAAAACCGAGCAATGGTGAACCAGGCATCACACCAATAGCAGGCTTTCCGACAAATTGGTTTATGCACTTCAAACACAATCAAACCTACTCTGCTGCGTGAACGGTTGAAAAAATTGAACATTTCTGCTATGACACCGTTGGAAGCTTTGAATCTGCTGGATGAATTAAAGAAAATGGTGTGATGATCAGACCGAGAGCATGCATATTTCTACTGCTGACCCTGCTGGCCTTGACAGCTTTTGCCCCGGGTGACCTCGCGGCCAAGACCAGCCGGAAAAATCCCGCCAAAGAGCTCAAAATCTCTCAACTGCAACCGGCCCAGGTATTGGACCTGAAACACTGGTCAAACCCGGACTACACCCGGATCGCCATTACCCTTGACCGCGATGTGACCTGGGAAAGCCACGAACTGGACAAGGCTGCCGGTCGCAGTGGCAAGCCGGGCCGGATCTTCATTGACCTTCAAAACACACGGCTGGGCAACGGACTGCGTGATATCACGATCGGCGACGGCCTTCTGAAAGGCGTCCGGGCGGCACTGTACAAGCCGGGAGTGGTACGGGTGGTACTGGATACGGACAACATCCGCGATTACAAAATATTTCCCCTTTCAGATCCGGCGCGCCTGATTATCGATGTCAGGGGTGACCGGAGAACGGAGATCAGCCGGCTGGAGAGTTCCCTGGCCAGCCATAGCCTGGACGGTATCGCTGCTGCAGCCCCCGCCAGGAGCGCTGCAGAGGAGCCAAAGGCAGAACGGACTCTCAGATCAACAAAAAAACACCCTTCCATCTCCAAGATTCGCCGGATTGTGGTGGACCCGGGTCATGGTGGCCATGATCCCGGCGCAGTCGGCCAGACCGGCCTGCAGGAAAAGGACGTGGTCCTGTCCATTGGTCTGAAACTGCGCGAAAAGTTACGGGAAGAACTGGGACTGGATGTGGTCATGACCCGCTCGACTGACATCTTTATTCCGCTGGAAGAACGGACCGCCATTGCCAACAAGGTCAATGCCGACCTGTTTGTCTCAATCCACGCCAATGCCGCCCCCAACCGAAACGCTGCCGGTATCGAGACCTACTACCTTAACCTGGCCAAGACCGAAAAAGTGGCCCAACTGGCCGCCAAGGAAAACGGCACCTCGTTGGAAAAGGTCAGCACGCTGCAGGCGATCCTGTTCGACCTGATGGCTAATTACAAACTGAATGATTCAGCCCACCTTGCTGAAGAGGTGCAGAAGGCGCTCTACAAAACTAGCAAGTCAAAATACCCTGACACCAAGAACCTGGGTGTCAAACAGGGCCCCTTCTATGTGTTGGTCGGTGCCAGCATGCCCAGCATCCTGACAGAGGTTGCCTTCATCAGTAACAGCGCCGAAGAGAGCCACCTGAAGGACGCATCCTTTCACGATCTGGCTGCCGATGGCATCCTGGATGGTATCCGGGGCTATATCAGCTCGCTGAAATAATGGCCGGGACACTCTACATTGTTGCCACACCGATCGGAAATCTTGAAGACATGACCTTTCGGGCCGTCCGCACCCTGCAAGAGGCTGATCTGATCGCCGCGGAGGATACCCGCCACTCCCGCAAACTGCTCTCCCATTTTGGCATCACCACGACGCTGACCTCGTACTACGATCACAACCAGTCCCTGAAAGGGGAACGTATCCTGGCAACCCTGCGGGATGGCAAACAGGTGGCACTGATCTCCGATGCCGGCACCCCCTGCATATCTGATCCGGGCTATCAATTGGTGCGGGATGCCCTGGCCGAAGGGATCAAGGTTGTGCCGATACCGGGGGCCTGTGCTGCCGTAGCGGCACTCTCTGTAGCCGGATTACCCACTGATTCCTTTACTTTTGCCGGGTTTCCGCCGAATAAGGAAGGTAAGCGTCGGTCGTTCCTGGCTTCACTGGTTACTGCCCATGGCACGCTGGTGCTCTATGAAGCGCCGCACCGGCTAACCGAGACCCTGTCTGACATTGCCGATATCCTGGGGGACCGTCAGGTGGTGGTAACACGGGAGCTGACCAAGCTGTATGAGGAGTGCCTGCGCGGTACGGCCCGGGAGGTGCGGGAACAGGCCCGGGAGGGACGTGAACGCGGCGAAATGGTGATCCTGATTGCACCTGCCGACGAGACCACACACGCACTGGCGGGGCCCTCTGCGGAAGAACAGTTGCAGGCCGCCCTGGCCAAAGGGCACACGGTCAAGGAGACCGCCGCCCTGGTGGCAGCGGCAACCGGTCTGCCACGACGTGAGCTGTATGCCCAGGCACTGCTGATGAGAAACAAACAGTAAGTATATACCCCTGCAAGGAGCAGTCTTGATGAAGATTTCCGTATTTGGTGCCGGTTATGTCGGTCTGGTGGCTGCGGCCTGTTTTGCCGAGAGCGGAAACACCGTCATTGCCGTTGATGTTGATCAGAAGAAGATTGAAGGTCTGAAAAACGGTATTATTCCGATTTATGAGCCGGGCCTGAAGGAACTGATCCTGCGTAACCAGGCTGAAGGCCGTCTCTCCTTTACCACCGACATGATTGAAGCGGTTGAACAATCCCTGATCCAGTTCATTGCCGTTGGCACGCCGCCCGGTGAAGATGGTTCAGCGGACCTGCAATACGTGCTTTCCGTTGGCCGTACCATCGGCCGGCACATGAACGGCTTCAAGATCATCGTTGACAAATCCACCGTACCGGTTGGCACGGCTGACAAGGTCCGGCTGGCGGTACAGGAAGAACTGACTTCCCGAGCTTCATCACTTGAGTTCGATGTCGTCTCCAACCCTGAATTTCTCAAGGAAGGCGCTGCCATTGATGACTTCATGCAGCCTGACCGGGTTGTGATCGGCACCGACAACGTCCGTACCGCCGAGATCATGAAAGAGTTGTACGACCCGTTCATGCGCAAGCAGAACCGGCTGATCATCATGGATATCCGCAGTGCCGAGATGACCAAGTACGCCGCCAACGCCATGCTGGCCACCCGGATCTCCTTCATGAACCAGATCGCCAACCTCTGTGAACGGATGGGGGCCGATGTTGCGGCTGTCCGGGAAGGGATCGGTTCAGACTCCCGCATCGGCTATGACTTCCTCTTTCCCGGCCCCGGCTACGGCGGTTCCTGCTTTCCCAAGGACGTCAAGGCCCTGATCCGCACGGCCGAAGAGTGCAACTACGACTTCCTGCTGCTCAAGGCTGTGGAAGAGGCCAATGAGCGCCAGAAAGAGGTCCTGGCCGACAAGCTGATCAAGGCCCTGGGTTCCGGCGACAAAGAAAGACCGTTGGCCGGTCGCACCATCGCCTGCTGGGGGCTTTCCTTCAAGCCCCGTACCGATGACATGCGCGAAGCGCCATCACTCACCATCATCGAACGCCTGCTGGCTGCCGGTGCCGCTGTGCGGGCCCACGACCCGGAAGCGCTGACAGAAGCAAAGAAACTGTTCGGCGACCGGATCGAATACAGCAGCAACCAGTACGAGATCCTGAACAATGCCGATGCCCTGACGATCATCACCGACTGGCATGAATACCGCAACCCCGACTTTGAGCGGATCAAGGGCCTGCTGAAGCAACCCCTGGTTGTTGACGGCCGTAACCTCTACAAACTGGACCGGATGCAGGAGATGGAGATCCGCTACATCCCGCTCGGCAGGGCCGGCAACGGCATTCAGGAAGGGAGCAACTGATGCGTATCCTGGTCACCGGCGGTGCGGGGTTCCTCGGCAGTCACCTCTGTGAACGGCTGCTGAACGAAGGTAATGACGTCATCTGTCTGGATAACCTCTTTACCGGCAGCAAAGACAACATCATCCACCTGATGGATAACCATCGCTTCGAGCTGATCCGCCACGACATTGTTGAACCGATCCTGCTGGAGGTGGACCGGATCTACAATCTGGCCTGTCCTGCCTCGCCGGTGCACTACCAGTACAACCCGGTCAAGACCGTCAAGACCAGCGTGATGGGGATGATCAACATGCTGGGGATGGCAAAACGGGTCAAGGCCCGCATCCTGCAAGCCTCCACCTCGGAGGTCTATGGCGACCCCCAGATACACCCCCAGACTGAAGAGTACTGGGGTAACGTCAACCCGATCGGTATCCGCAGTTGCTATGATGAAGGCAAGCGGGTAGCCGAGACCCTGATGATGGACTACCATCGCCAGAACAAGGTTGATATCCGCATTATCCGGATCTTCAACACCTACGGCCCCCGCATGGCGGAAAACGACGGCAGGGTGGTATCCAACTTCATGCTGCAGGCCCTGAAAAACGAAGACATTACGGTCTTTGGCGAAGGCAGGCAGACCCGCTCCTTCTGCTACGTCAGCGACCTGATCGACGGCATGATCAGGATGATGGAAAATGAGCAGGGCTTTATCGGCCCGGTCAACCTGGGCAACCCGGTTGAAAACACCATCCTTGAATTTGCTGAAAAAATCATTACAATAACCGGCTCAAAATCAAAGATAATATACAAACCGCTGCCCCAGGATGACCCGAAACAACGTAGACCGGACATCTCCCTGGCGCAGGAGAAACTTGGCTGGCAACCATCCGTAGACCTTGAAACAGGCCTGAAGGCCACAGCGGACTACTTTGCAGCACGCTGTAACAGGGGTTGACATGACCGGAATCCGCATCACACGCCGCACCTGGCTGATCCCAGCTATCTGCCTTGCCTTTATCCTGTTTTTCACGGTATTCGGCGAACGCGGTCTGTTGCGCATTTACGAGATGAGGCAGGAAAAACAGCGCATTGAACATAGCGTGGCTGATCTGCGCATCGAAAACCAAAAGCTGCGTTCTTCAATTGAGGCTCTGCGCAGTGACCGCCATCAGCTCGAGCGGATTGCCCGCAAAGAGCTGGGACTGGTCCGTCCCAATGAAGTCATCTACCAGTTTCCGCCGTCCGGGAGCAAGTGAGGCAAAAGCATATGCAACAACAAAACTGTATCATCTGTGCCTGGCGTGCAACCTGTGCAAAACGTTTTTCCGTCTCGGACAGCGGTGCCCGCTGCCCTGACTTTTCGCGGGATATCACCATCAAAGATCAGGATACTGCCGACCTGCCCGCGACCAATGATTCTTCCAAGGAAACTCCCCAACAATGATCCGTCAGAAACTTGCTGTACTGGTAACTCAAGCCCTTGCCTCTGCTCGTAATGCAGCTGTCCTCTGTTCAGAACAGTTCCCTGATGTTGTAATCGGCACCCCTGCCCAGGAAGCCCACGGTGATTTTGCCTGCAACATCGCCATGCAACTGGCAAAGCCGGAACGCAAGTCCCCCCGTCAGGTGGCTGAAAGTGTGCTGTTGCACCTCCAGGATACTGACGGACTGATCCGCCGGGCTGAAATAGCCGGGCCGGGTTTTATCAACTTTTTTATTGCTCCGTCCGCCTGGCAACAGTGTCTCCCCCTGATTGAACAGGCCGGCCCGGCCTACGGCACCACGGACAGCGGTGCCGGCCGCAAGGCACAGGTTGAGTTCGTCAGTGCCAACCCCACCGGGCCACTGCATATCGGCCACGGTCGCGGCGCCGCCATCGGTGATGTGCTCTGCCGCCTGCTGGCTGCAACCGGCTGGCAGGTCACCCGTGAATTCTACTACAACGACGCCGGTGCCCAGATCAGCAACCTGGCCCTGTCGGTCCAGGCCCGCTGCCTCGGGATTGAAACCGACGACCCGCGCTGGCCTGCAGATGGCTACCAGGGAGAGTACATCAAAGAGGTGGCAACGGCCTACCTTGCCAAAGAGACGGTTACTGCCGGAGACCAGCAGGTCACTGCCAGCGGCGACCCGGACGACCTGGATGCCATCCGGCGTTTTGCCGTTGCAGCACTGCGCAGGGAACAGGACCAGGATCTGCAGGCCTTTGATGTCCGCTTTGACCACTATTTCCTCGAATCAAGCCTTTACACTGACGGCAAGGTCGAGGCAGCAGTACAGCAGATGATTGCCAATGGCCACACCTATGAGCAGGAGGGGGCACTCTGGCTGCGCACCACCGACTTTGGTGATGACAAGGACCGGGTCATGCGCAAGACCGACGGCGGCTACACCTATTTCGTACCGGATGTGGCCTACCATCTGGACAAATGGCAGCGCGGCTTCCTGCGGGTCGTCAATGAGCAGGGAGCAGACCACCACAGCACCATCACCCGGGTGCGGGCCGGCCTGCAGGCCCTGAACGCCGGTATCCCCAAGGGCTGGCCGGAATATGTCCTGCACCAGATGGTCACCGTCATGCGGGGTGGCGAAGAGGTCAAGATCTCCAAGCGTGCCGGCAGCTATGTCACCCTGCGGGATCTGATCGACGAAGTGGGCCGCGACGCAACACGCTTCTTCTTTGTGATGCGCAAGCCCGACTCCCAGCTGGTCTTTGACATAGACCTTGCAAAACAACAATCCCTGGATAACCCGGTCTACTATATCCAGTATGCCCATGCCCGTATCTGCAGCATCTTCGAGAATGCGGCAGATAAAGGCATCAACCTGCCTGATCAGACACCGGACACGGCTATGCTTGCCCAACTTGAGACCCCTGAAGAACTGCGTCTGATCAAATGGCTTGAGAGCCTGCCGGAAACCGTTGATGACGCCGCCCAGGAGTTTGAACCGCACAAGATCGTCTACTATCTGACCGAACTGGCTGGTCAGTTTCACAGCTATTACAACAAGACCAAGGTCGTGACTGAAGACACCGCGCTGAGCATTGCGCGTCTCTACCTGTTGGCACGCACCAGACAGGTTATACAAAACGCCCTCACCCTGCTGGGCGTATCAGCCCCGGAAAAGATGTAGGAGGTCAGCCATGCGGATCGACTATAGTGAGCCACGGCAATCCTACGGCTCCAGCAGTTTAAGCAGTGGTAGCAGTCCACGCAAGGCTGAAAGCTCATCCTCAGGCAGCCTGCTGTTATGGTGCATCCTTGCAGGCGTTATATTTTGTACCGGTTTTGGCACCGGCTGGTTTTTCTCACAAAAGGCCACCAAGAAGGCATTCAGGGCTGCCATGGAGCAACAGAGTCTTGAGTCCACCCCAAAGGACGGGAAAAAGCCGGCGGATCAACCGGCACAGCAACCTCCCCAGGCCAGTGCAACACCACCCACGGTGACAACAACAGGACAGCCGGCTCAACAGGCATCCCCCTCTGGACAGGTACCGCTTTCCTTCTTTGAAAGTCTGCCCAAGGGTCAAAAGCAGACGGTGCTTGGCAGCGGTATCAACGAAAAACCCAAACCTGCAGCCCCCCCTGCCCCGCAACCACCCCAGGCAGCAGGAGCTGCAGCCAAAGCACCCGACAGCAAGACCGCAGGCTCCGGTTTTCTGGTCCAGGTGGCCTCCTTCACCAACGCAAAGGAGGCTGAAAACGCCAAGGCAAAACTTGCAGCCAAGGGCTACAGCGCCACGGTTGCAGAAACCAATCTGAACGACAAAGGCACCTGGTACCGCCTCCGTATCGGCCGCCACCTTGACAAAGAGGCTGCATCAGAGATCGCCAGCCGGGTAGGCGGTGGCGCAAAAGTGTTGCCCGACCAGGAATAAGTAAATTTTATATTGACTTCACCTTGCCGTTCCTGCTATAACTTCAATTCCTCACGTCGCGGGGTGGAGCAGTCTGGTAGCTCGTCGGGCTCATAACCCGAAGGTCACAGGTTCAAATCCTGTCCCCGCAACCAAATCACCAACCGCCTCTTTGGTCTACCGAAGGGGCGTTTTCAAATGGCTGCTTAGCTCAGCTGGCTAGAGCATACGCTTCATACGTGTGAGGTCCGGGGTTCGAGTCCCTGAGCAGCCACCAATAAACAGTTCGGCACAGTCCGAACAAAAAGAAAAGGCCCTGAGAAATCAGGGCCTTTTCTTTTGTCTTGTCCAATGCAGTCCGTAGCGGTATGCTGAAATCCGTGTTTTTTGGCGGTACCGATGGAGGTTGCTCTGCCTCGAAAAACCCTATAAAGCCTGGACAGCAGTTTGAGATTCAGGTACACAGGCTAGTAATGATCAATAAGGTAAAGTGAGAGCTATGCGAAAGAGATCGCTCAACAGATATGCGTTTATTACAGACCCGCCCAAAAGGCGGGTTTTTCGTTTTCTACGGGTGTAAAGAAATTTTACACTTTTATGTAACACGCAGTGATTACTTGGCTTTATTTGTGGTTTGCGACTGCTTGGAGAGCTGGTGGCGGTGCAGGAATATGCCATATGGTGGCGATCTGAGGAGAATCGAAGGGTGGGTAATGCTTCATGCGCCGTTAATCAATCGTCGAAACACAAGTTGATAACACGGTTCATTTTACAGAAAAATTGCCATTGACATAAAAACACCAATTGGTATATTTAATTTACACCAATTGGTGTGATCAACTATGGAGACGCCATGACGCCAATTGGAACGGAGCTAGACAGACTTGTCCTCAGCGAGATCAAACAAGCCTATCTGGCAAGGAAAATCAGAAAGACGAAGGATTGCCTGAGCGACATGGACGAAGCCGGCTTGTATGAGGCTGACGTAGAGAAGGTCATCATGGATGCCGATGCCATTGAAAAGGCGATGCCAGCAACCAGCGAGCGGGCGAGCCATCCTGACAATACCCATTATGTCATCCATGGCACCAGCACCAAAGCAGTGGCCGTCTATTGCAAGGTCTGCAGCAACTACCACCCGCAGACCGGTGCTTTCATCGAGTGGAAACTGACCTCGTTCACACATAAATAGAGGATTGAACCATGATCTGCACCAACTGTTTTAACGCCGACTACCAGACATCAACGACCGAGCTCACGGTAACAGTTAATGGCGAACCACAACTGTTGAGCAATCTTGCCTGCGAAACCTGCCCGGCCTGTGGGGAGATAACCTTCACCCACGAGCAAAGCCTGGAGATCGATAAACAGCGCGTCGCGCTGGAATTCGGACTCAAACCGCTCCTCACACCAGAACAACTGAAGACCGTGCGCCGGGTGCTGAACATGAAGCTGGACGAAATCTGCGACCTGTTGCAGATCGGCCGTAATTCATATGGACGTTGGGAGCGTGGTGAGGTGGCCATTACGCCCTCCATGAACCTGCTGGTGCATAACTTCATCGAGAAGTTCCCCGATGCCAAGGTCAACCTGATCCCTGCTGAGCGGAACGCCGCCATCAAGAAAGTAAACAGCTCCCTGCTGGAACAGTACCTCTCCTTCGGTGAGTATATCCGGGAAGTAATCAGCACGACCAGGCTTCTGCCCGACCTTGTCTGCTCCTCACTGAAAATAGACCCGGCTACCCTGACCCGGATCGAGAACAATGATTTTGCCCCGGAGCAGATTTCTCCCGATGTCACCGCCCGAATCGTCCAGTTTTTCGGCTTGACCCTCGACAACCTCAAGCGATTGCTCAACGCCACCCTGTCGATTGTCACCATGAAAAACTCGGCAACCGTTGTCCATGCCCGTTCCACCAGTTACGACGCCAAAGGAGAGGCAGCCCAGGCGAGCAGTGTCAACAAGGTGCTGGAAAAGCTGGCGCAGAAAAGAGGCGAGCCCGCACAGCAGAAACAGGTCAGTGATAACTATCTGGCAAAGGTGCAGGAAGCTCTTGATGCCCTGTCGCAAGCTGGAGGTGCACGATGACCACCGCAAACTTTACCTTTGCCAGGGAGATGGCGCGCAAGGTGCTGAAGCAGTACAAGATCGTGGATGTTCCCACCGACCTTAAAAGAATTTGCGAGGGCGAGGGTTTGGAGTTCGTTGAACTCGATGATCCGGAAGCCGTTGACGGGATGTTGATGGAACTGGAGGATGGAACTCGGGTTGCTATGGTGAACAGGGCAAAAGCCTACGTGCGGGGTCGTTTCACCTTGGCTCACGAGCTGGGGCATATCTTTCTCCGGCACGACAAACGGGATTTTTACGATGCCGAGGCGGTGCGTGAACTTGGAGAGGATGTGCCGGAAAACGCCAAGCCACCCTGGGAGCAGGAGGCGGATGCCTTTGCCGCAGAACTCCTGATTCCGCAGGAGCAGTTGAAGAAGTATCAGGCAGAGTTGAAGAATCCGGAGAAGTTGGCGGGGATCTTTCAGGTGAGCAGACCGGCGATGGTTATAGCGGTAACGAATTTTTTCGGGTCGGCGAGGAATATTAGTGGTCAGAAATGACTTTGGGTGATCAGAAATATATGGGAAGTGTTCCGTTTTCGGTGAATGAATGAAACTACAGAAACAAAAAAACAAAGGGAGAATAGACAAAACAAGAGCTTCCCGGGACGGCCATGAATTTCATGAGGCGTGGGCTGCGCGTAGGGCGCTCCAACTCGTCATGCCGACGGACGACTTGGTCGGAATCGCCGTGGAAGGGCTCGCGCCTGTTGATCAGGAAAAAATTACGGCGGAAGCAGTCGAAATTGCCGATCTTACCCTGTATTACGGAAAGCACCCGACATTTGTTGCAGCGCGGTCGGTCGTTATTGTCCAGATGAAATATTCCATTAGCTTGGAGTGCGTTTCATACCGTGCAAGCGATGCGACGAAGACGATTCTCAAGTTTGCTAAAGCGTTTAATGACTACAAGAAGAAGCATGGTGCTAAGGATGTTGAAGAGAAACTGTATTTTGAACTGATAACAAATAGACCAATTTGCTGTGAATTTATTGAGGCAATAGATGGCCTTGCTTCGGGTGTGTCGTTATTCGGTAAGTCGAAGGAGCAGGCCAATCAGTTCAAATCCGCATGCAGCCTTGAGGATGATGAACTCGCTCAATTCGCAGGAAAGGTCAGAATTACCGGTCTGGCTGGGAGCCTAAGACAAAACAAGCAGCACCTAGCACGTGTCCTAGCTGATTGGTCGGCTGCACCTGATGCAATGGCACGGGCCAGACTGGGCAATATGAGGCAATTGCTTCGGGAAAAAGCAGGGTCAGCCGGTGAAGGAAATAATGTCATTACCCGTACGGATGTACTTGACGCACTGGAGTTGCAAGGCCCGGAGGACCTTTTTCCTTGTCAGGCCAGTTTTCCGGAAGTTGGTAAAGTCGTCGAACGCGATCAGCTATCATTCGTCGTCAGCAAAATTCCCATCTTGGACAAGCCGCTCTTGATTCATGCCGATGGTGGCGTCGGGAAAACAGTTTTTCTTCAAAGTGTCGCAAAGATTCTGGGAGAGACCCACGAAACCGTTCTGTTTGATTGTTTCGGTGGCGGCGCCTACCGTGCGCGGGAAGATTCAAGGCATCTTCCAAAACGCGGCCTGATCCACATCATCAACAACCTTGCGTGTATTGGCCTGTGTGATCCGCTCTTGCCAGGGAACGAACATGTGGAAGAGCTTATCAGAGCTGCCCGAGTCCGGCTCGCTCAGGCGGTGGCTACACTTCAAAGAGGATCGCACGGGAAACAGATCCTGCTGTTCATTGATGCCATAGACAACGCCGCAGAACATGCGAAGGATAAAGGTGATTTGGCATTCCCGAGTCTCTTGCTGGAGAGCTTCCACTATAATGGCCCCATTACCGGGGTTCAGCTCATCGTAAGTTGCCGAACATATCGCCGAGAAATTTCCAGAGGTGAAATTCCATGTGAAGAAGTTGAACTCAAACCATTCAGTCCTGTAGAAGCCGAGAAGTATCTACGAGATCGTATTCCGACAATCACCAACACGCAAAATCAAGTCGCGTATTCACGCTCCGGAGGAAACCCCCGCATACTCGAACATCTCGCGCTCAGTGACAGGGGCCTGCTTGATCCATCAGAAATCAACAACGTAATAAAGCTGGACGACCTCTTAAAGGAACGCATCCACAAGGCCCTTGATGAAGCCAAGAAACGAGGCTACAAGGAATCTGCTATCAACTCGTTTCTTGCCGGGTTGTCGGTTTTGCCGCCGCCCGTTCCGCTTGACGAATACGCAGACGCGCACGGCATGGACCTTAGCGCTGTAAAGAGTTTTGCGGCCGATTTAGCCCCACTGTTGGAACAAACAAGACATGGATTGATGTTCCGCGATGAACCCACCGAGACGCTTGTTCGTGAGGTTTACGCTGCCAAAACAGACACGTTGAGTACCCTTGCCGATAATCTCTTCAAGAAACAAGGAATATCGGTATATGCAGCAAGCGCACTCCCCGGCCTGCTTCAGAAGCTTGATGATGGAAAGCTGCTGTTCGACTTGGCATTTGATGAGCGATTTCCGACTGCGATCACGAGCACTGTTGGCAAACAGAACATACGTTATGCAAGATTGAAAGCCGCTGTTCTTCATGCGGCGCGAAAGGAGAATTTTGACCGCCTCGTTCACTTGCTGGTGGAACTATCGACCCTTGCTGCCATCAATCAGCGTGGTACAGCTTATGTACTGGATAATTCCGATCTGGTAATCGCGTCTCATGATGTCGATGCGACCAGACGACTTTTCGAGACGCGCACACAGTGGCCTGGAACACGCCACGCAAGACTTGCTATTGCGAGTGTATTGTCAGGCGACGTGAATAATGCGTGTCGGCATGCTGTAAGCGCTGATGAATGGATTCTACACTATCGTCGGCAGAACGATGAATATCACAGAGAGAAGGGCGGGCCGGAAAGGCTCGACATCGCATCTATCCCACTATACCTGGTCAGCCAAGACAGAGGGAGCGATGCCGCGCGATTTCTCAAGGGATGGAAGGATTGGTACGCATATGAAGTCGCTGAGCATGTTTTTACATTGCTGTACCAAGCGGAAGGGATGGGAACAGTCCCTGCGACCAACATTCGCCGTTTTCTGAATTCGCTGAAATCACAACCCGGTGTCCTTGCAGCCGCGATTTCCTTTCTGGAACTCGATAGCGTCGCGCGCCGCCGTCTTATTGGAGAACTTGCCAAAACCTGCGAAAAGAAAAAGACCCTGGAAGCGAACAGAGGTTTCCACCGGGAAAGAAATTATCTTGTCCAGGATGGCCTTCAAAAGGCCGCCGCCATCGCGGTCGTGATGAAAATGCACACAGAGGCACTTGCAATCGCGGAAAACATTCCGCACGAAAGACCGAGCCTCTGGTCTTTCACCGATCGTTTCCCCAACAATAATGCGTTTCCCTTTATCACCTACACGGCCCTTCGCGCTGCCGTGGAACGCCAATCCGTTTTTGAACATTCCCTTCTTCCGCAGGAACTCATCGATATCGGTGCGCGCGTGTCGGGCGATGTTAGAGGCGACGCCTTCCGGAAAGCGCTCAAGGTTGAATTGGAGGATCATTTCAAGTTACAGAAAGAATTGCCGGACGAAAAGAAGCCCATGAGCTATGAAACCAAGAGGGACGCAGAGCGCTTTATCGATGAGCGACATGCGCCACTGGTTGAGATATCTCAGGTGTTTTCTGCCATGCTCTCATCCGGCAGTGGGAAGGGCGACAAGCGATTTCTTGAGCTGATTGATGTGTGGACGAAGCTCAGAATGAAGCGGGAGCTTTACTCGGACGTCCACGAAACCAATCTCTTCTTCGATCTGCTGGGCCGCCAGTTCCTGATATTTTCACTCTGGGCGCGTAATGATCTGAAAGCATCCTCGGTTGATGCATTCGTAACGAAGGTGAGTGAAGACGGTGTTGCCCCGGCCTCAACGCTTGTTGAGATCATTGCGATTCTCTCGAAAAGGCCGGATCATCAGGAGTTGGCAGGAAAGACGGCAATAAAAGCTAAGGTCCTAATCGAGCGAGAGGACGAAGTTAACTGCCGGGCTTCCCTATTCGCGCAGTTGTCCAGGGCGATCATGCCGGCAAGCATCGACGAGACGACAGCCTATTTCCGCGCTGGCCTTGAACAGATGGATGCCATAGGCTCAGGTGACTACACGTTCACAAATGAACTGTTGCTCTTCGCGGCGGAACTGCGAGGCGAGGAGCTTGAGGAGAGCGACTTCCATACTCTTTCCAATATCTGCGAACTCAATATGGCCTATGAGGAAGAAAAATTTCCCTGGGCTGCGTTCGCAAAAGGGATGGCAAGGACTTCCGGGCGCAGAACACTTGCGAAACTCGGGCGGTGGGACGACCGCGACAAGATATCGCTTGATTATACGCTGCTGCCTTACCTCACGGCGCTCATTCACCAAGACAAGATAGACCCAGCCATTGCATTGGCGCTGCTTCGCGTCTCTGACCCCGCAGAGTTGTGGGTTTGCGGCACGGAGCAACTCGCGGAAGTAATCGCCGAAAAGTGCTATCCGAACTCGAAGGAGTTATTGAGTGAGTTGATCCTGCAGTTCGAGCAGAATCACCCCGGTGTCTTCATGCCGAGCACTCTTGCAACTCTTCATAAAATTGCCGAGCGCGACCTTGGCAAGGACTCGGAGCAAAGTGTCTACCTATCGCTTGCCGTGCCGAAGTTCGAGAAGCTGCGTGACGAGGGGAACGAGCACCGAAACTATCACGGTGTACAAGATCCCTACCTACCAGAGAAGAGAAGCAATCAGGAAGAAGAGAAAAAGCGTGCCCTAAAGAAGATTGAGGACGAAACTAACCCTGCCGACGAAGCATCAATGTCGCTGGCCATCGATGCGCTGAATAACTTGCAGCACGTCTTTGACCTGAAACCCGGCTTCTTTGAGAACCTGCGAGGTAAGCTCAAGTACGCTGAAAGGTCGAAATATGTCCAGATCATCTCGCGGCTTGAGAACCTCGACATCTATACAAAACTGAGTGAACTGAAAGAGTGCAAGGAAAAATGGGCCGCCTCGTCAGCAGCTCTTGAAAAGGTATTTCACGATAACGGAGCACCCCTCATCCAGATTCATGCAGATGACTTCGTTAATTTTGACCACCTGTCCGGCTCAAAACTGATGGAAGTTTCAGAACTGTCCGGCATTCCAATGCCGGAACTGGCGCTTGAATTGATCACGATATTCGCAGCACCAGATTCACACTTGCCTGCATCCGTCTGGATGGGTTTTGCCGCGATCATCTCTGAGAAGGTGAAAGAAGGCGAGGGGCAAGCCGCGCTTAAGCGATTGCTGAACAGCAGCTCCGCAAAGCTGGCATCAACTGTAGTGGACGGCGTCTGGAAAGACGGGCTCTATCCGACAAACGGAGAAAAAGATATTGCGGCAGGCATCGTATGGCTTTCGCTCGGTTCCCCTTCTGCGGCACGCCGCTGGAGAGCTGCGCATAGCATACGCTGCTTCGCTCGGTTTGGAAAATGGGATTTAATCGATGCGCTTATCAGAAAATTTCATTCCACGGACGCTCATCCGTATCAGGCACCGGAGCTTCCCTTCTACTTTTTACACGCGCGACTCTGGCTGCTGATTGCGGTAGCCCGAATGGCGATGGACTACCCACAGAATGTTGCGAAGTATGCGGATACGCTGAAGGAAATCGCTTTAGATAAGAATATGCCGCATGTCTTATTGCGTCATTTTGCAGCACAGGCGCTCCTTGCCTGCGCGAGAGGAGGAAACAATGTCCTTTCGAGAGCCGATGTCACGGCGCTGAAGGCCGTTAATAAGTCGCCCTTCCCGAAAAAAAAGACGAAGGAATACCCCAACGATTCTTTTTACCAGGGGCGTCCGGATTCGATGCCGAAACCAGAACCAAATTTCAGCATGGATTACGATTTTGATAAAAGTGATGTCACCAGTATGAGCAACATTTTCCACAGATCAAGGTGGGAAACGAAGGACGCAATGACCGCATGGGTGCGGACGTTCGACTCTAACATAACAAGCATGTACGAAAGCGGTGGTCGCTCTGCCCATCAACGAGACCGCCACGGAATGACCGCCGGGCACCATCTCTATGGCCAGCAACTGGGATGGCATTCACTCTACCTAGTGGCGGGCGAGTTCCTGGCAAAGTATCCGGTTGTTCAGGGGCCATATGATGACGACGATCCGTGGCAAGAGTGGCTGAGCCGTGAGTTGCTGACGAGAAGCGACGGACTCTGGCTTGCTGACGGAGTCGATAAACCGCCCGTAGACGCGCAAGTAAACCTTTATGAGAAGGGTAAAAAAGAGCTTGTTCTCACCGGTGACAAAACAAAACTCTTAGCTCTCCTGAATATAGATTCATCGATAGCGGAGGAGTTAGTTGTGGCCGGTGACTGGCCGTCGGCTGACGGTATAGGAATTCACATCACCTCGGCGCTGGTCCCTTCGCAACACGCTAAGCAAATGGCGCTCCAGTTGTCTCAAGAAGATCCGTTTCAGGCGTGGCTGCCACGAGCAGAGGATGACATCGGTGGCAGTGAATATGCAGGGCATCGAAAAACGCTTTACGAGCCTTGGATTGTCTGGCCTTCTATTGTCGCGAGACTCGATGAAACCGACCCGCTCGGAGTAACCTCCGCTGTGCGGCGGCTTCGCTTTACGAAGGAGATAAATGCGATCAACTTGCTGAAGGCATCGGATCCCTTTAATCGAACGTGGACCAATCAAAAAGGACAAGTGGCGGCACGCTCGGAAGCTTGGGGCCGTAATCCTATGTACAACGAAGAAGAATCGGTTAGTGGCGAACGGTTGGTTTGCAGTTCTGACTGCTTGAAGGACGTACTCGTGAAACGAGGTGCCGAGCTATTGGTGCTCATGATACTGCGTCGGTATGACAAAGGATACGGCAACCAGCAAAGCAAGTATTGGCATACCACGGCAGTCGTCCGGATTGATCACTCGCTAGATTACGAGTTATACCCTGGAGTAGTTAACAAGATCCATGAGATGAAGTATTGATAGATGTTCGAACGAGTCTTACAAAAAAACTCACTGGTCTCAGTCGCTGATAAGCGAGGATGTGGACTCATGCACCTCAACCCCCTACACATTTCCCTCTCCACCAAAACCTGCTCCCCCATCCGCCGGGACTCACCGACCGACTACGTCTCCACCATCCGGATCGATATCCTCCACGGCGAAGAGCGGGAAGCCATCGGGCAGGCGACGGTCTATCGCGTCAGGATGGATCAGATCGTCAACGACGGCACATGGTCCCTGTTCGACATCTTCGATAGCCATTCGAGCGATCTTGGGAACCTCTACGCTGAGTTGTACGACGATGACGAGCTGAATCCTGCCGTTGCCGACGAGGTGCTGGATTACGGCAACGTGGTGCTGATCAAGTCGATTCTCCTTGTGCCGGAGTACCGCGGACAGGGGCTGGGCGGGCTGCTGGTGCTGGCCATTGCCGAGCTGTTCGACGAGCGGGATATCGTGGCGCTGAAGCCGTGGCCGATGAATCCCGATGACTCCGCAAACGTAGGCTGGGAGCTGCCGAGGCTGTCACCGGCCGAGCAGAAAATCATTGCGGTGAAACTCCGCGAAAGTTACATGAAAGCCAGTTTCAAGCCGCTCTTCCGGGGGAGTGAGCACCTGTTCCTTACCCATCTCCGCCATCCCTCGGCAACGCAACTTATGGAGAAGCATCATGACGCTGGATAAGAACAAAGAAGATAAACAGGCTGCTCAACCAGACACTAAACCGCCGGAAAGTCCTCTCAAAACTTTTCTGCAATACTCCGCCATCTCTCTTGCACTTATTACTGCCTTGCTGGCCCTGCTCGGCTGGACGTACGGAACATCGTACCTTGCCGCCTGGCATCTGCCGGAACGTCTGTTTCCGTTGATCAGAGAGGAGACAGTATTTGGCGGTTTTTACCAAGTCCTCTTTGTCATAGCCAAGAACCTGTCACTTGTGACCTACTTGTTGTATTTGTTGTTACTGGTCATGGTAGCGACTATGATCACTTGCTACAGGCCATTCGTGGGATGGCTGAATAACCGTCTTGTCAACTTGTTCAAGCCGCTGCAGGGACGAGTTGAAATTACCGAAGCCCACGACGGAATTATGGATACGCTATCGTTTGTTGCCAGCGGCGTCGGTGTATCATTTGTGTGTTTCATAGGAGTGGCTTTCCTGTTGTTTTGGACAGACGGACAGGCAAAGGCGAAGGTTGACAAGGAGCGTAAAGCTATTTTAACAAACGGCTCCGGTAAGCCGCCAAGAGCTCGTTTGTATGTCAGGAACGAATCTAAGGTATTTGAAATCTATTCCGGATACATGATTAATGTTTCTGCAACTCACGCTGCACTTTACTCCAAAGACAAGGGGATGGTTATTCTTCCCATGTCGAGCATCGCAAGAGTAGAAGTAGAGGAACAAGACAGAAAAGAAAAATAAAGTTCAACATATTGGAACTAGGTAGCGGCAGTCTAAGTTGTGACACAGGGTCAGGCTTGCATTGTTATATTTAGTAAGTTTTGGGAGGCGCAGCGTCAAGCTATTGCTCGCGCCGAAAATATGCTCGAAGAAGATACTGTGACAAGAATGCACTATAACGAAACTGATAGCGGAGAGCTCACACGAAAGGCCGTTACTCTTTTGGCAGAGGCCACCGCGTTGCAGGGAACGCTGCATCTAGCCGGAGTACGCGATAATTATCGCTCCCGGCTGGAGCAGGTTGTTCTGTTGGCCACAAGAGCGCTGGGCAACGCAGTGGAGAGCCAAGAGGTTGCGTTGCTCCACTGGGTGCTGCTTCAGGCTTTCGGGGCACAGGCAGAGGATGCGCGCTATGGTGCCGGGCAGCTCTCTCGTGGTTCTCAGCGGGCCCCAACACGGGAAGATTCTGAAGACGGTTGGCAGCGTGTCGAGCAGATCGTGTGCAATGCAGAAAATGCGGCATTTGAGGCCGCACGTTGTGCCCAGTTACTTGATACGGCCAAGGCGAGAGAGATTGCCCGCAGAGCTGAGCTTGCCGCAGTAGCCGCCCGGAACATTGTCCTGGAACGGAATCGCTCTTACACCTTCCATGCCGATCCCGGCTTCTCGTTCGGCGAAGGCTGGTACCTGACTGCTGCGGCACTGTTTGCCGGCCTTTCCATTCAGATCAGACCCGGTGCTGTCCAGGAAGTGCAGGCCAGACGATTCCTTTGCGATGCCGGGTTGGAAGGATCTCTGCGCCCCTATCGGTCCCGTCCGGCCAGCCCCAAGCATCTGACCCATATCATTGCCAAGGCATTTCGCGCTGACGCTCCAGGAGCACAGAGCACGCTTCGCACAGCGTTTCTGGGAGACGAATCGCCAGCGGCTTCCTTACGATCATGGATCGATGCCAAGCTAGGAGGGACGCCAGGAGAGAAGGTACTGCTCTGGGTTCGAACCGGTGACCACGATGCCCAGCGCAATACCTGTTTCAATGAGTTGCGTCAGCTTTCTGAACTGGTTGTGAATGCAGGGCTCATACCCATCTTTTTCGGCGATGCTGTTCCCGCAGACCTTGTGCCGCCAGGCGCAGTCAACCTGACCCTCTGTTGGAAAGAACCGCTCTTCCAGGGACCGGACATGCGCCGGGCTCAGCTGCACCTGTTTGAAGAGCTGAGATGCCGCCACGGCCTGGTGGGCCAGATTGGCGTTACCACTGCCGGCATGGATGGACCGGCGCTGATGGGATTAGCCACCCTGTATCTCACACAGGAACGCAACGTCCGGCTGGGCAAGTGGGTGGGAGCCGTTCCGGGCTATCAAGAGGTCGTGCGGGAGCCGGGCTATTTCGAAATCATTCGCACCACCCTGCAGCTTTGGCAGCAGTGACTCACGGGGCATACAGGTCAATTTGGAACAGGCCCACTGCCGCTGGTGAAGGAGATCGTCAGGGCGGACAACTTGGCGGGTAGAGCGTGGCAAGGAAATGCAGTGTCGGTTTGGGGGTAGTCAAAAGTTTTGGTGGTATATTTGGTGGTACCTGCAATTTTCAAATTAAAACAACCCTGCAATTACAGAAGTTGAACGATCAGCCTGAAAGACTGAGCCCAACAAAAAGCCCTGCAACCAGTTCCGGTGCAGGGCTTTTTGTCATTCATATCGCCAAGGGTTTCTAGCAAGAACTCCGGGCCGCATTAAGAAGGGCATAGGCCATGGCTCGGTCACGGTAACCAAGAGTATGCACCAGCATATCAACGGCTGTTTCAAGGGAGACCTTCCCTGATGTGAACAGTGTAACGATTGTACCGAATGCCATCCGGCTCACCTTCTTTCAAGACCACTCAATCTACCCAGGCACTATCAAAATATCACGTTACTTATCTTTTCGTGCATCCTGAGCAAAGACTTTAGCCTTCTTCTCTTCAGTTGCAAGCCGTTGTCAGGATACGGTCTTAAACCCTGTCATTTCCTGCTCAAGACCCTTGATTTGACGCGAAAGACCGCTGACCGCCTCTTCCATTACCCGGGTGGTCTTCAGGTTGCCGGTTGCCGCCTTTTCCATCTCCTCCGCCGTATGGACGATCTGCTCACTACCCTCCAGCTGCACCATACAGGCCCGCCTGATTTCTTCGATCATCCTGACAATGGTCTCGGTTGAGTCTGCAATGGCAGAGCCGGCATCGTTGTGGGAACGGGCATTGATATGCACATTGGTGGCCAGTTGACGCATACTGGCAGAGGCCTGGTTGATCACCTCGGCATCCCGGGTCTGGTGGCTTGAAGAACGTACAATCTGTTCAACCATGGCCCCCATCTCTTCCATGGCAAGCCGCATCTTTTCACCCTGCTGGGCATGCTGCTCCGTGGCCGATGCGATTTCGTTGACCTGCTCGGTGGCGATCTTGACTCCTTTGACAATCTTGTGCAGAGCCTCTCCGGAACGGTGTGAGAGCTGTTCCCCCTCCACCACGGCCTGTTCCGAAAGGGTAATTGCCATGACCGCCTTCTCGGTCTCCTCCTTCACGCCATTAACGATCTCGGCAATCTCACGGGTTGAAGCCGTGGTCCGGCGGGCCAGTTCCTTGATCTCATGGGCCACCACACCAAAACCTTTGCCATGTTCCCCGGCCTGGGCTGCAATGATCGAGGCGTTCAGGGCAAGCAGTTTGGTCTGTTCCGTCACCTCGTCAATCACCTGCAGAATGGTACCGATGCTGGCAGCATATACGGAGAGATTGCCGATCGCCTGCTGCACCGTGTGGGAGGCACTGCGAATCTGATGGATACCGCTGATGGTGCTCTCAACCGAGGTATTGCCCAACTCCGCATCCCGTAATACATCAAACGAGATACGGGCCGTGGCCTGGGCGCTCTCTTCAATCTGGCGCACCGAGCGTTCCATGTCAGCCACCAGCACGGTGGTACGGGTGGCATTTTCCATCAGGTGATGCACGTTGCCGTTGATCTCGTTCTGGCCGTCAGCCATCCTGACAATGGAGTCACTGACCAGTTCAACCGAACGAAGCAGTTCTTCCACCAGTTGATTTATTTCCACAGTGCTGGAGACCATCTGCTGGATGGAGGCGGCATTGGTGCCGGCAGCACCGGAAAGTCCCTCCACCGATGCTGTCACCTCCTCCACCGAATGCCTGATCTGGCGGGCAGCCGCCTTGGTCCGGTCAGCCGTATCCTTTTGCCCTTCGGCCAACGCCAAGCCCTGGGCCGCTACAGTACCAACATTACCACCGATCATCCGCAGCTCATCAACCGCACTGCGGATGCTGGTCACAACGCCGCCCAGACGTTCCAGCATCTCATTGAAGTTACTGTTCAGCATCCCCACTTCATCAACCGAAAGGTCTTCACCCCGTACCGTGAGATTTCCTTCTGCAGCCTGATCCATGACAGCAGCCAGGCGTTTGACCCGTGTTGCCAGCTTGCGGGTGGCCAGCACCAGAAAGACCGCCAGATAGATCAGCGCATTGATGGCAAAGAAAAAACGCAGTCCGTCCGCAGGGATCTGCCTTGCAAGACCACCGGCGAGAGAGAGCAGGATGCCGCTAACAAGCAGAATTCTGATGAGCTGGGATCCAAATCCTAGGTTCTTTGCCATGAGATTATCCTTACGCGATGCCTGGTGACGTGTCAGAGTGGTTTTCCTTATACCGCAAAATCGCCGTAAAACAAACGGTTCTTGCAGGTTAGACCGTAAGCGGTCTTGCATTTTCCCATTCCGGCTCCTATACTGCCCGGACATTTTTCAGGAGGCGCAGCATGATTGAGATTAATTTCGACAAAATGGGCGGGCTGATTCCAGCCGTGATCCAGGATTACGAGAATGGTGAAGTGCTGATGGTGGCCTTCATGGACAAAAAGACCCTTGACCTGACTCTGCGGGACGGCAAGACCTGGTTTTTCAGCCGTACCCGCAACAAGTACTGGATGAAGGGGGAGGAGTCCGGCAATACCCAGGATGTGATGGAGGTATTGACCGACTGTGATGCCGATACGGTGGTGATCAAGGTCAGGCAGAACGGTCCGGCAGCCTGCCACACCGGCAACCGCAGCTGTTTTTACGTCAAGTGGGAGGATGGGCAGTGGGTCGAACATTCCAACCCGCTCTTCAACCCCGAGGAGGTTTACAAGAAATGAGCACCGTACTACGTTTCGGTATCCCGAAAGGAAGTCTGGAAGAGGCCACGGTCGATCTGTTCAAACAGGCCGGCTGGCAGATCGGCATCTCTTCCCGCAGCTACTTCCCCACGGTTGATGACGGCGAGATGAAATGCCACCTGATCCGGCCGCAGGAGATGGGCAAATATGTGGAACGCGGCACCATTGATGTGGGGATCGCAGGCCGCGACTGGATTCGCGAAAACGATTCCGATGTGGTGGAAGTCTGCGAGATGGTCTACTCCAAGGTCTCCCGGCGCCCGGTACGCTGGGTGCTGGTGGTGGCCCAGGATTCGCCGGTCCAGGGGCCTGAGGATCTGCAGGGTGCCACCATCTCTACTGAATTGGTGGAATTTACCAAGCGCTACTTCAAGGAGCGCAATATCCAGGTCAATGTCGAATTTTCCTGGGGCGCCACCGAAGCAAAGGTGGTTGATGGACTCTGTGATGCCATTGTTGAGGTCACCGAGACCGGCTCCACCATCCGGGCCAACAACCTGCGGATCGTCTGTGACCTGATGGAATCAGTACCGGTCATGGTGGCCAACAAGAGCGCCTGGGAAGACCCCTGGAAACGGGCCAAGATCGAACAGATCGCAACCCTGCTCAATTCAGCCCTGCGGGCCGAGGGGATGGTCGGCCTGAAACTGAACGCCCCGGCTGAAAAAGTGGAGGCGATCACCGGCATCCTGCCCAGCCAGAAGGCGCCAACCGTTGCCCACCTCTACAAATCAGACTGGGTTTCGATTGAGAGCATCCTGCCTGAAAAAGAGGTGCGCCGGATCGTACCGGAACTGCTCCGCCTGGGCGCCGAGGGGATCATTGAATACCCGCTGAGCAAGATCATCTGATACCCCGTGAAACAATCAAGCCCACATCATGCCCTCCCCGGAGCCATGATGTGGGCTTTTTAGCCATTATGGCCGGATAAAGGTGAGTTTCAGATAGCAGCTGCAGCAGGCAGCGTAAGATGGAAACAGGCCCCTCCGGAGGTATTGCCGACCTCAATACTCCCCCCCATTTTCCCTTCAATGATCATTTTTGACATATACAGCCCCAGCCCAACCCCCTGAGATTTATGTTTGGTCGTAAAATAGGGGTCAAATATCTTTCCGCTGATATCCTTGGAAATGCCGCCGGCATTGTCCTCCACAGTAACCGTGACCTGCCCCTCTCCCAACTGCATGGCCACCGCTATTTCCGGAGCAGCGATGCCACGTTCCACCAACACGTCACGGGCATTGTTAAACAGGTTGAGTATGACTTGGGAAAATTCATTGGCACTGCCCTGGATCAGACCGCCGGGCTCCAGCTTCAGGTTTAGCGTAATTCCGGCCGTTTGAAACGAGGCCTGCACCAGCTCTACGGTTTTAGTAATGGCAGCTGCAACCTCGAAGCGATCAGAAGGCTGCCCCTTCTGGAAGAAATTACGGAAGGTATTGATGGTCTGAGACATATGCTGAATAATCTCCATGCAGCCTTTTGAAAACTCATCAATCCTTGTATCATCCAGCAACGACTCATCATAATCAACCCGCAGCATTTGAATCATGATACCCAGCTCATTCAGGGGCTGGCGCCATTGGTGGGAAATATTGGAGATCATCTCACCCATAGCCGCCAGACGGCCCTGCTGGATCATCATGGCATCCTTTTCGCGGTTTCTCTGCACCTCGTCCTGCACCCGTGTCTCAAGGGTCCGGTTCAGGGCCTCAAGCTGGGTCTGCTTGACATGCAGCTCCTGCTCAGCCAGCACCCGTTCAGCGATCTCCGCTTCCAGCAGCAGCGCCTTTTCATGCAGCTCATTGTTCGCCCGGGCCAGTTCAGCTGTCCGCTCCTCCACCCTGGTTTCCAGCAGCTCCTTTGCCTCCTGAAGCCTTTTCGTGAGCTCCCGGTTGTGCAGGTGGACGGCAATGCGGGCCAACAGTTCCTCCCGCTGAAAAGGCTTGGTAATATAGTCAACAGCCCCGGCCTCAAGCCCCTTTACCTTGTTTCCCGTTTCCGCCAGGGCTGTCATGAACAAGACAGGAATATCGTGGGTACTTTTTAAGGCCTTCAGCCTGCGGCAGGTTTCGTAGCCATCAATGCCCGGCATCATGACGTCAAGCAGGATCAGGTCCGGCCGGGCATAGTCAGCACGTTTGACAGCGCTTTCGCCATCCTCTGCAACCAGAATGGTATAATGAAACGCCACAAGACAATCTCGCACCACAGCGAGATTATTGGCATCGTCATCGACGACAAGGATAACCGGTCGCCGTTCACCGGGTGAAGTCACCTGCTGCCCCTCAGAAATCATGTAGCTGCTCCTCGGCATTGTTCTACCAGCGCCAGTATTGCTTTTGCCTTAAAGGCCTTTGCCAGTTCACGCAATCTGTCGGCAAAGCAACGGTAGGTAGTGTCCTGTGCCTCCAGTGCCGTTGCCCACGCCTCAATCTCCAGCATATCGCCCATCATGGCCAATTCATACAGTGCTTCCAGCTCTGCCGGCGGAGGGACCGCAAACGGCTCATCCTCTTTCCAGGTTTTGGGCTCACGGTCATCTCGAGCGGCTGCAGACACCTCGGTCTCCCACTCTATCCCCAGCAGCCCGGCGATTTTTTCAAGCAGAAGATCGATATGGATCGGCTTGGTGACAAAGTCGTCACAGGCTGCAATAAAGGCGTCCTTGCATGCTCCGTCCGTTACCGTAGCCGACGCGCCAATTATTTTTGTTGCTGCAAAAGCACTATTCTGCCTCAAGCGAGTGGCAAACTCCAAGCCATCCAGCTCGGGCATCACCAGATCAAGCACCACCAGGTCAGGCCGTTGCTCCGATGCCAGCAGCAGGGCTTCCTGACCGTTCTGGGCCGTATCAAGATCAAAGCCCAAAGGTTCCAGCAATGAGACAAGCAGGGCCGTATTCCCAACCGTATCGTCAACAACCAGGACCCTTTTGCGCGGTCCCCGATAGCCGACAACATGGTGTTCACTCTTTTCCTGGGAAATATCGTCGTCCAGCAATGACGCCAGCGGCACCTCCAGCCAGAATGTGCTGCCTTTACCATGTGTGCTCTCCACCCCCATAGTGCCCTGTATGAGCGTCAGCAGACGTTTTGTGATGTTAAGCCCGAGCCCGGTCCCTTCACGGGCCTGGCGGTCGTTTGTGAGCTGCGTAAACGGCTCAAAGATGGCATCCAGTTTATCAGCAGGAATACCAATGCCGGTATCAGCCACCTCACAGCGAAACAGGCCGTCCCCGGCGCGTCCATAGCTCACCCGCATGGTGACGCTGCCCCGCCGGGTATATTTGACCGCATTTGAAAGCAGGTTCAGCAAAATCTGGCGAAGTTTCCGCTCGTCCCCGCGCACATATGCCGGCAACGGAGTTTCCGGCTCGTAGTAAAATTTCAGCTCCTTCTCTTCCGCCTGCAGCTTGGTAAGATTAAAGACCTGGGCGATCAGGGCCGGCAGATCAAACACGGCATCCTCAACATCCATCTTGTTGGCCTCAATTTTGCCCACATCAAGGATATCATTGATCAATGTCAGCAGGTGTTCACCACTGTTCCGCATGATATCCAGCTGTTGCCGTTGTATATCAGACAGATTGTTATGCAGCCGGAGTATCTGGGCATAGCCCAGGATGGCGTTCAGAGGCGTGCGCAACTCATGGCTCATGCTTGAGAGAAAATCACTTTTGGCCCGGTTGGCCGACTCTGCCTGTTCCTTTGCTATGGTCAACTCTGCCGTGCGTTCGGCAACCAGCTCTTCAAGATGATCGCGATGCCGCTTCAGCTCATCTTCTCTCTCTTTTATCGCACGGCTCATCCGGTTGAATTCTGCGGTAAGACGGCCTATTTCGCTCTTGGGTGACAAAACGTCAACCTCGGGATGCTCACCCTCCCGGACCTCTTTGACCGCATCGATAAGTGCATACAGTGGCTTGGTCGCCAGGGAGATAAAGAGATACAGCAGCAGGGCGCCGACAACAGAAAAAACAACTGCCAGCAGACTGCCCCGGATGATGATACGCTGCTCGGACCGGCTCATGACCTCCTTGGAAAGACCGATCCTGACCCAGCCGATCTGCTCCCTGACCGTTGCATCAACGCCATTCCCCTCCAGCAGAAAGAACCCCTCTGCCGCCTTCACCGTTATCACCGGCACAATAAATTCAAAAACGTCATCATGCTCGGAAAAGCTGATCACACGATCAGTCCCCGCCGTCAAGGGGGCTGTCAGCGGATATCGTTTCCCCTCGTAGAGCAGTGTGTCAGAGCGTTTATTGAGGAATGAAACAAAGGCAACATCCTTGATCTCCATCAGCGGCTGGGCAGTAATTTTCAACTGTTCAAAGTTTTCAGAGAGCAATGACAGCTCGGCATTCCGTGCAGCAATCGTTGCAATGGTCTCCCCTTTTTTGATGATTTCACTCTTGAGGATCTTCCTCTCGGTTGAAATGGATTCAAAGGTATAGACCATGGAAATAATAACAATCATGGGGAACAAAAACAGCATGGCACGTCCCCTGAATGTCAGGGGCACTAACGATGTCAGCCAGCCGGCCAACCCCTGTTTCTGCAGCGCCGGTACTGATTGGTTATTGTGCATAGCTGTACGTGTCATAGTCCGGGCGATCTCATTGGTAGATTCTCCTCGCCTTTTTCAGCATTTCATCAGGTATTACGACCCCCATTTTCTGTGCAGTATTGCTGTTTATATAGAGGTTATACCGCCTGGGTGAAGAATCAGGCAGTTCTCCGGCATCAACGCCGTTTAAAATTGTTTGCACCTTCTCACCGATCTGACGGCTGACTGCCTTTGGATCAAAGACTAGGGCAAACAGTGACCCCTGTTTCACATTTGCTTCTGAGATACCCAACACGGGGATATTATTTCTGAAGGAAAACAGGTACACACTCGACATGACCGGGGCGGTCAGCAGATTGGAGTCAGGCAGCAACAGCAGTGACTTGGCATCAGCAAGCCGGTTGACGGTGTTGGCAAGATCAGATGAGCTGCTCACGCTGTATGCGGACACCTGGGCATAATCGCCGCCAGTCAGGCTCCGCAACATGGCCTGGCTCCCCACGACCGAGATCTTTGAGAGTGCAGGGAGATAGCGCCGGACGGTCGCGACATATTCACTTACCGGGGGAGACATGTATACCCCGGTGACATTTGCCCGGGCTGATCTGGGCGGAACGACCACAAGACCATAGACCACGGCAATTGACGGCGGCAACCGTAAGGCCTCGTGTACGGCATCGGCGCCCAGTGCAACGACAACTTCGGCACCTTCCCGCTCGACGGTTGCAGCAAGCTGTCCCCTGACCTCCGAGACCGCAAACTCCTTAACCTGTGATCTCACCGTCAGCTGAATGTCTGCAGCAACACCGGCCACAAAGGCATACTTGATATCGCCGATAATAAGAACTTTTGCAGCTTCAGCAGCAGTGGAGGAGCATTGCAGAACGCAAAGAAACAACAGCGCAATAACATGGTGGCGGTAATGTTTCACAGCAACGGAGAGATGTAATAAAAGTACCTTCAAACAGTCGTTCCCCTGCTAAAACCGGTATGACACCGTCACAAACCCGGATATCCCTTCACGGGGAAAATCTCCGGGAACCTTCGGTGCCGTCTTGGTAAGGTTTACCGCTCCCCCGGAGGTATCAGGATCTTTGTAGTGCTGGTCAAAGAGATTCCGGATCGTTGCTTGTATTTCCAAGGTTTTATAGAAATTTTTAAGTGTCGCGGCCAGATCAACCGTCGTATAGGAGGGCATCTGCGGCCTGGTGTCGCCTGTATCCCGTGGACGCACTCCGGTCCAGAGCAGGTCAGTATGCAGGTTCAGATATTTGGTCAAGGCGTAGTTGATACTGCCGGAGACACGCTGCGACGGCACATAGGGCAGTCGTTTATTATTGCTGATATCACGCGGGTCCTGATAGGTATAGTTCAGCTTCCAATACAGGTCGGTCCCCAGTGATCCGTTACATCCCAACTCAACCCCTTGCGTCTCGGTTTTGCCGATATTGGCATTGAGTGCGGGCTGGCCTGCTGTGGTTGAAGGGATCCAACCGATCTGGTCGTCGATCGTGCTGATAAAGTAGTTCAGGTTCGCTGCAAAGTAGCGGTTCAAACGCCAGGCCACGCCAGCCTCGTAGGTCTGAATTCGTTCAGGTTTGAGGTTTGGGTTGCCGATCACCGTTGCATTGTTAATATTGTACAGTTCCTGAAAGTTAGGGGCACGGAACGCCTGACCATACAGCAGTTTCAGATCGACATCCTCCAGAAAGCTCCAAACCAGGCCTACTCTCGGATTTATGGTATCACCAAAGTCACTGTAGTGGTCATAACGCAGACCGGCAGTCAGGTTGATTTGAGCCGGCAGCTGCCATTCATCCTGAAGATAGGCGGCAAAGACCTGGCGGGTCACATCCTTGTTCCAGTTAGCCACCTCCTGAACGGAAGCAAGCGGCGCACCGGTCAGCGGATTGAAGTTGGCCAGTTGCTGAACATCATACTGACGCATTTCCTCAAAGGAAACCCCGGCAATCAGATGGTTTCCCGAGAACAGATCCCAATCCGTCTGTAACTCCCCGCCAATGGTACGGTTCTTTACCAGAGGCTTGCCGATCATCCCGTTCGGAAAGAGGCCCATAAATCCGTTCGGGTAGATCTTCATGGTGGGGTCCTGCTCAAAATAATCGTAATAAAGCTTCAGGTTCGCTGAAAAATCATCTGTCAGCTTCAGATTGTAGGCCAGCTCCCCCCAATAGTTATCAACCTGGGCTTTACTGGAATCGTCCGTGAGGGCGGATACAATACCTACGTACATCCCCTCCTGTTTGGTAAGGTAGTGGCCTCGAAAGGAGAGATCGCCATAGCCGACCTTCAGGAAGGCATCGGTCTGCTTAAAGTAAAGATCAGGCGTGCCGGGGGCTTTTGAAAACGGGGTGCCGTTCAGCGTATCAGCGTCAACGGTCAGCTTTGCGCCTTGCGACTGATAATGGTCCAGACTGCCCACAACGGTAAGATTATCACCAATCGTCTTACCGCCAAGCAGGTTACCCTTGAAGCTGTTAAAACTTCCTCCGCCGGCCTTGGCCTCAAAGCCGTCTATTTCCTCGGCAGTACGGGTAATGATATTGATCGTTGCCACAAAGGCGCTGGTACCGTAGAGAGCAGAGCCCGGCCCGCGTACCACCTCCACCTGCTTGATGTTCTCCATCGGGAGCATACCTGCCACACGGTACAAGGCGCTTCCGGTAAAATTTCTATTCAGAGAATGGCCGTCGATCATGACCAGAATTTTTTCACTGAGCGAAGATCTGATGCCACGTACCTCGACCATATTCCCGCCAAACTCAGTGATGGAAACACCGAAGCCAGGCACCATCTTCAGTACATCCAGCAGATTGCGGGCTCCCATGTTTCTGATCTCGTCGGCGGTTATGATCGTAGCGATAGCAGGGGCTTTGCGTAATGAGGTGGGACGTTTGGTGGCGGTAACCAGGTCTTGCTCCTCAAAAAACATGAGCAGCTCTTTGCTCTCAGACGGATTATTGAGGGCTACAACCGTATCCGGCTGGGCCAGAGGGACATCAGCCCCCTGAACCGCACTGCCAGTCCCCAGACACAACACAAAAGATACGCATAAAACCGACGTGCTCTTTTTCATGGGGCTATCCCTCTGCGGTGATTGTGATTATCCACTTTTTCAGCGTTAAATTTTTATACCATTAAATCTTCATGTGTAAAGTTTTTCCAGTGAAGAAATGCGGGAATGTATGGGTGGAACCTCTTCCGGATCGATAATGACATCCAATACGGTCGGAACCCCGGCTGCACGTATGTCATCCATCAACTCCCGGTTTATTTCCCCCGGCGTCGTAATTCTGATCCCCCGGGCGCCCAATCCCTCTGCCAGCTTGACATGGTCAACCGGCTTAAACCCTGACGGAATCCCCTCCGGAATCCCGGCAAGCTTTCTGCCGTGGTACACCATTCCCAGCATGGCGTTATTCATGATCACCCAGATAACCGGAATATTGTAATTAACTGCCGTGGCCACCTCCATACCGTTCATCAGGAAAGAACCATCACCCACCAGGGCGACAACCGGCCTGTCTCCTGCTGCAAGCTTGGCCCCGATCGGCGCCGCGACAGCAAACCCCATCGAGGCGAAACCGAGGCCAACATAAAACGAATAGGGTTCCGTTATCGTCAAATAGCGAATTGCCCAGGCCATACTGTTGCCGTTATCCGCAAAATAGAGTGCGTTTTTTGGCAAGGCCTCGTTCAGGTCCATAATCAGACGTTGCGGACTGTACAATGGTTTGTTTTGCTTTCTCGTCTTTACCAGCAACGCGGCCCTGATCTGCTCAACCTCTTTGCGCCTGGTGTTTTCTATACGCCTGCCTTTCCTGATTCTGCCTATCTCAAAAACAAGCTCACGCAGGACAGTTGCAGCATCGCCCGCAATGCCGACATGCACATAGTAGTTTTTGCCGATCTCATTGCAGTCAATATCCACATGGATCAAGGACTTCATCGGCAGCAGCCGTTTATCCCAGCCCGAGGTCACAAATTCATTGAAACTGGTGCCCACCGCAAGCAGCACATCAACATCCCTTTTGAGGATATATTCCTTCGCAACCGGCGATCCCGCAAACCCCAGCACCCCCAATGAGAGCGGATGCAACTCACTCAGTATCCCCTTTGCTTTTGGCGATGTGGCCACGGGGATATCCAGCAGCTCGGCAAGTTCCAACAGTTCTTTATCAGCCCGTGAAAGGACAGTCCCCCAGCCGGCAACAATCACCGGCCGCTTGGCAGCAAGAAGAAGTTGCGCAGCCTCTTTAACGGCCTCCCTGTCAAACCCCAACACCTGCGTAGTGCTGCAGCGTTCGTGACTGTCATCGGTCACCTTGCGCTTCATGATATCGGCAGGAAGATTAAGATGGACAGGTCCCTTTCTGCCGGTTAAGGCCAACCGGCGTGCCCTGGAGATCATCTCTCCTGCTTTGTTCTCATTGATAATGATGTCGCTGTATTTGGTGATCTGCCTAAAAATACTGACAATGCCGAAGCTCTGAACTGAAAATTCCTGAATCGCCCCCTTGCCGAACAATGAGGTAGAGACCTGGCCGGTTAACGCAATGACCGGAATGGAGTCTCCAAAAGCTGAGGCGATGCCGGTAATCATATTGGTTGCCCCTGGCCCGGCAGTACTGCAGCAGACCGCAATAGCGCCGCTCACCCGGGCATACCCATCAGCCATAAAAGCGGCCCCTTCCTCATGCTTTGCCACAATCACCGTGATCGAGCTCTTGTACAGGGCCGTATTAAGTGACTCAATAGCGCCGCCAGGGACGCCAAACAGACAGGTGACACCATGTTTTTCCAAAGACCGGACTATCACTTCCGCAGCATTCATCACCATTTCCCCTTAGCTTCAAATTTAAGTGCATGCCCGCTTGCCGGGTTCTCCAACAATTTTTATCTAATTTACAAACAAAACGACCTATGGCATTTCTAACGCTATTATTGAAATATGCAAGCAGCAGCTTGGCAGGCAACCACCACTCCATTCACAGGTACGCACATTGAGCAGCCCCAAAAAGCCGGAACAGATTCACACCCGCATCTGGTTGGAAGAACAGGAACCGGACAATCCGTTCGCCGCAAAGACCGCCTTCTGTCACGGCTATGACGTCTACGGAGAACTGCTTGGCCAAGCCCGTTGGACTGAAATGCTCTATTTGCTTTTCAGGGGCGAGGCCCCCACAGACACCCAGACCAGGCTGCTGGATACCCTTGCGCTGGCGCTGGCCAACCCCGGCCCCCGTGACCAGTCGGTACATGCTGCCATGTGCGGCGGTGTGGGTGGCTCCACTGCGGCCGCCTGCCTGATGGCCGCCCTGGCCGTGGGCGCGGGGCAGCTTTCCGGAGGGCGCGAACTGTTTCTGTCCATGGAGTTATGGAACGCCTGCGGTACAGACCTTGCCTCCTGGCACAACAGATTTGCCATGCCCGCTGATACAACGGTCTCTCTCTGGCCGGCGCCTGCTCATCCCCCCGGATTTGACCCCCATGGCGTCAGCACCGCCACACCGGTACTACAGACGCTCATCTGCCTGGCAGAAATAAGTGACGCAGCACTGCTCCCCTGGTTACAGGCACATCACTTAGACCTTGAGACGGCAGCAGGCCTCCCCTTGGCCATGAGCGGTGTGGCTGCCGCTGCCTTAGTTGACCTTGGTTTTACCCCTGAGCAGGGGGAGATGCTCTACCTGCTGCTACGTCTGCCCGGGGCAGCGGTCCATGCACTGGAACAAAAACAGCTTGGCTACAAAAAATTCCCGTTCTTTTCCATTGAGCTGGAGAATGACCCGGCCGGAGGGAGCCCATGAACGGTCCCGACTTTTTACAACAGCATACCGACCGCCTGAAAAGCCGCATGGGAGCCTGCTTCCCCGGTGAACGTGCCGTGTTCCGCGGCCACGACCTCCATGCCGAACTGAGAGACATGGATTGGGTTGAGCTCTTTGTCTTCGGCATCACCGGCCGTCGCCTCACCCCTCAGCAGTTGCGCCTGCTGCACGCCATCTGGGTCTATACCAGCTACCCGGATGCCCGTATCTGGAACAACCGGGTTGCGGCACTGGCAGGCAGCTCCCGCAGCACGCCAACACTTGCGCTTGCTGCCTCACTTGCCGTATCCGAAGCCACGGTGTATGGCGGATATCCTTCTATCAGCGCCTTTGATTTTTTTATGCGGACCAGAAAGAAGATTGCACAAGGTGAGCACCTTGAGGAGATTATTCATAGTGAGCGGCAGACACGGCGCATATACGGCTATGGACGTCCGATTACCTCAGCAGACGAACGTCTTCCCTGGCTTCTTGACCGCGCCCACGAACTATGCCTGGACCAGGGGCCCTATCTGCGGCTTGCCTTTGATGTAGAACGCGTGCTGCTGAAGGACAACCCGTTACTGCGGATGAATTATGCAGGCTTGGTAGCGGCGTTGTCACTTGACCTGGGCTTTTCGGCCGGGGAGTTTCACCTGTTCAGATTCCCCATGACGTTTGCCGGCATGCCCCCCTGCTTCCTCGAAAGTTCGCAGGAAACCGAAGGCGCTTTCTTGCCCTTGTCCTGCGCCCACATCGTGTATGAAGGCGCACCAAAGCGTTCATGGCAATCCAGGACCGCCCAACCGGCATAGCACCGATCCCGGCCCGTCCCACCGGGCGACACGCATCCCCTGCCCAACCGAAATCAAGAAGGTACTGACCCATGCTCACCTACACCATCACTGCTGATGACCACTGCCGCCGGCTGGAAAGCTGGCTGCAACGCCTCCTGCCCACGGCCTTGCCTGCCTACTGCCGCAAACTGATCAAGTCCGGTGCCTGCGCCCTGAACAACGCAAAATCTTCGCCTGACACCCTGCTCTCAGCCGGTGACAGCATCAGCCTCAAGGAAAGCGGACAAGTGATGGAACATCTGAACAGACCGCTACCACCGATTGACTTACTTTGGCAGGATGATCGCCTGCTGGCCATCAACAAACCGGCCGGACTGGCCATGCACCCCGCTGCCGAGGTGGATGAGAATCTGGCCGACATCGCCTCCGCCTGGCTGGAAAAGAAGGCCAACTACCCGGTACGGGCCTATCCGGTCAACCGGCTTGATCACGGCACCTCCGGCGTGGTGCTGCTGGCCACCAGCTCATCCAATGCGGGCATCTTGGGCAGGCAGGTCAAGGAAGAGGGGCTGGATAAGGTCTACCTGACGGTGGTAGAAGGAATTCAGGAAGGCGAAGGCGAGATCAACCAGCCGCTGGACGGCAAGGAATCCATCAGCCGCTACCGCTGCTTGTCTGTGGGAGAGAACTGCTCATTTCTGCAGGTAGAGCCGGTTACCGGCCGTACCCACCAGATCCGGCGCCACCTCTCCGCAATCGGCCACCCGGTGCTGGGAGACAAGCGCTATGATGCACAACCGCTGGCCACCTTGCCGGGCATCGCCCTGCACTCCTTCCGCACCAGACTGCAGCACCCCACCCCTGAGACACAGCTGACGCTCTGCGCACCGCTGCCAACCGCACTGCGGGAACTGATCATCGAACGCTGCGGGATAGATGAAAAAGAACTGTTGGAGCTACTGACCAATCTGGACGGACCTGCAACAGCTTAATCAACCGTTATTGTTATTATTATTATTATTGTTGTTATTGTTATTATTGTTGTTGCTGTAGGAGACTTCACTGTTGCTCTGGCGTTTGCGCTGTTCCGCATCGGCCAGGGCCGCGCCTGCCAGGGCTGTGGCTGCCACGGCACCGGTAATCAGGATGGTCTTGTTATTCAGGAAGGCCTGGCGGTCAAGGATTGAGATCTTTTTGGCATCACACTGCAGCACCCGGTCACCGTTTGCCCCAATACCGGAGTAGTCCTTGACCAGGGTTTTGCCGTTATAGAGATAGAGATGATCCTGGGCATAGACCAGCGATGGTTTCTTATCCGCGCTGCCAGCCATCCGCCCCACCAGTTCCTCCTCTATCTGCACACGTTTCTTGTCGTCCGGTATCCCCACCAGATTCATGAAACGCTCCACGTTTGCCGCAATTTTTTCAAGATCTTTTGATGACATATTCTGTCTCGCTGTCCCAGTAAAATTCAAAGTTTTGAAACGGCAGATTGATAGCCTGAATATGATAGAAGGCGTTGTTCTTCTGCTTCTGATAATGATACTCCCGGAGCTGGCCGGTGGTCACGAACAAATTATTGAGCACGTTTTTGATGAAATACCGACTGTTTAACTGCAGCAACCCTGCAAGGTCTGCAGTCAGCCACTCCTCTCCCAGTAGCAGATCAGGCTGCAACAGGTTATGGAAGATCTGGTGGGTGATCAGATGTTCCTGTTTGCTGCGCTGTTCATCACCATAGACCACGGTGGTATCCCGCAACAACTGGATATACAGGGTATTACGGATCAGCTCCGTGCAGTTGGCCTCAAACAGAGAGCGCCGGACATGCAGCACCAGCCGGTCATCCGGCCCGATGCTGTAAAGGCTGCGCTGTGGTGCCAGAATCTGGGACTGCAGCGGGATCAGCTCGCCATTCAGTTCCAGCACAATAGCATCCGGGCTGTACAGCTGCAGCAGCAGCGGATCAGCCGCAATCAAGGCCTGCAGGCTGTTCCGTTCTTCGTACAGCTCGCCGGGATCAACACCGCCGGGTTCTTTGGCTGTTCCTGCGTCAACGCATCCTGCAGCAGGGCCGGATGCATCCCCAGCAGATACTCCCGTGCCGCAGCAGCCTGATCGCCCCCGGTCAGCGGCGGATACGAGGCAGGATTATCCCGGTAGATCGCCTTTTGCAGGGCACAGGTGTAGGATTTGCCGGAGCGGTTCTGCAGCTTCACTGCCGGGCAGCCGGTATGACAGATCTGCAGATACTCGCAGGCCCGGCAGTCAGGATCAAGCCCCTGCTGCTGGTGCAGCAACCTGACCCGGCGGCTGCCTTCCGCCAGGATATCCTCCACCCGGTCAATAAAGATGTTGCCGTACTGCAGCTGCTCCAGACCCTGTCCCCGCACGCAGGACCAGATTGCACCATCAGACTGCAGCAGGAAAAACCGCTCACCACAGTTAAAGGCATTGGTGCAGTAGCTGGGCTTGAACTCATCAAACCAGTTCCGACGCAACCCTTCCTCAAGTTCCGTACCACTAAAGGCATCCTGCAGGGCATGGTACAGGGCCAGCTGTTCTGCTTCACTGGCCTGTTGCAGCCCTAACTCTGGCTCTCCCCCGAACTTCTGGCAGTTCAGCTCTGATCCAAACCCAAACATGATATTAAAGTTGTTCATATCAAAGCCAATGTCACGATGAATCATCCAGATATCGTCAATCAGGGCCGGGATATCCTGCAGATGTTCATGGTAGAGCGTGGCTGAGATCTTCTTGCTGTGGGGATAGCGGGCCAGCAGACGCAGATTTTCAATGGTGCGGTTCAACCAGGATCGCCCCCGGTGATCAGTGCGGTATTTGGCATGCAGGGACAACGGCAGATCAATACTGGCGCTGATGGAGACCCGGTGCCGGGCAAACAGGTCATACAGCTTATGGAAGTTAAACAGGTTAGTCTTGAGATGGGGGGCTGACTTGCGATACCCCAGGGCGTTCAGTTGATCAAAGTGATCCAGATAGTGGCGGTTGATGGTGGTGAACAACTGCTCAAGTACGCTTGGCGGCAGGGTAGTCACTTCGCCACCATGCAGCGAGACATTAAACGGCAGCACACCGGCATCAAGGAACCTCTGCAGTACCTGCTGCAAAGTAGCTACGGCCCTGGCTGCATCGCGCTTCAAGGTGGTTGGATCGGTCTGGCTGCCCAGATAGCAATAGCGACAGGAAAGGTTGCAACAGAGGGTGGGCACATACAAAAGGTGAATATGCCGGGAAAACTGCCGGATGGCAGGGCTATTGTCAGCCGGTGATGTCAGGGGTTACTCCTGAAAGCCGTACCAGAATCTTTTCGCAGGCCTTATCAAACTTGGCAGTCCTATTTGCCTTGATCTTGAAATCCTTGCGGGCATTGGTGGGAAACTTTTCCGCCTCAATGACCAGACGCTTACCCTTTTCCGAGGTCAGGGTCAGGACCTGTTTCCGGCGGTCCAGCTGGGCCTTGGCCACAGAGCTGTAGTAGATAATCCCATCCCCCACAATCAGGTAGCGCGGGGCAATGATCAGGGTTTTACGCAGCCCCTCCCTGACCAGATGGATGGCAATCCCCAGCGGCAGCAGCAACCCCAACAGCCACCAGGGACCAAGGTTGGCAGTGGCAATGAACGAGACAATCAGGCTGGTGATCAACATCACCCATACCAGCACGTTGCTGCCGCCTTCCACCTTGTATTTGAATGCTGCCGGTCCCTTGGTTTCCATGCCGCATAGCATAGCGCCACTGCAGAACATTGGCAAGCACGCCAAACACGACATAAATTGAACAACCAAACGACATATTATGTACAGCATGCACCAGAACAACCATCACAACATTTCAGCAACGCATAAAAATACAACAATAAATAAAGCCAGTTGCAACAGATGCACGACTTGGCACCCTCCCTGCTAATCACAACAGCAAGAACAGCAAAGGAGGACGCCATGCAAACACTGACCTTACGAGTGCTGATAGCAACAGTCCCGCTGATCCTGTTGATGACCATCGTCACCATCTCCGAGACCATTAAAAGGCATCACGGCAGGCGTACCGTAAAGAGAATCGCCTCCGGGGCGCTGAAGGGGCTGGCCCAAGGTCCCCTGATGCGGGGCTAGCATTCGCTATTTGCCGCTAATCTGGTATATAGATTGTTTCAACTTCACCACGGGGAACGACCATGTCCAAACTGCCTGCCGGCCTGCCGGCCCTGAACCTGACCCAGTTTCTGGGGGCCATGAATGACAACATCCTGAAGCTGCTGATCATCTTCTTCCTGATCCACCATCAGGGGGCCAACAGGGCCGGTATCATCACCGCCTGTGCCGGCGTGGCCTTTGTGCTGCCGTTTCTGCTCTTTTCAGCTCCGGCCGGCTGCCTGTCCGACCGCTTCAGCAAGGCACGGGTCAGCGTAGCGGTCAAGCTGCTGGAGGTGATCGTTACCGCCCTGGCTGTGGCAACCTTTGCCCTGAAGCTTGAATGGGGGTTGTACGGGGTACTGTTTCTGATGGCTACCCACAGTGCCTTTTTTGCCCCGGCCAAATATGGCATCATCCCTGAACTGGCCCCCCGCGATGAGCTGTCCCGGGCCAATGGCCTGATCGAATCCTTCACCTTTCTGGCGATCATCTTCGGCACCACCCTGGCCTCGGCCCTGACCCAGGCAGTGGGCGGCCGTTTCTGGCTGGCAGCCTGCTTCTGCCTGGCGGTTGCCATCATCGGCCTGATCTCTGCCCTGCGCCTGCCAAAGGTAGCGGCTGTTGCGCCCAACCGCCCGATCCGCCTCTTTCCGGCCGAGATCCTGCGCACCCTGCAGCATATCCGCCATGATCACTGGCTGATGCTGGCCATTACCGGCCTGGCCTGGTTCATGCTGGTGGGGGCCTTTACCCAGCTGAACCTGATCGGCTACGGCATCCAGCAACTGGGGCTTGATGAAGCGAAAAGTGGCTACCTGTTCCTGGCCTCTGCCTTCGGCATTGCCGGCGGCTCGCTGCTGGCAGCCAAGCTGTCCGGCAAGGATGTGGAGTTCGGCATTGTGCCGCTGGGGGCCATCGGCCTGACCATTGCGCCGGTACTGCTGCACAATGCGCCTGCCCATCTGCCCACGGTACTGGCCATCATCCTGCTGTTCGGCATCAGCGCCGGCCTATTCTCCCTGCCTTTACAGACCTTTATCCAGATGCGGGCCGAGGCCGAGATCAGGGGCGAGGTGCTGGCTGCCTCCAGCTTTATCAACTGGGTCGGCATCCTGATCGCTTCTGCCCTGACCTTCCTGTTCAGTGGCCCGCTGAAGATGACCGCTGCCCAGGGTTTCAGTGTGATGGGGGTCATGACCCTGCTGCTGACCCTGGTCACCATCCGCTACCTGCCGGATTTCCTGCTGCGTTTTGTGGCCCTGGTGGTGATGCACCTGCTGTACAAGATTCGTGTGGACGGCAGGGACAATGTACCGCTGGATGGCCCGGCCCTGCTGGTGGCCAACCATGTCTCCTGGATTGATGCCCTGCTGCTGGTGGCCACCCAGACCCGCCGCATCCGCTTTGTCATGGATCGCAGCATCTACGAGACCCCGGCCCTGAACCCGCTCTTTAAACTGATGGGGGTGATTCCGGTCTCTGCCAAAGATGGCATTGCCGGGTTCAAGGAGTTCCTGCGCAGCACCAAACAGGTGCTGGATGAAGGCTACCTGGTCTGCATCTTTGCCGAGGGGGAGATCACCCGCCACGGCAGCCTGAACGCCTTCCGGCCCGGCTTTGCCCGGATCGCCCAGGCAACCGGGGTGCCGATCATTCCGGCCTACATCGGAGGCGCCTGGGGCAACATCTTCAGCTATGCCCGCAACCGCCATATCTACCTGAACCGCTATCCCATGCATATCCTGTTCGGCACGCCGCTGGATGCTGATCAGGCAACCCAGGCCCGCACTGCCGTAATGGAGCTGTCAGTGCGCTACTTTGAGGCCCGCAAAGACCAGCGCCTGCCGTTGGCTGATGCCTTTGTCCGCACTGCCCGCAGCAACTGGTCCCTTCCGGCAGTCAACGACACCACCGGGAAAAGCTTAACCTACGGCCAGTTGCTGACCGGCAGCCTGCTGGTCAAAAACCGGCTGCAACCGCTGCTGTCCAACACCAATGTCGGCATCCTGCTGCCCCCTTCCGTGGCCGGCTTTACCGCCAACATCGCCCTGACCCTGCTGGCTAAGGTGCCGGTCAACCTCAACTACACCGCCTCACGGGATGCCTTTGCCTCATCCCTGAAACAGGCAGAGATCAGCTGCGTGGTTACCTCTAAAAAAGTCTTGGAGAAACTGCCTGACCTGCCGATGCCGGAAAACATCATCCTGCTGGAAGAGGTCATGCAAGGACTGGGATCGCTGGAAAAACTGAAGGCGCTGGCAGTTGCCAGACTGGCACCGTTGGCAGCCCTGGTGGCCGGCAACCCGGCCCCGGATGACACCGCCACCATCATCTTCTCCTCCGGCAGCACCGGCACCCCCAAAGGGGTCATGCTATCGCACCACAACATCCTCTCCAACATCGAATCCCTGCGGGCCGTGTTCCAGCCGGATCAGAACGACCGGGTGGCGGCAGTGCTACCGCTGTTCCACTCCCTGGGCTTTACCGGCACGCTCTGGCTGCCGCTCTTGTCCGGTTTCTCCTCAGCCTGCCACAGCAACCCGCTGGAGGCGACCCAGGTGGTCAAGCTGGTGCGCAATGAAAAGGCCACCATCCTGATCGCCACCCCCACCTTCCTGTCTGCCTACCTGCGCAAGGCAGATCCGGATGATTTCAAATCCCTGCGCCTAGTGATTACCGGTGCTGAGAAGCTGAAAACTGAACTGGCAAACGCCTTTGAAGAGAAGTTTAACCTGCGCCCCCTGGAAGGCTATGGCGCCACTGAACTCTCGCCGGTTATCTCCCTCAACATCCCGGATGTGGAGATCGGCGGCATCCGCCAGAAAGGGCAACTGCCGGGCAGCGTGGGCAGGCCGATCCCCGGCGTGGCAGTGCGGATCACTGACCCGGACAGCGGCGTGCTGCTGGATGATGGCAAACCTGGCCTGATCGAGGTGGCAGGCCCCAACCTGATGACCGGCTATCTGGGCAAACCTGCAGAGACTGCCAAGGTGATCAGGGGCGGCTGGTACAACACCGGCGACATCGGCTACATCAATGAGCAAGGCTTTGTGGTGATCACCGACCGGCTGGCCCGCTTCAGCAAGATCGGCGGCGAGATGATCCCCCACGGCGCGGTAGAAGAACGCCTGCTGGCAGTCCTGGCCAGCACTGACCTGCTGCTGGCGGTCACGGCCGTGCCGGATGAAAAAAAGGGAGAACGGATTGCGGTGGTCTTTGACCAGACCCAACTGGATGAGGCCAAGGTTAAGCAGGCGATAGAACAGGCTGAGCTGCCCAACCTCTGGAAGCCGTCGTTACTGGTGGCAGCCGAGGCGATCCCGCTCTTGGGTAGCGGTAAGCTGGATCTGAAGGGACTGAAGAAGCTGGCAGAGATGGCGGCGTAAAATACAGCTTCTGGCTAAAGCACATTGGAATTGCGAAGCAAACCATATAAAATTTAACAACTTAGAATAGCTACACAGCAAATCAGTTTCCTATACAGGAAACTGCAGATCAACTAATACGACAAGCAAACTGAGGATTTAGCAGGATGTCAACTGACAATTTGAGAGAGCGTACCGAGCAAAAACTGAGGTTTGCCAGACTTCACTTGAGAGAATTGAGTGAGGTTGCAACTGACCATGGAAGCGATTTTGAAAGAGCTCACCAAGAAGCCTTCCTTGCTCAGTTGTTCGGAGCTTACAATGCTTTTTTGGTTGAATTGAATTATCACCTTAACTGTGGACTGGAAAAAGATGACATAACTCTTGGAAAAATGAGAAATGCGGTTAAAAGGCAAAACAAGCAGAGCCCTACATTAAGCGCTCTCTATGATCTATTAAGGGAAGAAACAAGCTGGTTCAAACAAGCAAAAGACATGAGGGACTATTCTACACATGTATCTGGAATCCCACTATGTTTTTACGCTAACAGAATTAATGGCGACAAATTATATTTAAAATGTCCACGTACCAGAAAAGAATTACCAGATGATTTTGTAAAAACATTCAATACATGGTTATTAGAAATGGAACGACTAATAGAGCAAAAGCGGGTCTCGGCAATCAGAGAGGGTTAGGATAAGAAAAGGGGACAGGCTACAACACTTCTAGGCTTAATCTCAAAATAGTCTGCCCCCTTTTCCTGTACGTTAGGTTTGAGGTAAAACTACATGAATAAATCGCTCGCGATTGCAGTCATTTTACTATGCTCTGGTTGTGCTACTTTAAACGCAAGAAACCATGCTAACTCTTTTACATACGTAAAGGGACTATATCCTGGAACCAGAATGGACTCAAATTATATACAGACTCTTTCACCAAACCCAGCTTTACTGTTTTTTGTAGCAGACTTACCAATTTCATTAGCTTTTGACACTATTTTATTACCTGTTGATTACTATATTAGTAAATGAAGCAACACTACAAACCTAACAGCTAAATCAACTTGGGCCGCTTATTGTGCACTGAATTCTACAAATGCCTCAGTCGTCAGTTGGTAGATTAGCCAAGCAGTACCGCTCCGGCATCGCCAGCCGGTCAGCTCTTAGTCGTAACAAGTCTCAGAGGTACCATGAGTCTGGTCACGCGTATCAAAGACAAGCTGTTCCGGGTCAAGGCCAGCCTGACCAACCTCGATAATCAGCCACTCAGCAAGGCCACCCTGGTGATCCTGCTGTTTCTGGATATCTTCATCCTGACTGCCATCTTTAACGGTCTGGCTGCCCATACCCGCCAGTTGAGCACACCGCAGGAGTATATCCCCTCCAGTTGCCGCGAGATGGTGATTGACCGCACCTGGAACCCCACCAACCGGATTGAGAACCTTGCCCAACTGGTGAACGGCTACAACAACAGCTACGAGTACCGTCCGCAGGAAAGCCAGCGTGAGCGGCATCCCAGCTGCACCCCCTACCTGACCCTGCTGGATCGGATCAAAAACGACAAGGGGCTGGCCACCAGCTTTGATGAGCGCCAGAAGGCCGAACGCGAAGCCCAGGAACTGCAGCGCAGGATCGATCAGCTGAAAGGCAGCTACGATACGGCCCTGCTGGAGGCGATTGCCCAGCAGCCGGAACCGGCCACCGAGATTGATGCCACCAAGGCCGAGTTCAAACAAAAGACCAGCCGTTTGAACAGCCTGAAAGCCATGCTGGCAACATTGGATGAGCAGATCAATAGCCACCCCACCGTGGCAGCGCTCTGGGCCAGACTACAGGCATCCCAGGCCAGCGACCGCCAGGCCTTGCTGGCTGATCTGCGCACCCTGAACTTCTGGTATCCGGTTAAGCGCTTCGGCATGCAGATGCTGTTTCAGCTGATTGCGCTCTTGACCGCGCTCAAGCTGGTGGCGATCTGGCATTACCTGATCATTGCGCTGGCCATCGTGGCGGCCCTGTTCCTGATCTATATCTTCCAGAAAAAGCTGTTTTCGCGGGAGAAACTGCTTGAACGCAGGATAGCCAAAGGGGAGTGTCAGCAGTGCGGCAAGCATCTGCCCAATGGGGCACAGGCCTGCCCGTTCTGCGGCTACGTGCAGTTCAGCCCCTGCCCGGCCTGCGGGAGCGAACATGCCCAGCCATTAAACTGAAACAGCAGTTGGCAGCGTTCCAGCAGAGCGAATTGTCCGTAACTCGTTGCTGCTCTTGGCAAAATGGAGCGTAAACAGCCGATACTGTTTGAAGCCAAAGGCTGAGTTTATCGGTTGTAGCGAAATAAGCCTTAGAGCAGCAGAGTTCGGGCATCTGAGCAAAGCTGGGACGCTGCCAGATGCCGAATCAAAGACAATTGGATAGAGGGGAAGCCTTTAACGTTTCATCGGCTTGAACTTACGGCGTTGCCTTGTCGGCATGGCCCTTGTCAGTGGCCATGCCGCCGGTAACCACAAAGCCCATGGCACGGTGGGTGGAGATATTGAGCGGTTTTACCGAAGAGCGCGGCACGATCACGGTATAACCGCCGATCTGGTAGCTGAGCGGCAGGTAGACCGCGATCTCCCCTTCCTCGCCGATCCCGGTTGGCAGGCTGCTGAAATCACTGCGGGTGACAAAACCGATCAGACGCATCGGCTTGCCGCCAAATTCAAGGTCAATGCTGACCACCTGGCTGAATTGCGAATCATGCTGATTGGCAAAGAAACCGATAAAATCCTTGAGCGAACCGTAGAGGGTCTTGATCAGCGGGATCTGATCCGCAATCTTTTCACTCAGGTCGAGCAGCCTGCGCACCATAAAGGCATTCAGTCCCAGGCCGAACAGGAAGGTGGCGGCGACCCCGGCCAGAAGCCCCATACCGGGAATATACCAGCCAGCCGGCAGCAGTACCTTGAGTACGCCGCCCAGCACGGTTTCTGCGGAGCGCACCAGCCAGAAGAGGATATAGATCGTCAGGACGGCCGGCAGCATCGCCACCAGACCGCGAAACATGATAGTACTCAGTCGATTCATACGGCACCTGTGATTGTATTGATTTCAGTCCAGACTGAGCCGTATTGTAGCGTATCAGCAGGATGGTTGCACTGTTTTCCGCTGTCGTTTTTTGGAGTTTGAATCTGGAGATCATATAATGCACCCCATTATCGACATCCACTGCCACACTGCCGGGATCGGCTCCGGCAACTCCGGCTGCTTCATCTCCCCTGAGCTGCGTAGAAGCTGGAAGTACCGGGTCTACCTGAGCTCGTTCGGGGTGCGGGAGCATGAACTGCTGCAGCATGGCGACCAGCTGGTGCTGGAGCGTTTGTCAACATCCCTGACCGCATCAGGCACGGTTGACCTGGCCGTGGTGCTGGCCATGGATGGGGCTTTGGACAGCAAGGGTGAGCTGGACCAAAGCTGTACTGAGATGTACATCCCCAATGAGTTTCTGGCAGAGGCGGTAAAGCAGCACCCCAACCTGCGCTTTGGGGCCAGCATTAACCCGTACCGCAGGGATGCCCTGGAACAGTTGGATAAAGCGGTGGAAGCAGGCGCGGTGCTGATGAAGTGGCTGCCCTCGATCCAGCATATTGATCTGGCTGATAAACAACTGGTGCCGTTCTACCAACGGATGCAGCAGCACGGCCTGCCGCTGCTGACCCACACTGGTGATGAGGCATCCTTTACCTATGCCCGTAATGAGCTGGGGGACCCACACCGGCTGCGTCTGGCGCTGGAGCAGGGGGTAACGGTGATTGCCGCCCATGCCGCTGCCAATGGCACAAACGAAGGTGAGCACAACTTTAACCGTTTCCTGCGTCTGTGCGACCAGCACCCCAACCTGCATGCCGACATCTCTGCCCTGACCCAGATCAACCGGCCCGGCCAGTTGCGCCGCCTGATCCAGCACCACCACCTGCGCGGCAGGCTGCATTACGGTACGGATATGCCGCTGACCAACACCCCGCTGGTCTCCCCCCTGGGACATCTGACCAGTCTGGCACCCTGGACCGTGGCCCGGTTGATGGCGATCAAGAATCCCTGGGACCGGGATGTGGCGCTGAAGCAGGCGCTGGGTGTACCGGAAGAGGTGTTCAGCAATCCGGCAAAACTGTTGAGAATGTAGCCGCGAAAGAACGCAAGGAGCACAAAGAATTACAAGCATTAACCCACCCCAACCCTCCTTTTGCGGGGACGGGAAATATTCAAACGGGTGATGGTGTTTTTTGCGACAGACCTGAGACTCTTGCAAAATGTTATGAGGAAGGCCTGACGTTACCCCCAGCAACTGATCCATTGCCAGGTTAGCTATTTCGGTCTAGAACTCCCAGAGGAGACTAGACATGAAAACGAAGCGATTTACAGAAGAGCAGATCATCGGCATCCTGAAACAGGCCCAGGCCGGCATGAAGGTGGCTGACCTTTGCCGGATGCACGGCATCAGTGATGTAACCTTCTACAACTGGCGCAGCAAATTTGGCGGCATGGAAGTTTCCGACGCCAAGCGGCTTAAGCAGCTTGAAGATGAGAACCGGAAACTCAAGCAGATGCTTGCTGACAGCATGCTTGAGAACAAAGCCATCAAGGACGTTCTTTCAAAAAAGTGGTAACGCCTGCCGCCCGGCGAAAGGTGGTGGTCTTTCTTATGGAGATCCACCAGCTCAGCGAACGACGGGCCTGTGTAATAGTCGGGCTGTGCCGGAGCAGTCATCGGTACCAGGCGAAGCCAAAGAACGATGAGGCCATCAGATCACGCCTGCGTGAACTGGCCGAACAGCGGCGCAAATTTGGTGCCCCACGCTTGCATACCCTGCTGCGTCGGGAAGGCCACCTGATTAACCACAAGCGAACAGAACGACTGTATCGCGAGGAAGGCCTTTCGATACGATTAAAGAAGCGTAGAAAGCGTATCAGCCATCTCCGTGTGGTCATGGATAAACCGGAACGGATCAACCAACACTGGTCCATGGACTTTGTATCTGACAGCCTCTACAACGGCAGACGCTTCCGGGTTCTAACCGTAGTAGACAACTTCAGCCGAGAATGTCCTGTACTTGAGGCAGACCACTCGCTGACCGGCCAACGGGTTACCAGAGTGCTTGAACGTATGGCCTTGACCAGAGGGCTGCCGGAAGTCATCACCGTTGATAATGGGCCGGAATTCATCAGCAAGGCACTGGATCTGTGGGCCTTTGAAAACAACGTCAGGCTCAGATTTATTCAACCGGGGAAACCGGTACAGAATGCATACATCGAAAGCTTCAACGGCAAATTTAGGGACGAATGCCTCAATGACAACGTCTTCGTCAGCCTGAACAGCGCACGACAGATAATCGAAAACTGGCGACTGGACTACAATTCAGAAAGACCACACAAGTCGCTAAACAAAATGACGCCAGAAGAATTTGTTGCAAAACATAATCAGAACCAAAAGGCCGAAAACACTAAGCTGAAACTGGTTCAGTCAATGGGGTAACGTCAGGCCGGATACAAGGCGCACGGCGCGCAGCGACTGAGACATAACTAATAGTTAGGCGAAGGAGTGAGCACCGCGCAACGCAGTAGACGGGCTCCGCAGTAGTTTTGCAAGAGGCTAATATGAAAGGAACCACCACATGCCCTCGGTCTACGACCTGAAACCAAAATTCCAGAACCTGCTGCGCCCGCTGGTCAAGCTGCTGGCGCGTAGCGGCGTGACCGCCAACATGGTCACCCTGACCGCCATGCTGGGCTCCATCATCTATGGCATCTGGATCTACCAGCCCTTTGTTGACCATGGCCCCAATCCGTACCCGTTTCTGTTTCTGGGACTGTTCCTGTTTATCCGCATGGCCCTCAATGCCATTGACGGCATGCTGGCCCGTGAGCACCACCAGCAGAGCCTGTTCGGTGCCTACCTGAATGAGGTGGGTGACGTGGTTTCCGACGCTGCCCTGTACCTGCCGTTTCTGGATCTGATGGAGCATGGCCTGGGCTGGGTGTTGATGATCGGCCTTTGCTGCCTGACCGAGTTTGTCGGGCTACAGGGCAAGACCATCGGTGCATCCCGCCGCTATGACGGCCCCTTTGGCAAGAGTGACCGGGCGGTCTTTTTCGGTGCACTGGGACTGATTACTGCCTGGGCGGTATTTGAAAACAGGCAGGCGCTGCACGGCATTGTGATGAACTGGGCGATGCTGATCGCCAGCCTGCTGGCGCTGATTACCATTGCCAACCGGGTTCGCCGGGGAATGCAGGAGGCTCGGTCATGAACCTGCAGCAATTGATTTCCGGCTCCAGTTACGCCACCCTGCCCCACGGTTTTCTGGTGCTGGGGCTGATGGTGGGCGGCGCGGTCATCGGCATGCTGGCCGGTCTGATGCTGAAAAACAACGAGGTACTGATCCGTTCCCGCACCTGGTTGCTGATCATCGCCCTGTTCGGCCTGGGTACCTGGCGTCCCGGCTTTGCCCCCTGGCTGTTCGGCTTTATCAGCTTTCTGGCACTGCGTGAGTTCATCACCCTGCTAGAGACCCGTCCGGCAGACCGCGGTGCCCTGTTCTGGCTGTTTCCGGCCATTATCATCCAGTACATCTGGGTGGGCATGTACTGGTACGGCATGTTCATCATCTTCATTCCGGTCTGGCTGTTCCTGTTTATTCCGCTGCGGCTGGTGCTGGCCGGTGAGACCGGCGGTTTTATCCGCTCTGCCGGGGTGCTGAACTGGGTGGCGATGATGACGATCTTCTCCCTCAGCCATGTGGCCTACCTGATGCAACTGCCCGCACCCGGCGTGGGGCATGGCCTGGGCTATGTGCTCTGCCTGGTGATCATGACCGCCCTGAACGATGTGTTTCAGTTTATCTGGGGCAAGCTGCTGGGCGGGCCCAAGATCATCCCTAAGGTCAGTCCGGGCAAGACCTGGTCCGGTTTTCTGGGGGGTATGGGAACCAGCGCATTGTTGGCGGCCTTCCTGCTGCCGTTGCTTACCCCTTACAGCCATCTGGCCGGGGCCGGAGTTGGTGCGCTGCTGGCCGGCTGCGGCTTTGTCGGCGATGTGGTGGAATCAGCGGTAAAGCGGGATATCGGGGTCAAGGATTCCGGCACCAGCCTGCCGGGACATGGCGGCATACTTGACCGGGTGGACAGTCTGACCTACACTGCGCCGGTGTTTTTTCATCTGACCTGGTATCTGTTTCATTGAGGTCAACTTCAACTCAAGGCGATATCTTCGTTGACTCGTCTTCGACTCCTCGACGTGCTACGTGTACGCCTGCGTCGCCGAATTCCTCGTCGCCTTGATCTCATCCTTGATTTGAAGCTGACTTACGAGAAAGTGAAGACCCAAAGCATGACCTTCAAATGCATGTTTATCTTTGTACTAACCATTGCCGTTATGGCCCTGGGCAGCAACGCCCATGCCTACTGTTTTGAAGAGGCCGGCCAACTGTACGGTATCAACCCGATGGTGCTGCGCTCCATTGCCGGGGTGGAATCGGGCAACAAACCTGATGCAGTGGGTCAAAACACCAACGGCAGTTATGATGTGGGCCTGATGCAGATCAACACCATCTGGAAGAGTACCCTGGGGCCGGAACGCTGGAAGCATCTGGGGGATGCCTGCTACAACACCAAGACCGGGGCCTGGATTCTGGCGGCCTGCATCAGCAAGTACGGCTATAACTGGCGGGCGGTCGGCTGCTACAACAGCCAGACACCGGAGAAGAGCGAAATCTACGCCAAAAAGGTCTTTGCCAAGCTGGAACGCCTGAAAAGCGGTAAAGAACCGCAACCGCTGGATAAGGATATGGAAGCGGTCTTAACCGCCCATGTCGAGGAGGTGGTGGCGGCAAAGCAGGAAGGACGCAAGGTACCCAAAAAGAAGGTGCTGAAGTTTGTCCCTTACACCCGGCTGCCCAAGGACAAACTACATCAACCGCCCGCCCCTCCGCGAGGTGAACCAACAGCGCCGGTACCGGTACCCTGGTAATGCAGCGCCTGATCAGGATCATCTTTCTGGGCTGCCTGGTCCGGCCACTGGTGGCACTGCTGCTGGGGCGCTGTATCAAGGGGCACGAACGTCTGCCGGTCAACGGTCCGGCCATTATTGCGGCCAACCACAACAGCCACCTGGATATCCTCTACCTGATTACCCTGATGCCGTTCAAGGCGTTGCCGCTGCTACGACCGGTGGCGGCAGCCGATTATTTTTGTAGTACACCGCTGACCTCATGGCTTTCCCGCACGTTCTTAGGCATCATACCGCTTGAGCGCCAACGGAGCAGTTTCCATGCTGATCCGCTGGCCGGACCTGCTGCCGCGCTGGAACAGGGTGAGATTGTGATCATCTTTCCGGAAGGAAGCCGTGGTAAGCCGGAAGAACTGGGGCAGATCAAGCCGGGGGTGGCCCACTTGGCCAAACGGTTTCCCCAGGTGCCGGTGGTGCCGGTCTTTATGCGGAACCTGGGCAAAAGCCTGCCGCGGGGCAGTTTTGTGCTGGTACCGTTCTGCGGCAAGGCTGCGGTGGGCAGGGCACGCTGTTTCAGTGGTGACGTAAAAGAGTTTACTGCTGAACTGGCAGTAGACATGCAGAGATTAGAAGAAACAACACGTGCTTGATCCCTTTGGATATGAATCTTACTGAAACGTCGTGGCTCTTAGCGAAATGAAGAAGCAGGCGGTCGTACTGTCTGAGCCCTGCCAGGGCGAGTTTACGACCGCCTCGAAATGAGCGGTAGAGCCACAGATGAAGCAAGCCTGAATAACTAAAAGGGATCAAGCATCAACAACACAGGCAGTTGGAAGATCAGGTGGACGGTTCTTCCTCCTGAAGCGCAACCATGACATGTTTTTTTACGGTTCTGCGATCAAGACCGGTCCGACGGGCCACCTCTTCATAGCTGCCCAAGCGCTTATACAACAATCCGCAGTAACCGGCCAGCAACCCGGCGGCATCAAGGCTGCCGGAACCAATCCCGTCCAGCAGCGTATCCTGCAGATCACCACCACCCACAACCAGACGATCCCCTTCGTAACGCCGGGTCAAGAGCATCCTGCGTACCGCCTGTTCAAGCTCACGAACATTGCCGGGCCAGAGGTAGTGCGGACCCAATGAACGGCGCAGCCCTTCACTAATCTCTACGGACATGGCACCGCACTCATGGCCCAACATCCGCTGCAGAATGCTCTTGACCAGCGCAGCCAGCTCTGCAGGCTGTTCCTGCAACCGTTGCCTGAGCGGCGGCACAATAATCTGGTCAGAGCAGAGCCGATAGTAAAAATCATCCCTGAACTGCCCGTTTTTGCGCAACTCATCCAGTGAACGGTTGGTGGCGGCGATGACCCGCCCATTAAACCGCAGCCGTTCATGGCTGCCCACCGGAGCGAAGGTCCGCTCCTGCAGCACCTGCAGTAGTTTGATCTGCACCGGCACCGCAACATCACCAATCTCATCCAGAAAGATGGAACCATGGGCCGAGCAACGGCTGAAGACCCCTTCGTGGTTATCAATGGCACCGGTAAAGGCCCCTTTACGGTGACCGAACAGTTCCGACTCCAGCAGCGATTCCGGATACTGCGACAGGTTGCGGCTGATAAAGGTGCGGGTAAAGCTGTCTTTGAAACAGCCGGTCTTTTCATCAAACGGGATAAAGCCGGAACGGCCGATGGCGGCAGCGGCAGCCCCCTTACCGGTACCGGTTTCACCCAGCAGCAGGGTGGAGAAATCCTCCATCCGGTTCCAGAGCCGCTGGTCGTACAGGTTGATGTCGCAGGTAAAGATATTGTTCCAGAGCTGCCGTCGCAGGGTGTGCATGCAGGGAGAAAGCCCGGTCAGGCTGGTATCAATAAAATAGAAGGCACGCCGGATCTGATAGAAGATCTCCAGGTAACGGCGGCAATCCGGACCGGAGTAACCCAGACGTTCCAGCTCAAGCAGAACCTCTGAGCCGAACGGCACCTTGATCGGCCGGTCACCGGCCTGCTGCTGATCCAGTATGAACCGGTCAAACGGTTCACGGTAGGTATGGTAGATGGCAAACTGAAAGGCGGTCTGCAGCAGACTGCGGTCATCACCTCGATACTGCAACGGATCATGCCGGTTACTGGTACGCAGGGCATCAAGCCGCGCTCCCACCCGCTGCACCACCCGCTCAAACAGCTCATCACGGCTGCAGGTGTGATCGCAGCCGGAAATCTTCAGATCCAGCGCTTCACGCTCCGGGCTGAACGGATTGGCAAAGGCTGCCTGGGCCACATCATGCAGAAATTCTCGGTCACTTGCCGACAGGATCAATAGCTTATTCATACACGCAATGTACACAAGCAGTACATTTCATGTCAAAAGAATTCCAGCAAGCACCCCACACATACAGACACCAGACTGAAATTATTCACGAAACACCTTTGGCACACTCCCTGATAGATACGATACCAAGAACAGCAACACCAGGAGGACGCCATGAAAACCATCACCAGATCCAGCTTCGCCCTGATTCCGATCATAGCCTTTGCCGTTACCATCGTTATCTCAAACGGCGTAACCCGGAGTATCGCACATCACCATGCAGCACCGGTAAACGCTTCATACACTCCTGACGAAACCGCAAACGGCAGTTACAGGACCATGCTTGAAGGCCTGAACAGCATCTCTACGAGGTAGACTATGAAATACACTGCAATTATCCTGATGGCTTGTCTTGTCCTCTGTTCCGGCTGCGCAAGCTACAGCAACAGTCTTCGCACCGTCCAGAGACAGAGCAACCTGGCATCATTTCTTTTCAGCGGCAATCAGCCACAGGCACCTGCGCAGAAGGCACCACTACATCTGCCTGCAAAGGTTGGAATAGCCTTTGTCCCCGGCGACCCGGCATCATCAAACCTCCCTGAAACCACCAAAAAAGAGGTAATTGAGGCGGTCAGATCCCAACTGGCCAAGCATACCAAGTACGTTGCAGGAGCACAGGCAATTCCCTCTGTCTACCTGGCACCAAGAGGCGGGGTGCAGAACCTTGAACAGGTTGCACAGCAGTTTGGTGTCGATGTCATAGTCATCCTGGGAGCAAACCAGTTTCAGAAACATGAGCGCAACTCGTTGGCAGCACTGCTTGATGTAACCATCATAGGCCAGTATCTGATCCCCGGAAACACGGTGGATACCGCCACTGCCCTGGAGGCGGCGGTGTACCATGTACCCTCACGGGCACTGATTTTCCGTACCGATGGCACCAGCCAGAAGAGATCCCGCTCCACAGACTACGGTTCTTCACAAGCAGCTCAAAATGATGCTGTCAGCAGCATTCTGGATGCCTCAAAAAAACTGGTGGTGTCCATAGGCGAAGCCTTGGTCGGTTTTGAAAAATTTGATGCTGCCACGGCACAGGAAATCCAGCCGTTGCCTGCATCATCCACCCCAAACATACCCGAACAGAAAAACTACTGGGATACAGCCAACAAGTACCGTTCAAGCGGCGGCGGTTCCTTTGATCTTCTTTGGCTGGCACTGACAGGAGCAGGATTGGTATGCGCAGCACACACTCGCAAACAGCACTGACAGCCTGGCTTGTTACAGCCGCTGTTGCGGCAACGGCCACGTATACACCCTGGCAGTGGTCATTGGACATATCCCGTGTCTATCAGGGTGAATGGTGGCGGATCATAACGGGGCACTTTGTCCATCTCAGCTGGCAGCATTACCTCTATGACCTGCTGGGACTCGGACTGGCCCTGGCGCTCTGCATAACTACCGGCTTGCGCAACAGCGCTATCGTTCAGACAGCATTTGTAGCAATCGGGACGGTATCGGCAGTTCTATTATTCGCCCACCCGGTAGATATCTACGGAGGGCTTTCCGGCATTACGGCCGGGCTCCTCTCACTGGGTACACTACGGATGATCAACAAGGGTGCCCTGTTTTCCGGTGCCGTGCTTACTCTTTGCTTGCTGTTTAAACTCATACAGGAATACCGGGGGATAGCAGTATCCGGCATAGCACCGGTCTGGCAGGCCCATGCTGCCGGTGCTGCCACAGGCATCATAATCGCCACCTTTTCCCGGGAACAGCCAACAATGATCGTCTCCTGCGGTTACGACAGCACAACCTGCACCTTTAACGCCAGCTCCACGAGGTAGACCATGGCACTCTTGAGCATCTTCATCGGCATCATTGCAGGCGGCATGCTGTTTCAGTTTGCCGGAGCGGTTTCAGGCGGAATTATCGGCTGGTTCTACTACAGCCTGCACCTGCTGCACACACGCCAGAACAAGCAGCAGCAGGAGCTGGCATGGCTGAGATCAAGACTGTCCGCACATCTGCGGGATGATCCAGACCTGGCAAAGCCTGAACCGGATCAGGCACCCAAGCCGGAGCCTGCAGTCATTGCCACCCCAGCCCCACTGGTCCGCCCAATGCCGATAAAACCGGTGTGGCAGCAGGAACAACCAGCACCGAAAACAACCGCAGATCTGACCGCTAAAACCGATCCTGCCTATACCTTTACATACACCCCTGTGCAGGAAACACCTGTCGAACCATCAGCACTGGGAAATGCACTGCATACCGTTTTTAACGGTGAAAATCTGTTGGTGAAGCTGGGGGTACTGATCCTGTTCTGCGGCATCGCCTTTCTGGTCAAGTATGCAGCCCAGCACGGCATGTTTCCCCTGGAACTACGTTTGATGAGCGCTGCTGCCGGTGGCGTTGCCTTGCTGGCAACCGGCTGGAAGCTGCGCACCAGGCGGGCCGAATATGCCCTGGCTCTGCAGGGTGGCGGCATCGGCATTCTCTACCTAGTCAGCTATGCCGCCTTCAGGCTGTATGGATTGATCCCGGCGGTTCCATCCTTTGCGTTGCTGGTGATTGTGTCCGGTCTGTGTGCCGCTCTGGCGCTGTTGCAGGAGTCACGCACCATGGCTCTGTTCGGCAGTATCGGCGGCTTTGCTGCACCTTTTCTGGCTTCAGTGGGGATCGGTGATCCGGCGCTGCTGTTCGGTTATTATGCCGTACTTAACATCGGCGTGATCAGCATTGCCTGGTTCCAGGCCTGGCGTTCCATCAACCTGACCGGTTTTATCGCCACCTTCCTGCTGAGCGGAATCTGGGGGGTTCAGTATTACAGACCGGCTCATTTCAGCTCTGTCGAACCGTTTCTGATCCTGTTCTTCCTGATCTACCTGGGGGTTGCCCTGTTGTTCTCGCTGCGGCAACCGCCTGATCTGCGAGGTATGCCCGATGCAACCCTGGTGTTCGGTACACCGCTGGCTGCCTTTGCCCTGCAATCAGCACTGGTCAGCGATTTTCGCTACGGTATGGCCTGGAGCTGCCTGGCTGCCGGACTCTGTTATCTGGCCTGCTGCCGTTTGCTCTGGAACCGGGACCACCAGTTGCGCCCGCTGGCTGAATCGTTTCTGGCACTGGCAGGCATACTGCTCAGCCTGACCATACCGCTGGCCTTTGATGGCCGCTGGACCTCTGCCGCCTGGGCACTGGAAGGGGCAAGCATGGTCTGGCTGGGTTTCAGGACAGAACGCCAACTGGTACGGGGCAGCGGGTATCTGCTGCAACTATTATCTGGCCTGGCTTTTGCCACCTCGATGCAGCAGACAACAGGTACCATGCCGCTTGTGAACAGCTTCTACCTGGGCTGCCTGCTGATCAGCCTGTCCGGTCTGTACAGCGCGTTCCTGCTGCACCGCCATACCCTGCATAGTCAGGAGTGGGAACAACCGCTGGAATACCTGCTGATAGCCTGGGGACTCTGCTGGTGGTCCGGCGGCGCCCTGCGCGAGTTGGAACAGGCCCTGGACAAGGAGCTTCTGTATGGCGCCATCCTGCTCTGCGCCGCTCTCTCCGCCCTATTGATCCGTGTCTCCGCACGAGCACTACAGTGGCAGAACTTCAGTTGGACCAGCATGATCCTGCTGCCGTTACTGCCTGCAGCAGCAGTGGCCTGGTTTCCTGCCCATCCCCTGGCCCATGGCGGCTGGTTTGCCTGGCCGATCGCCTTTGCCACAAGCTGGTGGCTGCTATACTCCCACGACCAGCACCTGCCTGCCACGCTAAAACCGTATCCCCATGCCCTGCTGGTCTGGCTACTGGCGCTGCTGGGCACCCTTGAGCTGAGCTGGCAGGTATCGTTTCTGATGCTGCAGCAGGGCAGCTGGCAGGAGATCAGTCAGGTGATAATGCCGATCAGCCTGATCGGCCTGTTGCTGATCGGCAACAGAACCGATCTCTGGCCTTTCAGGCAGGAACAGACTACCTACCAGGGGATCATCCCCCTGCCCCTTACAGTCTGGTCCCTTGGCTGGGTCGTGGTCAGCTCGCTTAGTTGCAGTGGCGACAGCAGCCCGCTTCTCTGGCTGCCACTGCTGAATCAGTTTGATCTGAGCATCCTGGCTGCCATCGCCGTGCCACTACTCTGGCTGCGCAGTCTGTACGCACGGCACGAATTCCAGGAGCTGTTGCATGATCTTAAGCTTTCAATTACAGCAGCTTTTACTGCCGTCTCGTTTATCTGGCTGAACGGAATACTGGCCCGCTGCCTGCACTACTGGGGAGATGTCCCGTTTACTGTAACAGGCCTGCTGCACTCTCCTCTGGCCCAGGCATCCTTCTCCATCTTCTGGAGCCTGGTGGCACTGCTTGCCACCCTGTATGCGGTTCGACACAGCAATCGTCCGGTCTGGCTCTGCGGTGCAACACTACTGGGGGTTGTGGTTGCCAAGCTGTTTATGGTAGATCTTGCAGGTCACGGCACCGTGGCCAGGATCGTATCATTTGTTGCCGTAGGACTGTTGCTGCTGGTGATCGGCTGGTTCGCACCGGTACCACCCAAAAAGGAATAAGCCCGGATCATCCGCAGACTATTGCCTGCACAAGGGAGAAGATCATGCCGTCATTGCGCACCAGAATCCTGCACCTGTCACTGGTTGGCCTGCTGCTCGTCACTGCGCAGCAGGCCCAGGCTGTTTCCACAGACGAACTCCAAGGGCAGCTGTCTTCTGCATCCACCACAACACTGCCTGCACAATGCCGGGATCACCTGCTGAAGGCCCATGGTGTTGGCAGACAGCAGGTGGATGCGGGATTGCAGCAGGAGCTGGCCCGTTTTCGCACCCTGGCAGAGCAGGCCTTGATGCTGCGGGCCGAGACCATCTCGGTGGGCAGACGGATCAAGACCCAGCTGGAGCAGAAAAAACCGCTCTCCGGCGATGATCTGGAGATCATGAACATCGGTATTACCGAGCACCTGAAGCTGCGCAAGGAGCTGATGGAGGTGGCCGAATCCCACGAATGCTGGCTGGATGGGACCGAACAGGAGTGGCAGAGCCGGGGCGTATCGCCGGAGACACGGTTGAACGGGGTGATGATGTCGCTTGCATCCGCCTTTTTGCTGTATGACAATTATCTGCTGTCGGTCTCGCTGTTCGAAGGGGATGCCAAGCTGCGGCGCCTGCTGAATGAGGCCGATCCCGGCTATGCGGTGCAGAGCGCCGCCCTGGCCAAGGTAACCCTCTCCTACAACTCCATCAACAACCGCAGCCGAGCCCGCAAGGCGATCAAATTCTACGAGCGGGAGGCAAAGCGATTCAGCCGGACTGTGGATGCCAACCCGGAAACCGCTTACATCAATCTGCTGATCAAGCAGAGCCCTTCCTATTCCATGGTGCGCACCTGGTCACCGTTTTACGTGGTGGGCCGCAAGGTCGGCTTTCTGGGTGGCGTGACGGAAGACACCCTTTCCGGTCTGGAGCGGCACGGCGTCAGCCTGTTTAGCATGGTTTTCGGCAATGCCGTCGGGCTGGTGGAAACCCGCAAGGGCAAGCTGTATCACAAACGACCAATCAGAGAACAACTGACCGGAACCCTACAGGCAGGTGATGTACTGCTGGAAAAAACCCCTTTCCGCCTGACCGACAAGCTGATCCCCGGCTACTGGGGCCACGCAGCGGTCTGGATCGGCACTGAAAAGGAGTTGCGGGAACTGGGCATCTGGGACAATCCACTGGTCAAGCGCTACCATGACAAGATTCAGCAGGGACGCGGCGTGGTTGAGGCGTTGCGTTCCGGGGTGGAGATAAATCCGCTTGAGCAGTTTATGAATATCGACAGCATTGGAATCTTACGCAAACAGAACATCAGCAGGGATGACCGGATCAGAGTCATCCTGCAATCATTGCGGCAGGTGGGGAAACCGTATGACTTCAATTTTGATGTGGAATCAAAGGAGCGGGTCTACTGTTCAAAGCTGGTCTACCTGACCTACAGTGGGGTGGAGTGGCCCACCAAAAAATCGCTGGGGCGCACCACCTTTACCCCTGATGATGTGGCGAACCGCGCCCTGGCAGGTGATTTCCGGTTGGTGCTGTTTTACCACAACGGCAAACAGGTGCAGCAGACACCGCTGGAGCGGATGGCCAGCCTGATGGAGCAGCCGATCCGTCCAGCAGTACGCTAACAGGTATTACGGGGAAAACAGCAGCCTGATCGTTGCAGGGTCAATACTCAGGATATGCGGTGGCCGGCCCTGCTGCAGCATCATGTTGAACATCGGCATGAAGTTATCCACGATGGCTGCCCCCAGTACAAAGAAGAGCAACAGCGGCACCAGGATGTACCCGGCCAGACCAAGCAGCAGCCAGGCCGCCTTGGTGCCGTCGCTTGATGAATAGCTGACGGTTCCGGCAGTTTCACTCAGATTGCGATAGAGAATAACGGTATACAGCATGCTGAACGGTGCCAGAAGCAGCGAGAAAATGACACCGATGATCGGTATCGTTCCCGGCAGCATCCCCAGCAGCCAGACCAGCACCAGACGCCCGGTCACCGGCCAGAAACGGCCATCCACCAACGCCTTGCTCTTCAGCAGGGCTTCCATGCCACGGGTCTCCTCAGCCACCACCAGATAGGGGCAGGCAAAGAACCAGATACCGGTCAAAATGCCGGGGATCAGAAACAGGAGTGAGGCCCCCCCCGCGATAAAGCTGTAGAGCGTCGACACCCAGGCCAGGGATATCCAGCAGCTTTTGGCACGGTTAAAGGAGTCATTGAACCCCAGCCTCTCATCAACTGCCGCACTGAGTGCTGCTGCCATCCCCCAGCAGGCAATCAGGAGGCTAAGGCACACTGCCACACCAAATGACATGATCAGCACTGCCAGACCACCGAAGGAGCTCTTGGCCATGCCGCCCATGCCAAGGGATACCAGCATGGGGGGGACCACACAGGCGACTGCCGTGGCAATAAAAATGCCCAGCAGCACCAGCCAGCGTTGTTTGTACAGTTCCCAGGTCGCCTCAAACAGTTCCGCAACCGTCAGCAGTTCACGGGAGACACGCCCCTTAGTGCGCCCCCCTCCCGTCGCATGATTGTTTCCGGGCAATGGCGGTGGCGGAGGTGATGGCGGTGCCGCAGCTCCCCCCGCCAGTGGTGGCGGAGTCATGACCGGCGCAGGGACGGGAGTCACAACCGGTGCGGAAGCCTTGTCAAACTCAAAGACCTGCTTACATTTGGGACAGGTTGCCTGTACCGGCTGGTCCGGCAGTTGGTCAGCCACGACTTCGCGGCTGAAGGAACAGTGCGGACAACGGACGCGAATCTTGGACATGGGGCCTCCTTGGGACACACCACAGCAGATTGCAATTACCCTGCAAAATACGTGGCAATCGCTGCATCATGATGCAAATTACCGTTGCACTATATGTTAATACAGCTAGTTATACCGCGTACCGGCCGCCCTGCCGCTGTTCTGCAGCAGACAAACTGACAAAAACCGTCAGTGCGGTAACGCATTCAATGCGTAGCACCCGATCAGGACACAGCAAAAAAATCTGGTATACTTATCCGAGTCAAGCCCACTTTCAGGAGGTTGTTCATGCAGATATTTTCCCTGCTGGTCGTATGTCTGGGGCTCCTGCTGCCCGCATCTGTCTTTGCAGCACCGCCGGCACGTATACCGGCACAGGCCACCATCAGTGCGGTTACGGTCTATCAGGACCGGGCCCAGGTCACCCGCAGCGTAACTGTCGCATTGAAACCGGGTAGTCAGGTCATTGCGATTGAGGGTCTGCCGGTGCTGTTACAGGACGACTCAGTACGGGTCGATGCCAAGGGAACGGCACGGGCCACCATTACCGGTATTGAGGTCAAGCGCAGCTTTCTGAGCCAGACTGCAGACAAACGGGTCAAGGAGATTGAGGCGGAACTGCGGCAGCTTGAGCGCAAGCTGGGTGGCCTTGATGCCAGAAAGGCCGGACTGGTTGCCCAGAAGGGGTTTGTTGATTCAATCAAGGTAGCCTGGGGTGAACGGATCTCGCAGCAACTGGCCATCGGCAAGCCGACCGGCGCCGAGCTGAATGAGGCCATGGGCTTTGTGGGCAGCAACACCGTCAAGGTTGAAGACCAACAACGTGAGATTGAGCAGGAAAAACAGATCATCAAAGAGCAGATCGATGCCCTGAAACGCAAAAAGCAGGAGGCCACCGGTTCCTACCGCAAGGAGAGCAAGACCGTTGAAGTGGCATTAGAGACAGCCAAAGAAGGCAAACTGACCCTGGACCTGTCCGGGGTGATCAGTCAGGCCACCTGGGAGCCGGGCTATGATGTGCGCCTTGCCCAGGATGGTGCCAGCGCCGAGCTGACCTACCGTGCCCAGGTCCGCCAGCAGACCGGCGAAGACTGGAGCAATGTGCCACTGACCCTGTCCACGGCACGCCCGGCCAGTGGTGGAGCCCCGCCCACCCTCCACCCCTGGCGGATCTCCTTCTACCGCCCCATGCCGATGGCCATGCCAGCTGCAGCACCAATCCGCAGCTACAAAAAGGCGGCCAGGCCCGTGATGGCAGAGAGCATGAAAGCCGATATGGCGATGGAAGAGGAAGAGCCTGCTCCGGCAGCCTTCCAGACAGCCCAGGCAGCTGCAGAAGGAACCTCAATCGCATTCAAAATCCCCAAGCCGGTTGATATCCCCTCCGACAACACCCGCCACAGCACGGTGATAGCGTTGGAAAAGCTGCCGGTCAGCACCGAGTACAGCAGCGTGCCCAAGCTGGCAGCGGTTGCCTATCTGACTGCCGAGCTGGTTAACAAGGCCGGCTGGCCGCTGCTGCCGGGAACCGTGAAGATCTTCAACGGCAACACCTTTGTGGGTAGCGCCGAGATGAAACAGGTGGCCTCGGGTGAAAAGTTCACCCTTCCCTTTGGCAGCGACGACCAGATCACGGTCAAGCGGGAAGAGCTAAAGCAGCATAAAGAGGCCGGCCTGTTCGGCAAAAACCGGATGGGTTACCGCTCAACCGTCACCGTTGCCAACTTCCGCAAAGAGGCCCAGACCATCAGCATCAAGGATCAACTGCCGCTGGCCGGCGACAACGAGATCACGGTCAGCCTGGAAGAGGCCACACTGCCGCCAACCGAGAAGAAGGATGATGGCACACTGATCTGGAAGCTGAAGCTGGCAGCAGGAGAGAAGAAGGTGTTTAGTTACGAGATCGTGGTGGAGTATCCCAAGGATCGGGAAGTTACGGGGCTGTAAAACTACTGCGGAGGCCGTCTACTTCGTTGCGCGGTACTCGCTCCCTCGTCTACCTGAGCCGGTATGCCTCGGTCGCTGCGTTCCGGGCGCTTTGCATCCGGCCTTCCTCATAACGTTTTCTTTACCGCAAAAGGAAAGCAAACAAGAAGGGACGGCCAACTTGACCGTCCCTTTCTGTTTTCCGGTTTCAGCTCAAGGATGATCTCAAGGCGGCGAGGAATGCGGTGACGCAGGTGTACACGTAGTACCTCGAGCAGCCGCTGGCAAGCCAACGAAGAGAGCGCCTTGAAATGGAAGCGGCATTAAAGCGCTTGCAGCACCACACACTTGAGATATTCAGATTCCGGGAAGTTCAGCAGCACCGGATGATCCGGAGCCTGTGAACGGGCGGTGATCAGGCGTACCTCACGTTTGGCCTGACGGGCAGCAGTCACCAGCATCTCGCGGAACGGCTCCCGCCCCATGTGGTAGGAACAGGAGCAGCTGATCAGGTAGCCGCCCGGCTCCAGCAGTTCCAGGGCGCGGCGGTTAATGGTGATATATCCTTTGGTGGCCTCGGCCAGATTCTTACGGTTTTTGACAAAGGCAGGCGGGTCCATAACCACCACGCCAAAGCTGCGTCCTTCCAGCTTGAGTGAACGCAGCCGGTCAAAGGCATCGCACTCCTCAAAACCGACCCGGTCCGACAGGCCGTTTAGGGCGGCATTCCTGGCTGCCAGGGCAACGGCACGCTCCGAGATATCCAGCCCCAACACCGATCTGGCCCCAAAGAAACCGGCGTGGGCGGCCCAGCTGCCGCTGTAGCAGAAGCAGTCCAGCACCTCTTTATCTTTCGAGATCCCCTGCAGCAGCAGGTGGTTTTCCTTCTGATCCAGAAAACCGCCGGTCTTCTGACCATTACGCAGATCCACCTCAAAACGCAGGCCGTTTTCCTCCATCAGCACCGCATCCGGGATGGTCCCCTGCAACAGCTCCACCTCTTCTGTCATCCCTTCCATGGTACGTACCGCCACATCGTTGCGGGCAATAATCCCCTTGGGGGACAACAGTCGCTGCAGCGCCTCCAGGATCAGGCCGCGCCGTCTGTCCATACCGGCAGACAGCAGTTGCAGCGAGAGGTAGTCGCCGTACTTGTCCACCACCAGGCCGGGCAGAAAATCAGACTCGCCATAGACCAGCCGGAAGGTTTCCATCTGCGGATACAGACTGCGACGATGGGCCAGGGCCGCAGCAATCCGCTGTTCAAAAAAACCGACCGAGTCAATATCCTCAGGATGCCGGGAAAGCAAACGGACCGCAATCAGGGAGTGGGGGTTATGGTAGCCGCTACCGATAAAATTACCGCTGACATCAAACAATTCGCAGGCAGTACCCGGTTCTGAGGTACCTTCAATCCGGCCGATCTCGTTACTGAACACCCAGGGGTGCCCAGCCTTGATCCGCCGGTCTTCATTCTTTTTAAGGCTGATTCTGGTCACGGCAACATTTCTCCAAGGGAGGCAAGGGGGATGCGATCCGGCAGTTTGATGCCGAATTCACGCAGGTAGAGTACATTAACAGAGACCAGCAGTGAGTTAAGGCGCTCCAGGTCAATCAAGGCACCACCAGGAATCCGTTCCATACCGGTGCAGTTAAGCGGGCAGACATCCACCCGGCGGCCCGTCTCTTCAGTGATCAGGATCGGCAATCCATGGGTGCGACAGATAATCGGGCGGGCCCGGTACAACAGACAGCGATCATCGAGCAGGAGTGGACAACGTTCCTCATCATGAGGGTTGGTCAGCTGCTGTTTCAGCTGTTGATACTGTTCCGGCGGCAGCTGTCCGGCGGCCTCAATCAGTGCCGCCGCCTCAACCGGGAAGACCGAGATACTGATACAGCAGGAAGAACAACCGGCGTGGCAGGTCAGGGCATCACCCAATAGCGTGGTGATCCCCTCACAGAGTTGATCCACCTTCTCCAACAGGCGGTGATAGTTTTCAAGCGGCTGGGCCATTACACACCCTTAAAAGCGCAGCGCGGAAGGCTGGAGCAAGGCGGCGAGGGAGTAAGCACCGCGCAACGCAGCAGCCAGCCTTCCGCAGCAGCCTTTACTGGATCTTCAGCACAATCTTGCCGAAGTGTTTATCCTCTTCCATCATCCGGTGCGCTTCAACCACCTCATCAATACTGAAGACCTTTTCGATGATCGGCACGATGGTGCGGTCGGCAAATTTCGGCAGGGCCGTCTTGGTAAATTCAGCCACAATGGCCGCCTTATCCTTGACCGGACGGGAACGCAGGACAGAGCCGATGATCTGCTGGCGTTTGACCATCATCAGGGCCAGGTTCAGTTCTGCCTTGATGCCGCTGATGATACCGATGATCACCAGACGACCGGCATAGGCCAGCGAGTTCATGTTGGGGGCCAGGTACTTGGCACCGACATGGTCCAGAATCACGTCCGCCCCCTTCTTGTTGGTGAACTCCTTGACCGCCTCGGAAAAATCAGGGGTGGTGGTGAAATCAACCACCAAGTCGACCCCCATCCCCTTGACCCGCTCAAGCTTGCTGGGGTGCGAGGTGACAATGATCTTGGTCTCAGGCACCAGCGCCTTGCAGAGCTGTACACCGGCCATGTTGACCCCGCCGCCGCCGCCGTGGATGATGACGGTGTTCTTGTCCTTCAGGCCACCGATCATGAACAGGTTGGAGAAGGCGGTGATGTAGGATTCGCAGACGCAGGCAGCCTCTTCAAAAGACATTAACTCCGGGATCGGCATCAGGTGACTGGCATAGGCCACGGCATATTCGGCACAGGCGCCGCCGCCCACCAGCGACATAACCCGCTGGCCCACTTGCCAGCCCTCCACGCCGGGACCGAGCTCTTCGATGGTGCCCGCCACTTCAAGGCCGAGAATTTCAGAGTCACCGGGAGGCGGCGGGTACTTGCCTTCACGCTGCACCAGATCAGGACGGTTAATGGTGGTGGCAATCACCTTGACCAGCACCTGACCTTCAGCAGGAACCGGCTTTTCAGCCTCTCCCACCTTCAACACCTCAACCCCGCCAAAACCCTCCATCAAGACTGCCTTCATAGGAACCCCTCCCAAATGAGATAGTGTTTGAAAAATGCGAGGGGCTAATCTACCTGCTTGACGTGCGTTTGTAAACCGAAAAAGCGTCGGCTGAACCCTTGATTTCATGGGTTTTTTCTGCCATAAACGGGCCTCATCAATCCTGTAATTCCAATTTCAGATCAAGGATGATAGCAAGACAGCGAGGAGATTGGCGACGCAGGCGTACACGCAGTACGTTGAGGAGCCAATGACGAGCCAACGAAGATAGCGCCTTGAAATGGAATTGGAATAAGCACCATGGACGGTACAGCAATGCAGATTATGGTCACCAACGATGACGGTATCGGAGCACCAGGCATCAAGGCCTTGGTTGATGCACTGGCAGAACTGGGCGATGTTACGGTGGTGGCACCGGACCGTGAACGCAGTGCTGCCGGGCACTCCCTGACCCTGCACGCTCCCTTGCGGGTCTTTGAGCTGCGAGAAGGCTGGTATGCCGTAGACGGCACCCCCACCGACTGCGTCAACATGGGCCTGCACAGCCTGCTTGACTCCCCACCGGACCTGGTGGTCTCCGGCATCAACCATGGCAGCAATATGGGCGATGACGTGACCTACTCCGGCACGGTGGCGGCAGCCATGGAGGCCAATCTGATGGGCATCCCGTCGCTGGCAGTCTCACTGGCCACCTACGGCGCCACCGAGTATTTCCCCGATGCTGCCAAGGTGGCGCTGCAGGTCTGCCGTGCAATGATCCGGCAGGGACTGCCGGCCGATACCTTTCTTAACCTGAACATCCCCAACCTGCCTTTTGCAGAGATCAAGGCTCCGCTGATAACCCGCCAGGGCAAACGTTCTTTTGTGGGCAAGATTGTGGACAAGATCGACCCCAGAGGACGCAAATATTACTGGATCGGCAGCGAAGAGCCCAGCTTTGTCGATGACGAAGGAACCGACTACAACGCCGTTGGCAAGGGACATCCCTCCCTTACCCCGCTGCACCTCGACCTGACCAACCACCGAGCGCTGGAGGCCCTGAAGCAATGGCAACTCGCCTGATACTGGACATACGCGGGCTACTCTGGTATCGTGCCGCCGATTATCTTCCGCCGGGGAGTCTGTTTTGGTAAACTTTGAAATCGCCCGCAAACGAATGGTACAGGAGCAGATCGTTGGTCGCGGCATTACCACCCCTCGCCTGCTTGAAGTCTTCCAGAAGGTCCCCCGTCACCTGTTCGTGCAGGAAGCCATGGCTGTCCAGGCCTACAGTGACGGCCCTTTGCCGATCGGCGAAAAGCAAACCATCTCACAACCCTACATTGTCGCACTGATGACCGATCTGCTGGAGCTGACCAGCAATGACCATGTGCTTGAGATCGGCACCGGTTCCGGCTATCAAACCGCCATTCTTGCCAGCCTGGTCAGACGGGTCTGGACCATTGAGCGGATTCGCCCCCTGGCCATGCAGGCCCGCAAGGTGCTTGACGCGCTACACCTGCTGAACGTCAATATCAAGGTTGGTGACGGCACCCTGGGCTGGCCGGAGGAGGGCCCCTTTGACGCCATTCTGGTCACTGCCGGTGCCCCGGCAATCCCGGAGACCCTGGCCGCCCAGCTGGCGCCGGGAGGACGGCTGGTCATACCGGTCGGTGACGAGGCGAACCAGACCCTGCTTCGGATTCGTAAGGCGGCAGATGGGACCCTGACCCAGGAAACCGGTATCGGCTGCCGTTTTGTCCCGTTAATTGGCCAACAGGGCTGGCAGTTCAACAGTTGAGGAGGTTTCATGTCGCTTGACACGCCCCACCAGGAACCGTTTTTGGATGCACCAGGTCTGGATGACGAACAGGAACCGCCGGTTGACTTTGTTGCCGCCATTGAAGCGGAAGAAGACCCCACACTTGAAGTTGACGAGTTGCCGGCCCTGGTGGAGCAGATTCCCCTTGATGACCCGGTCAAGATCTACCTGCGGGATATCCAGCGCACCCCCCTGTTGAGCGCAGAAGCCGAGAAGGAACTGGCCCGTCAGGTTGAACAGGGAGACAAGGCAGCCCGTAACAAGATGATTGAGGCCAACCTGCGGCTGGTGGTCAAGATTGCCAAGCGCTACCTGAACCGCGGTCTGCCGTTCCTTGATCTGATTGAAGAAGGCAACCTGGGCCTGATGAAGGCGGTCGAACGGTTCTCACTTGAAAAGGAATGCCGGTTTTCAACCTACGCAACCTGGTGGATCCGTCAATCAATTGAACGTGCCCTGGTCAACCAATCCAGAACCATCAGGCTTCCTGTCCATGTGTCTGACGATATAAGTCGCATGCTCAAGGTATCGCGCCAGCTTTCACAGGAGCTGCACCGGGAACCATCTGTGCAGGAACTGGCGGATGCCATGCAGATCAAGCCGCTGCATATCCGTAAACTGATGATCCTGTTGCGGCGGACCTGTTCAATGGATGTGCCGATTGGTGAGGGCAATGACTTTTTCCTGGTGGACACCATTGAAGATGCCAACGCGGTTTCTCCTGCCGAACTGCTTGAAAATATTGACCGCTATGAGCTGATAGCCGAACACTTTGATCAGCTGAGCGAGAACGAACGCACCATCCTGGGGCTCCGCTTCGGTCTTGATGACCAGGACCCCCAGACCCTGGACACCATCGGCCAGAGTTTCGGCGTCACCCGTGAACGGATTCGCCAAATCGAGGCGAAATCACTTGAAAAACTAAAGGCCCTGGCCAAATCATCGAAATAGAGAACAAGGAGATTACTCCCATGGAAGATCTGAAACTCAGCATTCGCGATATCCCCGACTTCCCCAAAAAGGGCATTATTTTCAAAGACATCACCACCCTGCTGCAAGATGCGAAGTCTTTTACCCGGATGATCGACATGATTGCCAACCGCTACATCGGCCAGCGGATCGACAAGGTGGTGGGTGTCGAGGCGCGGGGGTTCCTGATTGGCGCAGCCTTGGCATACCGCCTGGGTGCCGGGGTCGTACTGGTCCGCAAACCGGGCAAGCTGCCTTCTGAGACCTTCAGCAAGACCTACGACCTGGAATATGGCACCGACACCCTTGAGATCCATAAAGATGCCATCAAACCCGGTGAAAAGATTCTGATAGCCGACGACCTGCTGGCAACCGGCGGCACCATGGCCGCTGTGGTGGATATGGTCACCAACATGCAGGGCGAGATCGTGGAATGCTGCTTTATGACCGAACTGACTTTCCTGGACGGCCGCACGAAACTGCCTGAAGGAAAGGTTTACTCTCTGATGCAATTCTGATAAAAGAAAACCCCCTGTCCCCGTAGCTCAGCAGGATAGAGCGACTCCCTCCTAAGGAGTAGGCCGGACGTTCGAATCGTCTCGGGGACGCCAAATCTGTCGATGGCCGATTTCATAATGAAATCGGCCATTTTTAGTAGTTTCAAGGTGTTTGATTTTAATGTATCAAAAATATATCGGCAAGTTATGAATTCGAATCCTGTTTGGGGGAGACCTTTACATGCTTCTTCTCCGATAATCGAGCCAATATATTGCGCTTGATATAATCATAGTTAATCATTATGATTATATTTGCAAAAGGAGGGTTATCCAATGAATACAATGAGCACAAAAGTTCTGACTGCACATATTCCAATCCCGCTTGCAGAACAGGTTGATCTGATTGCCGCACGACTAGAGCGTTCTCGCGGCTGGATTGTAAAACAGGCTTTAAGCGCCTGGGTAGGGCAAGAAGAAGAGCGTCGCCGCCTGACACTGGAGGCTATGGCGGATGTTGACGCTGGGAACGTTATTAAACATCTGGATGTCAAAGCCTGGGCTAACAGTCTCGACTCTGAAGCACCACTTCCGGTGCCGCACTAATGACAATAAAGTGGACTAGCAAGGCCCTGTCAGATTTGGTACGTCTCTACGAGTTTTTAGCCACAAAAGACAAGTCAGCTGCTGCCCGTACAGTGCAATTGTTGTCAGCCGCACCAGATAGACTTCTGGATCAAGTAAGAATAGGTGAGAAGCTCGAAGAGTTTGACCCGCGCGAAGTCCGACGTATTGTTGTTGGCAGATACGAAATGCGCTATGAAATACAAGAGTCTGTTATTTCAGTACTCCGGATCTGGCATACACGCGAAGATCGATAGCCGATAAAAAGTAGCCTGGTTGACCCTATTGATAGCATGACAGGTATGATCCGTATTCTTTCAATGCCATTTGGGGCTTAGAAAGTTCGAAGTACGTCCGCCAGGGGACGCCAAAATTTAAAGCACTTAACCTGAGCCGGTTAAGTGCTTTTTGCTTTGCGGTGCAGCACATGATGTAATAGGGTTTGCGGCAACAAGCAGTATTGACTTATTTGAAAATTCGGAAGGATGATTAGCATGAATCACCGCTAGGCGTAATTATTGCAGCGTAGCGGAGTAAAAAATTTCAAGGTTTATGTGGAGAAATTGTAATGAGAGACTACCATTCAGGTCTCATACATAAATTCGCAGCATTTATAGGCCGTCTCTCTGTTTCCCGAAAGTTGCTCCTCATTTATCTGCTCGACCTGACTGCTGTTATTTTCATTACGTCTATCTTAATTCAGGAAAAATTTATCAATATTGATTTTGCCCGCAAGGAGTTGCGGGGTAATGCCTATATATCGGATGTGCGGGAAGTCATTTTCAGCACAATCTCCGTGTATGACAGTAAAAACACGGATAGTCTTGTGCCTATGAAGAACCTGATCTCCGATGCCGAGCAAAAACATGGTTCAGGGATGGGCACCGCTTTGCTGGCCAACGAGCTTCAAGCCTCTATTCACACCTTGCTGTCGGGAAACAATAAAATCAGTGACATTTCAGTCCACCGCGCATTTCGTTCAGGAAGATCGTTACTTTCCAGAATTGGCGATCAATCCAATCTGATACTTGACCCTGATTTGGACAGTTACTACACGATGTCGCTGATTGTACAGCGCTTTCCAGAGTTAATGGAACAGCTGTTAACCTATGAAACCATCAAAACTGGCAAGGATACAACCCGTTATCTGATAGACCGCGAAAAAATCGAGGAGGTTAGAAAATCGATAGAGTCTGACTACAGCCTGGCCTTTTCCGGTAACCTGTCAGGTGCATTACGGCAACAATTGAACCGCTCACGGACAGGTCTGAACAGCGCCATTAGCAATCTGTTGCAAGCAAAGCAGGGTGAGCAGTACAAAATTACAACATTGCGCAAAGAAGCACTTGTTGCAACATACAGGGCTTGGCAGGAGGCCGGAGCCGCCCTGGACGGGCTACTCAGGGCAAGGATCCATATGCAGTTCCAGCGTATGTGGATGCACCTTGGAATGGCGGCAACTCTGCTGATCATCATACTGCTGCTGGTGTTCTATGTAGCGAGACAGATAGCCAGACCGCTCAAGCGTCTTGCCTTGGTGGCCAACCAGATACAAACTACCAACAACTACGAGCTACGTGCGGAATGGAACAGTGACGACGAAATCGGTCAGCTGGTTCGAGGCTTTAACAGTATGCTGGAACAGCTTGACCATGACCGTCTGATTCAGCAGGAGCTTACCGCACAGGCACGCGCAGCGAGCGCACAAATTGAGTTGCTTGAGGCAATCCCAATTCCGCTGTTATTAACAACCATTCCAGAACACACTATCTTGCATGCAAATACTCCAGCCAGCGCCTGGGTGGACTCGACACGGGGCGATCCATGGAAAACCGGTCTGGAGCGCAGCACCAGAGCCCGGTTTTTTCAACGGCTGGCTGATATAGGAACCGCCCATGAATTCGAAGCCCACTGGAGTGGGCCGAATGGAAGCACCTGGGTGCTGTTATCGTCGGTCCGCCTGCATTATCAAGGGCAGGAGGCGCTTCTTACCACCTTTACCCCGATCAATGCCATTAAGCGTTTGGAAGCCAGGCTGAAACTGTGGGCTACCATCTTTGAGGCGACCTCTGAAGGCATCATTGTATTTGACCGCGACAAGAAAATATTGCTGGCCAACTCTGCCATTGTTCGTGCAGCCGGCTATCATGTTGATGAGATGATCGGCCGCAATCCTGACTTCCTCTTTGCAGAACGCTCGCTTGATGAGTATGAGCGTAATATTGTCAAGCATGTTGCCAGACATGGCTCATATCAGGGGGAGTTTTGGATTAAGCGCAAAAATGGAGAAGAAAGACCGTACTGGGTAACGGTTAACACCGTCAGAGACGAAAATGGCGAGCCGGCTAATACCACGGCGTTGTTTGCCGACATATCGGAGCGCAAGGCGCAGGAGGAGAAAATTCGCCACCTTGCTCACCACGACCCCTTGACAGGCCTGCCAAATCGCCTGCTCTTTGACGAACGTTTGAGGCTATCTTTGCAACAGGCCGATCGTCACCATGAGCAGATAGCCCTGTTGTTTATAGATCTTGATCGCTTCAAGAACATTAATGATTCACTTGGACATCATGTCGGAGACGGACTGTTGAAATCGGTGGCACAGTGTCTCCTGGATTCCGTGCGGGCAGGTGACACCGTGTGCAGGCAAGGTGGCGACGAGTTTGTCGTCATACTTAACTCCGTAAGCAGTGCACAGGAAGTAGCACACATCATTGAAAAACGGCTGCTGCCACTCATACTGAAGCCGCACACCATCTGTGAAATCACGCTGCATACATCCTGCAGCATCGGTATATCAATCTACCCGAATGACGCCGACAGCATTGAGGCCTTGATGCGTAATGCCGATGCTGCCATGTATTCGGCCAAGTCCAACGGTCGCAACAACTTCCAGTTCTTTAACGAGGAAATGAACCGTAATGCCAATGAACGGTTAAATATCGAAAACAACCTGCAGCGCGCACTTGACAACAACGAATTCGAACTGCACTTTCAGCCGATTATAGATGTTGCAACGGGCAAAGTAGTTTCCGTTGAAGCGCTTATACGCTGGCGTCAACCATCTATGGGGCTGATCCCGCCGGACAAATTCATTCCGATTGCAGAAGAAAGCGGGATGATCCACGATATTGGCCGTTGGACGCTCTTGGAAGCTTGCCGGCAGCACCTGTCCTGGACAAAGCAAGGGCTAGGATATCTACCGGTAGCAGTGAATATCTCTGCGGTCCAGTTCCGACGGAACAACTTTGTCACGACGGTGAACGAGGTGCTGAAAGAGAGTGGCATACAGGCGGCAGGTCTTCAGCTTGAACTGACTGAATCTGTGATGATGATGGAAAGTGACCGGACCATTGATGATATAAAGCATCTGAAAGAACTTGGAATAAGCCTGGCACTGGACGATTTTGGTACAGGTTTCTCCAGTCTCAGCTATCTCCATCGCATTCCTCTAGATAAGCTTAAAATTGACCGTAGCTTTGTTAGAGATATGATTGATGACCCAGCCGACATGGCAATAACACATGCAATCATAAACCTGGGAAAGACCTTGGGGTTGAGCGTTGTTGCAGAGGGGGTTGAGCATATTGAAGAACTGAGAGTCCTGAAAAGCCTCCGCTGCAGTGAGGTTCAAGGATATCTGGTGACTCAGCCTCTTCCCGGCCACGAGTTTATAAGCTGGTACAGGGATTTTACTGCTGCACCATGGCCACCCGAAGAATACAATAAGATGTACTCATTGCCGTAGCCCGCCGTATGGGAACAGATACCCTGTCCCTGTCCCTGTCAGCAGAAGGTTTACTACTGACTGAGAAGGAGCCATTTGGCGAGTGTTCGTCCCTACAGCCATAAAGCTGATTCAAGTCAGTATCCAACTTATTTCTTCATGCAACAAAGTTCGAAGTGCGTCCGCCAGTTGGCGCCAAATTTCACGGGGTCACTTTTCATTCGGGAAAGAGGCCTTCTTTTCTTGCAACCCTAGATCGTGCGATGGCCCGTCAGTCTGCACGCATTTCCCCGGAGGTATTCAGTAGATGCAACCCGTATTCGGTATCGATTTTGGTACCACCAATTCAGCGCTGTCGATCTATCGCAATGGCACGGTCGAGGTGGTGCCCGTTGACGGCACTGACCGGGCCGGAGAGCTGATGCGTTCAGTGCTCTATTTTAACGAAGACAACGAGATCTTCGCCGGAAATGAAGCGGTCCGGCAGTATGTCGGTGATGGTGCTGCAGGACGTTTTATGCAGTCGATCAAGACGTTTTTACCCAACACCAGTTTCGATAGCACCGAGATTTTCGGGAAACGTTACGGCATAGATGACCTTGTGGCGATTATTCTCAGACAGATCAAGGCGCGGGGTGAGGCGCATCTGGGCTGCCCTGTGGAGCGTGTGGTGCTGGGGCGGCCGGTTCTGTTTTCAACCGATGCTGCCAAAGACGCCGTGGCTGAGCAGCGTCTGGAAAAGGCTGCCCGCAAGGCAGGTTTTAAACAGATCCGGTTTCAGTATGAACCGGTGGCAGCAGCGCTGGCCTTTGAAGAGACATTGCAGCCCGGACAGGAACGGATCGTGTTCATCGGTGATTTTGGCGGGGGAACCTCGGATTTCTCGGTAATACGGGTCAAAGGTGGTGCCTTTGCCCGCTCCGACCGTCGCAGTGACGTACTCTCACTGGGTGGCGTCTATGTGGCCGGAGACAAATTCGACTCGCAGATCATGTGGGACAAGGTGGCCCACTATTTTGGCCGCACTGCCCGCTATAAGACCCTGGGCAAGGACGACTGGGTCACGGTGCCCCGCAGCATCATCTACACCCTCTGCCAGTGGCATCGCATCCCGCTTTTACGGGCCCGGAAGACCAGAGAACATATCCGCGTGATCAAGGGCAGTACCGACAATCGCCAGGCGATTCAGCACTTGGAAAACATCATTGATGATAACTTCGGCTATTTCCTGTTTCAGGCCATAGAAAGCGCCAAGTGCCGGCTTTCGGATCAGGAACAGGCCCGGATCAGCTTTACGGAACGGGATCTGTGCATCAGCGAGCAGCTCAGCAAGCTGGAGTTCGAGAGCATCAACCGTGAAAATTTCCGGCAGATTGCCGACTGCATCGATGATGTGCTGGCACGATCCGGTCTGCTACCGGACCGGATCGATTCGGTCTTTCTCACCGGAGGCACCTCCCGTATCCCCCATATCCAGGCCCTGTTTGCCGAGCGGTTTGGCAGAGAAAAACTACATACCAGGCAGGCCTTTACCAGCGTTGTCCATGGACTTGGCGCTAGCGTCCCCCTGTTTACCTGGAGCTGACCCGGTGATGACCACGCCATTATCAACATGGCCATCACTTTTCCAAATGCCAAGTATCCACTCGACCCATCTCACCCCTCATCACCTTAAAGGTGAATCGCCACTGCACTGTTTGCCACTCTCAGACAGAACCGGGTAAATCGGTCTTTCCTAGGTTGGCCCCATCCCACCTCAAGCCGCGTTTGACAGCTTGTGCCGTCTGGAAGCAGGCATATTTTATGATCAACCGTGTATACCCGCTGATAACGTATAATATTGCTTTCCAGCTCTTTTTTTGTTTATAGCTGAATCAGGACAGCTCTAACCGTGAGGCAAATTTTACTGTTGGCACACCACTATCTTCGGCAGACACTCGAGCAGCAATGAACCGGCTGCATCGCAAAGATTACGGCCATACAGGGTGGGACATGACAATAAAAAAAATATTATGGTTCAGCAGCATCATACTGTTGCTGTTGCATGCCGTTCCCTTTGCGTATGCCACAGAACCCCGCCTTGTCAGAGTTGCAGCCTTCAACTACTACCCTGCTATTTTCAAGGACAGCGATGGCCAGATTAAAGGGTTCTATGTTGAGGCTTTGTCTGATTTGGCAAAACGGGAAAATCTTAAAATCGAGTATATCTATGGTGCTTGGCATGAAGGGCTCGAACGGCTCATATCGGGAAAAGTTGATGTATTGACCAGCGTTGCCTACACCCAAGAATATGCAGCCTACATGGATTATACAAAAACACCGTTGTTTACAGCATGGGGTGAATTGTATGCACGCTTCGACTCTCATATTGATGGTATCAGTGCAATACAAGGCAAAAAGGTTGCCATTGTAAAGGGAGACTATAACGGTCAAAAATTCATAGAACTCGCAAAGCAATTTAACATCAGCTGTACATTTATTGAGAAAGGCGGTTTTGAGCGGGTCTTTAAAGCAATTGCTGCTGGCGAAGCAGATGCTGGAGTAGTCAACAACACCTTTGGGCTGGCAAAGCACAAAACTTATAATTTACGTTCTACCGGAGTTGTGTTCAATCCTTTTGAAGTATACTTCAGCGTTGCCAAGGGTAAAAACCAAGAGCTACTGAATCTCTTAAATACGTATCTGCACATCTGGCTCCACGACAAAAATTCTGCCTATGTCCAGGCCCGTCACAAATGGATGCATCCCTTACAAAGTCCTGTCCAGGTTGTGCCGGAATGGCTCAAAAAAACTACTGCTGCACTCGGAGTTATGGCAGCAAGCGCCCTGGCATTTATCTATCTGCTACGCAGACAGGTACAACAAAAAACCACTATGATCCGGCAACGCGAGTCAGGCCTTCAAAAAAGCAACGAGATGATAACCTTGCTGCTCAACTCCACTGCCGAGGCGATTTGCGGGATTGACCAGATCGGCAACTGTATCTTCTGCAACAATGCCTGTCTGCGCATGCTTGGGTATGACCAGGCAGAACAGCTTATTGGCAAAAACATATATGAGCTGACCCACCACGTCGGTGTTAACGATGCCAACTCATCAAAAAATGACAACACTGTTTCGCAACTGCCCGGGTTCGGAAGCCTGGTTCATGTCGATGATGAAGTTCTATGGCGTCTTGATGGCACTAGCTTCCATGCCGAATACTGGTCACATCCGATCATACAGGATGGTGCAGAAGTCGGGTCGGTCATCACTTTTCTTGATGTGACATCCCGCAGACAAATTGAGGCCAAGTTACGGGAAAGTGAAGAACAACATCGCAGTATCTTTGAAAACAATCACTCCGTGATGCTGATTGTCGATCCTAACAGTAAAGCAATAGTAGATGCGAACCCAGCTGCCATAACCTACTATGGCTGGACCCGTCAGCAGCTTCAGCAAATGCGGATTACTGACATAAACACGCTGCATCCCGACCAGATCGCTTCCAGGCTTGAAACGGCTCAGCAGCAAAACCTCCATCATTTTCATTTCAAACATCGTCTGGCAAATAACTCCATACGGGACGTAGAGGTGTTCAGCAGCCCGATCCAGTCCGGTGGGACCACCCTGCTGTTTTTGATCATTCATGACATCACCGAACGTAAGCGACTCGAAGACACTCTGTTCTTTCTGCTTAAGTGTGGCTCAAGCTTCAGCAGCACAGACTTTTTTAAAGCTCTGGTGCAATACTTAGCTCAGACACTGGAAATGGACTACGTCAGTATTGACCGTCTACTGGAAGACAAAACCCAGACCATCGCTGTCTACCAGGATGGCATATGCGACGACACCCCCCAATACGCTCCCTTGGGAGCTTCAAGCCGCGAAATACTGAAAAGAAGTACCTACCGTCTTGAGCATAGTGCCCGTCACTTGTTTCCTGAAGATGCCATCCTCCAGAATCTGAAGGCTGAATACCTTATTGGCACAACACTATGGGGACTTGAGGGAAAGCCGATCGGATTGATAACATTGATTGGACGTACACCGCTGGTTAACAACAGTTCTATTGAACCGATATTGCACATGGTATCCATTCGTGCAGCAGCAGAACTTGAACGAAGACTGGCCGAAGAGGTGTTGCTGGAAAACGAGGAGCGCTACCGGACACTGATCGAGCATGCACCGCTTGCTGTCATGGTTAATCAAAACAACCATATCGTCTTGGTGAACAAGGCCTGTTTACACCTGTTTGGCGCCACCTCTGAGGCACAGCTGCTCGGCAAATCACCGTTTGAGCTGTTTCACCCGAACTGCCACAGCATCATACAGGACCGGATTCAGCAGTTGATGACGAAAAATGAATATGTGCCGATGCTTGAAGAAACGATTGTCAGACTGGACGGAAGCACAGTTGACGTGGAGGTATCTGCCGCAACCTTTCAGTGCAAAGGCGAAAGAGCGATCCATGTTGTCCTGCAGAACATCAGCGATCATAAAAACGCTGAACGTGTACGGCAACAACTTGAAGCTCAGTTGCATCATGCTCAAAGAATGGAGGCCATTGGCACTCTTGCCGGAGGGATTGCCCATGATTTCAACAATATGCTGACCGCCGTTGTCGGTTATGCATATACCGGCCAGAAGAGTTTGACGCCGGATGCCCCGCAACATGTACATTTTCAGGATATTGTGGAGGCAGCCAACCGGGCTTCCGGCCTTACCAGAGACCTGTTACTGTTCAGCAGAAAACATGTATCCTGCCGGAAAACAATCGAACTGAATCACAGCATCTCTAAAACAAAATCATTTCTGCAGAGGATTATTGGTGATCATATCCAGCTCGAAACCCGATCTTGCAAAAATCAGATTATGGTTGATGCCGACACTCAGCAGCTCGACCAGGTGTTGATGAATTTATGTACGAACGCCCGTGATGCCATGCCTGGTGGCGGCACCATAACCATCACCACTACTGTCGTAGGAATGACTGCTGCTGAAGCTGCCGGATATGGGCTCGCCAGTGCCGGAAAGTATGCCGCAATCAGCGTTGCGGATACCGGCAAGGGCATTGCACCGGAGCACCAGTCCAAGATCTTTGATCCGTTTTTCACGACAAAAGCGACCGGCAAAGGTACCGGCCTTGGCTTGGCAATCGTCTACGGCATTGTCAGTAATCATGACGGATGCATCACAATTACGGACAATTCTCCACGTGGCACGGTATTCACAATTCACCTGCCCTGTTCAGAAGGGAGGGCTTCAGTAACTGGCCAGCAGGAGCCTGACGAACCACTATTGAGAGGTGACGAGACCATTTTGATTGCAGATGATTCCGAACGAATCCGCAAAATGGTTTCCCAGATACTGGCGGAGTTCGGTTATCAAGTTTTAACAGCAGTTGACGGTGAGGATGCAGTCAGACTATTTAATAAAAACGATAAACAGATCAAGTTATTGCTTTTCGACCTGGCAATGCCGCGCTTGGGTGGCTTCGAGGCCTACCAGCAGATCAAACAAACAAATCCGAGTATACCGGTAATCTTCACCACTGGTTACGCACCGCAGATTGCACAAGACAAGCTGACTCAGGACCAGCTTGATCAGATTCTTAACAAACCCTATCAGATAGTTAAGCTATTAATGAGGATACGTGCCGCACTGGATGGAGAGGAGAACGCGTTGTGAGGCAACCTGCTGCGCTGATAGTAGATGATGAACCATACATTATTGACACCTTTACCCAGATACTGGAACAGGCCGGTTATGAAGTACGTAGTGCCGCATCGGCGATCTTCGCACTGCAGCAGCTGGATACATGGCCGTGTGATATCGCCTTCGTTGATATTCGACTTGGCTCAACTACCGGTGTAGACCTATTGAAGCTGCTCCGTCTGTGTAACCCTTTACTGCAGGTTGTATTGATAACCGGCTGGCCGGAGGTAAAAACCGCTTCAGAGGCGGTACGCCTGGGAGCATGTAATTATCTGTCAAAACCCATCCAGCCCAATGAGCTGTTAAATGCCGCACATAATGCTCTGAATAGCAAGCTGTTAGCTGAAGAGGCAGAGCGCCACCGGGCAGATCTGGAAGCGATCTTCCGGTCACTTAAAGACGGAATCATAATGCTTGACAGGGCAGGAAAGCTGATAAAATCCAACGAGGCTGCCAGCAAAATCTGCAGTTGCCTTGCCAGCCATTTGCAACGTCCTGATCTATCTCCGCACCTGCACTGTGACGGTGCCTGCCGTCAGCTTATTCAAGACTCTCTCAGGACCGGCATCGCTGGCAAGCAAGAGCGTATTCGCTGCCAGATGCCTTTTAAAAAACAGCAAGCCATCACTATCACTACCTCTCCTGTCCAAAACCAGCTAGGCAACTGTACCGGTATTGTAGTTGTTTTGCGTGACGAAACCCGTCTTGATGAACTTGAGGGACAGATACACAGTCGTAAAGGATTCGGCAAATTAATCGGAGCGAGCAGCCCGATGCAGCGGCTATACACTAAAATTGAAGCACTGGCCGACGTGCCCAGCACTGTCCTTATCACTGGCGAAACCGGAACCGGCAAGGAACTGGTTGCCGAGGCACTGCACAGCTATGGCAGCCGCCGCACCAAGCCCTTTGTCAAAGTCAATTGCTCCGCTCTTTCGGACACCTTGCTGGAAAGTGAGCTTTTTGGTCATGTCAAAGGGGCCTTCACTGGAGCAATCGCAAACAAGGTCGGCCGCTTCCAGAAGGCTGACGGCGGCACCATCTTTCTGGATGAAATTGGCGACATCTCACCGGCTATGCAAATGCGCCTTTTACGTGTCCTCCAGGAAAGAGAATTTGAACGTGTCGGAGATTCAACGACCTTCAAGGTTGACGTGCGGATAATAACAGCGACAAACCAGGATCTGGCTGAACGGGTTCGCCAGGGAAGGTTTCGCGAAGATCTTTATTATCGCCTGAATGTAATCAAGCTGAACCTGCCACCGCTCCGTGAGCGAATGGATGACCTGCAACTGTTACTACAGCATTTTCTGGAAAACTTTTCCATGACACTCCACAAACCGGCTATCAGTATCAGTGATGCCGCCCTGGCAAGACTTAAGTCACATAGCTGGCCCGGGAATGTGAGAGAACTGCAGCATGTGCTTGAGTACGCCTGTGTGCTGACTGGCTCCGGGTATATTGATGCTGGAAACCTGCCTCTGGATTTAGCTGATTTGCATGACCATATCAATCCGGCTAAAGACGGCTCTACTCCTGAAGCAGTTACTTCACACCGTTCTTCCCAAATCGCAAAAGCGCTATTAGAAAGCGGCGGCAACAAATCGAAAGCGGCTAAACTGCTGGGAATTAATCGCCGTACGATCTACCGTCATTTGGGAGACATCTCCATCGATTGACACACAAGTGTGACACAATGTCTCACTTGTGTGCCACACCTCATCTATTTGGCACACCTGTTGGTCCTGCTTTCTACCCCAGAGTATCCCCACAAACCAGCCAATCAAACAACCATCTGATTTTGCAGCATTATTTAACACCCTGTTAATTTGGCACGGGAGTTGTTTAGTAGCATCAAACACAGCCCCCAAAAAACAGGAGGAAACACTATGCCTGACCCTGAACATCTGCAGGTAACACAGTACCTTTCATTCACGCTTGATGATGAGATCTTTGCCGTTGATGTTGCCAGGGTCAGAGAAATTCTGGAGTTCAAGGGCACAACCAGAATACCGCAGGTGCCGGAGTACCTGCGTGGTGTCATTAATCTGCGCGGCAGTGTCGTTCCGGTAGTCGATCTGCGCCTGTTGTTCGGGTTGTCTGCCACCCAGAGTACCATTAACACCTGTGTCATTGTGTTAGAAATCAAAGTTGAGGGGGACACGGTCATAGCCGGTGCATTGGCTGACTCAGTCCGTGAGGTGCTTGAGCTTGAACCAAACGAGATTGAAGCAGCACCACGACTTGGCAGCCACTTGAACACAGAATTTATCGAAGGAATGGGAAAACGGAATGATCAGTTTCTGATGTTGTTGAATATTGACCGGGTTTTTGGCAGTGACGCCATGGGTGCCATACTGCAGACAGGGACAGTCACTGAATGCCTTGATGAAGCCGCTTGATAACAATCTTTCACATACGCGAGGAGGTTTACCATGCAGTGGTTTTACAACTTGACGCTCAAATCCAAGCTGCTTGCCGGATTCATTCTGGTCGCCATCATTGCTGCTGCTATCGGCGGCGTTGGCATCTACTACATTAACAAGATAGAGCAGGCTGACACCAAGCTGTATGAAAAAGTTACCATGCCGCTGGGGGATATGGCTGAAATTTCTATTGCTTTTCAAAGACAGCGCGTCAACTCTCGCGACCTTATTAATGCTACCGCTTTGGCTGACAAACGAAAATTTGCCAGCCGCATAAAAGAGTTGAGAGAGAGCAATAATAAAAATATCAGCGAATTTGAAAAGACTATTCTTACTGATGAGGGGCGTAAGCTTTTTGATGAATACAAGAAGCTTCGTGCCGCTTACGGAGCTGAACTTGACAAGATCGTTGACTTCGCACTGGCAGGCAAGAGTGCTGAAGCACAAGAAATTCTTACCGGATCTGCCGCTAAAGCGTCTCGCGAATTACAAAACCAGATTGAAAAACTCATGGAAGCAAAGCTGAAACAGGCTAAACTGACATCTGATCAGAATACGACCGATGCCAAACAGGCAACACTGGTAATGACGGCCAGTCTTGTTGTTGGCGTACTTCTGGCAATCGGACTCGGATTCTTTATTGCCAGAATTGTCAATCGCCAGCTTGGCGGTGATCCCAAAGAGGTTGGCGAGATTGCCACTTTGGTTGGAAAAGGTGACCTTTCACGTGACATCCAGCTGGCACACGATGACACCACCAGTGTTATGGCATCAATGCAAAACATGGTAACCGCCATCAAGACATTGGTAAAAGATGCCTCCATGCTGTCTGATGCGGCCATAGCCGGCAAGCTGGCTACCCGTGCCGATGCAAGCAAGCACCAGGGTGACTTCCAGAAGATTGTGGTTGGGGTTAACGAAACCCTTGACGCCGTGATCGGACCTTTGAACGTGGCTGCCGAGTATGTTGACCGGATCAGCAAAGGCGATATTCCGCCCCGCATCACTGACAGCTACAACGGCGATTTCAATGAGATCAAAAACAATCTCAACACCTGCATTGACGCGGTGAACGCGCTGGTGGCCGATGCCAACCTGCTGGTCAAGGCCGCAGTTGAAGGCAAGCTGTCCACCCGCGCTGATGCCGGCAAACACCAGGGCGACTTCCGTGCGATTGTGGCCGGTGTCAACGAAACCCTTGATGCCGTGATCGGCCCCCTGAATGTGGCAGCCGAGTATGTCGACCGGATCAGCAAAGGCGATATGCCCAGGATCATCACCGATAACTACAATGGCGATTTTAACGACATCAAGAACAACCTGAACGTCCTGATTGAAGCAACCAACTCCATCACCGCCAATGCCAAGCAGGTTGCCCAGGGCAACCTGATGATCGAATTGCGGAAGCGCAGTGACAAGGATGAGCTGATGGAATCACTGGCCAACATGGTAGAGAAGCTGAAAGAGATC